>OGDN01002513.1_pt1 | contig 23268 bp, 21 predicted proteins | sample 1570271 | NCBI WGS metagenome assembly OGDN01 (sample SAMEA4384481, study PRJEB24528) | human gut metagenome | reverse complement strand
AAGGAGAACTAATCTCTGTATTTATAAGAAAGAAGGACATTTACTGAATATCCCTTTTTAGTCGGCCCCAATAAAGATACTGCTAGCTTCTAATTTAGCTCAAATCCATACAGTAATGAATCAAACTTTTGATGTTGTTTAAAATTTGACGGTGACTTCTGCAATTTTGTTTCCATAAGTCCAGTCTGGTCCTTCCAGAATCAGGCGTATAGCTTCCTTATCTAATGATTTGCAAAGACTTTCCTTGACTCTGATAAAGTAAGGACGCCCTTCTTTGTTTACGCGGAAAGTCAATACAACTTTTCCTTTGACTTTAGCGCAAGCTTCGTCTGTGGGATGAATCAAGTTCTTTTTGAGATACTTTTTATACTGTTTCATTCCCATCACGGGCTTCGGAGCAACAGAACTCTGCGAATTGTCAGAGCCTTTTAATGTATCAGATTCTTTTAATGTATCGGAGTTTTGCAAGATACCCGGAGCCTTTTTCAAATCTTCTATTGAAACGGTGGAGATGGCTCCTGTTACAGTCCTTTTTTTCTGTGTACCATATCCTACTACCACGACTTCATCCAGTGTTTGTCTGTCACTTTCATTCATAGCTATGAGCATTGTCTGACTGGTGTCTACTTGCATATCAATGCGATTATAACCGATATAATTGATGGTTAAATCTTCATTACCTTTCATTTTGATCAATGAGAATTCTCCGTTGAGGTCTGTTATAGTTCCGATATTGGTTCCTTTATAACAGATATTAGCTCCAACGAGTGGTTCTCCATTTTCATCTGTTACCTTTCCTCTGATGATGTTGTTGGCTTGGGTAGTCAATTTAGTAATTTTCATCTTTTTTCTGTCAGACTCGGAGGCTGAAGTATCTGTAGCCATCGCTACAGTCACCTCTTCCGAAACTTCAGCTGGAGTAATCACTTCTTCCATGACCGGCGCTGGTGTAGGAACGGTCGTAGCTGCTTTGGCAGGAATTGTTGCGGGAGTTGCTGCGGCAGGAATCTCTCGGGATTTAGAAGCTTCTTTGGTCTTGGCCACTATATCTTTTCCGACTATTTCCTTTTCGGTAGGGATGTGGCTGGAATCTGGGGCCATCTTTTGTATGGATACGGAAGAAACTTGCTCTAATACATTATCTTCTATATTCTGTTTCAGTAACAGAAAATAGCTGCTGATTCCGATACCTATCATCAGACAGGCAGCGATGCTCCAGGTGATGGCATACTTATTTCTTTTCTTGGCCGAATGAGCGTTTACCCTCATCCGCAATTGACGAATCTGCTGTTCGTGATCCCCTTCTACTTGGTGGTACCCATCCATAGCATCGGCTAGAAAAGGATCTTTCATCGACTCTTTTTCCAGTCGATGTGCCTCTTTTCCTTTGCGGAGTCCTCGTATGTAGTCCAATAGTTTCATAGGGTTTGTTTCTTAATACAAATTTTTAAGTTTCGCTTTCCGTTCTGGATATAGCTTTTCACGTTATTGAGCGTAAATCCGGTTTGTTCCACAATATCCGCATACGACATTTCTTCTAAGAAGAAACGTGTAATGCTGGTCCGTTGTTCTTCGGGCAGCTTTTCCAGACAATGATGCAATGCCTTTAGCTGATCTTCCGAACTTTCCTCTTCACTTAATAGATGCAGAAATTCGTCGGATTCCATAATATTAATGGTGTAATCTAACGGAATTTCTTTGTTTTCCTTTCGTAACAGTTGCAGACAGTGATTCTTCGCTACCCGGTAGAGCCACGGCCTGAACACTTTTATTTCATAGTTACTGATCTTAGGCAGCAAGTCCTCGAACATCTGCATGACTGCTTCTTGCGCCCGGTCTTCATCTTGCAGATATTTCAGGCACAGTCCGTACGTTAACGGGATATAACGGTTGTATAATTCACCGAAATATTCCGAATCCCCGGACTTCATGTAGTGCGTCAGTAGTTCCTCGTCCGTTAACTTTGATATGTTTCTTTTGAAAAACAGAACTTTTTTTGCTGTCAAAGATAGACATAGCAATTAGAAATAGCAACGTGTAGAAGAAAAATAAAAAAAACTTCGATTGGTTTATGGAATCCGTGTGGAATCTGCATCTCTATAGTAAAAGCGAATTAGTTGTAACATTTTAAAAAGATAAAGTTATGAAGACAAACCAATTCAGAGCAATGATGCTCGCAATGATGTTAGTGATTACCACATTGGGTACGGTATGGGCACAACCTTTGATTGTAAAGGGAACGGTGACAGATGGATCGGACGGTTCTCCGTTAGTAGGATGCTCGGTGACTGTAAAAGGAACCTCTCGCAGGGCTATTACAAACCTGCAAGGGCGGTATAGTATTGAGGCAAAAAAGGGAGAAACGCTTGTTTTTAGTTATATTGGTTTTGAAAAAGCAGAAAGGGTCGTGCGTTCGGAAAAGATCAATGTAAGCCTTAAAGTGAGTTCGTCGGAAATACTGGAAGAATGTGTTGTCGTTGGATACGGCACTCAACGGAAGATGACAGTCACCGGAGCTGTCTCGACGGTAGATCTGGCAAGCCTCAGACAACCGGCTGTATATATGGATGCGGTAAATACGGAAGAATATCAATCAATCCATGAAAATGGTTTCAAGCAAGTGGGAGAGTTTCCGCTTTCTACTTTTTCCATTGATGTGGATGCTGCTTCTTACAGTAATATGCGCCGCTTTATCAACAGCGGTACATTACCCGTTGCCGATGCTGTCCGTACAGAAGAATTAGTGAATTATTTCTCTTACGATTACGCAAAGCCGACCGGAACTGATCCGGTGAAGATAACCATGGAAGCAGGTGTTTGCCCTTGGAATACGGCTCACCGTCTGGTACGTATCGGACTGAAAGCGAAAGAAATCCCGACTGACAACCTGCCGGAATCCAATCTGGTGTTTCTGATTGATGTTTCCGGCTCGATGTGGGGACCTACCCGTTTGGACTTGGTAAAGTCGTCTCTGAAGTTATTGGTGAACAACTTGCGTGATAAGGATAAGGTAGCGATTGTAGTGTATGCAGGCAATGCCAGTGTGAAACTGGAATCGACTCCGGGCAGTGACAAACAGAAAATACGGGATGCGATAGACGAGCTTACATCCGGTGGCTCTACCGCTGGTGGTGCAGGTATCCAACTGGCTTATAAGGTGGCTAAGCAAAACTTCCTTCCTAAAGGAAACAATCGGATTATCCTCTGTTCCGACGGCGATTTCAATGTGGGTGTTTCTTCTGTGGAAGGCTTGGAGCAACTGATAGAAAGAGAACGTAAAAGCGGAGTATTTCTGAGTGTGTTGGGCTATGGAATGGGTAACTACAAAGATAACAAAGGACAGACTCTGGCTGAAAAAGGAAATGGAAATCATGCCTATATAGACAACTTGCAGGAAGCCAATCGCGTTTTGGTGGGTGAGTTTGGAGCTACACTTCATACGGTAGCCAAGGACGTGAAACTGCAAGTCGAATTTAATCCTGCTCAGGTACAGGCATATCGTCTGGTTGGTTATGAGAGTCGTTTGCTGAAAGATGAAGATTTTAATAATGACGCCAAGGATGCCGGCGAACTGGGAGCCGGACATACAGTAACCGCTTTCTATGAAGTGATTCCCGTAGGCGTGAAGAATGACTATGTAGGAAAGGTGGATGATCTGAAATATCAAAAGAAACAAAAAGAAACGGTGAAACCAACCGGTTCCAATGAATTGCTGACTGTAAAATTACGCTATAAAGCTCCGGATAAAGACGTCAGCAAAAAGATGGAACTTCCCTTCGTGGATAACAAAGGAAATAATGTTTCTTCCGATTTCCACTTTGCCTCTGCCGTAGCTATGTTCGGTCAGTTGCTTCGGAACTCTGATTTCAAAGGGGATGCAAGCTATGATAAAGTGATTGAACTTGCCAAACAAGGACTGAATAATGATGATAAAGGATACAGAAGAGAATTTGTCCGTCTGGTTGAGACTGCTAAAGGGATAACACCTAAGGATTAAAGCCTACATGAGTCGATTGATAGAACACAGGTAAAAACAGATGTAATCATCGAATAGATAACTACTTCGTTTAACTAATTTGAGTTCGTTCCATTATATGTTTCCCTTTCGTTCCACAGTTGTCGAACGAAAGGGAAACAGTTATGGAACGAAAGGAAGACAGATGTGGAACGAACCAAAATCAGTATGAAATAAGAATGAATATTGCAATGCGGATGAAAGGAAGTGGTAATAAAAAGAAAAACCACAAACAGTCCATGACTATTTGCGGTTTACTTCTGCACGGGAGGAGAGGCTCGAACTCCCGACACCCGGTTTTGGAGACCGGTGCTCTACCAACTGAGCTACTCCCGTGTTTGCGGCTGCAAAGGTAGTATAAACTTCCGAACCTGCAAATGTTAGGGTAAATAAATTTCCAATTATTTTAATTTTTCCCATTCATCGGGCTTAAAACCTACTAGAATGAAGCTGTCGGTCACTACTAACGGGCGTTTCACCAATTTACCGTTAGTTGCCAATAAGGCGATTTGCTCTTCTTCGGTCATAGTTGGCAGCTTCTCACTCAGTTTCAGCTCTTTATATACCAAACCACTAGTGTTGAAGAATTTCTTTATCGGTAGTCCGCTTCGCGGAATCCATGCTTTCAACTCTTCCACCGTAGGGTTATCTTCCACAATAAGCCGGTTAGTGTACTCAATGTTATTTTCTATTAGCCATTTCTTGGCTTTTTGGCATGTGCTGCATGCCGGATATTGCAAAAATAAAGGTGTCATACTATATATTGTTTATCGATTCATATTTAACTTAATACCTAATACCTAATACTTAATACCTAAACAAGCATCTGCAAATCCTGATACATAATCCGATAGGCAGCCGCTTTTTTGTCTAAGGCAAGAGGGTACGCCCGTGAAGAAGAAGGCATCCTGTAGAGTCTCATCGCTCGTCCTTCGAATACGAATTCTGTATAATCGCCTACTTTGGGTTCGCCTACTTCCAATTGTTCACGGAGTGTGTCCGTCGCTTTTTGTCCGGTGGTGACGATGGCCCTGCATTCGGGCAGTTGGCGGAGTAATGCTGCAATATCCGTCGGCTGTACTACTTCGAGGAACTTGTCTGAAGCATTATCCTGCAAACGACGGATAGAGGAGGCGGTATCGAACAGGGCGATTCCTTTTTCATTTAGAAAATCAACGATCTGTTCCCGGCAGAATGCTTTCCGGCTCTTATTCAGAAAGTGTTCTTTGGCTCCGAAAAATAAAAGTCCGACAATGCGCCACATATCATTATTCAGGTTCGGATAGTAAAAATCCATCGACCACCGTTTTCTTTGTGGCGGAAAGCTTCCCAGCATCAGCAGCTTTGCTTTCGGGGGAAGAAAAGGTTTCAGCGGATGTTTTTCGATTTCAATTTCCATGCTTCTGTAATTTCTTACAAAAATAACGAATCTATTCTTTTCATTCAAAATAGTTACAGAAAAAAACAGTTTTAAAAAATTTTGGCTATTTTTGCACGGTAATGACAAAACAACATATTGGAATACTTTTGAAAACAAGAATACTTATAAGTTGCTGTTTTATAGGCTTGTTATTTTTCTTTGAAGAAGGTTGTTATGCTTCGCAGTCAGAACCGAAAGAAAATGTGAGAGTCTCTTCTGTTGATTTTACGGTGAGGGGACGGGTTATTGATGTGTATGGTGAACCGTTGATCGGAGCGACAATCAGAGAGAAAGGCGGAGCGAATGGAACAGTGACAGATGTTGAGGGGAATTTCTTTTTATCCGTTCCGGATAGTGCTATACTGCAAATTTCTTTCGTGGGTTACGAGTCTCAGGAAGTCGGCGTACAGGGCAGGTCGATGCTTGAAATATGTCTGAAGGAAAGCATTCAGCTGCTTGATCATGTGATTGTTACCGCTTTGGGGCTTGAAAAGAAAGAATCTTCTCTGGCCTATGCTGTGCAGAAGGTGAGGGGAGAAGAATTGAATCGTGTGAAAGAAGTGAATATGATCACTGCTTTGGCGGGGAAGGCAGCCGGTGTGCAGGTCAGCAAGAACTCTTCCGGTATGGGCGGGTCGGCGAAAGTCAGTATTCGTGGGGTGCGCTCGGTAGCCGGAGACAATCAGCCTTTGTATGTGATAGATGGAGTTCCTATGTCGAACTCCACTTCGGAACAGGCTTATTCGGCTATTGGCGGTACGGCAAATGCCGGAAACAGGGACGGAGGCGACGGTATCTCCAATCTGAATCCGGAAGATGTGGAAAGTATCAGCATCCTGAAAGGAGCTCCAGCCGCAGCCTTGTATGGCAGTCAGGCAGCCAACGGAGTTATTCTTATTACGACCAAAAAAGGAAACTCCGTAGGGCGGAGAGATATTCATTTCTCTACCGGATTGACTTTTGAGAAGGCTTTCTGTCTACCCAAAATGCAGAATAGCTATGGGATAAGTGATGTGACAGACAGCTGGGGGGAGAAAGAAAACCTCACGGCTTATGATAATCTGAATGACTTTTTCCGTACCGGACTGACGTCGGTCACTTCCGTATCCGTCAATTCCGGAAACGATAGACTGCAAACCTACTTCTCCTATGCCAATACGACCGGGCGTGGCATTCTGAATGAAAACAAACTCTCCAAGCACAATATCAATCTGAGGGAGACCGCTGTACTCTTCAATAGCCTGCTGAAACTAGATGGTAATGTGAACGTCATGAGGCAGACGGTGAAGAATAAACCTGTATCGGGAGGTTTCTATATGAATCCGCTGGTAGGGCTTTACCGCTTTCCTCGTGGCGAAGACTTGTCATATTATAAAGATAACTATGAACACTATGATGAGGAAAGAAAACTGAATACACAAAACTGGCATACTTTTACCGAGGACTTCGAGCAGAACCCGTATTGGATACAAAACCGTATACAGAGTAAGGAAGCGCGTACGCGATTGATCCTCTCTCTTTCCGCCAATTTGAAAGTGACCGGTTGGCTGACGCTTCAAGCTCGTGGCAATATGGATTATTCAGCCGATAAACTACGTCAGAAATTCTATGCCTCTACCGCTACGGCACTGTGTGGAATGAACGGGCGTTATATTGAAATGGATTATCAGGAAACGCTGATGTATGGAGACGTGATGGCGATGGCTAAGAAAAAACTGAATGATTTTACATTGGATATAGCTATTGGCGGCAGTATCAATGATAAGGTTATTAACTCCACCCGTATTGATTCGAAGAATGCTTCTCTAAAATTTGCCAATGTGTTCAACCTTGCCAATATCGTGATGAGCAGTTCTGCCAGTATTGACCAGAAAATAGATGCTCACTACCAACTGCAATCTGTCTTTGCAACAGCACAGGCTGGTTATAAAGAAGGAATCTTTCTAGATCTGACCGCACGTAACGACTGGTCATCTACACTAGCTTATACAAAATACGAAAAGAAGGGATTCTTTTATCCTTCCGTCGGAGTTTCTTTCCTCCCCGATAAATGGGTGAAGATGCCCGAATGGGTTTCGTTCTCAAAGTTGCGCGGAGCTTATAGCATTGTAGGCAACGGGGTACCTCCCTTTATTACTTATCCTGTATCGTATGTGACTGCCGGCGGAGGAATGCTGGCAAGTGATGCCGCTCCTTTTGCGGAGATGAAACCGGAAATGACACATTCTGTCGAACTGGGTATGGAATGGAAATTCTTGCAGCACCGCTTGGGATTGAACCTGACTTATTATCGTACTAACACTTATGAACAATTTTTCAAACTCCCGGCACTTGCTGGAGATAAATACGCCTATCGATATGTAAATGCCGGAGACATTCAGAATCAGGGATGGGAGATTACGCTGGATGCCACTCCGGTGCTGACTTCTGACTTTACATGGAAGACTTCCATGAACTTTTCTACCAATAAGAATAAGATCGTAGAACTTCATGAAGAGTTGAAGGAGTTTGCTTATGGACCTACCAGCTTCTCTTCCAGTTATGCGATGAAACTGGTGAAAGGTGGCTCGATCGGCGACATTTACGGTAAAGCCTTTATACGTGATGAAGAAGGTCATATTCTGTATGGAACGGAGGGAGATTATAAAGGACTTCCGTTGGTAGAGGGTGACGGGAATACCGTAAAAGTGGGAAATGCCAATCCTGTTTTTATGTTGGGATGGGATCATTCTTTCTCTTACAAAGGTTTTAGCCTTTACTTCCTGCTCGATTGGCGATATGGAGGTGAAATCCTTTCGCAGACTCAGGCGGAGATGGACCTTTATGGAGTTTCGAAGGTTACGGCACAAGCCCGTGATAAAGGATATGTCTCGTTGGAAGGCCGGCAGATAAGCGATGTAAAGGGATTCTATAAGAATGTAGTCGGCGGACGTGCCGGAGTGACCGAATACTATATGTATGATGCGACCAACCTCCGTCTGCGGGAAGTCTCACTGAGTTATAGCTTCCCCCGAAAATGGATACAGAAAACGAACGTACTGAAGGACCTACAGCTTTCCTTTGTAGCCCGTAACCTTTGTTTCTTGTACAAGAAAGCCCCTTTCGATCCTGATCTGGTACTTTCTACGGGAAATGACAATCAGGGAATTGAAGTGTTTGGCATGCCTACCACCCGCAGTCTGGGCTTTACGTTGAAATGTGAATTTTAAGAGCAGGAGGGAAGATGATGAAAGGACATATTTATATATACTTGTTGGGTATTCTGCTGCTCTCCGTCAGCTGTACAGGGAAGTTCCGTGAATTTAATACCGATCAGTCGGGTATTACGGATGAGGATTTGGTGATTGATGATAATGGCTTCGGCATCCGTCTGGGAATTATCCAGCAAGGTATTTACTTTAACTACGATTTCGGTAAAGGCAAGAACTGGCCTTTCCAATTGATACAGAATCTGAACGCGGATATGTTCTCCGGCTATATGCACGATGCCAAACCGCTGAACGGAGGTACGCATAACTCGGACTATAATATGCAGGATGGCTGGAACAGTGCCATGTGGACACATATATATTCGTATATTTTTCCACAAATCTATCAGTCGGAGAATGCCACCCGTGATACAGAACCTGCTTTATTCGGTATCACCAAAGTGCTGAAAGTAGAAGTTATGCATCGGGTGACGGACTATTACGGCCCTATTATTTATAAGAACTTTGCGAATGCCCGAAATCAATATCGCCCTGATACGCAGAAAGAAGTTTACTATGAGTTCTTTAATGAACTAGATTCGGCTGTTGTCTCTCTTGCCGGTTACATAGAAAAGAGGCCTGAATCCAACGGATTCTCCCGTTTTGATCTGTTGCTGGACGGTCAGTATTCTTCTTGGGTCAAGTTTGCCAATTCTTTGCGTCTGCGTCTGGCAATGCGTATTTCGGCAGTTGATCCGGATAAGGCATATACCGAGTTTCGGAAAGGATTGGAGAACGAATTTGGTGTTTTTGAAGCCGAAGATGAGCGGGTAGCGGTCTCGACGCAATCCGGATTTACCAATCCGTTGGGAGAACTCAACCGTGTATGGAACGAAACTTATATGAGTGCTGCAATGGAATCTATTCTCACAGGCTATGATGATCCCCGGCTGAAAGTCTACTTTGAAGCCTGTACCGACAAGGCTTATGCAGGGGAGTATCGTGGAATCCGTCAGGGAACTTGTTTTGCACACAATCATTATGCAGGATTATCTAAATTGGCTGTCGATCAGAGTACGGACGCTCCTTTAATGAGTTCTGCCGAAATCTGGTTTCTCCGTGCCGAAGCGGCTTTGCGTGGCTGGACTCCGGAAGATGAAGAAGAATGTTATCTGAATGGTATAAAAGCATCCTTGCACCAGCACGGGATTTATCAGATGGACGACTATCTGAACAGCGAACGAACAGCCGCTGACTTTACTGATACGTATGATGCTGAAAATAACATTCCTGCCCGTTGCCGGGTTTCTCCTAAATGGAATCCGGCAGATGATAAAGAAGTGAAACTGGAGAAGATCATTACACAGAAATGGATTACCATGTTTCCGGAAGGCTGTGAGGCATGGGCTGAACAACGTCGTACGGGATATCCGCGTCTGTTTCCGGTACGCTTTAACCATAGCAGAAACGGGTGTATCGATACGGAGACGATGGTACGCCGTCTCAACTTCCCCGGTACCCTGCAGACAGAAGATAAAGAACAATACTCAGCTCTTGTTGAGGCCTTGAACGGACCGGATCATGGAGGTACCCGACTTTGGTGGGATACAGGAAATAATCGTCTGGATTAAAATAGTAGTGTCAGAATGTGAATATATGTATAGGTTTAACTATTTTTGCACCTTCATTTAAACACATTTGTCATGAAAAAGATCATTTCTGCTCTTTTCCTGTGTATGCTGCTTTCTGCCGTACCGGAATTACAGGCACAAAACATTCAGTTACATTATGATTTCGGACGTTCCCTGTATGATAAAGATTTGAAAGGGCGTCCATTGTTAACCTCTACAGTGGAGAAGTTCCATCCCGATAACTGGGGAAGTACTTATTTCTTTATTGATATGGACTATACTTCCGAAGGAGTCGCTGCCGCATACTGGGAGATAGCCCGCGAACTGAAATTCTGGAAGGGTCCTTTCTCTGCCCATCTCGAATACAATGGCGGATTAGCAAAAGGATTCTCCTACAATAACGCTTATCTGGCAGGAGCCACCTATACCTATAATAACGCTTCTTTTTCAAGAGGCTTCACCTTGACAGCCATGTACAAGTATATTCAGAAACATCGCTCTCCGAATAACTTCCAGTTGACAGGAACCTGGTACATGAACTTTTGCAAGAACCTGCTCACCTTCTCCGGCTTTGCCGACTGGTGGCGAGAAGAAACGAATTATGGAAAAACAATCTTCCTGTCCGAACCTCAATTCTGGGTAAACCTGAATCGTATAAAAGGAGTAAATAAAAACTTTAACCTGAGTGTTGGCTCCGAAGTGGAACTGAGCAATAACTTCGGTGGTCGTGACGGCTTCTATGTGATTCCGACACTGGCTCTGAAGTGGACGTTAAACTAAACTTTAAGATACGAAATCCTGAAACGGATATACATAAATTATTGAATAAAATATCGAATGAAAACAGATTTGATCTACGGCGTAGAAGACCGTCCTCCATTTAAAGATGCCCTGTTTGCTGCCTTGCAACATCTGCTGGCCATCTTTGTAGCCATCATAACACCTCCTCTTATCATTGCAGGTGCGCTGAAGCTGGATGTTGAAAAAACAAGCTTTCTGGTATCTATGTCCCTTTTTGCTTCGGGTGTATCTACGTTTATACAATGCCGTCGAATTGGTCCGATAGGGGCCAGGTTACTTTGTATTCAAGGCACCAGTTTCTCTTTTATCGGGCCCATTATAGCTACCGGATTGGTAGGCGGACTTCCCCTTATATTCGGTTCCTGTATAGCTGCCGCTCCCATCGAAATGGTTGTCAGCCGTACTTTCAAGTATCTTCGCAATATTATCACTCCGCTGGTGTCTGGTATTGTCGTGCTGCTCATCGGATTGAGTCTGATTAAAGTCGGTATTGTTTCTTGTGGCGGCGGATATAGTGCAATGGATGACGGCTCCTTCGGCTCGTGGGAAAATCTCTCTATTGCAGCACTCGTCTTGCTGAGCGTCTTATTCTTCAATCGCTGCAAAAACAAATACCTGCGCATGAGTTCCATTGTCTTCGGTCTCTGTCTGGGCTATGGATTGGCTTTCGCTTTGGGCAAAGTGAATATGAGTGCGCTCAATGTTGAGATGCTGATGAGTTTCAACATCCCTCAGCCCTTTAAATATGGTGTTGACTTTAATATCTCTTCGTTTATCGCCATCGGTCTGGTCTATCTGATTACCGCCATTGAAGCTACGGGGGATGTGACAGCCAACTCCATGATTTCCGGACTTCCGATTGAAGGGGATTCATACCTGAAACGTGTTTCCGGTGGTGTGATGGCAGATGGATTCAACTCTCTCCTGGCAGGCGTTTTCAACTCCTTCCCGAACTCCATCTTCGCACAGAATAACGGTATCATTCAATTGACCGGAGTTGCCAGTCGCTATGTAGGCTACTATATTGCCGCCATGCTTGTCCTCCTCGGATTATTCCCCATTGTAGGAGCCGTCTTTTCCCTGATGCCCGATCCGGTATTGGGTGGTGCTACTTTATTGATGTTCGGTACCGTAGCAGCCGCAGGTATCCGTATCGTCTCTTCGCAGGAAATAGGACGCAAAGAAACCCTGGTATTGGCAGTCAGCCTCTCTTTAGGTCTGGGTGTAGAACTGATGCCGGATGTTTTAAAACAAGCTCCAGAAGCGATTCGGAGTATATTCTCCTCTGGAATCACCACTGGAGGTTTGACTGCAATTATTGCTAATATAGTAATACGGGTGAAGAACTAGGTATTAGGTATTAAGTATTAGGTATTAACCGTAGCTGCTGGTATGCCGCATGGTTTAATACTTAATACTTAATACTTATTACCTAATACTTAATACCTAAATTACTCATTTTATCCGTGATACGGAAGGGGAAATCGGGGTATTCGTAAAGGCTGAAACGAGGTTCGGTTTCTCCTTTTGTATAGCTCCAGATGGATGCGTAGTCTTCCGGATCTTCCCCCATTTTGCCAAGTTGGCGCAGATAGGCAGCCAATGATTTGTTCTCTACGATATAGATCTGTCCCATTTGGTCAATAATAGGACTGTGATGACGGGTGCTGTCATGCTCGAAACGCAGAATACGTTTTCCTTCTTCTGTCAATCCGACTAGCTGGAAAGTCATGCTCTTGCCGATGGCGGGTAAATTCAATACACTACGGTCTGTAGCAAGGAAAGGCAGATGATGCTTTCTCATAAAGCGCCTTATCTGTCTGGCAACATCCTCTTTTTCTTCCGCATCCACTTTGGTTTCCAGCAGCTTATACAACTCTTCCGCCTGTTCCGGATTCATCTGACCGTAAATCTTTTCTTCCTGTTGTTCCTGCATCGAACGGCTGTTCGGTGCAAACACTGCATAATTCTCATTGAATCCTTTCACAGAGAAAGTATAATAACATACCACTCCCAACGAATTAAGCACTTGGCGAAGCCGTGTCGTATGTCCCCTTCTCGAAGCAGCCACCGTATATACCAACTGATTCGTAATGATCCATCCGGCAGAAAGAATTTTCCGGATCGCCTCTTTGGCTTCAGGAGTCACCTCTAACGGTGTCTGAAAATGCGTCTGAATGATAAACTGCTTCACACCAATAGCCGAAGCCTTCTCCTTAAACTCACGTAAAATATCGATCAGTTCATCATTGATACGCATCGGCAAATAAGCCAGCAAGCGAGAACCTAACCTTACCCGTTGCAGTTCCGCATACTTTTCTCCTTCCGGACGTTCGAGATTCGCCCTTTGTTTACGTACTGCCATGCGGTAGACAGCCTCCAATATATTCCGGAGCGTCTTATTCTGACTCATTAACGCATCTCCACCAGTGATAAGAATATCCCTCAACTGCGTATCTTTCTCGAAATACGTCATCAACCGTCGCAGCTTACTGTCCCAAGCTTCCTTCGGACGTAACGTTTCAAATTCAAAGTTTAACCGCTCGCTTTGGAAATCATACATACGCTGGCAAGACGCACAAAGACCTCCGCAAGCCCGTCCCATCGTATCAGGAATAAGAATCGCCACTTCCGGATAACGCCGGTGAATATTATGTCCGTCGGGCAAAAGCCATCCTGCCGCGTTAGGTTTCCCTTCCTCTACAATATCCTCCTTCTCCCATGCATGAATATTGCCATACGTTTCCACCAACCGCGGTGAATAAAGAATATAACTCCGGATCGCATCATCATTGTACCCATATCCCGTAATATTCAGCAACGACAGATAATAAGGGGTAGCAAAGAACGGCATCCCCTTTTTGCGAGCCCTATTCAGCAAATACATCGTCTCCGACGAAAGCGAATTCCCCAAAAAACGATTCAGTTCTGCCGGACTCTTCACCGCCATCGACAAATGGAAACGGAAATCATTCCACCACTTGCTCACCAATTCATACTTCTCCTCATAACTCATCCCCTCCTCAAAATGGAACCGTACCGAAGGCTTCGACTTCCGGTTCTCTATCTTCTGAATCAGCAAATGCAGCATCCGCTCCTTGTTCTCATCGCGTTCTTCACGCACCTCTTCATCCAACCCCGTAGCCCACCGGTCATTCCGGCTCTTGATACGTTGCGGCGACGGCAAAGGAACAGTCTCCCCCTGCAAGCGTTTAAACAACTGGAATAATTCAATAAACAAATCCGTCGGCATCTCTATATTCTCCAACCTTTCCGTCAGAAACTGATATAGCAACCGAATCGTCTGTACTGACATATCCTGTCCCGTAGACAGTTCATGGACATCCTGTCCATCATAATGGAGTAAGAGTCGAATTTGCTCCCTCGCCTCCTTCGCTGTCTCGTTCACTACCTCACAAGCATCCAGATACATCAGCAACCCGGCCTTAAAATCCTCCACCGTAGGACTCTTTACAGCCATCTCCACCAACTCCGGCATCTCCTGATTATAGATTTGTTTCAACTGCGAAAAAGTAAGTACAAGCATTTTCTTTTGTTTCATAAGCATCCTATCTTTTTATCGACTAGCAAATTATTGACTAGTATAGTAAATTATCGACTAATAAATTAACGACCAGCAGCCTCAATAACCCCAACAACCCCAACATCCCGCAGGTCCCCCGGCCTCGTCTGCCCGGCGTCAAGCGAAGGTCTTATTCACGGCGTCAAGAAGGGCAGACTGTTTGAGCGTAGCGAGTTTCTGCCCTTTAGCCGGGAATGAGACCTGAGTAGCCGGGCAGACGCAGCCTTGATTTTTTCTTTTTGGTACTTTTTCTTTTGCATCAAGGCAAAAGAAAAAAGTACATAAAGATAACAAAAAAAGCGAAGCCCCAAAAGCCCCGCTTTTCCAATCGTGTATTTCTTTACGATTTATTTTTTCTTTCTAACATTTCGAGCGACTTATTTTTTCGTCTCCGTGTCATCCTCTTTCCGTTTCGGTTCCTTCTTGGCCAGAAGAACGATATTATACACATAATCCGTCATCCATTGTTCCGAATATCCCAGACGTTCCTTGTATTGACGTACGGTAGCAGCTGTCTTGTGTACATCATCCGCCTTCCATACCTGCTTGGTGCAAACATCGTGAACCGTCTTCTGCGTCATCCCGTATAAAGCCTTCTTGAAGATAGACGGCATACGGAATTTCCATTGCATCAGATTACCCATCAGCATCATCAAGTCATTCGAGAAACCCTGATACATAAACAGATAAGACTGAATATCATTTTGCGTGCGGCAGTTACGTTTGACAGAAGCATCTATCTCTTTGAAGAAACTCTCGTTCAATCCGTAGTCCTGCATCAACATTTTGCGTGAAGCCGATTTCTCTGCCAGTCCCAGTTTGCCGCCTTGCGTCGGTATTTTGAACAAACGTTTGAAGTTTGCTACATCCGGCAAAAAACGGATATTAGTGATACCTAAGTTGGTAGCGATGACTGACTGGAAATAAACCCTTGTCAGTGATATAAAATCTTCTACGTTGCCGACTTTTGTTTCATCGGATTTTTTTTTAAATAAACCAAATAAGCTCATTGTCCTATATCTAATTTTATGATTTACAAATTACAGATAGAGTCTGCGGAAAGATACTATCAAACAAGTCGTCCGCTAAATTGCCGCAAAGGTAGTAAAAACTGTTGGTTTTCACCAACATTCCAAGTCCTTTTCGATCTCCGGCATAGTCTCTTTCTTGAAAACGGGACTTTGGATGCCTGCTTTCTTTTGGGCGCGATAGTCGGAGAGCAGCCGTACTGCGTACTTCCCGAGAAAAAGAATGGCAATCAGGTTGCAGATAGCCATCAGCGCCATCGTGATATCTGCCAGGCTCCATACCATATCGAGAGTCGCAACAGAGCCAAAGAGCACCATGCCGCCTACCAATATCCGGTAGGAGTGCAGTACCCATTTCTTTTCGGTGATGAAGCGAATATTTGCCTCTCCATAATAATAATTCCCCAGAATACTGCTGAATGCGAAGAAGAACAGTGCTACGGCAACAAATACCCCTCCGGATGCGCCGATCTCATTGGTCAGCGCCTGCTGAGTTAGTTGAACACCGTTGGCAGAACCGTCCAGCGGAGCACCGCTAAAAAGAATGATAAACGCTGTGCAAGTACAAATCAGTAGTGTATCGGTGAATACAGCCAGCGTTTGTATCAGCCCCTGCTTCACAGGATGAGTGACGCTTGCCGTTGCCGCCGCGTTCGGTGCCGATCCCATACCCGCCTCATTGCTGAAAAGTCCCCGCTTGATGCCTTGCATCAGTGCCATTCCGACTCCTCCTCCCAATGCCTGTTCCCAGCCGAAAGCGTGGCTTACGATCAGCGAGATGACTCCCGGCAATTGAGTAATATTGAGTAATACGATGACCAATGCCAGTCCTACGTATCCCAATGCCATAATCGGTACGATAATACTGCTTACCCGGGCAATGCGGCGAATCCCTCCGAAGATGATGAGAAGAGTCAGTGCGGTAAGTATCCCTCCTAACACCGTATGGTCGAAACCAAAAGCATGCTCGGCAGCGGCACAAATCGTATTGCTTTGTACCGAGTTAAAGGCAAAACCGAACGTAATACTGATTAGTATGGCGAAGAGCATCCCCATCCAAGGCTGTTTCAATCCCTTCTTCATATAATAGGCAGGGCCTCCGACGAAAGAATCCTTTCCGCGTATTTTATACAGCTGCGCCAGTGTAGATTCAATGAATGCGCTTGAAGCTCCCAGCAGGGCAATGACCCACATCCAGAAAACGGCTCCCGGTCCGCCGATAGCGATGGCGGTGGCAACCCCTGCCAAGTTTCCCGTACCCACACGGCTGGCAATGGAGATGGCAAACGCTTGAAAAGAAGACACATGCTTTTCGCCGTGCTTTCCTTTCCCGGCAGATTCGCTGAGCAATACAATCATTTCGCGAATCATGCGGAACTGTACGAATCTTGTCCGCACGCTGAACCAGATTGCGCAGCCCAGCAACATGATAATCAGGATATAAGTCCAGAGAATATCGTTAATCTCGTTGATAAAGTTCATATTTGTATGGTTTTGAATGAAGAGAACTAAATGAAGAATGAAGAATGATGAATGAAGAATTACTTTGCAGCGTTATAGCGCAGCCAATTCTTCATTCATCATTCATCATTCTTCATTTCTAAAATGACAACTCTTGCATTATTCGCTTTTTATCCGAAAATAGAATTTATGATTTTCGAATACAGGCTCTACTATTTCATAACGAACAAATTTGGCGAGCAGATGTTCGGCTGCCCGTCGGGAAAGTCCGGTCTGGCGACAATAACGGTTGAGAGAAAGCAAAGTACCCTGTTCCAGCAGGTCGAGCAGGAGCTGTTCCCGTTCCGTGTATCGGATCAGTTCTCCCCGTGGACTGTCGCTTTGCTGCCATACACGCAGATGAATAGGCGTCGCCAGAATGTTCTCGTCCTTGATGCGGAGATAGGCGAGAGGTTTCCCGTTTTCATCTTTTGCATACACAGGCTTGTGAGGGCTTTCTTCGATGGTGGCTACTAGTACCTGCTTGCCTTCCACGATAAATGTCTGTAAAGTATATTCAACTTCCGGAATACAATAAAGTTGTGCAGCGGCTTCTATCATATATTTTTCTTCTTCAGATCGTACTCCGGCTATCCGTCCGTTGTCTTTAACGCCTATCAATAACCGCCCTCCGTCGGTATTGGCAAATGCCGAGAGGCTTTTTGCGATTTTCCGCGCGTCTGAAATTTCAAATTTGAAGTCCTGTTGCTGATGCTCTCCTTCAGCTATCAAACTATGTATATAATCCGTATCTGTAAGCGTTTTCATGGCTACAAAGGTAGGGAAAAATGGCGAAAAGCCCTTTTTTTAGTTTATTTTCGCAGATAAATTCAAAAAAAATATCGTTTTTATGCGTTTATTTCGGGAAACAGTGTATTTTTGCGGCACATTATTAACGAAAAAAATAAAAGGATTATGAAAGAATTGGTAGAAAAAGTAGCAGCTCTGTATGCTGACTTCGCAAAAGATGCTAACGCTCAGATTGAAAACGGTAACAAAGCAGCAGGAACTCGCGCTCGTAAAGCTTCTTTGGAAATCGAAAAAGCAATGAAAGAATTCCGTAAAGCATCTTTGGAAGCTTCTAAGAAATAAGATTTGGAAGTCTACTAAGATATCAGAAAAAAGAAAATTCCCCTTATCTCACAACCGGACAGGCGAGAGATAAGGGGAATTCTTTTATTTACTCCCGGTTCCACTCCTTACTTGCCTCAAAGCAAGGACACGCCTTGATCCATTCTTCCGGCTCTATCTCACCGTTCCCGTTGAGATCGGGACTGAGATCACGATGCCCGCAAATGCGGCAATCGGGAAAATCTTTCAGCAATGTAAGGATAAGTACCCGTAGCGAATGTTTCTGCCACGAAGTACGCGTATCTTTAGGTACTCCCCGACAGTCCAACCCACCTTCATAGCAGATTCCTATACTCTCCTTGTTGAAACCTCGTGCGTGGGCACCGATACGTCCGATAGGGCGGGTAGATTTGATATCACCGTTTCTGCGGATATAAAAATGGTACCCCGTTCCGTTGAATCCGCGACGGCGGTGACACGTCTCCAAGTCATGCTCGGTGAAGCTCTTGTCCTCCCGGGTAGCGGAGCAGTGGACGACAATTAGATTGATTGTTCTCATGCGTCCGTACTGTTTTTGCGTTGGATACACTCCTTGTTGACGCACTGCAATGCCATCGCTTCCGACAACCTGCCTTTCAAGGAAAATATCTCCGCATGCATCTCCTTCACCCGGTCGCTCAGGTCGAAGTAATCTTTCAATACCTTTTCGAGCTGTGCCATCAGGAAGCCGTACTGTTCCTTCACAAGTTCGCTGAACTCTTTCACTTCCTGCGCCATTTGCTGGCGTTTCTTGCGACCTCCGAAGAAAGGGAGAATCGTCATAATAATATCAAGTATTTTGTCTAACATATATTTATTGAATCATTGGTGAATAAAGAAAATAGAATCGGGTAGAGTGATCAATCATATTAGTGAAAAAAACATAGCGGAGCTGAAATCTCCCCGCCATGTGTAGTTTACAGTCTTAAACTGTCGGGTCCGGTGCCTCGTCTCCATCATCCCCTCCGGGAGTGTTGCCGCCCGAACCACCGTTTCCACCATTGCCGCCGTTTCCGCCTCCGTCTTCGTCACTCTTACCACCCAGCACGAAATCCACATTATTCTCGCTTCGGGTACTGGTGTGACTTGCGTTCATCAGCTTCAGCGCCTTGTCCGCAACGAACCGCACATTGACACGGCGAATGCTGCGTACCGTACACTCCTTCATCAGTTCCGTACCGTCACTGGTCAGCGTGATGTGGAACGTACCCAGTCCGTCAATTTTCACTTTGTCGCCTTGTGTGAGCGATGCCCGCAGTTGTTCCACAAAAGCCTCGATGGTATGCTTCACATCTCCGGCGGTCAGTGCCGACTTGCTTTCGATAGCGGTAGCCATCGTGTCGATGTCCATCACCCTCACATTGCCCGACTTCTGGCGGATGTAATACAACATGGGAGCATTCTCTTGGTTTACATACTTTCTGCGCTGATAGCGTTCTACTAATACATTCATAATTTCTAAAAAGTTAAGGTTTGGTTAATACTTATGTGATGCTTTTTTCTAACAATACAAAGATACGAAATCTGAGAGGCGAAGTCAAGTAAATAGCACTTTATTTTCCCCTAATATATAAAATAAAATAGAAAAGAAAAGAGTCGGTATTTATACTATAAAATGTAATAAAATATATAACTTGCTATCTCCCTATCTGGCATGTTTCATCATATATTCCAATGGCGGAACGTAATCATATATTTTTGTCATAGACTGGTTGTGCCCGAAGTAGACGTTTCCTGTCTCCCCGTTGCGTTGTTTGGCTACGATGACCACTCCCAATCCTTCTGTCGGATACCCGCTTTCCTTGTCGATGGTGATGCGTTGCTGTGCCGGACGGTAGAGCAGCATTACGACATCCGCATCTTGCTCGATAGCCCCGCTCTCACGTAAGTGTGCCAGCTCCGGACGGCCTCCAGGACGGTTCTCCGACTCACGGTTCAACTGGCTCAGCAGTACGACCGGAATATGCAGCTCTTTGGCAAGCGACTTCGCTTTTCGGGTAGCTTGCGCTACTTCCTGTTCGCGATTCCGGTTGAGCTGCTTGGTAGTCATGTCGCAAAGTTGCAGGTAGTCGATGATGACCATGTCACATTGTTTGCGGCTTTTCAGCAGTCGTGCGCTGGAGCGGACGTGTTCCATGCTGACAGAAGAGTTGTCGTCCACGTAAATGGGCAGTTGTGATAGCTCGCCGGAGGTGGCATGTGCTTCCGCTACTTCCTGCGGGTTGGCAAGCCCGTTTCGCCACCGGTATGGATTGATGTTGCTGGCAGCGAGTAACCATCGGTCGGCAAGGCGTTCCCCTTCCATTTCGAGGCTGTACACGGCTACCGCTTTTCCTGCTGATGCTGCGCTGCGTGCCAGATGGAGAGCGAAGGCCGTCTTTCCTACCGAGGGACGGGCGGCGATAACCACCATCTCCCCGTCTTGCAGACCGCCTGTTTTCTTGTCCAGTTCGCTCAAACCGGTGGGAATGCCGGTGACGCCGTTCACGCTTTTGGCGATGCGGTCTTCGGCTTCTTTGAGGGCGTCGGCCATCAGTGTTTCCATGTCCCGCATGTGGTCTTGGTGGCCGGATTCGCCTTCGAGCCGGTCGAGGAGGTTGTGGGCGTCTATCAGTGTGTCTCCGATGTCCATTGTTTCGTCCATGACGCAGGCGAGGAGCTTGTTGAAGCCGAGAACGGCTTCGCGTGCCAGGTATTTCTGATGGACGATCTGCGCATGGTATTCGATGTGGGCGGAAGAGGCGACTTTGCTGCTCAGCTGTGCGATGGCGAATGCGCCGCCTGTTTCTTCCAGGTTGCCCCGGTGGACGAGTTCTTCCTTGACGGTGAGTATGTCGATCTTTTTGCCGGCCTGATACATGGCTGTCAGGCAGGCGAAGATCAGTTGGTGACGGTTGTCGTAGAACATTTCGGGACGTAGCTTGTCGGCGACGAGTGGCAGGGCTTCCTGCTCTATCAGGCAGGCGCCTATGATGGCTTCTTCGAGTTCGGTGGCTTGTTGGTTCATGATGTTTGAGGTGTCGGGGTTAGTCTGTGTATTCGTTCAGGAAAGCCTTGTCTTTCAGGTAAGTGGAGGCGTGGGCGATGAAGCGGGTGTCGTTGGTGTGGTAGTAGACGTCTTCGATACGGTCGATGGCAAGTTGCCATTCTTCTTTCGTGAGCTTCTCCCATTCGTGGCGGGCACGGGCGACGTTGACTTTGGGCTTCTGCATGATCTGGTGGTAGTTGTCCCAAAAGGTATCGAAAGCTTTGGATGATTCTTCCTCTTTCTGAGAGGAGTCGGCAGGCTGTGCGCTTCCGGTCCATAGGTCGTAGTTGATGATGCGGATATGGAAAGTCTTCTCCGGGTGGGGGAGGATCTCGATGATGCCTTCGCGCTCCAGCCTTTTGAAGAAACGGGCGGTCTTGGGGCACGTCCAGCCGAAGAGTTTGCTCCAGTGCTGGTTGCTGATGAGTGACTCGCCACGTTGGCAAAGGATCTCTGTTCCGTGAATGTTGTAGGTCATTTCCGAGTAGTTGCTCCATGCGAGGAGTTGTAGGAAGGCGCCCAAGGTTTCCGATTGCTTGTTTTCTGTTTGTTGTTTCAATAATGCTTTGGGAATTTTGAAGTAGCCTTGTTGAAGGGCTGTTTGAGTCAGTTGTTTCATCGAATGATAATTAAATTAATATTGTTGTTTATTGGAAATTGTTGTTGAATCCGGTTCGAAGGTACAACATCGCTGGTTATTTGTCAAGTCCGCTTGGATGGTTCTGGCGGATATGGACGGTGTTGGCGTATTTGGACGGAAAGAGCTGAAAGTAAGATTGGATTTTGATGAAATAATAGGGGAGGAAGAAGAGTGGGGACATGAAAGGAGGCGGTTGAAGGGATGTGGAAATTTGCTAAAAGTAAGTATGGGATATCATTGGTTGCTGAAAAGTGATAGCCGGGGTGTGTAGGCGGATGGTGGAACAGGGTGGAAAAATGAAGCCTCTATTTCCTCTAAACGAAGGCTTCGTCAGACAAAAACAGAGGCTCTGCTTTTGTGAAACAGACCCTCTGTTTAATGAGTTTTTTCCGCTGATAAACCGTTCACCCAACCGTTCACCCTTGTGTGCGCTCTAATTGATTGGGGACTAGTGCGTTATAAGTGCTCTAAAAAGGGGACCGTTCACCCAACCGTTCACATATTATAATAAATATAATTATCTATATTAATATTGTTCGGACGACTCACTTTTTCTGTGTTTTTTGCCTCTTTCATTCTTCCCCTGTTTCTTGCGTGCCGAAGCGGAAGTGCAGGTGGATTTGCGACGGTCCCCAAAGGGATATCAGTATATATTGCTGGTTAGGGCTGAGACGTGTGGTGTTGTGCGTATAGTGTGCCTGTTTTAGGGCATTGAATAGTGATTCGTCATTTTCTATTTCTGCTCGCATTCTTTTGCTTGCCGCGTCTATGTTACTGTATTCCGGAAAGAATGTCATCGCTAGGTCGGAGAAAGCTTTGAATCCTTTGATGTCCCATGTAATCTCTCCGTTTTCGTTTTCTAAGTTCATTTTTTATATAATTTTATTGTTACAAATATGTCGTGCGATTCTGTAAAGACATTGCAAAATTACTAAAAATATAATTGTTGCAATAAAATATTTAAATTATTTTCTAATATATTCTTATAAATGTAATAATAATTGCTGGTATTGTCTTGGAATATCTAAGCATAGCTTCTAATCCTCCTTTTTCTGCTGTTTTTTTGTATAAATATATCTGTGATTTTTTTTATAACTTCAGACCGCATCCCCCGAAAATGGAAACTCCGTCCCCTCTTTTGTGTCGATGAACCGAACTTCTCTCCATTTTGTTGTTTCGTTTTTCAGTGATAGTCATTTTCAGAATGAAGCCTTCTGAAAATGGTTGCTGTATATACCTGTCAGGGTAATAATAGTTACCAAAATAGTCGTATATTTATTGTGTAATATTAAATACTGAGTACAATGTTAAAAGTAGTAGCATT
>OGDN01002511.1_pt1 | contig 23272 bp, 20 predicted proteins | sample 1570271 | NCBI WGS metagenome assembly OGDN01 (sample SAMEA4384481, study PRJEB24528) | human gut metagenome | reverse complement strand
CGTGTGTCCCCTCCGGCAGGTCCGCAAACCGCAGGGCCGCCTGCCGCAGCTGGGGGTAGTTTTGATAAAGCTCGTCATGGCGCAGGAAGTCGGCCAGCCGCAGCGTCTGCTGTTCCTCCGCCCGGCCCGGGCCGTGCCCCTGGTCGAGCAGCTGGCGCAGCTCCGTCTGTTCCTCCTGGGTGATGGTCCCGTCGATGAACTTTCCCTCCAGTTCCCGGAAGCGGGCATACTCTGCCCGGTCGCTTCGGTTCATGTCTCCCCAGCGGCTGTACTCCATGCCGCTGTCATCGATCTCGAACCGCCATTTGCCGTCCGCCCCGGTATACCACCCGGTCTCCCGGAAGATGGTCTCCATGGCCACGCCCCGGCGCTCCATGTCCTGGGCCCGGTCCAATGCCTCCAGGTCTGCCCGCTGCGCGTTCTCCCCGCCGAAGCTGTAGCGGCCTCCCTCCGGAGGCCCTGTGGTCCGGTCTGTTGCCGCGGCGTTCTGGCTGCCACGGCCCACGCCCCGCTCTGTCATGGTCTGCTCCACGGTCTCGTTGAACCGCTCCGCGTGGACGGAGAAGGCGTTGATCCCGGCGTAGGCGTCCGCGAAAATTTCCTCCAGAATGGCCCATGCCTCCGCCTGTGTGCCGTCCTCGCCGGCGTTTTCCGTAACGGAGATCACGCCCCGCAGCTTCCGGATATATTGCTCCACCACACGGCCCAGCTCTTCCGGCCCATACTGTTCCCGGACGCGGTCCTCCAGCTCCCGGATCAGGCCCGGCGTCTGTGCCGCCCGGTCATGGAAAATCTCATGGTCCGCGATCTGGTCCGGCGTCACCCGGATGTTGTCCGCCTGCACGATGATCCGGTCCCCGGTGAATACACCCCGGACCAGCCGGGCGCCGTCCGATGTCCCGATCTGGATGCCGCCGGTCACGAACACGGTATCCAGCCCCGTCTCTTCCCGCACCCGGTCCGCTGTAGCCCGCAGGCCGTCATCCCAGGCGCTCTCCGGAATGACCTGAAGCGTTTTGGCGTCCGTGCCCCGCGGCAGTCCCAGGTCCTGGCTGCTTACCGGTTCTCCCCGTAGATCATGGACAGAATTTTGTCTTTCACGCGCTGCTCGGTAGGTGTCAGCGGGGCCTCTGCCTCTTTCTGCGCCTGTTCCCACGCCTCCAGCCTGCTCTCCGGCACCCGTACCAGAAAGCCGTCCGAGGTCTCCATCAGATACGCCGTCTCCCGGCTCTGCTCCCTGCTGTCCATTCTGCTCCATCCTTTCCGCCGTCACCGGCGCTTCGTCGATCCCGTCCAGATACCCGCTTCCGCCCTCTGCAGTCTCTACGTATCCGGCAATACTTGCTTTTGCATTGATGTAGTCCTGGTTGGGTGGGATATATCCATCCATGGACTGATAGCCGTTTGTCAGCATATCGTCCAGCACGAACTCCACCCGCTTTGCAGCGGCGATGTTCTCCTGGCCGTGGTTGTGAATGATGGCGTCCAGGGCTTTCTCGATTTGATCGTAAGAGAGGCCGTAGTCGTCCAGCAGCACGGTGATCCGCTCCGGCGCTGCCCGCTTGGTCCTCCGGTATTCATACCCGGTCTGGTAATCTCCCAGGCGGAGGGTCTGCCCGCCCTTTTCTGTGACAGAGAGCTCATTCAGCAGCTCCGCCGCCGCCTCGCTGTAATACCGGTGCACCTCCGGATGGTCGAACTGGAAGGCGTTGATCCTCCGGTCTCCCATATCCTCGCTGCTGCGCTGGTCAATATGCTGGGCAGGGTCAACCTGATAAACCCTTCCGCCGGCATCCACGTCCATGTCACCCCGTTCTGCCAGGGCTGCGAACTGCTCGTTGGAAAGCGTGGCCTGGTCCACTCGCTCCCCGCTCTCCAGGGTCTGGATCACAGGGTCCGCCGCCGGCGTGGCCTGCGTTTGCCGCCCTGCCGGCTGCGCCTGATCCTGCTGCACCTGCGCCGCCCCCTCCGGGGCGGCGTTTTGTGTGCCCGCAGGCGCCTCCTGCGTGGCCTGCGGGCCCTGCGCCTGCCTGTTCCCGGAGGGCAGGGGGGAGGCGGTTTCCACCTGTCGCCGCGCCTGGGCCTCCGCCGCCCGGCGTGCCGCGGCGTTGATCCCTCTCGCGGCGCCGATCTGTCCGCCGCCCAGGACGCCGCCCACCACGGCGCCGCCCGCGAACTCCTGTGCGGCGGTGGCGGGGTTGAAGATGGCCCGCTCGTCCGTGGTGGAGAACAGGGGATTGCCCGCCCCGTACATGGGGTTCTGCAGGGCACGCTCGATCACGCCCTGCACCACTTCCTCCTTGCCCTCGTCCACCATGGCCTCCACCCAGGACTTCCAGGCGCTCTGCCCGCCTCTCAGCTGGTCCGGCAGGGTCTGGATGCCGCCTCCGATTTCCACGGCGGCGTTCATCAGGCCGTTTCCAATGGCGTACAGCGCCGCCTTTGCCCGCATGGCGTTCTGGTTCTCCGGCGGCTCGTAGGTTTCGCCGATCAGCGCCGCGGTCATTTCCTTCTGCGCCTCCAGCTCGATCATGTCGTCCAGAGCGTCCTCGTAGCTGCTGCCCACCACCTGGGCAAAGGAGGTCCAGTACTGGGGGTTTTTCGCCATGGAGCGGACGGCCCCCTGTACCGTCGCCGCCACGCCGGGGCTGACGGCCTGCGCCGCTGTACTGGTCAGCCCCGCCGTGGTCTGCGCGGCCGCGCTCCCGCCGCCGGTCAGCAGGGCAAGGACCGCCTGGGGCAGGGCGGCCACTGTGCTGGCGCCCAGGTCCTCAAAGATCTGGGCGGCCTTTCCGCCCCGCGTCGCGTTGGGCGCGTAATGCGCTTCAATGGCCTCCTGCTCCTTCCGGATGTCCGCCGCCCATCTGTTGAGAAGTCCCTTGTCGGAAAAGGTGCCCAGGTCATTTCCGCTCAGCAGTTCAAAGGGCGCAAGCGCGATATCCTCAGCCAGCGCGAAGGTGTCTCCGCCAAACCGCGCCACCTGCTCCAGACCCTTGACCACCGCGCCTTCCACGGACTTTCCGAAAGAATACGCCCCCTCGATCTTCCCGCCGTTTTCCGCCCGCCCAGCCTTCCGGCGGGGGTTCGTGATTCGGTCCAGATCCTCTTCCAGCGCCTTTCTCGCTGTGTACGCGGTCCGGGTCTGCTGGCTGTCCAGGCCGAATTCCCGCCCGATTTCCTCCAGTGCTTCCCGCTCCAGGCCCTCCGCCGTGAGCCTGGGAGCGGCAGCGCGAGTCTGCTCGATGGCGTCCAGGCGGACCAGTGCCTCCCGGATGGCGTCCGCCCGGCTTTCATCGGTCTGCGTCCCTTTTGTGCCGGAGGCAGTGGGCAGGGAAGGGGAGGCCACCCGGCCCTTTGGCTGTGCCCACGACGGCGCGGCTGAGCTTAGCGTGGATGCCCGGTTCCGCACCACCTGTACCTGTTCCTTTGTCGGGTTTGCGGATCCGTAGACCCGCTCCCGCAGCTTTTCAAGATTAGATGGCATATCATCACCCCGCAAGATTCAAAGCCTGGAGGATCGTGTCGATCCCTTCCTCGTTGATGTTTCCGGCCTCCAACTGGTTCAGGAGATAGCCGGTGATCTCCTCTTCTGTGCTGTTTCGTGCCATATTCTGTACATTTCTCAGTACCATCCCGTAAGCGGGGCCGTATGCGCCGGCGCTGGAATTATTCAGGATCGTCTCGTAGTCCGGTAGATTAGATTGGGAGACAGTCACGCCGCCGCTTTCCGCCTCCTCCTGGGCAATTTCCCACTCCGTATAATCATCGTAAAGTCCGGAATTGGATGTGAAGCCGAATTTCTTGTAGTTGTTTGCAATGTAGCTCTTTGGATGTCCGGACTCCATAGCCGCGGCAAATAGTCCGTTATAATCCTGGGCCCCGCCTCCGCCGCTGTTCCTGCCCCCGCCGGAGCTTCCGCCGCTGTTCCTGCCCCCGCCGGAGCTTCCGCTTCTGACCTGCTGGGCAGCCTGCCGCCGGTAGGCTTCCTCCAGGGCCTGGACATACTCGCTCCCGTATCCGGAGGCGCCCACCAGATCCGCGCTGGGGCTTCCGCCGGCGGCCAGAATGGCATCCACCTGGGCCCGGGCCAGGTCCGTTTCCTCCGCCTGCTTTTGCTCGTACAGCCCCACCTTGTCCATCCAGCGGTTGTAATCCACGCTGTCCTGTCCCTGGAGGGAAGCCAGCTGATTCTGCAGAATATCGAAGTCGGAGAGATACTGGTTGAAGGCAAAGTTCCGGTCTGTGTTGAACTGCCCCAGCTGATCCAGGTACTTGGCATAGTCCAGCTGCTCCTGCGTGTTGACCGCGTTCAGGTCCTGCAGGCTCATGTTGTACTCGTTCAGGTAGCGGTCGTATGCCTGCTGGTACAGCGTGGGGATGATGTCGTTCAGCTGGGCGGCATAGTAGTCCCCGGCCTGGGTGGCCGCCGTGAGAGCCGCCGTGGAGGGCCGTCCTCCGCTGGCCGCTGCCGCCTGGCCCAGTGCGTTTGCGGTGGCCCGGTCTCCCTCCCGCAAATAGGACTTCTTGTAGCTGCTCCACTGGGGGTCATCCTCCTTGCTCCAGGAGAAGTCCGGCCGGTTGATGATGGCGTCCAGCAGCGCCTGCTGCTGTTCCGCGTACTGGTTCTCATAGCTGGGGCGCTCCTGGTCAAAGGTGAAGCTCCCGAAGCCGTTGATCTTGTCCAGCACGCTGTCGATCTGGTTCGGGATCTTCCCGTCCGAGATGTAGTCCGCACCGTATTTTCCGCCGGTGTACCCGCCGTAGCTGGACCGGAGCTGGTTGGCCGCCTCGTTGGCCAGCAGCTTTGCCTCCGGCGTGGTCGCCTTGTGGATGTCCTGTTTCAGCCCCAGGATGGAGTATCCGAACTCCGGGTATTTTCTGGCCGTGTCCAGGTCCGCCTGAGAGAACTCCCCCAGCAGGCCGGCGTTGCTGGCCGCTGTCAGAAATCCGTCATAGGTGAAATTCGGCATGATCTTTCCTCCTCACTGTCTTCCCGGTAGAGATTTCAGGCTGCTCCCGTCGTAATACTCCCGTGCCAGAGAATATACCCGGCAGCCGCCGTGCCCTTCCAGTTTGATCCGGTAATGGTCCCCGCGCCGCGGCACGATGGGGAGGGTGTAGCTTCGTTTCACACCGCCCTCCAGCGTCCCGTTTACCGCGATCCATTCGCCCGTCGAATCGAACATGATGAAGAGCTGCACTTCCGCGCCCTCGTCCACCTCCAGCCGCAGCAGGAGCTTGGAGACGCCCTTCTTGTTTGGACTGTCCTCGCACCAGTCGGCAAACTCCGCCATCCAGTCAAAGGCATCCTCCATTGTTGCCTCTTCCGGCGGATTCTGGATGTTCCCGGTGATCCAAATGTTCCCGCCCTCGTCCAGCAGATAGAGATTTCCGGCGCAGCGGGCAAAGTGTGTGGACTGGGTGGCGTCCTCGATGTGCCACGCCCCCCGCTGGGTGTCGTAGACATACAGGAGATAGGCGCCGTCCTTCCCGGCCATGGAGACGTAGTATTTGAGCCCATCGGACCCGCCCACGGCGTCCTCGAACCGCTCCACTCCAAACGCCGCCCCCACCGGCTGGGGGATGCCCCCGGAGTAGGCCATGATCCCCGCCCGGGAGTGGTAGAACAGAATCTCTCCGGCAATCGCCAGGCTCCGGTCACTGCCGGCCGCCACGCCCAGGGTGGCGCTGCCCATCACTTCAAAATTGGTTGGGATGGAGCCGTACACCTTGTAGATGTGGTCCTCCTTGAAGAAGATGGGATACCCCAGAAAGGAGATACATGCCGTGAAGCTGCCGGCGCTGCCGGTGTCTACGGAATAGCTGTCCGTCGCCAGTCCCTCGTACACATTCCAGTTGAAGATGTCCCCCAGCTTGGAGGCGTAAATGGTGGTCTTGTCGCAGCCCCACAGGCGGTTCTCGTTCTCGCAGACGAACAGCAGGTCCGGCACTGTCCGGGAGACCGAAAGCTCCCCGGTTTCGGTGTAGGGCGTCACACCGTCCTCGCCATCCAGGGTGAAGATGTATTCGTAGAAGTACAGCTTGTCCCCGTCGATCTCCCGGATCACCGGGGTTTTGTTGTTCTCTGTGTGCTTCGTGCATCCCGCGATGGTCACGGCGTCCCCAGCCTTGAAGTAGTCCTCCCAGTTGACGCCCTCCGCCTGGATGCAGTTGGCCTCCGCGTCCTCTTCATACAGTTTCCCGTTGGTGAAGGTGAGGGAGGCACCGGTCCAGGTGGCCTCCAGATTGCCGAACTCGTCCGCCGCCGTGTTGTAGTATGCCTTGTCCGGGAAGATCACGATGTAGGCTCCCAGGGCGGTGAAGGTCTTCCGGCCGGCTGTCACAGTCCCCTTGGCCACACCATCATAGTAGAACGTGGTCCCGTCCACCCAGCACAGCTTGTCCCAGCAGAACAGACCGCCGGGGTCCTGCAGCGTCTTGTACAGCATCCGCCGCGACCTGGTCGCCAGCAGGGGAGAGTAGTCGCTGCACAGGTTTCGCATATCCCACAGCTCCCCGTCCTTGGCGCCCAGGTTGTGGTTCAGGCCGGCGAACTCGTCCTGTTTGGCGGTCTTGATCCCGTCGGCATAGGATACCTGCGGCAGTCTCACTTTCTGTCACCTCCTCGGAAGTCGATGAATCGGGATAGGACCTCCAGTGATTTTACGGAGATCGTGTCCGGCGCCGGCGCCCGCAGCTTCGTAAAACGGATCTCTGCCGGCGTCTCGGCAAGCTGTCGGTGCTGCTCCTCGTATTCTCCCCGCTCTCCGGGGGCACGGAAGGTGAATCGCCCCTGGGCCACGCGGATGTTTCCGTCCTCGTCCTTGGCTGCGAACTTCTCCACCAGCTTCCGCTCCTCCGCCGCGAAGGTCTCCGCTTCCGCCGCCGTGGCCTGTTTGACCTTCATCAGGGCCAGAGCCAGGGAGTAGGGGACGGCCTGCCGCCCGACCTCCTCCGCCGCCAGGTTGGCCATGACGGCCTCCATCAGCGTTATCTTCATGTCTTACTCCTTCCCGGCCGACAGGGCCGCCACTTGTTCTTTCAGTTTTGCTATCTCCGCCGCCATCTGCTGGATTTTGGCAATCGCCATAATCTGAATCTCTCCATAGCGCAGGGTATAGAGGCCGTCCGGCCGTTCCTCGCCGGGCGGCTCTGTGCACAGGGCCGCGAAGTCGCTCTCCGGGATACCCTCGTCCGCCAGGGCCTCCTGCACCTCCTGGGCAATCAGGCCCAGGTGGCGGCGCTTGTGCCCATCATAGACAAAGGTGCAGGGCTTCAGCCGGCCAAACACGCCCAGGTATTTCTCCACATCGTACTGCTTCTCCGTCTTCAGCCGCGCGTCGGAGGTTGTGGCCGGCTCCCCATTGATGAATACCGTGTCCCCGGTGATGGAGACCTGCGTACTGGTGCACACCACCGTGGAGACGCCGTCGTATCCCATCCGGGCGCCGTTGGTGGTGCAGATCACCACCGCCGCCTCGTTGCTGCTGGCAATGGCGATTCCCGCTGTGGAACTCCCTGAAGCCGTCATGCCGGACATGTATCCGATATAACCGCCCAGGGAGAACCCGCTGGCCGTCCGGTATACGTCCATCTGTCCGCCCAGGTGGATGATGTCCGCGAAGATGGTCCCCGTGGTGATGTTGTCGCCGTTGATGACTGTGGCGCCGGAGGTCTCCAGATCCGCGAACAGGACCATTCCGGTGAACGTCACACGGGCAGAGTCGATCACGGCCCCGTTTGCGGACAGGTAGATGGTGGAGCTGCTCTCCCCATTGCTCACAGAAAGGGAGAAGCTGCCCACCGTCTGCTGCAGGCTGCTGATCTGCCCTGCCTGGTTGGCAACCGTGCTGGAGAGGCCGTCGGCCGTCACCTGCAGGGCCGCGATGTCTCCCTCGGCGTCTGTGATCTGCGCGGCCAGTCCCGTGGCTGTGGCCTGCAGGGTGGTGATGTTCCCCTCCGCGTCCTCCATCCGGGCAGACAGCCCCGCCGCCGTGATGGCAAGCTGGGTAATCCGTTCGTCGCTGTCCTCCAGATGGATGTAGATGGGCTCGGTGATGGCGTTCTCCCAGTCGTCCACCGCCGCCTCGTTCATGTTGGAGAGATCCAGGTTGTGCAGGGTGTACCGCAGCTGCTCCACCAGCATATACATGTAGTTTTGGATTGTGGTGACCTGCTCTTTCAGGTTCTCCTCCCCGGTGAACGTGGGGAAGTTGCTGTCGATGTACAGCCAGTTGGATGGCACGTCGTCTCGCCTCCTGTAAGAAACGGGGCCGGCCGCACCGGCCGGCCCCTCGTCCGTTTATGTTGGATGGAATTTTTTGTGATACCGGTACAGCATGACGGCGAACTGTTTGCGGGTCATGCCCTGATCCAGCATCAGGTCCCCGGCGCTGTTGCCCAGCATAATGCCCTCACTGGTGATCCACTCCACCGCTTTTTCAGCCTCCGTCGGCTCTGCCGGCTCCGGTGCGTCCTCTTCCTCCCAGGCAATACCCAGGTAGTCCAGGATGCCGCGGGCCTCTGCCTCCGCCAATCTTTGCCGGTAGCTGCTGTTCCGCAGGTTTTTCACGTCGCCCTCGTTGGTGTGGAAGCCGTGCTCGATCAGCACCGCCGGCGCCACCGTCCCTTTCAGCACGTAGAGGGACGGGGCTTCCACGATGGGGGTGGACCGCACCGCGATCCCCGCTGCCCTCACCGCCTCCAGGATGCTCTGCGCCGCGGTATATCCGCCGCTGGTCTTGCTGAACACATAGGCGCTCCACCCGGAGGCGGAGGACCAGCCGCTGCCCGCCGCCGCATTGGAATGCAGGCTCACAAACAGGTCCAGCCCCCGGATGTTGTTGGCGATCTTGCACCGCTGGGCCAGGCTCACCGCCTCGCCGCCGGTGCGGGTCATCGTCACGGCCACACCGTACCGCTCCAGGATGGCCTTGATCCGGTTCCCCATGTCCAGGGCGAACTCGTGCTCATAGTAGGTGCCGTCCGGGCTCTTGTTGGCCAGGTTGCTTGCGTCGTGGCCCGGGTCCAGGCAAACCGTCTTTTTCTCGCTCACAGGTGCTTCCTCCGTTTCTCCGTCGTCCAGGTACAGCAGGATCAGGTTCTGGCTGGGGTCCTTGCCCTGGATCAGGACGTTCTCGCTCTTCACATACAGATTGACCTTGCCTCCGCCGTCCATCATCACGGCGAATTGACAGCCCTGGCCCGCCATGTAGTCCCGCAGTTCCTCCGGCGTCATGGCTCCGCTGGAGCCGTCGGACGCCCCATAGGTGATCCAGGTATCCTTCGTCAGGCCCACGGCCACCCGGCCCCGCCGGCCGCCTACGTCGGCGTTGTAGGTCAGCTTCTGCTGGGGCCGTCCCGCCCGGACCAGCAGGCAGTTTGCCACATAGTTCCGGCAGTCGCTCTCCCCGCCGGGGGGGACCAGGACGGGGAGCATGTCGGCTCCCACGTCCCAGCCCAGGGCCCAGTAGCTGTACTGCTGATCCGCAAACAGGACGGTCCCGCCCGCCTTCACCGGGCACACCGGCGCCCATTCGGCAGGATTGTAAAACGCTCCTGTCATGGCAAGGTCCGGCTTCTCCCGCTCCACGATCTCCGAAAGGGACAGCTTCTCCGTGTTCTGGTAGACCACCGCCCGCAGGATCATCTTCAGCGGCGTCCTCTCAATATGGACCATATCAGCCCTCCACAATCTCCCAGTCGTCCGCCAGCATATCTGCCTGGGAGGCCAGCCAGCCCATCTGCACGCCGGAGGTGCCCACGAAGGCCAGCGCCTGGTTCCCAATGGCGTCGTGCTCCGCATTCACCACCGCGCCGGTGGGGCTTTTGTAACTGATGGCCTTTGCCAGCTCCACATACTGGCCTTTTCCGTTCCAGCCCTTCCGGGCAATGCGTTTGCCCTTCTTGGCCGCCTCAATGGCCATGCCGAAGGTCATGGCGTAGGCCGGCCTGCCTGCCTCCGTTTTCGCCTTCTTCACGCCATGTACCGCGGTCTGCAGCAGGAAGCCCAGCAGGAACCACACCTTGTCCTTGATCTTCCCCAGGCAGATTTCCCGGCCCAGCTTCTCGTCGTAGTTCTCCGCGCTGACGCAGGCAGAACTCTCCACAATCTCGAACCCGTTCCGCAGAAGGGCCCGGACCACTGTGGTCTTGTCTCCCATGGTCTGCGTCCAGGTCTCCAGGATGAAGTCATCCACCATCTGCTGACTGATGCTGGGAGCGTCTGTCCGCAGATCGGGGTTGACGGTCAGCGGCAGATAGGCCTGCTCGAACACATCCTTGGGGCTCCAGCTCTCGTATCCGTCCGGGTAATGGACCCGGTAGCCTTCCTCGCGGTTCATGCTTCTTGGGACCGGACCGCTCTCAGGATAAATCTCCCCATCGATCCGGAACGCCGGCTCCGCCTGGATGATCTTGGTCCCGATGTATGTCTTCATCAGTCTTCCTCCGTCAGCACATCGCTCCGCAGGCGGTACTTGCGCCCGGCGATGTAGACATAGGCGGCCTCATGTCCCATGTCCACGTCCACCGTGCGGCCGTTCACCACATGGACCTTTTCCAGGCTGCCCACGCCGTGGTCCAGAATGCCCCATCCGTTGGCCTCAGCAGGGGTCTCGCCCACACGGGTCTCCGCCAGCTCCTCCGGGGTAATCACATTCCGGTCAGGGTTCAGGCGCAGGGGAGAGCCCAATTCCTTCAGACCGTCGTTGGTCTCGTCCTTACCGGCCTCGCCCAGGGTGTACTTCTGCAGCACTTCTTCCACAGTCTTCATGTTCAAAATCTCCTTTTCAAAATTTAATATCAACCGCACAGCGGCTTGATGCCTATTCGTTTTTGGTGTTTTCGCTTTCCTTCGGATCGTCTCCGCCGCCCTCGCCGGCGATGCTCTCCCCGGCGGCGTCCACGGCATTTTTGCCGATCTCCAAAATGTTCCGCAGCCAGGAGGGGACAGGTGCCCCAAAGGTAACGGCGTGCTCCGCCAGGGAACCCAGCTCTCCGATGATGTACCAGACGATCACCAGCGGCCCTAGCAAAACAGAATATGTAAATGGCAGGGACACCGCCGGGATATGCCCCAGGATGCTCCCGATCAGCCAGTCCGCCACCAGGGCGATGCACACCACCAGGATCATCCCGCCTTTGTGCCAGGCGCCCTCCCGCATCTTGGCGCTGGACCAGCGCCCCTCCTTGGCTGCCGCCGCGCTGCCGATCAGCCAATCCGCCAGCATCAGCAGCACCCAGGCGATCACCAGCCACCCGAACCAGCCCCACAGGGCCGTCATGGTAGCCACCGCCGCCGCGATGGCGGCCTTTACCGTGGTCACAGTCGTTTCATTCATGGTCGTTCTCCTTTCGGTCAAATGTTTTCCTATATGCCCGCCGCGCAGCCTCCGGCAGAATCGCGGCGTAGATCATGGTGGTTTTGGGGTCCTCATGCCCCAGGAGCTGTTGAATCACCGGCAGCGCCATCCCGCCTTTCAGGGCCTGCGTGGCAAAGGTATGCCGCAGGATGTGGGGGTGGACCCGCCGTTCCAGCCCGGCCCGCTGCCCGATTCGTGCCAGGGCTTTCTCAATACCTCCCGGCGTCAAAGGGGGCCATGGCGCTCTGACCGCCGCGAAAAGCGCGTCTCCGCCCTCCCGCTGACTCAGGTATTCCCGCAGAAGCTGTCCAGCCCGGACGGAGAAGAACACCGTCCGCGCCTTCCGCCCCTTTCCCAGCACGCGTACACTCCTCTGCTTCCAATCCACCTGCTCCGCACGAATCCCTGCCGCCTCGCTCAACCGGCAGCCGCTGGAGGACAGGAATTCTACCAGCGCCTGGTCCCGGATGTTCCGGCAGCCCTTCCGCAGTTGGCTCAGTTCCGCCTCTGTCAGAGGGCGGCGAGCCGCCGTCCGGTCCACGCTCCGGCTCCTGATCCTCCGCATGGGGCTTTTCCCGATCACGTCCTCCAGCTCCAGCCATGCGAAAAAGCTCCGCAGCGTGTTGGCGTGGGTGACGATGCTCCCGTTCTTCAGCCCTCGCTCCGACAGTCCGGCCAGATACCGCCGGACATCGTCGGCGGTGATCTCCTCCGGCGGCCTGTCTACATTCCGCGCAAAAGACCGCAGCACAAGGCCATAGTCTTTCAGCGTTTTGGGGGACAGGCCGTCGATCCGCTTCGCCGCCAGGAATGACTCGATCCGCTCACGGAGCGCCAGGGCGCCGCCTGTCTCTGCCCAGGTAATCCGGTACGCCTCCAGGACTTGTCTGATCTCCGCCTCCATACCGGGGGCCAGTCCTACCAGCCTCCGCTCCAGCTCCGTCTTTGCGTCCATACGCAACACCTCCCGCACCAGTATAGCAGGAGGGTGTCTTAGTCTAATAAGGCGCCCGCGGGGTTTGGCTTCGGGGATGCGATACAAGATATTGCGACCACCAGCGCGGAGGAATCCTATGAGACATACTGCGCCAAGGTAGACGCTGTACTGGATGCGATGCCTGACAAGACCGCAAAACTGGTGCGGGCCTATCCGCCGGCAGTGCACGGCAATGCAGGTACTACGATATCGCTCTTATACAAGGGCGATGCGAACTACGCGGTCCTATCCAATATCGGCAGTGCAGACGTGGGGCTGTGCGGATGGCGGATGTTCAAGCTACGCTATCCATCATCGTCGAGTCCAGCAGTGTGGATGCCGTTTGAATGGGAGAATCCGCCCATGAAAATCGGCGTCGAGTACCGCACATCGGAGCGGTACAACAGCAAACCTGTGTATGCCAAAGCAATTAGTTTCGGTCAGGCACCAAATGCCACATACAAAGACGTCTCTCATGGGATAGAGAATTTCAGCCAGCTTGTCTCATACACAGGGATGATGGGGGGCACCAATCTGATCGAAGCCCCTGCGCTTGACAATATTCAGATCAATGCGTCTAATATCCGGATCACGACAAATACGGATGTATCCGCCAGTTATGTATATCTGGTATTACGTTACACAAAAACAACCGATTGAGGAGGAGCGCATGAAGATCCTGAAATACAAACTGGCCACGGAGATCAACCACGGAACCCCGGAGAAGCCACTGATGGGAACCGTACTATCCGATGTGTTCATGCCTTACATCACGGAAGCCGACTACCAGCTGGCCTTGTCTGAGGCATGGCAGGGCAAGATCACCGTGGAGGAGGTGGCGGATGACGCGGACGAAATCCGGGCGCGGCGTGACCGGCTATTGGCGGCTACGGACTGGGCGGTGCTGCCGGATTCCCCGCTGGATGCGCAGTCGCTGGAGGCGGTCAAAACCTACCGGCAGGCCCTGCGGGATGTGCCTCAGCAGGAGCATTTCCCCAGTGCCATTACTTGGCCGCGGATGCCGGAGCTTACGAATCAGCCTTAATCGGTGGTCTTGACATATTTAACAACAAAGACCGGTGCAGTCCATCCGGACATGTCTGTGGTACTCATAATTCCAAGGATCAGGCCGTCGTATCCATCTTCAGCCCTGGCGTAAAAGTAAGCTGTCACTTTCCCAGTCTCGTTAACTGACGGTAACTGCGCTCTCTCGCCGGACGCTGTATTTTCAATGACAACATTGCTCCAGATTACTTTCGCAGCTGCTTTAGGCATGTCTGAAATCATAACCTGGACGCCATCAGAATTTGCGAGCGATCCTGTGAAGTCCAGTGCCATCATGTATACCGGCTTGCCGTTGTACCGCTCAGCAGTACGATACTCGGCGCCCAACTTCATGGGGGGATTGATCCATTCGAGTGGCCCCCAAACGCCATTCCTGCAGATGCGACGTGCTTGATTTTGTGCGCTTTGGTTAAGTGACCAATATTCCTGCAGGACATTTTGGGCATCATAATTTGTAACCCGTGCAAATATGTAGCCTGACCCACCAGCATCAGATGTCATTTTAGGAGCATTTTGCGGACTGCTTGATCCCCACCGATACCAGCCATTTTCCCGGATGGTATTTAGGTCATCACCAGAGGTAAGTTCTTTGGATTGTCCGCCCAGCCCAAACCCCGCGGGCGCCTTATTAGACAAAGCCGCCGCAACGGTCTCCGCCTCCGGCTCTCCGCTCACCGGGATCTGTGTGGCGTTGTAGTCCCCGGACTGGGGCATCACCGCACCGGTCCGGCCATTGAAGGAGGCCACACCGTTTTCTCCCGCCGGACCGGTGGGGCCTGTGGGACCAGCCGCTCCGGCGGGCCCCGTGGGTCCTGTCGGGCCTACCGCGCCGGCCTGTCCGCCGGGCCCCGTTGGTCCTGTCGGGCCGGTGGGGCCGCCTGCCGGTCCCGTGGGCCCCATTGGCCCTGTCGGGCCGGTGGGGCCTGTCTGCCCCGGGGCTCCTGTGGGGCCGGTGGGACCCGTCTCCCCGGTCTCTCCCTTCAGGGATGCCAGGTATTCCTCCTCCGTTCCCTTGAAGCCGTGCTTCACCGCAAGGCCGTAGGCCGAAAGGTAGTAGGGAGGGTTGTTGTACGGCGGTCCGCCGCAGTCACTCCACCTCATGCCGTCTCGCCTCCTCGCCGTAATATCCCTCCGCAGGATCGTATAGCTGGCAGAACCAGCACACAAACGCCGTGTACGCGCTGTTGTAAATGGTCATGGAGTCCGCGTACTTGTTATACTCTCCGTTCTCCGCGTCGATCCTGGCCTGCAGATACAGCGGATACAGATCGTCGTAGGGAGGATCCACCAACAGCTCCCGGTCCATATCCGCCGGATATTGCAAGTCCAGCTCCCGGATCTGCGCCGGCGCCATCAAAAAGACCTCCGCCTGCAGGCGTCCTTCCAGACGGCGCAGCCACTGGAACTTTGTCTCCTCGCTGAAAGCGTTGGGTTTCACGGCATCCGCCGCCGCGATGGCATCCTTGACCTTCATTCGTATCCGCCTCCCTTCGTCCTCGCAAACTCCGCTCTGCTCACTTTGCGTCCGGCAAATCTCGCAACGCTCCGTTGCGCCCCAAGGGCACTTCCGCGCCCACTCCGTGGGCTTGGGCGCCCGTCCTCTCCCCACAGGAACCGCTCCGCTGGGTTCCTGCGGGGTCCCCCGTGTAGAATCTCATGTTCTTCAGCAGCCGCGGGTTGTCCGGTTCCTCCAGCAGCGCCTGCTCTCCGTATTCTCTTGCCGCCCGCAGATCCCCGATCCGGTAGCAGGCATACGCCATGGCGTCCCAGGGATAGGCGCCCCAGGCCCTGTCCTCGTTGATATAGAAGCCGGACCGTTCGGTGATGTCCACGGCCCGCCGGCCGTAGTAGACCACGCCCTCCCAGTCCTCCGCCGCGTAGGCAGCCTCCTGCGCCTGTACCCAGGGCTCCCGCAGCTCCGGTGCCTCTGCGATGGCCCGCAGCGCCCACACCATGCCCTGCCGCCTGTCGCCCATAGACAGATAGCACCTGGAGAGAAATCGCATGGAGGCGCACCGCTCCGGCTGCCACACGGCTCCGGGCATTTCCAGATGGCGCTTCAGCACCGGGATGGCTTCCGCGTACATTCCGTGGAACATGTACTCCCGCCCCAGGTAGTGGGCGTTCCGGTCGTCCTCCGGGTTCTCCCGGACGGAGAGCTCCAGCAGCGGCAAATACTCCGCCCGGCTTTTCTTCGGGTCCGGATGGTGCTCCAGCACGATCTCCGGGCATACCGCTGTCTTCCAGGTACGCTGCCCGTCTGTCCTCCGCAGCACCTCATGTACCGGATGATGCCAGCGGAACACGCCGGGGGCGTGGATTTTCTCCTGCAGGAACGTAGTGCCCGGCGTTCCGCGGGGGCCGAAGCTCCAGATATAGGTGTACCGGAGCTGTTCTGTTCCCGGCTCCCAGGCATTCTCCAGCAGCTTCCGCCAGCCGAGCCGGAACACCTCGTCCAGGTCCGTGCACACGCAGATGTCCGTGTCTGGCGGGACCAGCTTCATGGATCGGTTGCGGGCCGCATCAAACCGCCAGGGGCTAACGTCCTCCTGCCGCACCACGGCGCCGCGGTCCGCCAGCTTTTCCGCCGTCCTGTCGGCGCTCCCGGTATCCAGCACACACACGCAGTCCGCCTCCTGCATGGAGGCCATCCAGCGGTCCACAAATTGTTCTTCATTCCTGGCAATGGCGTACACGCAGACCTTCATGGCATGTCCCTTTCTGTCGTGATAAGCGGGAGGGGGCGCGGAGGCCCCCTTCCACTTCAGGCCGCCGTTTTCCCGGCATTTCAGGCCGCGCCGGTCAGCTCAGTGCCGCCGCTCACGCCGCCCACCGCGAATCCGCGCCAGTCATTGAATCCCGCGATAAACCGAGCGTAGCCCTTCCATACGTTGGCGTCGTTGCCGGCAAGCTCGCTGCGCACCTCCAGCTGCACGCGGTCAAGCCACACCGCGCTGCCGTATTCCTCGTTGTATCTGCTGTCTCCCAGCACCCAGGGCTTCGTGCCCTTGGTGATGAACTGGTTCAGGTACGGCCACACAATGATCTTCCACCGCCCGAACTGGTAGTTGAACCCGTTGTTGGAGGTGTCCGGATCCTTGTCCGCGCCCACGGCGGCGAACACGTCCCGCTTCAGCTGGTAGTCATTGGGGATCAGGATGGTGTCCGGGGCAACGTCCAGAATTTCCCCGTTGTCTCCCATGAAGCCCTGCATCTCCGTCTCCACAGCGGAGATGGCGTCCACACTGAAGGCGTCGGAGAACTGGTTACACTGGGTTGCCTTGCCCATCTTGGAGGGATGGGCTGTGTCGAACAGGCCCTTGCCGTCCGCGCATTTGGCGTCGAAGGTCTTCCCGTAGAACTTCATGCTGGCGGCCTTGGTGATGGCCGCGCCGAAGAGGGCGGCGCCGAACCGCTCGCGGGTCCGGTAGTAACCAGCCACGAAAGCGGCAGGCTGCTTTTTCAAGTCCATGAGCTTGGAGTCTTCCACGATCTCACGGGACAAGGAGAAGCTGTTCTTCCAGGTCATGTGCTCCAGGAACTTGTCGAAGCCCTCCTGCATCCCGTCCACGGGGTACTCGCCGTTCTCGCCCACGGGCTGGAAGCCCTCCATGGCGGTCATGGTGGTGAACTTCTCACCCCAGTGCTTGCTTGTGCCCACAGTGAACAGCTCTTGAATCATAGACTTCTGTTCAAAGGACTCGCCCCGCTTTTCCAGGAACATCCGGATGGGGGCCTGGGACTTGCCGAAGATGCTGTCCTGCAGGCCGCTCCCTTCCGTAAAAGTGATATGTGCCATACGATGATTGTCTCCTTTCCTTGGTGATTCCTGCGGCGGATCAGCCGCCCCCGCCGCTCTGGGTGATGTTGACCACAGCAGGGAAGCGTACCCGCACTCTGTCGCCTGCGGCGGTGCCGTCCATGCCCACCACTTCGGCCACACCGCTTGCCGTGGTGGCCGTCACCTGCAGGCCGTCGGTGTGCAGCGTCACCTTGTCGCCCAGCTTCACACTGGAGGCCGCCGCCTGGAAGGTGGTCTCAAACATCATGTCGGGCAGCACCCGCATAACGGGGATGATGTCCCCCACCGTGCAGGGCGTCTCCTTCTCGATCATGCTCACATAGGTGGGTGCAGTCGTTCCGCTGGCGACAGCCAGGTTTCCGCCGCTCTGGATCAGGGCCATGCCGATCCTCGGTGTGATGGCCCCGCATGGCAGGTACTCGATGCCGGGCACCCGCCCGCCGTCTACCTGCTGAATCAGAAAAGCCATAAAAACCTTACTCCTTCCGTTGTTTTTCCATGTACCTGTTGTAGTGCTTCTGGATTTCCGCATCCGTGGCGTCTGGATTGAAAGCCAGGTACTCCGCCTTCACATCCGGCGGCACCGTGGCCGCCCCGGTCCCCTGGGGAGTCCCGGTGCCGGTCAGGTGGTCCTTTCCGCGGGCGTTGTTCAGGGCCTGCTGCCGGGCTGCTTCCGCCCGGGCGGTAGTCAGACGGTCAAAGTTAGCCAGCCGGTAGGCATCCAGGAAGCTGTTGCCCTTGCGCACCAGGTCATAAAATGCCTTGGCGCCGGGCATGGAGAGCAGGTCTTCCACCGTGTTGATGGTGGGGTCCAGCTTGTGGATCTCCGCAAGCTCGGCATTTACCCTGGCCTGGGCCTCTGCCTGCCTGCGCTGCTCGTCCGCCGCCGCCTGCTGCTCCTGCTGCTTTTTCAGCGCCTGGATCGCCGGCGTCTGCTCCACCGCGGACCGCAGGGCCTCCGGCGTCATCTTCCCGGCCTTCAGGTCCTTCTGCAGCTTGGCGGCGTCATAGTCCGCCCGCCAGGCGTCGAACTCCTCCAGGGTGGTGATGGGCTTGCCCGTGACGGTGTTTTTCATCCCCGCCTTGGCAAAGAAGGCATCCATCTGCCCTTTGGTTCTGGCCCTCTCGTCCTCCACCGCCTTTTTCACGGCGGCGTCAACGGCGGCGTCAATGGCGGCCTGCTGCTCTTCCCGCCGCCGGCGGGCTGCATTTTCCGCCCGCTGGGCAGCCGTTTGAGGCTCTGCCTCATTACGGATGCCGCGTCCCCCTTGCGGGGGCTGCTCCTTGGTCTGCTGGGCGGGCTCTCCTTCCTGCCCGCCCTCTGCCTGGGACGCTCCGGAAACGTCCCCGGCACCGCCGGCGCCGCCCTGAGCTCCACCATTTCCCTGATCCCGGGAGGGGTCCTGCTCCTGGGTCTGCGCCGGCTCCTGGGCTTCGCCCGTTCCGGGCTCTGTGCCCTGTGCCTGTCCTTCCTGCGCTCCCGGTTCGGCGGCTCCCGGTTCGTTCCCGCCTGCGGGCTGCTCCAGCCCAAACGCAGCGTACAGATCACTCTCTTCAAATCCAGCCATAAGGCCTCCATTCCGGCCTCTGGCCGGCTGCCATTTTCCCGCTGTTGGCTTGCGTAATGGTGGGCCGCTCCCGGCCCCGGATTATTCGATCTCCGTTACTTCTTGCCGATCCGGAGGTCGTTGCCCGTCTTCACTGTGCCCTTCTTGGACACGGTGGTCTGGATGGGGGCCTGTACCACCTGGGCCCCGGAGTTCTTGATCCGGCCCACGTAGCCGAAGCCGCCGCTCTTGCCGCCGTTCTTCATAGGTGCCGCCTCCTTTCCTCGTCATCGCCCCGACGTTATTTGTCATTTTCCCGCGTTGACTTGCGTATATCACGCGCCCGTCGGCGCTTGATTGCTTTGGTTGGCCGCAACGGCTCCGAGCTGCTGTCCACGCTGCTGGTTTTGCATGGCAAGCAGTTGGAGCTGTATCTGCATCTGCTGGGCCTGGGCGGCCCGCTGCTGTTCCTGCTGCAGCCGCTTTTCCAGATACTTCTTGGTTTCTCCGGCTCCCGGATAATGCAGCTCTTCCATTTTGCTCCAAAACAGAATCAGCGTCTCCGTGCTGCTGGGATCGCCGAATGCCCCCGTCTGCAGGTTCATCCGGGTCTCCTGCCACATGGCCTCCCGGTTGGAGGCCAGAGGGGCGGAGTCGTCACAGCCGAACAGGAACTGGTCTTCCCAATAATACTGGCCGTCCTTGTCCTGCTTCAGGAAGTCGTACCGGCTGATCTCTTCGTAGACCGTGTTCCCCTCGTTGTCCTTGTAGCTGATGGGCCGGGGCTCGTCGCTGTACGCCAGCCAGAACTTGAACATCAGCTCGAACAGTTGGGCGTATGCCGCCTGCTTCATGGTCCGCTTGCTCTCCAGACGTCCCGCCGCTTGTGCGGCAGAAAACTCCTTGGCCTTTCCGCTGGTGGCCGTGGGGTCCGTCCGGCCCTGGAAGGAATCCGTGATGCCCAAAATCTGCCGGGCTTCTTCATAGACCGTCGCCAGGTACGTCAGCTCGTACTGCAGGTCTCCGGAAAACTGGTACACGTCGATCATGGCCTTGTCGGCCGGGGAATCCAGGAACCAGCGTTCTCCGTCTACCGGGTCCGTCCGCAGCGTCGCTTTGGCCGGCAGCGTGATCCGGGTCCCAGCCTTCACCAGACGGTCAATGATCTTCTTTTCCATGCGGTTGGTGGTGTTCTGCTGGTCCTCGATCACGTCCACGTCACTGTTTCCCAGCAGTTGGCCATAGACGCTCACGCTCTTCTGCAATACCACCGGGAACACGTCCGGCCGGTAGAAGGGAATTTTGGTAGGCCGCATGACCGACCGGCCATTCTCGTCAATCTCCGGCTGCGCTCCCGGAATCACCAGACCGGAGCTGTTGGCGATGGGCAGGGTCACCTCTTCGTATTCCTGCTCTTTGGTGGTCCAGTTCGTGCTCCCGCACCACGGGCAGGGTCCCTCGCCGTCGTACCGAAGCTGCTGATCTTCCGGCTCCGCGGCCGCTCCTTCCGCTGCCAGGGTCTCCAGACCTCCGCCGAGACCGGCCGCCACATCCTGTGCCAGCTGCATGGCCAGGGCCCGGCCCGCGATCTGCTTCCTGGTCTCCGCTGCCACGATGTCCTGCTCCGCTTCCACGGCGTCCTGCTCCGCTGTCTCCACCACGGCCTGCCGGTTCTGGATGACCTGCCCGGGGAGGGGGCGCACCCGGCCGCAATGGGCACAGACCGGCACCCGCCGCGCCTGGTAGTTCTCTAGGTCCTCCAGCTCGATGTCGTTGACCCACACGTAGCGGTCGATCCCGCCCCGGTCGTTTTTGGCGTAGCCGATGTACATCGTCACGGCGTCGTCCGCCGTGTCCTCGTCCCCGGTTCCCCGCACCTGGGGCTCCTGCTCGCCCTCGTCCTCCACGTTCACGTCATACCGCCGCCGGATGTTCTCCTTCGTGGTGGGCTGCCGGACGATGAACCAGTCCATGTCCTGAATGCCGGTGTAAATCCCCGGCTGGGGCGCGAACTGCTTGGGGTGGAGAAAGGTAACTTCCTCTTCGCCTACCGTGTCGTGGGTCCGCTTTCGGTTGTCCCAGGCCACCAGGAAGCCTACACCGCCCTGGATGGGGACCGTCCGCTCCGCCTGGTCGTTGATGGTCTCAAAGGGCAGGCGGTCCAGCTCGCAGCGCAGCCAGTGCTCGATCTTGGCCGCCAGAGCCTCGTCCTCCTTCCGCCGCGGCGTGACCTTGGGGGAGGGAATGGCGGAGGACACCTGGCTTTCGATGTTCTCAAAGACGATATTCCGGATATGGGGGGCTTTCTGCCCCTCGTCCCCCTTTGTCAAAGCGCGAAGCTCCCGGTCCCCGCTGTACAGGTGCTCCCGCCGGTCCATTTTTGTCATTTGGGCCTTCCAGGCCACATCGCTGTCCGCCAGCCGCTTCTGCCAGACATCCAGCTTTGCCGGCTTGACTGCGGCCTTTCTTTCTTTGGGCATATCTCAGCACTCCTTCGTTGTTACAAGCTCCGTACCTCTCACTTTTCCGCCGGCGGCCATGTGGACTTACCGGGGCGTCCCCCACTTTTGCAGAAGCATTTCCCGCTCCTGGGGGGCTGCCCGCTCAAAGTCGTCCCACATATCCTGCGTCCATGCAGCAGTCCCCGCCGCCGCGGTCCGCTTCACTTCCATGGTCTGCTGCGGCCGGACGTAGTGAGCAATGGCCAGCGCCATCACGCAATCGTCGTGGGCGCCCGGCTCCGCCGCCGCCCGCTGCTTCTCGTCCCGCACGAATGTCAGCATCTCCAGCAGGGTCTCCTCGTCGTTGACGGTCTCCAAATGCTCCCGCATCACCCGGATCAGTTCCGAGATGATGACCGGCCGCGTCAGCCGGTCCGTTCGGAATCCGTATGCGTGGCGGATGGTCCCGTCGAAAGTGTCCTCGATCTCCCGGACGTACAGGTTCCGGTAGCCCATCAGGTCCAGCAGTTTCACCGGGTATGTGGAGAAGTTGGCCTCCGGCGCCAGCATGGCGTCGTTGTACCACTTGCCAAGGCAGTACATCTGCCGGGAGAAGGTGTCCTCGTCGTACTGATGCCGCAGCACGGCCACCTGCTCTCCGGACACGTTGTCCAGCACCTGTCCCACAAACCAGTCACTGCCGTCTCCCGCAGTGTCCGCGCCGATGACGTAGGGCCGCCCCGGCTCCGGCTTCTTGTAGACCTTCACAGGGCCTTGCGCATCGTCCTCCCACCGGATGTTCTCGATGTGGACGCCATCCTCCGCTGCGTCGTAGGCGAAGGCGCCCCGGGCCTTCGGCTTCGGGATCCGCGTCAGGCGCTCGCTGACCGCCTTTCCGTCGAACACGGTCTTGCCCGTCACGCCCCATTGGCCCAGGCAGTAGACCATGTAGTAATATTCGTCCTTGTCCCGGAACCCCTCCAGGGTCTTTACCGCCTCGTCCGTGAGAAAGCGGTTGTCCCTGTAGGTGCTTTCATGTACCCGGGCCCGCTGGTCCGGCATATCGAAGAACCGCTTTTTCAGCCAGTGCGTGATAGAGATGGGGTTGAAGGACAGGATCATCTGCAGGTAGTAGGGAAAGACCGTCCGCAGGCGGATGTCCAGTTGGTTGAAGTCTCCTTCCTCCAGCTCCGACGCCTCCTCGATCCAGATCCCGGTGATGTCGTAGATGGATTTCAGCTTTTCCACGTCATCCAGGCCGGCGAACAGAATCTCGCTGCCATTAGGGAATCCGATCCACAGGTCTCCCTTGTTGACCTTGGCCCCGGCGTCCGGGTAATACTGGGCGATCTGCCCCCGGAGCTGGGCAAAGCAGCTGTCCCGCAGTGTCCGCGCCACCTTCCGCGTCACCAGCCAGCGGTGTCCCGGTTCGCTGGTGACCCGCTCTAGGACCTTCCGGCCGGCAAAGATGCTCTTCCCGCTGCCGCCGCCCCCTTTGAGAACCAGGTAGCGGTGCTGATCGAAGAACAGGGGGAGGAATGCCTCGTTGTTGGTCTCCCGCAGGCCCTTCCACCACATGGCGGTGCCCAGATACCGCTCAATCTTCTCTTGCCGGTCCATCCGCTGCCTCCTGGGTGAACTCCTGCACCATCTCCCGCAAAAGCGCCTCCCGCTCTTCCATGGGGATGGCCGCCGCTGTCACGGCCTTTCTGGCCCGCGGTCCCAGCTCCACTTCCTTGCGCTCGGTGTAGCCGTAGTTGTTCTGTAGGGAGAAGATCACACCCTTCAGCTCCTTGCCACTTCTGGTCAGCAGCGCGTCCTCCAGAAACGCCTCCATGGTCTCCCTGGCGTAGGCCGTCACTTCCTGCAGCTCCGGATGTTTTTCCGGGTCGCAGTAATCCGCCCACGTGGACCGGTGGATGCCCAGGTGGCGGCAGAGCCCGCCCACCGTCGGCGGCACCACGAACTCGCGGACCTTCACCGGGTCCCCGGCGTCGTTGGTCACATCCCGCAACTCAAATACCCAGTGTCCCCAGCCGTCCTTCTGTCCGGTGTTCACCTGCTCCCGCAGCGTGACG
>OGDN01002509.1_pt1 | contig 23284 bp, 18 predicted proteins | sample 1570271 | NCBI WGS metagenome assembly OGDN01 (sample SAMEA4384481, study PRJEB24528) | human gut metagenome | reverse complement strand
CCCGGAAGGCAAGTTCCCTTGCTTCCACCTGTTTGCCAAAGGTCCATTCATAATCAATCAGTGTCCAGTTTTCCCCGTCCACCAGAATATTGGAAAATACCAGGTCGAAATCTGCCACGGGATATTCCTCATGATAGCTGGTTTTTTCATAATATTCCATGAAAAGCTTCCGGAAGCCTTCCAAATCCTGCCTGTCCAGACATTCGTCCAGAAGTTCCGACAAGGGACGTCCCTGTACAAATTCAAAGCTGGCAACGGGCTGCCCATCCTGTTCCTCCAGAACACAGTTATTGATGGCAAGTCCACTGCCCGCGTATCTTTCCTTTAAATTCCCGCATGCCACCGCCATCTGGCGCACATGCTCCCATGCTTCCTCACAGAGCGGATATTTACAGACGCGGATTTTTCCGTCCTCCGCTCTGGAAATCACGGTTTTTATCTGAAACTGTGCTGCCCTGTCGTTGGAATATTTCGCATACTTAACCGGGAATCCCTTTCCGATAACTGCCACATAGGAATTTGCGAAAACAGAAAAAAGCCCATCTCGTACAATGCCGTCATAAGCGCTCTTCTCATCAAACAAAAGCATCCTGTCCCTGTCAAAATTCCGCAGATTGTTGGAAAGCTCTCCTCTGCCGGGAAGATAGGCATCCGAATAAACCGTTGTCATAAACTTATAATCCGGGTAAGGGTAATAAAAGGCATATTCCTGTACCCCACAGCTTCTGAAAATATATTCCAGCCGCCTTCTGGAAAAGGTTCGCACACCGCTGCCTCCCGGATAATTCTCAATCCCCGAAAACCAGCTTCCCAGATGATCCTCCTTGCAGCCTGCAAAATACTTTAAGCCATATTGATTTTCAATGGCAATAACAATCCTGCCGCCGGGTGCCAGATGCTTTTTGAGAATTTTCAGGAAGTCCTCATAGGGTGTCCTGCCGCCGATATAGGACTGTCCGTACTCAAATACTCCAATCAGGCAGATATACTCAAAATTTTCCGGAAGCTCCGGCTCTATATCCTTAAAGTTACCCACATGGATTGTCACATTATCACATTCGCTGTGACGATAAGCGTTAATCAGACTTCTCTTTTTCGAGAGATCCACACAGGTCACGCTTCCCGCCATTCTCGCCAAAGCCCCTGTAACTGCCCCGCAGCCGCTTCCTACCTCCAGCACCCTGTCCTGCTTTCCGATGGGAAGCCAGTCTACAATATTCTCTCTTAAGGGAGATAAATGATACAGTACCGGCCAGCTTGCCTTTTCTTCGATTGCAGCAGCATACTCTACCGGAGAAAGCCGCTTTACAATATCCAGAATTTCATCCTCCACCGTACCGTCACAATAAAGATCCTCTCCCGGATATTTGCTGTAATCCAATTTCACTTTGCCGATTGTTTCTGTCATACACTTCTCTCCACTTTCATTTCCGATTCCATATTTGTTACTGCATCTCTCAGGCACCTGCAATTCCGTCTACCTGCCCTCAGACACCGTCACCTTAGAATCCATGTCATAATATCCCACCGTATTTTTATCTGAAACAACAGAAATATTCAGAATATCATACAGCCTGTGATATACCTCAAATGTCTCCCCACGATACCCCGTCACCCCAAGGGAGAGCAGATATTCTCCTCCCTGCAGGCTCATTTTCTGGGTAAAGGTAATTTCCTTTACCTGTCCCGGCTCCACACCTTCCAGAAATGCCTTTTCAATCATGGTATTCGTACCGGTAATCTCCACGCCCAGTACATTTTTAATGGAAAATGCAAAAATCGGTGCCGGAACTTTCTCCGTAAACTTTACCTTCATATGAATGGTAAACTCACTTCCCTTGATAATGGCACAGGTACGCACGCCCCTGTCATCCGTCATGTAATATTCCAGAATCTGCGCCTGTCCGTTGCCATATTCCAGTGCGGACGGATTTTCTGCTTCCGCTTCCGCCTTTTCTTCACCGGCATCCTCGTACTGTCCCACCAGCACCCGCTTGTAGGCATCAATCATCTCCCTGGGCTTTCCCTCTCCCAGAAGATTTCCCTGATTCAGCAGAAATACCCTGTCGCAATATTTGCTGATGCTGCTCAAATCATGGCTGACAAAAACAATCGTCTTGCCCTGCTCCTTAAATTCCTCAAACTTCCGATAACACTTCGCCTGGAAAAATACATCCCCGACTGACAATGCCTCGTCCACAATGAGAATTTCCGGTTCAATATTAATCGCCACCGCAAAGGCAAGCCGGACAAACATACCGCTGGAATAGGTTTTTACCGGCTGGTACACATAATCCCCGATATCCGCAAATTCCAGAATTGACGGCAGCTTTTCTTCAATTTCCTTCTCGGAAAAGCCCATCATCGTGCCGTTCAGATAAACATTTTCAATGCCGTTATATTCCATATTAAACCCGGCTCCCAGCTCCAGAAGTGCGGAAATTCTGCCATCCACATGAACCTCCCCGGAGGTGGGATTCAATACTCCGGTAATAATCTTTAGAATAGTAGATTTGCCGGAACCGTTTGTACCGATAATCCCGACTGTTTCGCCCTTTGCAATCTTTAAGCTGACACCGTTTAAGGCATAATGCAGCTTTGTCTGCTGCTTCTTCCCAAAGCCAAAGGCTTCCTTTACTCTGTCACGGGGCTTATTGTATAATTTGTAAATTTTTACAACGTCTTTTACTTCAATAGCAGGTGCCTGTGCTTCCTGCAAAACTGTTTCATCCATATATTTAACCTATCCTCCATTCCGCAGATGAATATGCGCGGACGCTGTTCCTACAAAACATCTGCAAAATGAACCTTCAGCCGCTTGAAGCAGGCTGCCCCGATTCCAAACAATACTACCGTAATAATCCAGAAATACATCATGGAAAAGAAATCCTGCCAGAACCATTCCCGTCCATAAATGGCATTCCGATACCCGTTCACAATATACACCAGCGGATTCAGCTTCAGAATAATATTCCAGGGACTTCCAATTCCGCTCATATCCCATAAAATCGGTGTCGCCCACATTCCAATCTGGAGCGCGATATTGATAATCTGGCTCAAATCCCTGAAAAATACTACGATAGAACAGGTAGAATAGCATAATGCCAGTACAAATATGAACATACAGAAGCTGTAATAGGGTATCTGCAGGGTATAAACAGTAGGATAATACCCGTAGACAGCCGCCACAATCAATAAAACCACCACGAAAAATACATGAATAAAGGTTGCCGCAATGATTTTGATAATCGGCAGAATACTGATTTTAAATACCACCTTTTTTACAAGGTAATTGTATTCCAGAAGTGCATTGGTGCCGTTGTTGAGCGCCTCACTGAAATAAAACCAGGGCACCAGTCCCGCCGTCAGAAACAGCACAAAGGGAATCCCCTCTTCTCCGCGGCTCACTGTATTTCCCATGATTTTATCAAAGACAATATAGTACATGGCAACTGTCACAACAGGCTGCACCATTGCCCAGACAGCCCCCATATAGGAACCGGCATAGCGTTTTTTAAAGTCATTTTTTGCCAGCTTCCAGATTAAATTGCGGTTTTGGAAAAGCTCCACCGGCAATGTGACAAACTTGTCATACCATTTTGTAAATATCAGGCAGGCCGCCAGAATTGCCCCGCAGGAAACAATTTTCTTAATCATTTCCTCCCTGGGGTCTGCCGCCGGTCCCGGATTCTGATGCAGGACAATAATCCCTGCCATCAAAAGAGCAATCAGATAAAACAGCGCAATTCCAACTTTCTTTCTCTTCATGTATCCGATTCCCCTTGTTACCTTTTCAGACTTTCCAAACCGCCCCACTTGGTGTCACGCTCTGAAAAAATCAGTTCCATTCCCTCGGGAATCGGCCATTTTACACCGATTGCCGGGTCATTATAAATGATACCGCCCTCATCTCCCGGGTGGTAGTAATCCGTTACCTTGTAACAAAATTCCGCATAATCCGAAAGCACAAGGAATCCATGGGCAAAATTCTCAGGAATAAAAAACTGCTTTTTGTTTTCCTCTGACAGTACAATTCCAAACCACTGCCCGTAGGTAGGCGAACCGGCTCTCAAATCCACTGCCACATCAAATACTTCCCCTTTGATAACCCGGACAAGCTTTGCCTGGGGATGTTCAATCTGAAAATGCAGGCCTCGCAGAACGCCTCTTTTGGAAGCGGACTGATTATCCTGTACAAATACCTCCGGAATCCCTGCCGCTTTATAATCCTCATACTGATAGGTTTCACAGAAATACCCTCTGGCATCACCGTACACAGTGGGGGTAATGACCTTTAACCCTTCTATCCCGCATGTTTCTACTGTAATCTTTCCCATTCTAATCTCCATTCCGCAGACGCTCTTTGCACAGCGCATCCTTTTTTATTTCAAATAACGTGACTAACTATTCAGAATCCTCTATAGCTCACATTCATATCCACATTCCCGGAAATTCCATCAATCTGTCCCTTTGATGTATACTGCCACATTTGATAATAGCCCTGATACAGCGGCACACTCCGGTATTCCGCCAGCCAGATACAGTAATTTTCCAGCCTGTCGGCAAACAGGCGGTTTCTGTACCAGTTTCTACTGGCATAAACGCCCGCATCATATCCTGCATTCTCTATGGTACGGCAAAATGCCTCGCAGACAAGGGTTCTCGTTTCCGCATCCAGTCCGTCCGCTCTGCCGTTTCCGCCTGCGCCCTCCGTATCAATGAAAACAGGATATTCCAGCTTATATTCCCGGATCAGGCTTAACACTGCGGAAGCCTCTTCCACCGCTTCCACCTCATTCACTGCCTGCGTAAAGAAGTACACACCCACCGGCATTCCGCTGGCGGCTGCTCCCTTCATATTTGCTGCAAAATACGGGTCTTCCACCAGACTTCCTGTTACAGAACCCCGGTATCCTGCCCTTACAATAGCATATTGTACACCGGCATTTTTGACTTTATCCCAGTCAATCTCGCCGTTCCATTTTGACACATCAATACCCACTCTGGAATTTGCCGTTGTTGCCTGCAGCTTCTTAACCTCTGTTTTATCTGCATCCTCCAGAGCATCGGCGATTTCCGTATCCTCCGCTTCCGCGTCAATATCCGCCTCTGTCTTTAACAGCAGGGAGATATCATCGATTGCCACGTACTCTACCTTATCCTTAACCCGGACTTTTGTTGGATTCAGCGGAACCTTGTATCCCTCTGCTGGCATCAGTTCCACATAATATTCCCCTGCCTGCAGTTCTCCGATATAAAGAATCCCGTCTTTATCCAAATCCTTATATTGTCCCAGACCTTCCACTTCCACCAGAAAGCTTTCCCCTGTAACCGGCTCTCCTTCCTGATTTACAATCTGGATACGCAAATCCTTTTCCACGGAAGTGACAACCATGGACAGCCGGGATGCCATATCCCGCGCTGCTTCCAGCACCGGATTCTCCTCCTGGTCAAAGAAGGTGCTGTCCCGCAGAAACGCAGACAAATCATCTCCTATTCTGCCGTCGTTTTCAGTCTGCCCTGTGGTCTGAACTGCACTTCCCGTGCTCTGCTGTAACGCGCTCTGTCCCCCTGCTCCACTCCCTGTGGGCTGCTTCCCGCCTGTCATTTTATTGGTGTACAATACAAGCAGTGCCACCAGCAGAACCGCCGTCAGAGAGGACAAAACCGCCATCCGCCGAAGCTTAGAGTCCATTTGCTACCTCAACCATGTACTTTCCGTAATTTGTTTTCATCAGCGGCTCAGCCAGCTTTAAAAGCTGCTCCCTGTCAATAAAGCCTCTCTTAAATGCTATTTCCTCGATACAGGAAATGTAAAGTCCCTGTCTTTTCTGGAAAGCTGCCACGAAATCAGAGGCATCCAGAAGAGCATCATGATTTCCCGTATCCAGCCATGCAAATCCCCTTCCCAGAGTTTCCACATGCAGGGTACCTCTCTTTAAATACTCGTTATTTACCGTTGTAATTTCAATTTCCCCCCGGGCGGAGGGCTTTACGTTCTTTGCAATCTCCACCACATCATTGTCATAAAAATACAGTCCCGGCACCGCATAATTGCTCTTTGGATGCTCCGGCTTTTCCTCAATGGACAAGGCCTTGCCGTTCTCATCAAATTCCACCACGCCGTACTCTCTGGGGTCCCGGACATAATAGCCGAAAATAGTAGCGCCGTTTTCTCTGGAAGCCACCTCCCGCAGCACTCTGGAAAAGCTCTGTCCATAGAAAATATTATCTCCCAGCACCAGGGCAACTCTGTCATCCCCGATGAATTTCTCTCCGATAATAAAGGCATCCGCCAGACCTCTTGGCACTTCCTGCACTGCATAGGAAAGCTCCATTCCAAGCTGGCTTCCATCCCCTAAAAGCTCCTGAAAAACAGGTAAATCCCTGGGTGTGGATATAATCAGAATTTCCCGGATTCCCGCCAGCATCAGGGTGGAAAGCGGATAATAAATCATAGGCTTGTCATATACAGGCATAATCTGCTTGGAAACTGCCTTTGTCAGCGGATAAAGTCTTGTTCCTGAGCCGCCTGCCAGAATAATCCCCTTCATAAAAAATCCTCCTTTTTTTCTTATCTCATTGCGCGCCGAATGGGAACGACATACATCGTCCCCATTTTTGCTTCTTATTGTTTATTTTTCATACATTTCAGTATAGTACTTCTGATAATCACCGCTGGTGACATTCTTCATCCATTCCTCATGCTCGAAGAACCACTGAATCGTCTTACGGATGCCTTCCTTAAACATGGTTTCCGGCTCCCAGCCAATCTCCTTTTTGATTTTGTCCGGAGCGATGGCATATCTGCGGTCATGCCCTTTACGGTCTGCCACATAAGTAATCAAATCCGTGGAAACAAGCTGCTTTCTGGGGTCATCATCCGCCAGCATTTCCTGCAGGGTTTCGATAATGATATGGATAATTTCAATGTTCTGCTTTTCATTATGCCCGCCGATGTTATAGGTTTCAAACAGCCTGCCCTGCTCCTGCACCATATCAATCGCCTTTGCATGATCCTCTACATACAGCCAGTCACGGACATTCTTTCCATCCCCGTATACCGGAAGCTTCTTGCCCTGCAAGGCATTGTTAATAATTAACGGAATCAGCTTTTCCGGGAACTGATACGGTCCGTAATTGTTGGAGCAGTTCGTAATATTCGCCGGGAAATGATAGGTATCCATATATGCCTTTACCAGCATATCCGAGCTTGCCTTGCTTGCGGAATAGGGACTGTGGGGGTCATAGGGTGTTGTTTCATAGAAGAAGGCTGTATCGTCATCCGGCAGGGAACCATATACCTCATCCGTAGACACATGCAAAAACTTCTTTCCTTCTTTAAAGCTGCCATCCGGGAGCTCCCACGCTGCCTTTGCACAGTTTAACATCACAGCGGTTCCCAGTACATTGGTCTGAACAAAAACCTCCGGGTTGCGAATGCTTCTGTCCACATGGCTCTCTGCCGCAAAATGTACTACCCTGTCAATATCGTTTTCTGCAAAAATTTTTGCGATAGCTTCCTTGTCACAGATATTTGCCTTTACAAAGGTATAATTTTCTCTGTTTTCAATATCCTTCAGATTCTCCAGATTTCCCGCATAAGTCAGGGCATCCACATTGATAATCCGAATGGTGTCGCCGTACTTGCGGAACATATAGTGAATGTAGTTGGAGCCGATAAAACCGGCACCGCCCGTTACCAGATATGTTCTCATATAATTCCTCCAGTTTTCATTTATTATCCATGGAACGTATCTATTCTATCATAATTTCCCATGGATTCCCAACCATTTCTCTTAAAAATTATTTAATATTTGCGAAAGGTGCCTTTTAATACCCCAGATAGCTGATATTCATATCCACGCCGCCGCTGATTCCGGTCACATTTCCCGTGGAACGATACTGCCATAAATCATACCGTCCGGTGTAGGTAGGCGTTGCTGCATACTGTGCCAGCCAGATTTTATAAGCACTCAGAGAGCCTGCATCCAGTTTGGATTCCAGCCAGGTCTTGTTGGCATAAATTCCTGCTGTATACCCTGCGTTCTGTATTGTCTGACAGAATGCCTTGCAGACTGCTGTTCTTGTTTCCTTGCTGATGGAATCTCCTCTGCCGCCGCTGGGCTCCACATCCAGGAAAATAGGGTAGGAAATGGTATAGGACTTCACCTGATTTAAAACCATGGAAGCCTCTTCCACCGCTTCTCGCTCATCCACAGCCTGCGTAAAGAAATAAACACCAACCTTTAACCCCGCTGCTGTTGCTCCCTTGATGTTTGCCGCAAACTTCGGATCCTCAATCAGGCTGCCCTGGGAGGAACCTCTGTATCCGCAGCGGATAATCGCATAATCAATTCCGGAATTTTTTACTGCTGTCCAGTCAATCGTGCCGTTCCACTTGGAAACATCAATTCCCATATTGCCGCTTCCCTTTACCAGAGAACCGTCACTTGCGAAATTGTATTTTGCACCCTGAATAACCTGCTCGCCGGTTACTTTGTTTCCATCCGCTGTAAAATAATATACTTTGCCGTCCAGAGTCTGCCAGCCCGCATACTTTGCCGCACCCTTTAAATAGAAGGTGTCATACTTGAAATAATCTGCGTAGGTTGCTTCCCTGTAGGTTCCGTTGTCATTGATATAAAGTAAATTTCCGCTGCCGTCCTTCAACCGGGTAGTGGTATCATCCCTGGGATGATTCTTGACAGTCACCGCGCAGGCTGCCGTAACCGTTTCCCCGTTTTCCGTATACTTTACGGTAACAGTACAGCTTCCCGCTGCCACACCTGTAATCGTCACAGCCTTCTGGTTCACGGAAACCGTTGCAATTCCCGTATTGGAGCTTTCAGCCTCTACAGGTGTTTCCATAGAAACCGCATTGGCAATGGCTGCATTGATTACCACGGGTTCCCCCATAAAAACAACTGTTGCCGTCTTATCCAGTGCAATAGTCTTGTTTGCCCCTACTGTTACAGTAAAGGAAGCACTGGCGGTGGCATTGTTTGCCCCTGCTGCCGCCACAATAATATTCGTTGTTCCCACACCGGCACCGGCTACTGTAATCACATTTCCGTTTGCCGCTACTGTTGCCACTGCCGTATTGGCAGAAACAATATTCCAGGATATCACATCAAAGCCTGCAACCGCTGCCGTTACTGTCGTTGTCTGTCCGGCAAGAAGGCTTACGCTTGCCTTGTCAAAGCTTATTGTCCCCACAACAGGAGTCGGAGAAGGGGTCAGTGTAGGCACCGGGGTAGGCGTTACAACCGGAATCGGGGTCGATGTCGGGTCATTTCCTGTCACCGTGCCCACTGCGGACATACGCATAAAATTCTTGTTCAGCACCAGCGTCAGAGGGCTTGGAACACTACTCTTTGCCACTTCGCTGTAGGTTGCCTCAATAATCTTGCTTTCCACCCAGGCTACCGTGTCTGTCAGGGAAGATTCCACCTTTGTTTCATTCTTCTTGGTATCCTCTTTCTTGGCATTGACCTCGGATTCCTTCTTTACCTCGTTTGCCACATCTACCTTCTGGTAGGCAATATCCTTCTTTACCTCCACGGACTTTGTATCCGTGCTGATGCTGTAATCCTGATATTTGGTATCCGTAAGTGCCTCCATTGCCACCTTATAAGTACCGGGAGTAATGTCCTTCTTATAAATGATACCATCCATATCATCATCAGACCAGATACTTGTCTTTCCGTCCGGGTCTGTCACATTTACCGCAAAGGGAACATTCGCCACAAGCTTATCTGTTTTCTTATTGATAAACTTGATTTTCAAATCCTTCTGGATGGAAGTCATGGACATGGATACTGTCACATTTCTCTCATAGGCTTCCTCCTGATAATCCTTCTGCTCCTTTTCAGCATCCTCCTGCACCTGGGATGCCGCCTGAATCCTGGCAAGCTGGGCATCTGCCACTGCCACAAGCCCGCTTCCGCCTATCGTGGAAATATCTGCAAGCTGAGTTCCCACATTGACAAAATCAGAAACCTGCCCTTCTATCATTTTGGAGCTGACAAAAACCACGCCGGTTGCAATCGCCAGAACCAGCACTGCCACACCGGTCAGGGCAATAATATGGTCAATCAGGGAAGTCTTTTTCTTTTTTAGCTTCGCCCCCTGATTCCTGCCTGCGTGCTTTTTCTCCGCTTCCTCTATATCCCCGTCGTAAGCGCCGTCGTCGGCATACTCTGCTTCTTCAGCGCCATAATATTCCTCACCGTCTACACTTTCGCCTTCTGCCCCGGTGTCCCCGTAATACGCGCCATCTTCCGCGTATTCTACTTCTCCGGTATACTCTGTGCCCTCAGTGCCGTAATATTCCTCGCCTTCTGCCTCGGAGTTTTCATAATATTCCTCATCCCCGGTTTCATAGAGATAATCTTCCTCATCAGCACCCTCATAATACTCTTCTTCCGCTTCTTCGCTTACACTGTCCCAGTCGTACTCGCTTTCGTCTATGCCCTCCCATTTCTGTTCCGGTCTTTTGGTATGCTGAAATAACTTCTTCATGCTTTTCCTCATTTCTATTTCACAGCTTTTTCCACTGCATATTTCTCCATTTAACAATTCCGTAATATTATAGCATTGCTGCCCTGCTTCTTCAAGTTTTCAGGGGATTTCTTCATAATTTCTTAAATCTTCTCCCCTGCCTGCACGCTGAAATTCTGGGTTGTATCCCGGTAAATCACATATCCGTCTATTGGCTCCAGCTTTTCATATCCGTATTTTTCCAGACTTCCCATAATAACCGTTTCCTCCGGCAGAATAATATAATGGCAGCTCCATTCCTTTGCATACCCTGCCAGTTCATCCGCAGCTATCTCCTCCCGGTTCATCAGCCGGTAAAATCCATCATAGGTATCCCCTCTGCCATAGGGCATCCGTACCAGAGGCGAATATTGCCTTACATAAAGGAGAAATTCATCCGGGAATGCCGCCATAACCTCCCTGCCCTCTATTTCAATGGCATCGCAGATATCTACTACCTCCTGCGGCATATGATAAATATTTTCCGCCCGTTCAAACAGCGGGTTGCTGTATACAAGTTTGCCGGATACCACAATCAGCAGGCATGCTGCCACCGCAAACACTCTTTTCTTTTTTCCTGCAAGCTCCTGCAAAACAGACAGCACAGTATATGCCAGCACAAGTACCACCGGCAAAAGCCAGCACAATCTGAAATAAATTTCATCCCCCAGACACAGGAAAAAGAATTTTGCAAACAGAGGATTAAAATACAACACCAGTAAAATCACCGGCACATAGACAAATAAAATCCTTCTGGGCTTTCTTTTTTCCCGAAAAAACAAATACACCAGAGAAAACAGAAACCATATCAGAACCAGCCCGCTCCCCATATATTTTTGAAAAGTTTCCAAAGCACCCATTTTTATACCCGTTTCTGCGCACTGCTATCTTTCAAACGCATTTGTGTCCGGTGCGCACAGCCACAAAGCTCTTTTCATTTTACAAAATTCTGTCTATCACCACGTACAGCAGAACCAGAAATCCGGGCAAAATGCATCCCCCCGCCAGGGGCAGAAGTACTTTCTTTCCCTTCGGATAACAAAAAGCTACGCAAAGTCCCAGAATTACCGTGAGCATACAGGTCAGCACCGTTCCCAGTGTACTGCAAAGGCAGCCCGCTGCCATGGTACAGGAAAACAGCAGCCAGAAGCATTTCCCCTGTAGTTCTTCTTTTTCCAGTTTTTCTAAAAGCAATAAAAACAAAAACAGCAAAAAGGGCAGAATAATATTTGCCAGCACTGCCTTTCCCTGCGCCGTCCGGACCAAAAGGAAATTTTCTGCCGAATAAAGAGAATAGCCGCCAAAGATTACCAGAAGTTCCACCAGAATCATAAAAAAGGGCAGGCTTCTCTCCCCATGCTTTTCTGTCAGTCTTGCTCCCAGAAGCAGGTAAACACAATATGCCATCCCAATCAGGCTCATGGGAAGTACTACCTGTGCTACCGTCACAGAAGGAATCCCGGAGAGCCACGCCAGATATGCCACCCAAATTGGAAAGGGTGCAAGCCCGTGTCTGGCATCCAGCAGGGTTTCGCCTCCGGTATAGGGAAGCTTTCTGTACATGGTATTGGCATCCTCCGTGATTGTGGAAATCGCCACATAAAAGGCATCATCCCCCTCTTCATAGGCAAGAACCCCCGCCAGAACAAGCTGCAGCACCAGCAGTCCCACGGCTGTTATCCATAATGCCAGCGTACCCTTTTCTGCTTTTTTTCTGCTTTTCTTTCCTGTATCAGAAGCATTTTCACCCCTGTCTTTTGCCGTTTTTTTCCGTTTCATCATCAAAACAACAGACAGAAAAAGCACCGCTGCCGTATAGGCGTCAAACAGTCTGACCGTCAGCACAAAACTTTTTTCCAGCAAAATAAGAGGCACACAGATTATCAGAAAACCTGTCCACAAAAGAAGCTGTCCGCTTACCCAGCGAAAACCGATTTGCCCTTTTCCGGTGTATATTCCATCAAAAATCCCTCCCGCCAGAAGCGGTACTGCCAGCACCAGAATGGAAAAAATCAATATCGAAACCACTGCCATTGCTTTGCTCTTACTCCGTTTTTGTATCTATTATACCCTATTCCCTGTTGCAAGTCCAATTTTTCTGTTTTCTTAAAAATTTTTAAACTCTTCTAATATTATAGACTTTGGGAACACATAATAGTAAAATATAACTGTTCAGAGTCCTGCAATTTGCATGAAATGCGCATGTTACGCCTGCATGGCTCTGGTTGTTACTACCTGACATAACCTGATACAGAAATGGAGATTATATGAAAAACAAAACATCCCAGCCCTCTATCCCGGACGTAGATATCATTGATTTGGAAGCAGAAGAAAAAACTCCCGACGAAATCCAGGAGGATTTTCAGGAGGAAACGGAATATGAGGAAGGGGACGAGAAGAAGCAGAAACCCTTCCGTATCAATATGCACCTGATTCTCCTTTTTGTTTTCCTTATTTTTGTAGGCGGTCTTGTCTACAAATTTTTCACCTGGGGAGAGCGGATTGATTTATCCGAGATTTTCAAGGACGGGCAGGGCACCTATGAGGATACCTACGATGAATTCCTTCCTCTGATAGATGCAGACGGAAAAGCGGTTCCCATGGATTACAGTGACGGGCTTACGATTGTGGCTTTTGGCAACGCCCCCTTTGCTGATGACAGGGATTCCGAAAAAAGTCTGGCTAACCTGATTGCAAAGGATGCCAATGCCACCGTTTATAACTGTTCCATCACCGGCAGCTATGTTGCTGCCCAGTCCACCGTTTTCAGTCCGGAATACAAGCCCATGGATATTTATACCCCGTACTGGATGGCAACCCTTTTCACTTCTACCGGTCAGACAAAAGAAGATATGGAAGACAATTTCCGTTATGCTGCAGAGCACCTTGGTGATGACTGCCCGGCAGATGCCGCAGAGGTGTTTGATACTCTGGCTTCCATCGATTTCAGCACCGTGGACGTTATTACCTTTATGTATGATGCCACGGATTATCTGATGGGAAATAATATGTACAACTTTGAAAACACCACAGATATTACCTATTTTGCAAATAATCTGGAAGCTGCCATTGAACTGATTCAAAACGCTTTCCCCAACATCCGCATCATCGTTCTGGGACCTGCCTATGCTTACGGTCTCGAGGATGACGGCACTTATGTCAGCAGCGATATCAAGCGCTACGGCAATCAGGATGCTCTTTCCGTTTATTCCATTATGGAATGGAATACCTGTGCCTCCCGGAGCGTCACCTTTGTGGATAACCTTTACGGAACCATAACAGAGGATAACGCAAAGCAGTATCTGACAGATTACATCCATCTGAACCAGAAGGGCAGGGAAAAGATAGCCGAACGTTTCCTGTACGCCCTGAATTACTTTAATTCCGACAACAGTACGGCGCAGGACTAGTTATTTTCTATTCCCCGCAGACCTCATACACATAAATTCCATAATAACTGTCCGCTGTTTCAAACGGTGCTTCCCGCAGAAGTTTTAACCCCTGTTCTGCCCCATTGGCAATGTAAGCAGCGGACAGAAGATAATCTCCTCCCAGCTCCTTCAGGGCTTTCGCGTTTATTTCATAATTCTGAAAATAGAAGCCATTTTTCTCTACGGTATAATATCCGGGACATTCCGAGCTGAAAAGATAACAGCGGTTTCCCCAGTCATCAAAATATCCGGTCAGATATTCACTTTTCGCCAGTTCCGGTTCCAGAATTTTCCGAAAGGCATGCTTATACTCCACAGAATAATTATTGGAATACCCGTCCAGACAAAAGAAGCCATGATACAGCGCTGCTGCCGGGTCAATTCCAAGGCTGACCACCCGATACTCCTCCTTTGTTTTCCCGGTGGTTTCCTGTAAAAAGGCATCCACCTGCTCCAATACCCCGATGGCATAATATTCCCGGAAACTTAAAATCCCATATTCCGGATTCCGCAGCTTCTGTACATTGGATTTCACATCACTTTCCAGCAAAATATGGACTCCCGTCAGAAGAAGAGCTGCCACAAGGACTACCCCAGGAATTTCCAACAGGATATTCTTCTTACTGCCTTTTATTCTTTCCTGCATCAGGGTAATGCCACAGGCAACCGCCAAATACCAGAAACAGGGTGCCATCCATAAAACCCTGTCCAGTTGGAAGGCTCCCAGCACAGAAAGTCTGCCCCGCAGCCAGATTCCCGGTGTACTTCCCCACAGGGCTGCTGCCACCGCCAGACAAAAATTCACTGCCACGCAGACAATCAGCAACTTCTCCAGCGTGTTTCTTCTTTCTGCGTTTTCCTTCCCCGCATCTCCTGCTTTCAGTTCTTCTCCTTCTGCTCCGGCATTTACGGTTTCTGTTTTTCCCGTTTCCTCATTTTCTGTCCCTGTATCTCCTGCTTCTCCCGCTGCTTCCCTTCCTGCTCCGGCATTTACTCTTACTTCTTTTCTTACTGTTGCAATTTTCTTTCCTGTTCTTCTTTCCAGTATTCCCCCAAGCACCAACACCAGAAGTACCGTCAGCACAGGCAGTAAATGGTAATCCTCGCTGTGCTGTCCCCCTTTTAACAGATACTGCTTCAAAAGGCTCCAGAAGGAATTTGCCGTCAGCACATATTCTTCCTTATGGGAGGTAAAGCTTTCTCCGATTCCGAAAATACCCGCCAGAAGCCGCCAGTTTTCCACAAGGTATGTGAAAAACAGCAGCATCCATCCACAAAAAGCCCGGCTGAAATTCCCTTTTTTCCGGATAAGTAAAAACAACAGCCAGCATATCCCCAGTCCTAAAATGCCAAAACCGGACAATACCAGAGAGGAATTCAGTGCAAAAAACAGGATGTAGCCATAGCAAAGCCACTTTTTCTTTCCCTCCTGCAGGCAAAGGGCACACCAGACAAGCAGGGGAATCCCAAACTGTGAAAGCCCGTAAACCGGCAGAAAGGGCAGCCAGGCAAAGAGCACCGCAGAAACAACTGCCGCCTCATCCTTTCCCGTTACCCTTTTCGCCAGAAGATACATCCCCAGATATCCGAACAGCTTTCCCATCAAAAGCATGGCATTTAATCCAAAAAGGGCGTTCCCTCCCAGAAAAAACAGGACACAGGCAGGAGCAGGCATCGTCAGCGCCGTTTTGGATGCGCCATTCATAAATTCCGGCAGAGTACTTCCCGAAAACAGATGCTTTGCCTGTAACAAATAGGCAATCACTTCTCCATCCAACTGGTCATGATAAGTAAAAATAGCATTTTCCCCTAACGTAAATCCCGGAAGCAGGGTAAGAAAGACCAGTACCAGCCCTCCCCAAAACCAGAACTTTTCTTTATGAAAACTTTTGTTTTTCTGCCAGTCCATCCTTCCCCTTTTCCTCCTTAAGCAGAAGCAGTGCCAGAACCAGCCACAGACTGCTGATAGCAAAGCCCTCCTTGTAATCCATAAGCCCGGCTCCCCGCATGGTATACCAGAAAATCATTACCGCCGCTGTCAAAATCAGGGGCAGCAATGCGGGCAGCTCCTGTTTTAAGGGAAAATGACCTCTCTGAATCCAGTCAGCCAGAAAAATCAGAAATGCAATTCCAAGCATCGCCCGGAACCACCAGCAGCTATAAGACAGATAAAGCTTCGTCCATTCCGGCGCCTGCTCCCTCATTTTCTCATAATTTTCCGCGGTACAGGCATCATAATAGCCGCCCTCTAACTGCTTCTGCACTGCAATAGGTGCCGCTCCGTACCCGACCATATCCCAGCGCAGATAGGTCAGAATATTTTTCCAGCGATTTTCCAGAGCATTCCATGCTATCTGCCTGTAGTAGGCATCTGCGCCCTCTTCTCCAAATGCTTCCTCCATCAGGGGCTGCATGACCCGTTCCATGTTATCCGGGTAAAAGGTAATTTCCCGCACAGATTCCCCCAGTGCCTCCAATACCTCCTCCGGCCACCCGTAAAAATCCGAAAGAATAAAAAACCAGGCAAAACGGCTTGCCATGGAAAACTCCACACTGCGATGCTTTTCCCCGGAAAGAGCTGCAGTCCCGGTTCCTGCCCCAGTTGCCAGAAGTGCTCCGCACAGGGTAACTAAAAGAAGGCGCAGCCTTATTTTTCCCCGCTTTTCCCTGCAAAGAAGCACCACCGCTGTTCCCCCGGTTAGAATACCGCCAAACAGCCGATATTCCGGCATCAGAAGGGACAGCAAAATCCAACAGGTCAAAATTCCTGCCAGCCGTCTGTAAAGCGGTTTCTTTTCCCCTGATTTTTCCAGCCATATCCGGGCAGCGCACCCGGCCTGTATAAAAAGCAAGAAGCCTGAAAAAGACCAGACACCCAGCGCCAGATGACACTGCATCGCCATAGGGAAAGTCACAAGAGCAAGACTTCTGAACACCCTCTTCCCTGTGGATGCCTGACCCAGACTGTTGAAAAAGAAATCTGCTGCAGCTATCCCGAAGATAAGCTGCAACAGATACATTATCTGTGCATGGCTTCCGGTCAGCCGGAAAAGCCCCCGGTAAAGGAAGCTTTTGCTCTCCGCAAAGGTCTGGACTGCAGAAAAATTCCGTCCCATCCAGACCAGTCCCAGAAGAATCTGTACCCCGAAGCCCCAATATAGACTTTCCTTCAAAACGGCACATAAGTGCCCCATTCCCTTTTTAAGCATAAAACCTCTTAATCACCTGACAAATATCATCCACCTGTGTTTCCTTTAAGCCATAATACATGGGAAGTCTTGCAAGTCTTTCACTTTCTCTGGTGGTATATCTATCCTCACCGTGAAATCTGCCGAAGCGCTTTCCGGCAGGAGCGGTATGCAGCGGAATGTAATGGAAAACAGACATAATGCCGTTCTCCTTCAAATAGTCTATAAAAGCGGTTCTCTCTGTAATATCCTTTGCTTTTACATAGAACATATGGGCATTATGCACACACCCCTCCGGAACCACCGGAAGCTCCAGCCTGCCGCTCTCTGCCAGCGGAAGCAGATTCTGATAATACCGGTTCCAGAGAGCCAGTCTTGCTTCATTGATTTCATCCGCCTTTTCCAGCTGCGCATACAGGTACGCTGCATTCATATCGCTGGGCAGATAAGAGGAGCCATAATTGACCCAGGTATATTTGTCAATCTGACCTCTGTAAAACTTGCTGCGGTTGGTTCCCTTTTCCCGGATGATTTCCGCTTCCTCCACATCCTTTCCATCCCGGATTAAAAGCGCTCCGCCTTCTCCCATACTGTAATTCTTTGTTTCATGAAAGCTGAAGCAGCCAAACTCTCCAAAGGTTCCCAGTGCCTTTCCCTTATAGGAGGACATAATTCCCTGAGCAGCATCCTCAATCACAATCAGATGATATTTCTTCGCCAGCGCCATAATCGTATCCATCTCGCAGGAAACGCCTGCATAATGCACCGGCACGATTGCCCTTGTCTTTTCCGTAATCGCTGCTTCAATCAGCGTTTCATCAATATTCATGGTATCCGGGCGGATATCTACAAAGACAGGTACTGCTCCCCTGAGTACAAAAGCATCCGCTGTGGATACAAAGGTGTAAGAGGGCATAATAACTTCATCCCCCGGCTGAATATCTGCCAGAAGCGCCGCCAGTTCTGTGGCATGGGTACAGGAGGTTGTCAGCAGACACTTTGTTGTCCCTGTCCTTTCCTCTATCCAGGCATTACATTTCTTTGTATAGGCGCCATCGCCACAGATTTTCTGGTTCTCCACACACTCCCGTATGTAATCCATCGCCTTTTCCCCGCAGGGCGGTACATTAAAATTTATCATTTTCAATCTCCTTTTTCCAACTGCTGCTTCATTACTTGTCTGCTACTTCTTTTCTTATTAGGAACTTCTGCCGTATTGCTTATCTGTTATCTCTTCTTCCAGCTCCCCACTACATTTCCCGCCACATTTTCTGTCACTCTGCGGATAATGTACTTGGGTCTGCCCTTTACTTCCTCATAAATTCTGGCGATATAATGTCCGATTATCCCCAGGCTTAACATCAGAAAGCCTCCGATAATCAGAATCAGCAGAATAACTGTTGTAAATCCCTCCACGGAATTTCCCATCAAAAACCGCACCAGTGTCTGTATCGCCAGAACCACACTGAACAAAATGGAAATCAGTCCGAATACGGTAACCAGCTGCAGGGGCAGTGTGCTGAAGGATGTAGCATTGCGGACAGCATACCGCATCAGGCTGACAAAGGACCACTTACTTTCCCCATACTGCCTTTCCTGAACCTCATAATAAACCGGTTCCGTACGGAACCCCGCCCAGAAGCTCAGCGCCCTGAAAAAGGTATTTCTCTCCGGCAGCGAAAGCAGCACATTTACTACCTTCCTGTCCAGCAGCTTAAAATCCGAGGAGGCACTCATGTCCATTTTAATCAGACTGCTCATCACCTTATAGAAAAGCCCTGCTGAAAGCTTATGTCCAAGACTTTCCCTGCCCCGGCTTGTCTTAATTCCCTCTACAACCTCAACGCCGTCCTGCCACATTTTCCACATTTTCGGAATCACAGCCGGAGGATGCTGCAAATCACAGTCCATGACAATAACCGCATCTCCCGTAGTCAGCTCCAAGCCGGCGAAAATCCCCGCTTCCTTTCCGAAATTCCGGGAAAATTCCGCTCCCTTAATCCGGGGATTTTTCTCTGCCTCCCGCTGTATGGCATCAAAGGTTCCGTCCACTGAACCGTCGCTGATAAAAATAAGTTCATATTCAATCTTATTTTCCTCCAGCACTCCGGTAAGCACCGCCGTTGTATTGGCAATATTCTGTTCCTCATTATACGCCGGTAACACAATTGATAAAAGTGCCATTTACATCTCTCCTGCCCTTTTTCGGGCTTATTCTCTGTTGGCATTTTCTGTTTTCACATATAAAATGCCGTCTATTATCCGAATGGAATTTTCTCCCGGGAAGCTGTCCATCTCTATATATTCTTCGTCATAATACATTTCCTTCATGGCATCCGCCGGAAGAATATTCAGGGTTGCCCCCAGATAGTGCTGCATAAAAAGTCTGTAATTTTCTCCTGTATATAAAAGGCTGTCCCCGTTTAGTCCAATCATACCGCTTGTCACCTCCAGGGTAATATCCGTTCCGGGAAACTCATCCTCCCCCACAACTCCTATCATGGCAATGGGAATCCCCTGATAATACCCTTCTGTCTGTTCGATTCTGTCCAACAGCCTTACACAGTAGGCATAGGTTTTCTCATACCGCTTCTGCAGGTTTGAATATCCTATATTATCCACCACTCCGTAAAAGAAAACAAGTACCACGCCGCAGCAAAGCGCCAGCCACTGTAAAACGGTACCCGTTTTTCCCTCCTCCGTACCATTTCCCACAAAGGCAACCAGCCCAATCAGATACAGCACCCACTGATACCGCATGAGAAGGTGGTAGGTAACAGAAGGAGAAATTATTAAAATCACATTGGTAATTACAGGCAGCACCAAAACTGCCAGTATTATTATACCGAAAAATCCCGGCTTCTTCCACCATTTTCTGTTTTTCACCAGAACCCCGCCGGCAAAAAGGGCTGCGAAAAGCAGCAGCAACAGCGCCACACCGGAAATCCAGTTCTGATATAACACATTTCCCCGCAGGGTAAATTTCAGGAAATCCACATACATCTGCTTTACCGAGGTAAACAGCCCTGCGTTATTTCCCTGTGCCATGCCGTCAATTCCCTGATAGGATGCCAGCTGCTTTCCCTGCAACCGCAGAAGCACCTGTAAAATGCCGTAATATAATACCACGCCCAAAATTCCCATATACAGATAATGCAGTATTTTTTTCAGCTTTTCCTTCCCCGTTCCATCCTCCGAAAGGAGCATGAGAATACAAAACACCGATAAAATCATGGCAAAGGGAAGATATGCCTGATAAATGCCAAGGCTGAAAGCAAGACAGACGCCTCCCGCCAGAAAGCCCTTTTGATATTTTTTCGTAAACACCACCGCAAGCACTGCCCGAAGAAGCGCCAGCATATAGCCATCCAATGTAAACACATAGGCGAAGGTGGACGCAAGCGCCGGAAAAGAAGCAAGCAGCCCGCTGCACACCACAATTACCCAGGGCTTTTTCAACTCCAGTGCCTCTGTCAGAGCCGCCGCTGCCAGAGAAAGGAAAAGGATACCAAGAAGCCCAATCACCCAGGGGATTGTATAAAAGGAAGAAAAACCGCATGCCACCATCAAAAACCATCTGCCGGAGGTAATCATGTTCTGGTCAAAGTACATGCTGTCCAGCCCGTCATGGTTTGGCACATCCATCAAAAGCGCCGGCATATGCACCAGAAGCGCCGTTACCGCCGCTGCCAGAAAGGCAAGTTTCCACTCCCTTTTTATTTTTCCCCGTAACTTTTCATAAAACGCCATCGGTGTTGTCATTTTTTCTCCATTCCTACGCACATGATTTGCGCATATATGGCTTCTGCCATTTTTTCTCTTCCCGCCTCATTGGGATGTAAACCGTCCGTGGTATAAAGCTCCCAGTCAGACCACTGCTCATGAGGAAAAAAATCATGGTACAAATCTATTACTTCTATGCCAAATTCCTCTGCCACCCGATACTGTGCCTCCACATAATCCTCCAGAACACCATATCCCGTATTTAACTCCTCGCAGGTCTGCTCCTTCGGCACAGCCCAACTGTAGGTCGGCGTCACAAGGTACACCCTTATCCGGGGATATTTTTCCTGCAAAATGGAAACCGCAGTGCGGAGCGCCCCGCTGTAGCTGTAAGTATCGTAGGCATTCTCCGGGTTTTCAATGGGAACTCCCGCATAATAATCATTCAGTCCATGCTGGATCAGCACCGTTTCCACGCTGGAAAAGTCCACTTTTGCCAGCCCGTCAATCACCTCCGGGAAATACTCCGTCATACTCTCCCGGATATGGGCTGCCTGCTGTACCCCGAAATCGTCCCCCTCCACGGATTTCATCAAACCCACCAGAGAAAGTGTGTCCTTCGTATAAGTCAGCCGGTACTCCCAATCCGTTCTCGCCGCCATGGTGCCTCCGAAAGCTGCATTATACACCGTTTTTCCCAGCTTTTCCCCAATCTGGCACCGGCTCCTTTGCCTTCTGCCTCCTGTATTCCGGTGCCAGAAAGCCCACTGCAAGCAGACCGAAAAACAGCAGAAAAGATATCAGACCATATATCACTATTTTCCCTCTCTTCAAGCCGTTTCTCCTTTCCTGTCCCATGCCTGCCCGTCTTGCACCTTCTCTCCCGGGCTGTTGCCACACTCGCATGTCTTTCACTTCTCTCCCGGCTGTTGCCATACTCGCATGTCTTTCACTTCTCTCCCGGGCTGTTTTCATGCCCACCAGCCTCTATGAACCTCTTCCAGCTTTTCTGCCAGCCGTGCCGCTCCCTGTCCGTCTGTCAGCCCCTTTACTGCCAGCGCACAGGCTTCCCGGTCTTTCTTTTCCTTACACCATTTTTGAAATAACCGCTTCATATTTTCCAGAGTTTCCTCCGGGTTTAAATGATAAGCTCCCGCAAAACCTGCCAGCTTTCTTTCGCCAATATATTCTGTCAGCGCCTCCTGATTCTCCGCATAGGAAAAGCAGATAAAAGGAACTCCCAGCGCCGCCAGCTCATAAACAGTACTTCCCCCGGCAGTAATCACCAAATCCGCACTAATCATCAATCCTGCCATATCTTCCACCCGGCTGTGAATCACCACATTTCCAAGCCCTTCCTTTTCCTTCAGCTCCTGAAAATGGGGATTAAACTGCCCCACCACCAAATGAAATTCTATCTCCGGGGTATAAAGCCTTTCCAGTATTTTTCCCGCAATGTTGTCCACATCACCGCCTCCGGTGGTAATCAGCACCTTTTCCACCTTTTCCCTTACCTGATACTGCTTCCCCTGAAACTGCTTTCTCAAAGGAATAAAGCTGCTGCCAATCACAAGCTGCACCTGCCTGTTTTCATATAACCTTTCATAATGTGCCCTGCCTGCCGGAGCGTTATAATTTATCACCATATCCACGGGATAGGGCTTCCTGCCCAGGTCATCCAGAAGCGCCACAAATCCCAGTTCTTTCAGGGCAGAAAGATATTCCGGTGTCACAAAATAACTGTCCACCAGAAAAACAGCCCCTTTCCTGCTCCCGGAAGCCTGCTGAAATTCTTCCTCCAGCATCCCCTTTAAAACAGGAAGTTCCGCCTCCATATGTCGGTAATCCGTCTGAAGCACTCTCACCGAAAAACCCTGTTTTTCCGCCATTTCTCCGGAAAGGGCATCCGCACATAAAAAGACAATCTGCTCCCCGGATACTCTTTCTGCCAGTTCCTGTGCAATCGTCAGGCACCGCATCAGATGCCCTGCCCCGATTTTTTCATTACCGTCTGCCCGGAAAAAATACATACCTCCAGCTCCTTTAATCGAAGTCCACCAAATCCCAGCTCATGGGCGTTCCCAGCTTCGCATCCCTGCGAATCTTCTTCCCCAGCAATTCTTCATAGTATTTTGTATGAAGTCCGTTTGCCGGACGCACAGACCGAAGATTTTCCGGGGTGAAAATCTCTCCCGCCTTCATATCCTTTGCCACAAACAGGGAACGGGAATGTTCCCTCTCCCTTGCCGCCTTGGGTGTCAGTTCATAAGTGACCTCTCCCAGTGCCAGCTCGATTTTGCGGATATTATCTACCATCTCCTTAAATTCCTCCGGTTCCATGGAAAAAGCAGAATCTGCTCCGCCATCCGCCCGTCTTAAGGTCAGGTGTTTTTCAATTAC
>OGDN01002501.1_pt1 | contig 23334 bp, 22 predicted proteins | sample 1570271 | NCBI WGS metagenome assembly OGDN01 (sample SAMEA4384481, study PRJEB24528) | human gut metagenome | reverse complement strand
TGAATTTGCAAAGCAAATTCGATTGAATGCGTGCTGCCGCACGAAGCATAAAAATAAAATATTGCTTTTTCGACAAGCTAGCCACCCTGCTTTCGCAGGGTGGTTTTTCGTTGTTAAATGCGTGGGCGGAAACTGGAGAAACGTTACGTTCATTTTCCATTTTCAATTCTCCACTCTCCATTTTCCATTAAAAAGACACCTCCGCTATGCAGAGGTGTCTTTTTTATACATTTGGAGATGAATGGATTTTTGGAGAGAATTGCAGGATTTGAGAATTAAAATTACTCAGAAACCAGCGGGGTGGACAGGTAACGGTCGCCGGTATCAGGCAGCAGAGCTACGATAACCTTGCCGGCGTTCTCCGGACGCTTGGACAGCTCAACAGCAGCCCACAGAGCAGCACCGGAGGAAATACCTACGAACAGACCCTCGCTGTGAGCGAACTGGCGAGAGGTTTCAAATGCATCCTCGTTTGCTACACGAATAACTTCGTCGTAAACCTTGGTGTCGAGTACATCCGGAACGAAGCCGGCACCGATACCCTGAATCTTATGCGGGCCGCCCTTGCCGGTGGACAGTACCGGGGAGGTATCCGGCTCAACAGCTACTACCTTGACATTCGGGTCCTGATCCTTCAGGTACTTGCCGGTGCCGGTTACGGTGCCGCCGGTGCCTACGCCTGCAACGAAGATGTCAACCTTGTGACCGGACTGCTCCCAGATCTCGGGACCGGTGGTTGCGTAGTGTGCAGCCGGGTTTGCCGGGTTTACGAACTGACCAGGGATGAAGCTGTTCGGGGTCTCCTTAGCCAGCTCGTTTGCCTTTGCAATCGCACCGGACATGCCATTCGTGCCTTCGGTCAGAACCAGCTCAGCGCCGTATGCCTTCAGCATGTTGCGGCGTTCAACGCTCATGGTTTCCGGCATGGTGAGGATGATGCGGTAGCCGCGGGAAGCTGCAACTGCTGCCAGACCGATACCAGTGTTGCCGGAGGTCGGCTCGATAATGGTTGCGCCCGGCTTGAGCGCACCGGACTTCTCAGCCTCGTTGATCATAGCGTTTGCGATACGATCCTTAACGGAACCGGCCGGATTAAAGTACTCCAGCTTTGCGAGAACCTGTGCATTAGCGCCAGCCTTAGCTGCAAACTTTTCAGCCGCATACAGCGGGGTATTGCCGATCAGATCGGAGAAGCTTTTTTTAATATCAGACATGGGATAAACCGCCTTTCAAAATTAAGAAAAATTAGAATGTGATGTTAGTAAGGAATGATGGGAAAACTCAGTCGATGCAACATCGACACATTCGCCGGATCATCATTGAGATCACTCTCCTTAATTCACTTTAATCATATGTGTTTTGTATGAATTAAATATACAACCGAAACTCCTGTTTGTCAATAGGAATTTTGAAAAAAGTCAAAAAAACTTCCGCACCCGGAAAATGGTGCGGAAGCTCACGATTTAATGATTGAGATCCCAGTCGATGGGGTCGATGCCGTGCGCTTCGAGAAACGCATTGCACTTGGAGAAGTGCTTGCAGCCGAAAAAGCCGTTGTACGCCGACAGAGGAGAGGGATGCACGCTTTCGAGCACAAGGTGCTGCGGTGCGGTGATGAGTTTCTTTTTGCTGCGGGCATTGCCGCCCCAGAGCAGAAAGACGATCGGCTGCTCATGCTCGTTCAGCTTTTCGATTATATGGTCGGTGAAGGTCGTCCAGCCGAGGTTTTTATGGCTGTTCGCCTGCCCGCGGCGTACGGTCAGAGTCGTGTTCAGCATGAGCACACCGCGCTCCGCCCACTTGGTGAGCGTGCCGTCCTTGGGAGGTACAATGCCGAGATCACTCTGCAGCTCCTTAAAGATGTTCTGCAGGCTCGGAGGCGGCTGAACACCCGGCTGAACCGAAAAGCAAAGTCCGTGCGCCTGTCCGGGACCGTGATATGGGTCCTGCCCGAGGATGACGGCCTTGACCTTGGAATACGGCGTGTACCGCAGAGCGTTAAAGATGTTCTCTGCCGCCGGATAGATGGTCTGCTCGGCGTATTCCTTTTTCAGCCAGTAGCGAATGCGCTTGTAATAATCCTGCTCAAACTCACCGGCAAGGATCTCGTCCCAATCGTTGCCAAGATGTACCATGCGATCACTCCAAAATTGTTTTCTTACCTTTAGTATAGCATAGGGAAGGGGGTGTGTCAAAATTGAGAATGGATAGGGAGCGTTCTATCGCGCAGACAGTTCGTCCTATCCGGGCTGCACCGGTCGCAGACACAGGTTTTCCGGTGTGCCCGAACTGCGAAGGTGGTTCGCCATTGCCGGGCGAGGATTCCGCCGTTGCGGCGGTGAGGAACGTGCGGCGTCCGCCGCGGGGACAAAAAAGAAGGGACACCCATGGTTTCCCTTCCTCTTTGAACTCCTACCTTTCCTTTGTTTGATAGTACGGCGGTAATGGTAGAGAAGAGACCGCTCCGAAAAGGAGTACGGCAGTCGGGTTACCGTTCTGTAGGGGCGCGCATTGCGCGTCCATTCCTCTACCTATTCGCAGTGCCAGATACCGTACTGCTACACAGGCGGCTTACTCCACGCAGGCGCGGCATACCCGTGCCGCGCAAATGTTTTGCCTGTGCAGATTATCCAAATCCTACGGATATAGGCGATATGCACCCGTAATCGTGTTGCGCGGCACTGTTATGCCGCGCCTGCGTAGACCCAAATTGGATGTAGCAGTACGGTATCCGACACTACGAATAGGCGGATACAACGCGGAACGAAAAATCCTCTGCCGTACTCTTTTTTTCGCAGCGGTCTCCTCTCTACCGTTACCGCCGTGCCCTCTAAGGGAAAAGGGGAGATTCACAAGAGGGTGGAAAACCGCAGGTTGTCTACCCTCTTGTGCGCCTGCCGCGCGTAGCGGCAATCCCCGCCGTAGTCTACGGCAGAATTTTCCGCCCAGAAAGGGCGAACCGCCTGCGCGGTTCGGGCACACCGGACAGCCTGTGCCGCCGTTTCCGTATCGGCTTTTCGGTTTGCATAGGGCAACAATTTTGCCCGCATATTGACTTTCGGCTGCGCATATGCTATCATAAAGCGCAATAAGGGAGTAGTCGGCGCGGAGCGTTCCGCCGCGCGGCAGAGCCAACATACTGGGGAGGACGCTCCTCTGGTTTTGCATGAAATGACGAGACTTATCTGTTCTACGCGGCAGATGGGTCTTTTTTTGTGCCTGTTTTCCGCCGGATAAACGACTGAGGAGGACAAGAAAATGGGTTTGCTGGAGTTGTTTTTGATCGCAGTCGGTCTGTCGATGGATGCGTTTGCGGTGTCTGTCTGCAAGGGATTGAGCGTGCGCACGCTCAAGGCTAAGCACGCGGTCATCTGCGGACTGTATTTCGGCGGCTTTCAGCTTTTAATGCCGCTCATCGGCTTTGCACTCGGCGTGCGCTTCCAGTCGCTCATCACAAGCATTGATCACTGGATCGCCTTCGTGCTGCTGGGGCTTATCGGCGCAAACATGGTGCGCGAGTCGCGCGAGCACGATGACGAAAGCGTCAGCGATTCGTTCCGCTTTATGACCATGCTGCCGCTTGCGGTTGCCACGAGCATTGACGCGCTTGCGGTCGGCGTGACGTTTGCATTCCTGCAGGTCGATATCGTTCCGGCGGTGTCATTCATCGGTGCAACCACGTTTGTGCTGTCGTGCATCGGCGTGAAGATCGGCCATGTGTTCGGCACAAAGTACAAGTCCCGCGCAGAGCTGTTCGGCGGTATCGTGCTGATCCTGATGGGTCTCAAAATCCTGCTGGAGCATTTGGGTTTTCTGGGATAACAAAAGGCACCTCAATGAGGTGCCTTTTTACTGTCTCTATGCGTTTTCGGTCGAAAATCATTCGGCTGCAGCCTGCACGCCCGCCATATCCTGCACGGTCTTGCAGGTCAGCTCCTTGCTGATCTTGCCCGCGAAGCCGGTCAGCGTCTTGCCCGGACCGATCTCGCACGCCGAGGTCAGACCGGCAGCCATACCGTTCTTCACCAGCTGCGTCCAGCGAACCGGAGAGATCATGTGCTGCTCGAGGTGTGCTGGCAGGTCGGAGCAGTCGTAAACCTTGCCGTCGAGGTTGGAGTAAATATCCATCTTCGGTGCGGAGAAGGTAAAGTCCGCAACGTAAGCGCGCAGCTCTGCGGCAGCCTTTGCCATCAGCGGGGTATGGAATGCACCGGATACCGCAAGCGGGAGCGCACGGCGTGCGCCGGCAGCCTTGCAGTTTTCGATCGCCTCTGCGAGAGCCGCCTTTTCACCTGCGATAACCAGCTGACCCGGGCAGTTGTAGTTTACCGGACGGACCACGCCGGAGGTCACCTTCGCGCAGGCTTCTTCAATTACGCTGTCCTCCAGTCCGAGGATAGCCGCCATGCCGCCGTCGATCGAGTCCGCAGCCTGCTGCATCAGCTTGCCGCGCATGGAAACGATCTTCACGCCGTCTGCGAGGGAAACAACGCCTGCAGCCGCCAGTGCAGTGTATTCACCGAGCGAGAAGCCTGCCGCTGCCTTGAATTCCACGCCTGCTTCCTTCAGTGCAGCCCAGGCTGCCATGGAATGGGTGAAAATCGCGATCTGGCTGTTCTCCGTGCGGGAGAGCGTTGCCTTGTCGCTCTCAAAGCACAGCTTGGCTACATCCAGACCGGCGCCTTCGCTTGCTTCCTCAAAAACCAGCTTGGCAGCCTGCGAGTTCTCATAAAGATCCTTGCCCATGCCGGGGGCCTGTGCGCCCTGACCCGGGAAAAATGCAAAACCGTAGTTCACGTTTCGTTCCTCCAAAATAATAATCAAACGCTGACAGCACCGTATTTTAATAGATATTTTCGCACAAAGTGTTGCTAAATAATAACGGTCTGTCTTGACAATTTACTGTGCTTTTATTATAATAGTCGGAGAATACTTTGTCAATCTAACTATTGTCGCTTTTCCACGCTTTTTGGGAGAGCGATTTGGACTTTTTAGGAGCGTGGAAATCATCAACAGTAAACTGATCGGCACGGGCGCGTGCATACCGGATTTTGTCCTGACCAACGCCATGCTGGAAAAAATGGTCGATACCAACGATGAGTGGATTGTGCAGCGCACCGGTGTGCGCGAGCGCCGCATCGCAAAGAATACACATACATGGGAGCTGGCGCTCGGTGCCGCACAGGACGCACTAGCGGACGCAGGCATCACCGCAGAGGAGCTTGACCTCATTCTCGTCAGCACCTGCTCGCCGGATACCAACACGCCGAATACGGCGTCTATCCTGCAGGACAAGCTGGGGGCACGTCAGGTCGGCGCGTTCGACATCAACAACGCCTGCACCGGCTTTGTCTCCGCGACCGACATTGCGGACAGCTACATTAAATCCGGCAAGGCAAAGACCGTACTGGTTGTCTCGGCGGAAACACTTTCGCGCATCGTGGACTACACCGACCGCTCGACCTGCATTCTGTTCGGCGACGGTGCCGCTGCGGCCGTTTATCAGGCGACTGAGGACGAATCGGTCGGCATTCTGTCCACCTTCACCGCGGCAGACGGCTCGGGTGCAGAGTACCTGCACATGGAAGCCCTGCCGGTCGAGGATCCGCTTTCCGGCGACCGCACGGTGGACCCGAAGGCGCGTTTCCTGAAAATGCAGGGTGCACCGGTCGTGCGCTTCACCGCAAGAGCCGTACCGCTTGCGATCGACACCGCACTCAAGCGAGCGGGCGTCACCGCAGAGGAAATCGACTGGGTGGTGCCGCACCAGGCGAATCTGCGTATTCTGGATGTTATTGCACGCAGATACCATCTGCCGAAGGAGAAGATCTACGTCAATATGGACCGTTTCGGCAATACCTCGTCGGCAAGCGTGCCGATCTGCCTGAACGAAATGCGTAAGAACGGCCTGCTGAAGGAGGGTCAGACTATTGTCTGCACCGGTTTCGGCGGAGGCTTGACTTATGGCGCATTTGTGATTAAACTATAATATTGGATAAATCCGGACGGTTCTTGCAGCCGTCCGGCATTATCTGTTAGACAAATTTAAGGTAAATTGTCTAAAATATGCACGCTGTCTATTATTTGCGTTAAAATATGTTATAATAATTTACTACCTATTAAAAAGGGGAGAACAAACCTATGAAAACCAAGATCACAGAACTTCTCGGTATCGAATATCCGATCGTGCAGGGCGCTATGGCGTGGATCGCGGAGCACCATCTGGCTGCTGCGGTTTCCAAGGCAGGCGGTCTGGGCATTATCGCGGGCGGCGCGGCTCCGGTCGATTACATCCGTGAGGAGATCCATAAGGCGCGTGCTATCACGGACAAGCCGCTCGGTATGAACATCATGCTGCTCTCCCCGAATGCGGACGATCTGGCACAGCTGGCCATCGACGAGAAGATCGAAGTGCTGACCACCGGCGCAGGCAATCCGGGCAAGTATATCGCGGACTGGAAGAACGCAGGCATTAAGGTTATGCCGGTCGTTGCTTCGGTTGCACTGGCAAAGCGCATGGAGCGCGCAGGTGCAGATGCGGTTATCGCAGAGGGTATGGAAGGCGGCGGCCACATCGGTGAGCTGACCACCATGCCGCTCGTTCCGCAGGTCGTAGATGCACTGAGCATTCCGGTCATCGCCGCAGGCGGCATTGCAGACGGCCGCGGCATGGCAGCTGCCATGATGCTCGGCGCCGAAGGTGTACAGTGCGGCACCGTGTTCCTCACCTCCAACGAATGTTATATCTCGGATAAGTACAAGGAGCTCGTCCTCAAGGCTACCGACATTTCGACCGTTGTTACCGGTCGTCCGTCCGGTCATCCGGTGCGTTCGCTCAAGACCCCGATGGCGCGCAAGTGCCTCGAGCTTGAGAAGCAGAACACCGATGCCTCCCTTGAGGAGCTTGAGAAGGCAACCGCCGGTTCGCTGCGCAAGGCCGTGCAGGACGGCAACTATGAGGAGGGCACCTTTATGTCCGGTCAGATTGCGGGTATGCTCAAGGAGCTGCATCCGTGCGAGGAGATCCTCAAGGGCATGACCGCGCAGGCGGAGGACCTTCTGAAGAACGCTTACAAGAGATTTGAATAAGAGCGGAGAGTGAAGAGATACGAAAACTCCTCACTCCTGCCTGTCTATAGAATGGAGTAAACAATGAGCTTAGCAATCGTAACCGGCGGTTCCCGCGGCATTGGCGCGGCAATCGCGGAAAAGCTGGCGCAGGACGGCTTCGATGTCCTCATCAATTGTGCGTCCTCGGTCGAAAAGGCTGAGGCTGTGGCGGAGAAGTGCCGCGCGCACGGCGTCAACGCTTATGTGAAGAAGTGGGATGTTGCGGACTATGACGCCTGCAGCACCGCGCTCAAGGAAATTAAGGAAGAGATCGGCGTACCGTTCGTTCTCGTTAACAACGCGGGCATCACCCGCGACGGTCTGATGGTCCGCATGAAGGAGGACCAGTTTGACGATGTTATCCGCACCAACCTCAAGGGTGCATTCAACATGCTCAGCCTGTGCGGTGCGATGATGATGCGTGCAAAGCAGGGCCGCATTATCAACATCACCTCGGTTTCGGCGTTCACCGGAAACTACGGCCAGATCAACTACACCGCTGCCAAGGCGGGTATGGTCGGCATGACCAAGACCGCCGCCAAGGAGCTGGGTGCGCGCGGCATTACGGTAAACGCGGTCGCTCCGGGCTGGATCGCCACCGAGATGAGCGACAAGGTGCCCGAGGACATCCGCGAGAACGCCAAGAAGCAGATCGCGCTCGGCCGTTTCGGCAAGCCGGAGGAAATTGCAGGCGTGGTTGCCTTTCTGGCCTCTGACGCTGCAAGCTATATTTCCGGCCAGACGATCATCGCTGACGGCGGACTTTATTAAGGCATCACCGGACAATTCGCCTGCGGCACTTTGCGGTAATTTTCCGCTCTGATGCCGGCCGCAGTTTCTTGTGCAGGCTCCGGCCGCACTGCTGCGCTTTTTGCAATACACAAAGTATTGCTGCAAACCCGCGCCTAATCAGAACGCAAAATTCCTGCGCAAATTGCTCTTGCCGAATTATCCGGTGATACCTTTTTGCTGCGTGGAATAAAAATTGCGATTAGATAAATGCGTGATATTGGAATGAAGGAGCAAATATATGGAACGTGTAGTAATCACCGGCATGGGTGCCATCACTCCGGTCGGCAACGATGTGCCGTCGTTTTGGGAGTCGCTCAAGACCGGCAAGTGCGGCATCGGTCCCATCACCAAGTTTGATGTATCCGATTTTAAGGTAAAGCTGGGTGCAGAGGTCAAGGACTTCGACCCGACCCAGTATATGGAGAAGCGTGAGGCACGCCGTGCAGACGCAAATGTGCATTACGCAATGGCGGCAGCGATTCAGGCTGTTGAGCAGGCAGGCCTCAAGGAAGGCAATTTCGATCCCTATCGCACGGGCGTTATCTTCGGCTCGGGCGTAGGCGGTCTGCACGTTGCCGAGCAGGAGGTCCCGAAGCTGCTCGAAAAGGGTCCCGGCCGCGTTTCGCCGTTCGCTATCCCGGAGATGATCGCCAACATCGCGGCGGCGTATATCTCCATGCACTTCGGCTTCAAGGGTGAGAATTTCTGCCCGGTTTCCGCGTGCGCGACCGGCAACCACTCGATCGGTGAGGCAATGCGCGCCATCCGCCACGGCTATCAGGATGTCGTTGTCTGCGGCGGCACCGAGAACGGCATTATCCCGATCTCGATGGCAGGCTTCCAGAACATGAAGGCGGTTCACATGGGCGAGGACCCGACGGCGGCTTCCATCCCGTTTGATGCACGCCGTTCCGGCTTTGTCATGGGCGAAGGCGCAGGCTGTCTCGTACTCGAGAGCCTGACGCACGCACAGCAGCGCGGCGCGACCATTCTGGCAGAGGTGGCAGGTTACGGTGCCTCCGGCGACGCTTACCACATCACCAGCCCGTCTCCGGACGGCGATGCGGCTGCACACGCTATCCGCGGTGCCATTGAGGATGCCGGTCTGACCCCGGCTGACGTTGACTATATCAACGCGCACGGCACCTCGACCCCGCTCAACGAGAAGTACGAAACCATCGCCATCAAAAAGGCGTTTGGCGAGGAGGCTTACAACGTGAAGGTATCCTCCACCAAGTCCATGACCGGCCATCTGCTGGGCGGCGCGGCTGCGGTTGAGGCCATTGCCTGCGTTATGGCAATCCGCGAGGGCATTGTACCGCCGACTATCGGCTACAAGGAGCCGGATCCGGAGTGTGATCTGGATATCACCCCGAACAAGGCGGTTGAGATGCCGATCAATGTTGCCATCTCCAACTCGCTCGGCTTTGGCGGCCACAACGCCTGCATCCTTATTAAGAAAGTGTAACAAGCTATGGATATGAAAGAACTGAAAGACATTGCCCTCGAGCTGATGGACGCGCTGGCTGCAAAAAAGCTGGGCGAGGTCGAGCTCGAACTGGATGACGTAAAAATCAAGATCAAGGCAGCTGAACCGGCTCCCGTGATCGCTGCAGCATCGGTAGCAGCGGCGGCACCGGCAGCGGCGCCGGCGGCAGCACCCGCAGCGGAGAGCGCAGACGCGGCACCGGCGGCTGCGGAGCAGCTTCCGGCAGGCACGCAGGTGAAGAGCCCGCTGGTCGGCACGTTTTATTCTTCTCCGTCTCCGGACGAACCGCCGTTCGTGCTGGTTGGTCAGCAGGTGAAGGAGGGCGATACCCTCTGCATCATCGAGGCGATGAAGATCATGAACGAGATCAAGGCACCGTGCGACGGCAAGATCATCCGCATTATGGCACAGCCGGGCGATATGGTTGAATACAATCAGGTGCTCTGCGTAATCGAATGACGCTTATAGGGGGCTTCACAAGCCCCCTATATACGAAAACAGGTTCCGTAGAAACCTGTTTTCGATACCCGAATGTCGCCGCGCGCAGTGCGACCAAGAAGTCGCACAAGGATAGCGCCCAAGACGGCTGAGTCGGGGTGTAAAAACCCAGCGCTAACCTTGCGCGACGCCGTTCGCGCTGCGCCGCACATGTCGCGGTTTTTTACGAAGCGCAAGGCGCTTTTATTTCATGCGCAATGCAAAGCATTGCGGTTTTACCGCATAATTAGTGCTGTATTGCGTGTTTTACTTGCATTTTGTAAGGAGAGGGATTATAATATGCTGAACAAAGAACAGATCATGGAGATCCTTCCGCACCGTCCGCCGATGCTTCTGGTGGACGAGATCCTCGAAATGGACGAGAACCATGTAGTCGGTGCGCTGCACCTGACCGGCGACGAGTTCTTCTTCCAGGGCCACTTTCCGGGCAACCCGATCATGCCCGCAGTGTTCCGTCTGGAGGCGCTCGCACAGGCAGGCGGCGTAGCGCTGCTGTCCCTGCCCGAATTCAAGGGCAAGACTGCGGTCTACACCGGCATTGACAAGGCGAAATTCCGTGCAATGGCAAAGCCGGGCGATACCCTTCGTCTGGAGGTTACCTTCACCAAGCGCCGCGGCCCGATGGCAGTAGCCGAGGGCGTTGCCTGGGTTGGGGACGAGAAGGCCGCCGAAGCGGAGATCAAATGCATGGTCATCAATGACTGAGGCGGGAGAGAGCTAATCGAATGTTTCAGAAGGTACTCATTGCGAACCGCGGCGAGATTGCGGTCCGCATTATTCAGGCCTGCCGTGATTTAGGCATTATCTCGGTGGCCGTTTACTCCGAGGCTGACCGCGAAGCGCTGCATGCGCAGATCGCGGACGAAGCGGTCTGCATCGGTCCGGCCCGTGCGGCGGACAGCTACCTGAATATGGATAATATCATTTCGGCGGCGTTGGCTTCCGGCTGTCAGGCCATTCATCCGGGCTTCGGCTTCCTGTCCGAGAATCCGGATTTTGCCGAGCGCATCACGCAGGCCGGTCTGGCGTTTATCGGCCCGACTGCGGCAACCATCCGCCTGATGGGCGACAAATCCGAGGCAAAGCGCAACGCGATCGCCGCAGGCGTTCCGGTCGCGCTCGGCACGGACGGCCCGCTGCGCGATTTTGACGAAGCCATCTCCGAGGCCGAGCGCATCGGCTATCCGGTCATGCTCAAGGCGGCATCCGGCGGCGGCGGCAAGGGCATCCGCGTGGCCGAGAGCGTCAAGGACCTCAAGGACGCGTACGACAGCGCCGCTGCAGAGGCTATCGCCAACTTCGGTGACGGCCGCCTGTACATGGAAAAATATATTCACAATCCGCGCCATATCGAGGTGCAGATTCTGGGCGATAACTACGGTAACGTGGTGCACCTGTTCGAGCGTGAATGCTCGGTGCAGCGCCGCCACCAGAAGCTGATCGAGGAAAGTCCGTCAGCTTTCGTCACGCCCGAGCTGCGCGAGAAGATGACCTCGGCGGCTGTTGCGCTGGCAAAGCGCGTCGGCTACCGAAACGCGGGTACGATCGAATTTCTGGTCGATAACGACCGCAATTTCTACTTCTGCGAGATGAACACCCGCATTCAGGTCGAGCACCCGGTCACCGAGGAGGTCACTGGCGTAGATCTGGTCTGCGAGCAGCTTCGCGTGGCGGCAGGCGAGCCGCTGTCCTTTAAGCAGGAGGATCTGACCATCCGCGGTCACGCCATCGAGTGCCGCATCAACGCGGAGGACCCGTCGAGAAACTTTGCACCCTGTCCGGGCACACTGGTGTCCTTGCATCTGCCGGGCGGTCCCGGCGTGCGCGTGGATTCCGCGGCTTATCAGGGCTACAAGATTCCGCCGTTTTACGATTCCATGATCGGCAAGCTGATCGTCTACGGCGCCGACCGTGAGCAGGCCATCGTTCGCATGCGCCGCGCCCTCGCGGAGATGCTGTTTGAGGGCGTTGTGACCGCAACCGACTATCAGATGCACATCCTGTGCTCGAAGGCGTTTGTGGAAGCAAACTTTAATGTTAATTCCATCGCAAACGGCGATTTTGACTAAATCAATTATTATGGTATAATAGATTTAGCACAAGCATAGTTGAATCCGAAGGTCTTACAAAATCAGCGTATTTTGAAAAGCGAAGTTTTTGTAATCCGAAGGATTTCAGAGGCAGTACCGCACGGTTGGACAAGAGCGATTTGCGAGATGTTTTGTTCACTGGTGCGGCGCGGACTTGCAGCAATACTTTGTGTATTGCAAAAGTACGCAACAAAACCAGGGGGCAAAACAGCCGCAAAGCGCCGAAGGCCAATCGTGCGGTACTGCCTCCAAACGAAAGGGGAGTTACGCATGGGTCTGATCGACCTGTTTCAAAAAACACGCGAGACCTCTATGGAAATGAAACCGCAGGAGGACGAAGCGGCCAAGGTCGTAACCTGCAAGGGCTGCGGCGCAGAACTGAAGGCGTATGCCTACGGCAAGAATCTGTATGTGTGCCCGCACTGCGGACGCTACGGACGACTGCTCGCGCGCACGCGCATCCGTCAGATCGCGGATAAGGACAGCTTTGAGGAGCTGTACGCCAATCTGGCACCGGCGGACCCGATCCACTTCCCGGGATACGCAGAGAAAACGGCAGAGCTGGCTGAAAAGGTCGGCATGCCGGACGCAGTCAAGACCGGCGTGTGTAAGATCGGCGGCGTGGAAACCGCGATCGGCGTCATGGACAGCCATTTCATGATGGCGTCCATGGGTTCGGTCGTTGGCGAAAAGCTGACCCGCCTGTTTGAGTACGCGACCGAAAAGGGTCTGCCTGTTGTGCTGTTCACCTGCTCCGGCGGTGCGCGCATGCAGGAGGGTATGTTTTCGCTGCTGCAGATGGCCAAGGTGTCTGCGGCGGCGCGCCGTCACTCGGATGCCGGCCTGCTGTATATCACCGTGCTGACCGACCCGACCACGGGCGGCGTTACCGCGTCGTTCGCCATGCTGGGCGATATTATCCTCGCGGAGCCGCGCACGACCATCGGCTTTGCCGGCCGCCGTGTCATCGAGGGCACCATCGGTCAGACCCTCCCGGACGATTTTCAGTCCTCGGAGTTCTTGCTATCGCACGGTTTCTGTGATAAAATAGTTCCGCGTAATCAACTCAGAGAAACGCTGGAAAAACTCTTGAAGCTGCACTGTGGCTCCAAGTCCAAGAAATGGCAGGTGTGGCGTCGTGATTAACAAACCCGCAAGTGAAAAAATGCGTATCATCCACGATACCAAGCGCCCGATGATCACGGATTATATCAATGAGCTGTTCACCGACTTCACCGAGCTGCACGGCGACCGCTATTTTTCGGACGACCATGCCATCCTCGGCGGCGTTGGCTACTTCAACGGCACACCGGTGACGGTAATCGGCCACCGCAAGGGCCGCACCATTGAGCAGAATATGGACGCTAACTTCGGCATGGCGCACCCGGAGGGCTATCGAAAGGTCTTGCGTCTCGCGCATCAGGCGGAGAAATTCCACCGCCCGGTCATCAACTTTGTTGACACCGGCGGCGCGTTCTGCGGCGTTGGCGCGGAGGAACGCGGTCAGGGCGAGGCCATTGCCCGCTGTTTGTATGAGTTTATCGAGCTGAAAACCCCGGTCATCTCTATCGTGACGGGTGAGGGCGGCTCCGGCGGCGCACTGGCGCTGGCGGTTGCGGACCGTGTGCTCATGCTCGAGAACGCCCTGTATTCGGTTATTTCGCCGCGCGGCTGCGCGTCCATTCTCTGGAAGGACCCCAAGCGCGAGGCGGAGGCAGCGGACACGCTGCATATCACCGCGCAGGACCTGTACAGCTTCGGTATGATCGAAGGCATCATTCAGGAGGGCACATCCTCCGCACAGCTTATCCGCAATGTGGCGCGCACGCTGCGCGACCAGCTTGCCGAACTGGATGCTGAGCCGGACATCGACACGATGCTGCAGAAACGGTATGAAAAATTCCGCAGAGTCGGAGTTTTCAGAACAATAAATCAAGAAAGTAATGAAGGAGTGTAAATCCCATGTTTGAAAAGGTATGTGAGATCCTGGCAGACAAGTTTGACGCTGACGCTTCCACCATGACCATGGACACCAAGGTCAAGGAGGATCTGAACGCAGATTCTCTGGACGTTGTAGAGCTGATGATGGACCTCGAGGAGAACTTCGGCGTAACGATTTCTGACGAGGAAGCTGCAAAGATGAGCACCATCGGTGACATCGTAAACTACATCGAAGCAAACCAGTAAGATTTCGTTTTGAGCATGAAAAAGCCACCGTTTCTTTGAAACGGTGGCTTTTTGCTGTGTGCAGCGTGTTTTTTATTTCACGGTCAAGATCATAGTCATGGTGTCCGCGTTCCAATCCACGCCGAAGCCGAGGGCGTCGCCAAGGTCGCGCAGCTTGAAGTAGTTGTTGCCGTCGATGGAGTAGGCGGTAAGGGAAAGCGGCTTGCCGTCCAGATAAACGGAGGCGTTCGTGAGAGATGCGGCCTTATTGCCGGCGGGCAGGGCGGCCTGCTCGCCGCCGACCGCGATGTAGGCGGTCTTGCTGGTCAGGTCAATGCGCTGCTGTGCGGCGTTCCACTTGACCTCAAAATTGGTGTTCAGACCGTCGAGTGCTTTCGCAAGATCGCGCAGCTTGAAGTAGTTGCTGCCGTTGATGGTGTACGCAGCCAGATCAGCCTTTGCGCCGTTGAGCGTTACCTTGTGGGTAGAAACCTTTGCGGTCGGGTTGGTGAGCTTGCGCAGGGAAGTGATGGTGTTTGCAACAGTACCGCTAGGCGAGTTTATTGTCCATTCAGAAAAGTAGATATATTTTTTTTCGGTCAAATCTTTTTCAAAGTTTTTAATGGAAGCTTCCAAGGTCGTCCGGGAAACACTCTGTCCATTTACCTTGTAGACCGGATTATTAGTGAACTGGTAATTGATGTAGGTGAAGTCACTGACGATTTCATCACCGCGCTTGGTCAAATAGCTGACCGGACCGCCGTTCATGATTTCCTGCCCATCTACAAGATAGATGTTTGATTTGCCGAATTGAAACTCGGTAGAGGGGCAATAATCGGTGCCGAAATTGCTAACCTGCTTAGGAATGTTAAGCTGCTTTAACTGACCGTTTGCATAAGTGTACAGGCTTTGACCGTCAGTAGAAGCGCTGCAGTACAATTCGGGAATGCCGTCCTTATCCATGTCGATCAGAGTAGCCAAGCAAAGACCTTTCCAGATATGCGGATTCAATTGGTTATAGGAATAGGCTTTACCATACTGATTCTGCAGCTTTACGATCTGATCCAGATACGCCTTTGCGCCCTGCGGAGAAAGCGTGCCGAGGTCTGCCGCGCCTGCCGCGCCGACAGCCATTGCGCCGGTCAGTGCCGCGCAGAGCAATACTTTACTGATTTTTTTCATTGTTCAATCCCCTTTGTTTTTATTTCACAGTCAAAATCATAGTCATGGTGTCCGCGTTCCAATCCACGCCGAAGCCGAGGGCGTCGCCAAGGTCGCGCAGCTTGAAGTAGTTGTTGCCGTCGATGGAGTAGGCGGTAAGGGAAAGCGGCTTGCCGTCCAGATAAACGGAGGCGTTCGTGAGAGATGCGGCCTTATTGCCGGCGGGCAGGGCGGCCTGCTCGCCGCCGACCGCGATGTAGGCGGTCTTGCTGGTCAGGTCAATGCGCTGCTGTGCGGCGTTCCACTTGACCTCAAAATTGGTGTTCAGACCGTCGAGTGCTTTCGCAAGATCGCGCAGCTTGAAGTAGTTGCTGCCGTTGATGGTGTACGCAGCCAGATCAGCCTTTACGCCGTTGAGCGTTACCTTGTGGGTAGAAACCTTTGCGGTCGGGTTGGTCAGGCGGCGGAGAGAGGCGATGGTGTCCTGCAGAGCCGCACGCGGAGACAGCGCACGGTCGCTGTTGTAAGGACTTTCCCAGAAGGAGTAATACTGCTCGTCCATATCGCCGGTGAAGTCGAGGATAGCGGAGGAAAATTCCTCTGCGGTGACAGACTGACCGTTGATGGTTTTGACTGGTGTCGGTGTCTCGGCATCCCAGTCAAAGCCGTCCGTGTAAGTGAGGACCACAACGGCCTTATCGCCCTGTTTGGTCCAGAAGGTGACCGGATTGTTATTCATTACTTCCTGACCGGAGACCAGATATGCCTTGTCCTTGCCAACGTAAAACTGGGTGCACGGCGAAACATCCGTACCGAAATTGCTCACGCTCTCCGGAATATTCAGTGCGTAGATTTTGCCGTCTGCATATGAGTACATATGCTGTCCTGCCAGACCTGCGCCGCAGTACAGCTCCGGAATCTTATCGCCGTCCATATCCACCAGCTTTGCCATCGAGAGGCCGGTCAGCAGTCCCTTGAAGCCATCATCCGTGCGGGCGGCAGCCTTGCCATACTTATTCTGCAGGGTGGTGATCTGATTCAGATACGCCTTTGCGCCCTGCGGCGAAAGCGTGCCGAGGTCAGCCGCGCCTGCGGCGCCGACAGCCATTGCGCCGGTCAGTACGGTGCAGAGCATTGCCTTTCCGATTTTGTTCATAGAGATTCTCCTTCCTTTTATCAGACGCTTGCGCCTTTTCTTCATTGTACGGCAGCAGCTTGTCTGCGTCAACTGTATCCTGAGCGGAATTTTTCTCAGTTAGCAAAATATTTTACAATTTAGAGCGGATATATCGCCGTAATTTTGACGATAAAATAGGTGGAAAATGAACGAAAAAACGGGTATAATAAATTCTGTACGAAAATAATCCCGCTGATGGAGGAATAGAATATATGATCCGTAACGATTTACGCAACATCGCCATCATTGCGCACGTTGACCATGGCAAGACCACTCTGGTCGATCAGATGCTCAAGCAGGCTGGCGCTTTCCGCGAAAATCAGGTGGTAGAGGAGCGTGTCATGGACTCGGGCGACATCGAGCGTGAGCGCGGCATTACCATTCTGGCAAAGAACACCTCTGTACATTACAAGGGCGTAAAGATCAACATCGTAGATACCCCGGGCCACGCCGACTTCTCCGGCGAGGTAGAGCGTATCCTCAAGATGGTAGACGGCGTTGTTCTGCTGGTCGATGCAGCAGAGGGCCCGATGCCGCAGACCCGCTTCGTGCTGCAGAAGGCACTGGAGTTCGGTCACAAGATCATCATCGCAATCAACAAGATCGACCGTCCGGACGCTCGTCTCAACGAGATCGGCGACGAGGTCCTCGAGCTGCTGCTCAACCTTGATGCGACCGACGAGCAGCTGGACAGCCCGATCGTTTACTGCTCCGGCCGTGCAGGCACCGCTTCCATGTCCCCGAACGTGGAGGGCAAGGACCTGACCCCGCTGTTCGAGCAGATCCTCGAGCACATTCCGGCGCCGCAGGTTGACACCGAAGGCCCGACCCAGATGCTCGTTTCTTCTATCGACTACAACGAGTACGTCGGCCGTATCGGCATCGGCCGTATCGAGCGCGGCTCGATGAAGGTAGGTCAGCAGGTTACCGTCTGCGACTACCACGGCAACACCAAGCCGTACAACGCGAAGCTGGTTACCCTGTACTCCATCGAGGAGCTGGGCCGTCAGCCGATCGAGGAGGCACAGGCAGGCGAGATCGTTTGCTTCTCCGGCATCGAGGGCGTAACCATCGGTGAGACCCTGTGCGACCCCGAGCACGTTGAGGCTCTGCCGTTCGTTAAGATTTCCGAGCCGACCGTTGAGATGACCTTTATGGTCAACGACTCTCCGTTCGCCGGCAAGGAAGGCAAGTTCGTTACCTCCCGTCACCTGCGTGAGCGTCTGTTCCGTGAGCTGCTCAAGGACGTATCCCTGCGCGTAAACGAGACCGATACCACCGATGCATTCCGCGTTTGCGGCCGCGGTGAGATGCACCTGTCCATTCTGATCGAGAATCTGCGCCGTGAGGGCTACGAGTTCCAGGTTGGCGCACCGAAGGCGCTGCTCAAGGAGATCGACGGCAAGACCTGCGAGCCGATGGAGCGCATGATCGCAGACGTTCCGGCGGATGCTGTCGGCGCGATCATGGAGAAGATGGGCGCTCGTAAGGGCGAGCTGGTTTCCATGAACCCGAAGGGCACCGACCGTATGCGCCTGGAGTTCATTATTCCGGCACGCGGCCTGTTCGGCTACCGCACCGAGTTCCTGACCGATACCAAGGGCGAGGGCGTTATGTCCTCCGTATTCAACGGCTATCAGCCGTACAAGGGCGATATCCAGAAGCGCACCACCGGTTCTCTGATCGCGTTTGAGGCCGGCGAGGCTGTCGGCTATGGCCTGTTCAACGCACAGGATCGCGGCCCGCTGTTCATCGGCCCCGGCACGATGGTATACGAAGGCATGATCGTCGGCGAGAACCCGCGCGGCGAGGACATGGCTGTAAACGTCTGCAAGAAGAAGCAGCTGACCAACATGCGTGCATCCGGTTCGGATGATGCGCTGCGCCTGATTCCGCCGCGCCAGATGTCCATCGAAGCGGCACTCGAGTTCATCTCCGACGATGAGCTGCTTGAGATCACCCCGGAGAGCATCCGTATGCGCAAGCGCGTTCTGTCCAACACCGAGCGTCTGAAAAAGACCAAGGGCGGCAAGAAGTAACCTTTTTGCACTCATTTCACCCTGTTATCAAAAAATAAAGATATATAAAGGAGAATTCCCACCATGGCTATCAAGGAAGTTCTGCACACTGATCTCGCACCGGCAGCAGTAGGCCCGTACTCTCAGGCAATCGCTGCAAACGGTTTCGTATTTACCTCCGGTCAGGTTCCGATCGACCCGAAGGCGGGCAAGATTGTAGCAACCACCATCGAGGAGCAGACCGAGCAGGTTATGAAGAACCTGCAGTGCGTTCTGGCACAGGGCGGCGTGTCCTTTGATCGTGTTGTCAAGACCACCTGCTTCCTGTCCGACATCAACGACTTTGCTGCATTCAACGGCGTGTACGCGAAGTACTTCCCGGAAGGCGCTCCGGCTCGTTCCTGCGTTGAAGTAGCTGCTCTGCCGCTCGGCGCTAAGGTAGAAGTTGAGGTTATCGCAGTTCAGGGCTAAAAGCTAACCCTAAAAGACTCGAAACGTATGTTTCGAGTCTTTTTTGTGCAGTAATGGAGAATTGAGAATGGAGAATGGAAAATGAACGTGGAATGAAACGTGTTATCGCATTTTTATCCGGAATAATCGTCATGTAACGCCAAATCGTAGGGTGCGGCAAGGTGAATTGCCCGAAGGGCAAGAGAAGGTGCCCTGGAGTACGACCTCGGCGCACCGCATGTAAATTCATCTGCAATATGGTATCCCGTAGGGGCGGTCATTGACCGCCCACGCAATGGTAAATGGGTCCGGTTTGTAAACCGTTTGCACCATACCAATCATTTATCCACACAAAACGTGATGATAACGCCTGTTGTGGGCGAACAATGTTCGCCCCTACGGTTATGCGTGGGCAAATCGTTTACACGGTGCGCCGAGGTCGGCGCACCCTACGGTAAGGCTATCTGAAACGATGTTATTTTCTGCAAATGGCTTTATCTAACACTCATTTTCCATTCTCAATTTTCCATTACTTGGTTTCCCACCAAAATGCTTGCTTTGCGGCCTTTGTATGCAAACGGCGAAAAATATTATGCGGTGAGAAGAAATTTATCGAAAAATGATAATGCAATTTGCGGCATACTGTTGTATAATAAAGCTATATCGGAAAATCTGGTCGTATGACCCTTGAGAAACGAAAGGATTTCTGCGATGAATAAAGTAAATGCCGTCATGGTTGGCGGCCTGTTTGACGAAAGCGGCATTTCTGCCTTTGCGCGTCCGGTGCTGTTCGGCACTGCGGGCGATGCAATGCGGGATGCGCTGCCTGATGCGGTGGAGGCGTGCTTCTTTGCGCACGACGACAGGGAGCCTGCCGTTGCCGGCGCACAGGACATCGCGCTCGATGCCGCAAATCGTTTTGCCTCGCTGGCTGCGCTGCCGGAGAGCGAGCACGTTCTGGTGCTGGCGGCTCCGTTTGCACTGGCAGAGGAGGACGCGCTGTTCCATCTGGCTGAGACGCACCTGAACACCGGTTACGGCGTCAGCGTACTGTCTGCCGAGCAGCAGGGCTTTGACGCGGAAGGTCAGCCGCTGCCGAGAGACAGCCGCTGCTATGCCGCCATGTTCACCTGGGATATGCTGAAAAAGGCACTTGCGAGCGGCGCTGATACGCTCGACGGCCTGGTTGCGGCGGCTGTTGCAGCCGGTGCGCAGAAGGGCATTGCCATCACCAACAAGATTTACGTCATCTGCGACGGTACGGCGGCCTTTATGGCGCAGGTCGAGATGATGCAGCGTGTCAACTTCGGCCTCATCAAGAAGGGCGTGCAGATCTTCGATCTGACCAGCACCTACATTGCGCCGGACGCTGATATTGCTCCGGGCGCGACCATTCTGCCCGGCTGTCACATCCGTCCCGGCTGCAAGGTCGGCGCGGGCGCGGTCATCGGCCCGAACACCATCCTCGAAAAAGCCGAGATCGGCGCAGGCACCACGGTAAACAATTCGCAGGTTTATGAATCCACCGTCGGCAGCAATACCACGGTCGGTCCGTTTGCCTATATCCGCCCGCAGAGCGTGGTCGGTGACGGCTGCCGCATCGGCGACTTTGTAGAGCTGAAGAAGTCCACCATCGGCAACGGCACCAAGGTTTCGCACCTGACCTATATCGGCGACGCGACCGTCGGTGAGCGCGTCAACTTCGGCTGCGGTACGGTCGTTGTCAACTACGACGGCTATCACAAGTACCGCACTGAGATCGGTGACGACTGCTTCATCGGCTGCAACACCAACCTCGTTTCGCCTGTCAAGCTGGGCGACCGTGCGTTTACGGCTGCCGGTACGACTGTCACCAAGGACGTTCCTGCCGGTGCGCTGAGCGTTGCACGTTCCCGCCAGACCAATCTTGAGGGCTGGAACGACCGCCGCCGCGCCGCACACGAGAAGGACAAGAAGTAAATCCATAAAACGTATATAAATCCACACGGAACAAAAAATATATTTATATGACGGAGGCAAATCAATGATTTCTCACGGAAAAAACATCAAAATTTTCTCCGGCAACTCCCATCCCGCACTGGCGATGCAGATCGCTTCTGCGCTCGGACTGCCGATCGGCAAGGCTGCCATCTCTACCTTCGCTGACGGCGAAATCTCGGTTTCCATGTCGGAATCCGTTCGCGGCTCGGACGTGTTCCTCGTACAGTCCACCTGCGGTCCGGTAAACAACAACCTGATGGAGCTGCTCATCATGATCGACTCCTGCAAGCGTGCATCGGCAGGCCGTATCACGGCTGTAATCCCGTATTTCGGCTACGCTCGTCAGGACCGCAAGAGCAAGGCGCGTGACCCGATCTCCGCAAAGCTGGTCGCAAACCTCATTACTGCTGCAGGCGCTGACCGCGTGCTGACCATGGACCTGCACGCTGCACAGATCCAGGGCTTCTTTGACATTCCGGTGGATAACATGCTCGGTTCTTCCGTTCTGATCCCGTACATTGCGGGCAAGTTCGGCGTCGGCACCGATGATACCGTTATCGTTTCTCCCGATCTGGGTTCGGTTACCCGTGCCCGCAAGTTCACCCAGAAGCTGGATATGCCGCTTGCCATCATCGACAAGCGCCGTCCGAAGGCCAACGTATCCGAGGTTATGAACATCATCGGCAACGTAGAGGGCAAGAAGTGCATTCTGGTTGACGACCTGATCGACACCGCAGGCACGCTCGTACACGCAGCGGACGCTCTGGTAGAGCGCGGCGGCGCGACCGAGGTTTACGCCTGTGCAAGCCACGGCGTACTGTCCGGTCCGGCGATCGAGCGCATTCAGAACAGCCCGATCAAGGAGCTGACCATCCTCGATACCATTCCGCTGACCAACGACAAGAAGCTGGATAAGATCAACGTTCTGCCGGTTGCACCGGTGTTCACCGAGGCGATCGCGCGTATCTACGAGGAAACTTCGGTTTCGACCCTGTTCGATTAAGATTAACAGACGAAAGAGCTGCTGCATGGGTGCAGCAGCTCTTTTTTGTATATATTTTCTGCACTGACCAGCTGGGGGACACGAACTGCCGCAGGCGGGTTCGCCCCTGACGGGCGGCAGCTTTTTCAGCACCGGCTGAGCGGGGGACACGAACGGCGTCAGCGGGTTCGCCCTTTCCGGGTGGAGAGTTTTTCGCTGAACCTCAGCGGGGGGATTCGCCGTCTGTGGACGGCGGGAGCGTTGCGGCACCCGCCGCGGGGGCAAAAAGGAAGGGACACCTGCGGTTTCCCTTCCTCTTTGAACTCCTATCTTTCCCTTATTCGGACAGCACGGCGGCAATCAGAGAGCGGCGACCGCTTCGGAATAGGGGAACGGCAGTCGGGTTACTCTTGCGTAGGAACGCGCATTACGCGTCCATTACTCGACCTATACGCAGTTCTCGGATGCCGTTCTGCTACACATACCGGCAACTCTACGCAGACGCGACACAAGGTGAATTGCCCGAAGGGCAAGAGAAGGTCCCCTGGGGGATAACAGTGTCGCGCAACTCGTTTGCGCGTTATTTCGCATAGCACCTGCGAAGTTTATATGCCGCTAATGCTTTACCGGAGGGGAGGGATGAACTCATCACTCCGCGTGTTGGCGAATTTCATTGATTTGATCAACCTGCACTTACAAATGACCGTAGGGGCGCACATTGTGCGTCTTTTTTCTGTTCTGCACAAACAAAACTACGTGCCTATGGCGATTTTCCACAAACAGGGAACACCAAACTTTGTGAAAAACCGCCTTTGCGGAAAAACTCTGTTTTCAGTATAATAAATATGTAAAAACGACTGTGTATATTGTTTTTTGCGTATTTCATCAACAAAACAGGAGGAATGGACATGAAGCGGATTAAGGCGGCGTGCATTTGTCAGACCCTGCACTTTCAGCTGAAGGAGGATTTGGAGCACAGTATTGCGGTGCGCCTGGTGCGCGAGAAAGTCGAGCACTACAAGCAGGCGCTGGAGCGCAACCGCACGCGCCATAAGATCGTAGACGAGGCGGAGCAGGAGGATGGTTCGGTAGTCATTCGTATCATCAAGCAGTATAACCGGAGTTCGGTAGGCGATTATCTGGATTGAAAAGAGCCTGTCTGCAGCGCAGACAGGCTCTTTCTCTTTATTTTGTGCCGAAAAAAAGCCGCAGAGTAATGCTCTGCGGCTTTTCTTATACAATCAGAAGCAGCGTGCTGCGCTTTCCGCGGGCATGGCGGATGTTGCAAGCGGGGCTCCAAAACCCGCCGCAAACCGGGAGGTCGCAGGCAGCACGGCGCTTCAAAAAGCAATCAGATGATTACTTGGACTCCTTAGCAGCCTTGATTGCGTCGATCATCATCGGAACAACCTTGAACAGGT
>OGDN01002498.1_pt1 | contig 23356 bp, 26 predicted proteins | sample 1570271 | NCBI WGS metagenome assembly OGDN01 (sample SAMEA4384481, study PRJEB24528) | human gut metagenome | reverse complement strand
TTGAATTTTTGACTACCGTTCACTACATAGAAAAATATTTGAAAGATGGCGACAAAATAGGGTCTATCCCGAATTTTGTGTAAACGTTCTCCGCGAGTGTAAACAGCAGAAACTGGTATGAGGCGGTAGCGGTCTGACCGATACCGCCTTTTCTCTACCATAACGCCGACGGAACCGGATGTCAAGGGCGGCGAAGCCGAGACCTCATAGGCTTCATCCCTGTGGATGTACTGCTAAAAGCGGAACAGGTATGACCGAAATCATACCTGTTCCAAGAAATTCACATATTACTGTTTTACGACCAACGAGCCTCGCGTCCGGGTTTCGTTTTTTACAGGGGATACAACAGCGAATAGCCTTCGCTCTCCTCATAAGCGAAGCCGTCGAAATCCCAATTTGAGGTTTCCTCTGTCTTGGCGAGATAAATTTGCTCCGGTTCAAGCTGCATGTCCTCCGGCATGTAGGCCGCTTCATATCTCTCGCCGCGCTCTGCCTCCGCCGCTCGCATATCCGCATCCGTCGCGTACAGGAACATCATTTCCGCTCCTGCATCCGGTTGTATATGGGGATAGATGTTGGCGGTCACATTGATCTTTGCGCCCGTCTCCTGCTGGATCTGCGCCGCACGAACGGAAAGCTGCTGAAAGCCTGCAAAATATACGTTCGCGTTCTGTTGATAGCTCCCGCCGAACAGATATGCCGCAAGCAGCGCGAAATTGACGGTCAGCAGCGCGCCCATTGCCGCCGCACACTTGAGGTTTTTGCGCTCCATGGTGCAAAGCCCGGCAGTCATCAGCAGCGCGTCAAAGAGAATCAGCGCAGAATGGTCAAACAAGCCGGTTGTGCCCGCGTAATCCAGCACGCCGATGCTTCCAAATAAAACCAGACACACCAGCGTGACGGCAAAAGCCGCTTTCACCATCGCGCGCGCAGCGGCTTTTTCCCCCTTCACGCGCCTGCCGTCCATCAAACGGGCCAGCAGCGCAAGCGCGCCAAGCGTCATCAGCGGCAGGCTTACCGTAAACAACGCCAGCATGCCGTTCGGCGTGAACAGGCCTGAATCGATGTTTTCGTGGCGAAGCACTTGAAAAACGCCGCCGGTTAAAACCGTCCAGAGCTTATCAAGCACAGTCTGTCCAAGCGTTCCTCTCGCCAGCTTTTCAGTCAGATACGCCTTTTCAAATTCTTCGAGCTTCGGAATTCGAATCATGCCCAACAGCGTCATTCCTGCCGCGTCCGTCAAATTGACGTAAGCCGTCAGCACCGCGGGCACGCAGAGCAGCAAGCCCAGCGCCGCAGCCAGCAGCGCATGGCGTTTCTTCTGCCCGGAAACCGCCGCAATCGCACCGCATGCCGCAATCAGGGCGGGCGCAATGAAGAAATACATATTCTGCGCATACGCCGTCAGCGCAAGAACGACCATGCCGATATACAGCTCGACGGACCGCGAAATACCCCTTGCCAACAGGCAGAGCGCAATCGGCAGCAGATACAGCGCCGCGCACGACCCGCAGGTCAGCCGCGCTTCCAGCACAAAAATCGGACAAACCGCATAAAGAATCAGCATCCAGCGCGCCGCGCGTCTGCCGGAAGCCGCTTCGCCCAGGCCATAAGCCGCAGGCATCGCCGCACAGGAAAGCAGCGCCAGCGGCAGACGAACCGTCCATGGATTCATGCCAAACAAACCGACAAGGGGCGCAGTCAGCGCGGCCAGCAGCGGCCCGGTCGTCTCCCCTTGCCACTGCGCCAGCTGAGTCGTCATCCCCTGTCCGAAAAGAAAACCGCCCGTCTGCCACAGCGATTTGGCCTGCACGCCGACGAGCGCCTCTTCCGCGCTGATTCCGGCGGGCAGACTCGACAGCTTTACCAATCGAACGAGTACGCCAACCGCAAGCGCCGCACAGCAGACCATGCGATGTGCCCTGTCGCTCATTTGCCTTTTGCCGTCGCCCGCCTGTTGAATCGCCGCAAAGACAAGAACAACGGCCAGCAACATCCAAATCAAACCGTCAATCGTAAACATGTGTCCCTCACTCCGCCCAGTATCGTGGATAGGCCGCCGCAAAATCGCCGAAATCCGTTATCAGATAATCCGCCTCGTCAAACAGCGCTTTTTCCTGCTGGCGGACAATATAGACGGCGCATTCCATCGGATCGGGTTCAAAATCGCTGAAATCCTGAAGCACATACCGTTCCGTGAAGTACCATCCGTTCGGCTCTCCGTCCCGGCCGCGAAGCTCCTCCTCCTCCGCGCGCATGGCGTAATCGATATGATGGGCAAACATAACCTGCGCCGTCATCACCTTTTGTCCGTCGCTGCGATCCATCGTCGTCAGATAATATCGATCGCAATCCCAGTCCCACGTTTCGTCCAGCGCTTCCTGCAATCCGCTCAGGAAATAATTGCCCGTCGCAAATTGATAATCCGCATCGCCGAAATAGATGCCGCACACGCCCGCAAAACCGATTGCAACCATGACGACCATGGCCGCCAGCGCGGTTTTGAGCCGCCTGCCCATCTGCCAAAGCGCATACGCCGCGCAGAGAATCAGCGGATAATAGAGAATATTGTTCCGGTTGACCACGCCGCCGACCATCGCCGTGTTGACCATTGCGGCAAACATCCAGATCAGAATCAGCATGCCGCCGTCGCGCAGGGGCGCTTCGCTCTTTTGGAGCGCCAGCTTTCTTCTGTCCCGGCAGAGTTTATACACGCCAAACAACGCCGCCGGGGCAATAAACGGATACATCGTATTGGCCCAGCCGACGCCGTTATAATCCTCCGCCCGGTAATACCCCGTCGCCATGGGCAGAAAACTCTCAAGTTTCTGCACCATGTCCAGATACGGATTTTCCGCTCCAAGCGCCAGATCGCCCGCGCGCTTCGACTCTGCAAAGCGCGGCATGGTCATCCTGCCCAGCGTCATCGTTTCCAAGCCGAAAGCGTTGATGGCCATCGTCACGTAATACGGCGCGGAAACCAGCGCGAAAACCGCAACGCAGATGACCAGATCAAGCGGCTTCACCTTTCTGCGCGCCGCGAGAAAAACCGCCGCGGGCAGCAGGATGAACAGCACCGAAACTGCCGCGAGGCCATAGGCATATGGCGCAAGGCCGAACAAGACCATGGACAGATACAGCGCCCAGCGCTTCTGCATGCCTGCCAGCAGCAGATCCACAGCAAGCAGCAACACGTGCGGCAGCATGTTCGCCTCAAGCGCCCAGCGGCTCAAAACAATATGCCACGGATTCAGCGCCAGCAGAAACATCGCCGCCAGCGCATAGTTTTTCCCCGCAATGCGCCGCGCCGCGTCCCACATCAGCGGCAGGGCAATCAGGCCCATCAGCAGCATCGGCAGACGCAGCGAGAACTTGCTCAGCCCCAGCAGCTTGATAAACGGAATCAGCAGATACGAATACAACGTGGACATCTGTGAGAACTGCCACGCCTCAAAATATGTCGGCCAGCTTGTACCGTATTGATCCGTACCTCCGCTGAGCAGGCAAAACGCTTCCACCCCGGCCATCGTGCCATCCTGATTCATGCCAAGCGGCAATTCCGTAAATCGGTAACAGCGAACCCAAACGCCTGCCGCCAGAATCAGCGCAAACGCCGCCCAATAGCCCCGTTCCGAAAGCGTCAGCCGCTTTTCCAGCCTTTGAATCCCCTTGCAGCCCAGCACGCGTCTGCGCGCCGGTTCCCAGAACGCCAGAATCAGCAGCAGAACGGCCAGCGGCACGAACACCCATTGGCCAATCAGCGCCATGCTTCATCCCCCCTCTTTGTTCTCCGCAGGTTAAAAGAAAAGGAGAACCGGCCAAAACCGATTCTCCTGAAAGCGCAATCGCTTACGCGTTCTTGGCAACCTCGACGAGCTTGGCGAACGCAGCCGCATCGTTCACAGCCAGATCGGCCAGCACCTTGCGGTTGAGATCCACGCCAGCCTTCTTCAGGCCGCAGATGAACTTGGAATAGGACATGCCGTTGATGCGGGTCGCGGCGTTGATACGGGCGATCCACAGGGAACGGAAGTCGCGCTTACGCAGCTTGCGGCCGATGTAAGCGTAACGCAGGGAGCGCATGACCTGCTCCTGAGCGGCGCGGTACTGCTTGGACTTGGAGCCGTAGTAGCCCTTCGCCAGCTTCATGATTTTTCTGCGCTTCTTATGGGCGTTGACAGCCCCTTTGATTCTTGCCATGATAAAACCTCCTAGCCGGCTGGGCTTACTTGTACGGGATGAGCTTCTTCATCGTGCCGGCGTAGCTCTGGGAGACATACGCGGTACGACGCAGGTTGCGCTTGGTCTTGCGGGTCTTCTTGTTGAGGATGTGACGCTTGAAGGCCTTGGCGCGCTTAACGAGACCGTTCTTGGTCAGGGCGAGGCGCTTGGCAGCGCCGCGATGAGTTTTCTGCTTAGGCATAAGGGGAATCCTCCTCTCCGGATCTTTATTCTTTCGGAGCCTGCTTGGCTTCTTTGCTGGGGTCTTTCGGGGCCAGGATCATGATCATGTGGCGACCCTCGACGAGGGGCTTGCGCTCCACAACGGCCACGTCCTTAACCCGCGTGACGAAATCCTGCATAACCGCCAGACCGATCTCCTGATGGGTGATCTGCCTGCCGCGGAAGCGAATCGAAACCTTGACCTTGTCTCCACCCTGAAGGAACTTGACGGCTGCTTTCGCCTTGGTCTGGATATCGTTTTCCTCGATCGTGGCGGAGAGCTGCACTTCCTTGATGGAGACGACCTTTTGATTGCGGCGGATCTCGCGCTCCTTCTTGGCCTGCTCGTAACGGTACTTGTCATAGTCCATCAGTTTGCAGACCGGCGGTTTGGCGGTGGGCACGATCTTCACCAGATCAAGCCCGGCCTCCTCGGCCAGTTCAAGCGCCTTGCGAATCGGCTGCACGCCGAGCTGTTCACCGTTCTGGTCGATGACACGCACCTCGCGGTCGCGGATTTCCTCGTTCATCATCAGATCTGCCATGTTGTTTGCGATACACCTCCATAAAATCTTGCGCATCTGCGCAAAAAAGAGCGGGCAAGCATGCCCGCTCTTTACATAGCAAAAAGCGCCGATGTGCCGCGGCTGCTGTTCGCGCCGGGCGAGAAGCGGGCAGGCTTCTACTTCGTTACTCGAAGAGTATACCCCATGTCCGCGTTTCTGTCAAGCCTTTTTCGGTTTATTTTTCCGCGTTCGTCCGCTTTTTTTGCAGCAGCCGCCGCGCAATCGGCCTTTCAAAGCCATAGGTCAGCGCCGCCGCCGCCGCCAGCGATATGGCAAAGCACGCAAACGTGTATTGCTTCTGCCAAATCAGGTCGCCTTCGTAATTCGGGTTGGCGTATGCGCTGGGGATCGCCCGCGCGCGGAGCAGCCAGACGGCGATTGTCTGATGCCAGATATAAAACTGCATCGACACGGCGGAAACAAACCGCGTCACCGGATTGGAGAGGATATGCCGCACCAGCCAGCCCGCGTTGGCGCTTGCCACCAGCAGCGCCGCGCCCAGCATGCCCATCGCCAGCCGCCGATTCATCTGCCCCATGCGGATGGCCTCCGTGTTCAGGCAGCCCGCCTGCCCCTTGGCCGTCTGCCAGAGCAGACACAGCGCCGCAATCGTCACGCCGCTGCATATAAGGCGCATCACGGGGCCATGCCGCTTATCCGCCAGCCTGATGTGAATCGCCGCCGCCGCCATGCCCAGCACAAACGTATCCAAATAAGCGGGGAGCTGATTAAAGTACAGGCTCACGTCGTCATACGCCGCCGCAATATATCTTCTCGACGCCAGCGCAAGCCCGACCATCGCCACAAACGTCAGCGCGGGCCGCCGTCTGAACGCGCGTGCCAGCAGCGGAAAGAGCAGATAGAGCTGCATTTCCAACGCCAGCGTCCACAGCGCGCCGCCGAGATTCGTGGCGTAGTAGGTATCATAGGCAAACATCTGCGTATAGGTCAGGTGGCTGACCAGATCGCGCAGCAGGAACGCCCGATTCGCGCCATAGGCGTTTGTCGCCAGCGCCACGCCAAACATCACCGCAATCGTCAATAGATAAGAGGGATGCACACGCACCAGCCGCTTTTCGTAAAACGCCAGCGGACTTTGCCCCGCCTCGCCCACGGTCAGCCGCGCCCACGGCAGATACAGGCAGAAACCGCTGATCAGAATCATGATATCCACCCAGATATAGCCTGACCGCACCAAAGGGTCAAAGCTGACCGTTTTTCCTCCAATCGTCAGATTGGGATAAAGCCACGACTGCTGCCAGATGTGGTACCAGGCCACAATCAGGATCGCCAGCGCGCGCACGCCGTCGCAGGTATCCACGTGCCTGGTATCCGGGTTTTGTCTCGCATCCGCCAGCCAGCCTCGTATCGGGTTCATCGCGTTCTCCTCACTGTATAATCACGTCCAAATCGTCCTGTCCGTCCGGCGCGCTGTCGCCCGTCAGGCTGACAACCAGCTTATGTGGCAGACAGACGATGGTCTTTGCGGCGTTTTTCATTTGGCCCTGCCGGATGCACAATCCGTCGCGGCAGTTGGCCTCTTTCATGTATACCGCGCCGTTTTCCACCGCGATGACGTTGACGGATCCGTCGTCCTGCCTGATTTCATAGGTATCCGACATAGCCAGCGGGCGGCGGAGCACTTCTTCCCCGTCTACCGTCACCACGACGGTCGAAGCCGCTTTGCCCCCCGCCATTTGGGATACGCCAAAGAGCGCCAGCGCCGCCAGCAGAACGGCGGCAATGATGATGATGTCCTTCTTCTTCATGTTCTGCCTTTCAGTTTTCGGGATTATCGGCGGTTTCTTCCTTTGCCGTCGCCTCGCCCAGGTAGCTCAGGCGAATCGTTTTGCCGCTTTGCAGGCCGCGCAGGGTCACGGTGCTTCCGCGCACGCTGACCACGCTGTATGCGCCCGTCGTCGGATACGGTTCGCTGCCCACGGTGATTTCATACCCGCTTCCGCCGAAATAGCCTTCTTCTCCGGCAATGCGACAGCTCCCGTCTTCGCGGAAGACGTATTCCGTGCCGCGCGTGTCCTTCCAGCGGCCGATGATCTGATAGACGTAGGCTTCCAGCCGCTTTTTCGCCGTCTTGTTATCCTCGATGCGCCGCAGAATCGGCAGCGCGTCGAGCGGTCTGCCCAGCGCCGTCAATTCCTGTGCGCGCATGAGGCACGCCGATTCATACATCGCGTTCATCTCGGCATAGCGCGCGGGCAGATCGCTTCCGTAATACGGCTCCAGCTCGTCGATGACGGCCGCGTAGTTGCCCACCTCCGTATCCATCTTCGCGCTGTTGTAGTCCGCGCTCAGCCACGCATCCTCGCTGGCCGTTACGCGCTGCTTCGCATCCTCATAACTGCCCAGTTCGGCAAAGGCTTTCGCCGCCGCGTCGTATTCCTGCGCGTCAAACCACGCAGCCGCCCTGGCGTATCGCGCCTGCATGGCGCCGTCCTCCGCATCCTGATACGCGCCGCACGCCTCGTAGAGCGCAATCGCCTCGTCGTATTCGCCCGCGTCCATCGCCTGCCGCGCCATCAGATAGCGGCAGCGCGTCGCCTGTTCGGCCGCGTCGCCGTAATCGCCCAGCGCCTCGAACGCATCCAGCGCATCCTGAAGTTCGCCCGCCTCCATCGCCTCTTTGGCAATGTCATACCGGCACGCGTCAGCCTGCCCGGCCGCGTCGCCGTAATCGCCCAGCGCCTCGAACCTGTCCAGCGCGGAATGCACGTCGCCCGCGCGTTCGCTTACCGCCAGCTCATATTCCAGCGCGTTGCCGCGATCCGCCGCATCCTGATACGCGCCCAGCGAATAGAACTCCGTCGCGGCGGCTTCCTTCTGCCCGTCTGCGGCCAGTTGCTCGGCGTAGGCATACACCGCGCGGTTCAGCGCGGTCTGCGTCTCTTCCGATTCCGGCAGCTGTTCCAGCCAGCCGATCGCCGTCTGGTTGTCGCCCGCTTCCAGCGCCGCATTGCCCAGCGTCGTCGCCACATCCGCAAATTTCTGCGCCGCATCCTGATAGTCGCCCGCCGCGAGCAGCTGTTCCGCCGCCTTTTCAAGTTCGCCTGCCGAAAGGGCGTTCGTGCCCGCCGTGTAGCGGCAGATCTGTCCGCGCGTCTGCGCGTCTTCGTAGATGCCGAGGCTCTCAAACAGTGCGGCTGCTTCCTCATAGTCGCCCGCCTGCTGCTTTTCAAGGCCCAGCGCATAGCGGCACTGGCGGATGAGCGCAATCGCGTCGCCCGTGTCCGCAATCTGCATGAACTGGTCGCACGCGGCCTGATACTTTCCTTCGCGCATCAGCTGGCGGCCATAGAGATTAATGCTGTCCGTCTTTTGCGCCGCCGCATCCTCATAATCGCCGAGCGAATCGAACCGCGCAATGGCAGTCGGGTAATCCAGCTTCTCCTTGGCCGCTTTGGCGACGTCATAAATCAGCCGGTGCAATGCGCTCTGCGCTTCCTCATTGTCCTCAAGCGGGGCCAAAAGTGCCTCCGCCGCGCCGGTATCGCCGTTGGCGGCGGCCAGTTCGGCACGGGCGATGATCGCTTTTTCTTCTCTTGCCGTGTCGCCGATAGCCGCCGCGCGCAGCGCCGCCTGCTCATAGGCCGCGTCCGTGCCGACGTTCATCAGGCCGTCGATAATCTTCTGTTCCGACGCGTCCATGCCCGCCTTTGCGCCAAACTCCTCCGGCCAGTATCGGTCGATCAACGCGTACAGCTCCTTGGCGTCCGCCGCAAGGCCGCGGTCCAGTTTATCCTGAGCAAACAGGCTCATCGCGTAAGGCACGCCCCAACGCGCCGCCGCCAGCAGCAGCGCGACAAGCGCCAGCAGCAGGATCGCCGTGCGCAGGCGCTTTTTCTGCTTCTTCTGCTTTTTCTGCACGGCTTTCATCTGTTCCACGGTCTGTTCGCTGGATCGGCGCAGCGTTTCGCGCGTCTGTTCCTCCAGTATGCGTTCCTTGCGCCCAAGCGTCGAATCGATTGCCGCAAAGGAATATGCCTTCACCGTGTGCGCTCTGTCCCGCCCGCAGCGCAAACAACTGTCGTCGCTGGTGCGGTTTGCGCGTCCGCAGACGCAGAGCCAGACCTTGTCGTCCTCGCGCGCATAGCCCACCGCGTCCGGCCCGGCGACCGAGCGCAGCCGATCCAGTTCGCGCCCCGGCGGCAGGGCGTTCGGGGTATATTCGCGCACGTTGCGCTCTTCCCGCCGCCAGATCACGCCGTCCTGATACCAGACCTTCTCCACGGAGGCTTCTACCCGCGCGACGTTTTCCACGTGCTCAGGCGCAAATGCGCCGGAGAAGTTTTCCCTCGGTTCGCCGCGCGCGCCCGCGCGCACAAGCCGCCCGCCGATCCGCTTCTCCTCCGCGTCAAAGCAGATGATATTCATCTGAATGCTGTCGATCACCTTATCCGAAAGGTTGAAAAAATCGATCAGGCAGAGAATCTGCCCGTTTTCATTTGTATCCTCGGTTTCCCGCTGAATCGCCACATGGACGACCTCAACCGGACAGGTTAAATCGCTCTTCATCGTGTTTCCTCTTCTATGCTTTCTTCGTTCACAGCGCCTTGAGCTTTGCGATTTCCTCGGCGCTCAGCTCGCGCCACTCGCCCCGGCGCAGATCGCCCAGATCCAGCGGGCCGAACCGCACGCGGCGAAGCAGCAGCACCTTGTGCCCCACGCTGTCGAACATACGGCGCACCTGCCGGTTTCGGCCCTCGTGGATCGTCACCAGAATATCGGAGAACAGGCTTTCGTCGCGCACCACGCGCACCTGCGCGGGATAGGTGCGGCGTTCGTCGCCCTCCATATACACGCCCCGGCGGAGCTTGTCGAGCGCCTCGTTGCTGGGGTTGCCCGTCACGCGCGCCAGATAGACCTTGTCCACCTCGCAGGAAGGATGGGTGAGCCGCTGCGCCAGTTCGCCGTCGTTGGTGAGCAGCAGCAGCCCCTCGCTGTCGTAATCCAGCCGTCCGACCGGGTAAAGCCGCACGGGGAAATCCGCAAAGCGATCCATCACCGTTTCGCGGCCCTTGTCGTCGCTGACGGTCGTCACCTCGCCCGCGGGCTTGTGGTAGAGGATGTAGCGCTTTTCCTCTTCGGGCGTAATGACCTGCCCGTCGAGCGTCACAACGTCGCCTTCCTCCACCTGCGTGCCCATCTGGGTGATGGTTTCGCCGTTGACCGCCACGCGGCCGCTGGCAATGATCTCCTCGCATTTGCGCCTTGCAGCCACACCGCACATCGCCATGTATTTCTGTAATCTCATATTGCAATCTCCTTATTATCGTCCTTCCGCCGCTCGCGCGATCTCCCTCTGCTTTTTTGCAGCCGCCCGCAGGCGGTGGAAGGATGTTACAGCATCCATCGTGAAACGACCCGCCGCACATCCAGCGTCAGCCGTCTGCTTTCCACATATTCGCTCAGCACAACTTCGCACGAAGCCAGCGTTTTGCCGCCGACAACCACCTGTGCCGTGCCGATATGCTGGCCGGCGTATCCCGGCGCGCGAAGGGACTGCGGCACATCGAGCACAATCTGCGCGCTTTCGCCCTCATGAAGCGGCACGCGGAGTTCCTGCATGGCGCAGAGCCGCGCGCTCTCCTGCCTGCCGTCTTCCACGGCAATCTTCCCCGCCGCCATCGTCGGCCCAAGCACGCGCGCCATCGTGTAGGTTTCAAAGCACGCGTCCATCAGCCGCTCCGCCTCGTCGAACCAGTCCGAACAGTTGAGCACCACGCCGACCAGCTCCATCCCGTCCCGACTCGCGCCAAAAACCAGACAGCGCCCCGCGCGGCTGGTGAAGCCCGTCTTCACGCCCGTCGCGCCGGGATAACTTTCCAGCAGCCTGTTTTTGTTTTTGAGCTGACGGTTGTATGACCGCCCCGCCCACGGGATTTCTGCCCGCTGGGTAGAGACAATCTTCCGAAACGTGTCGTTGCCCATCGCCGCGCGGGCGATCAGCGCCAAATCGTAAGCCGTTGTCACGTGCGTGTCGTCCGGCAGGCCGTTCGGGTTGGCGAAATGGGTGTTCGCCGCGCCCAGCTCAGCCGCCCGCGCGTTCATCCGCTGCACAAACTGCGGAACGCTTCCGCCGATATACTCCGCAATCGCCACGGCCGCGTCGTTTCCGCTGGCAAGCATCAGGCCATAGAGCATCTGTTCCAGCGTCAGCGTTTCGCCCTCTGCGAGATAGATCGACGTGCCCGGCACGCCGAACGCGTTGGCCGAGCAGGTGACGGGCGCGGATAAGTCGCCGTTTTCAATCGCCAGCAGCGCCGTCATCACCTTCGTGGTGGACGCCATCGGCAGCCGCGCACGGGCATTCTGTTCAAACAGCACACGCCCGGTTTCCATCTCCAGCACACAGGCAGCCTTTGCGCTGGTTTCACCCTGCGCCAAAGCTCCAACATGATTATACATAAAAATCAGGGCAATGAAAAGCCCTGCCGCCCATCTTTTCGTGCCGCTCACCCCTGCTTTTCCTTTTTCTGCCCCCAAAAACGGGTTTCAAAATAGGTTCGGTTGGCCAGCGCCGCCGCGTCGCCGGGATGCAGAAGCAGCGCGCGCTCGTTCATCTGCGAAGCCAGCCGGTATTGGCCCATGCGGTCATAGCAGACGCACAGCTGCATCGCGGGCACATAATCATAAAGTTCCGGCTGCACAAAGCCATTCGTCGGTTTGGGGCACAGCATTGCCGCGCGATACCAGAAAGCCGCCGCCTGCCACGCGCTTTCCTCCATCTCCAAATCGCCCAGCGCGCAAAGCGCCTCCGCCCTCGGCGCGCCCAAAGCCAGCGAGGCGAGCAGCGACTGACGCGCTTCCGCACGCCGTCCCAGCCGTTGCAGGCATTCCGCGCGCTGGATATAGGCATCCACGCGATTCTCAATCCATCCGTCCGGCATTGCCAGAAACCGCGCAAACGCCCGTTCGGCCATGCCCGCGTCGCCCCAATCCATCCATTCCCGCGCGTAATAATAGCAGTCCCGCGCATTCATTCTCCGTCCGCGCGCCAGCCATTTTTCATAGATATCCAGATTCCGCCGTCCTTGGGGCGGCTTATCCCCACGCTCGTGACGGATCACAATATCCTCGTGGAGCACATTGCCGGACACGCTCATCGCCTCATGTACCACGCCGGAGAAGACAAAGCCCGCATCCCTGCGCACAATCCGCTCCCGCTCATAGATCAGCGACGGCCGCCCATCCCGCCCGATGCCCGCATGGTATTTCATCATCACCGCATCCACATCGGCGGTCAGACGGGCTTTGAGCGCCATGAGCTTTTCCCGTTCGCTGCGTTCCATCACGTCGTCCGCATCCAGCCAGAGGATAAACGGCCTGGTCGCATAAGCAAAGGAAGCGTTGCGCGCGGCGGAAAAATCGTCGTCCCACGCGTAATCATAAACCCGCTGCGTGAACCGCGAAGCCACGTCTTTCGTTCCATCCGTCGAGCCTGTATCCAGAATGATGATTTCATCCACGGCGCCCTGCACGCTGCTCAGGCACCGGGCGAGTCTCTCTTCCTCATTTTTGACGATCATGCAAAGCGAAAGTTCCGTCATGGCGCTCCTTTCCGCCGCCCGCTTCGGCGCACGCCGGGCAGCCCTCTTTCATAGAGTATGTCGGGAGACGAAAAAACACGCTCCCTCATTTTCATGAAAGCAGGTGACTCTTCTTGCCGTATTATGTTGCCGGTTCATGTTCTCCGCAGAGCGGCCAACACATCCCGAACATGCAGAATGTTCAGGACGGCCGTTTCGGCAATTTCTGCCCGCGTCCGCCGTTCCCGCCGCCGTTCCCGCCGCCTTTCCCGCCCGTTCCGCCGAACTGTCCGATCTGCCCGACGGGACCTCAGGGTTCCATCGGCCCGATGGGACCGCAAGGCGTTCAGGGGCCGACCGGCCCGCAAGGGCCTCAGGGGCCTCAGGGCGCACAGGGACCTCAGGGTGCGGCGGGTTCCATCGGCGTAACCGGGCCGCAGGGCGCAACCGGCGCGACAGGTCCGCAAGGCGTTCAGGGCGCACAGGGCTTGCAGGGGCCGCAAGGCCCGGCTGGCGCGACGGGGGCGACAGGCGCAACCGGCCCTGCCGGCGGCGCGGCTCTCTCGGCCTATGCGTTTGGCAGCGTTGAAGGCTCTCTGACCGCCGCGGCCAACACGCCGATTTCCTTTCCAACCTTCTCCGTGCAGCCCGTTGGCGCAATTACCCAGAGTGCGGGCACGTTCACGCTCGTCACGCCGGGCACGTATCTGGTGACCGCCGTACTCAACCCGCCGCCCGGTTCCGCCGTGAACACGGACGCGGTTCTGCGCAGCAACGGCACGGCCATCTCTTCCACCCGGACGCGCATTGACAACAACGACAACGCCGCGTCGTATATGCTGCAAACGCTCATCACGTCCACCGGCACGACGACCGTCAGTCTGACCGCTTCCACCGCGCTGGCGCTGACCGGCGCAACGGCGGAAGACGTGCTCGCCTCCATTACGTTCCTGAGAATCGGATAACGACTCCCTCATACGCAAAACCCGCTCGGTTTTCACCGAGCGGGTTGATTGATTCTTCTGCGATCAGCCGCCGAATCCCGGCAGGCCCTCGATCGCATACGCGCGAACCGGGCAGGAATCCGCGCCGAGGATGGGCAGCGGCGAATAGCTCATGAAGAAGGTATCCTTCTCCAGATATTCAAGGTTCTTGAGCACCTCAAGGAACACGCCGTCATACGCCATGATGATATCATGGAAAGGCTTGACGTCCGCTTCGCAGTTCTCGATGGACACGCCGTCGCCGAAGCCGACGCACTTCACCTTGTGGTCACGCATCCAGATGGCGGTCTCCGCGTTGATGAACAGGCGCTTGTCGGCCGGGCTGTTGGTTTCCGGCGTAAAGGGCGGGAACTTCCAGTTGCTGTCCAGAATGACGATATCGCCCTCCTGAATGCGGTCGCCGCAGGCGCGGTCGAGGTCGGCGGCGCTGATGTGGCTGTTCGGCTCAAGGAAATCGATGTTGACATAGATCGCGCGGCCCATGAACGTGGTCAGCGGCAGTTCGCCGACGGACTTGCCATCCTCAAAGTGATGGTACGGGCACTCGCAGTGCGTGCCGAGGTGGCTGGTCAGATCCAGCGCGGTATGAAAATCCGGAATCGGTCCACCGGTATTATAGCGGATCAGGTGGCAGCGGCGGCTTTCCGTTTTGGGATCGAGCACCTTCGTCAAATCGACAATGCGCAGGTTGCCCATCTGATATACGCAATCGGGCATGATGGTCTCCTCCTTTGAAACTCAATGGGATTTTCCCGCCATCATTATAGCAAATCCGCGTTTTTTGTCAATCGCAAACCCACCATGATTTACTTATCGACAAACGCGCGCAACGGGTGTATCATGGACGGGGGAAATGGCGGGATTCTGCCCCGCACCCCGTCAGGAACCTGAGGTTCTTGGCTTTCCCACTTGGTTTATCGCTTCACGATAAACCCGATAAACTGTTTTTTCTTCTCTTTTCTTCACTGACATTTTTGTTGTCTGAGGTGTTTCATGCCTGCATCTTATGTTCATCAATCCGTCGCGGCGCACGCCGCCGACGCACTTTCTTTACAGGATTCCGCCGCCGAACGCAGCGCGCTTCTGGCTGGCGCGGAAGGGCCGGACCCGATGTTTTTCTGTTTCCGTCCGGGCAAACCGTTTGCGCCGCTGGTCGGTTCGCTGCTGCACACGCAAAAGACGGACGACTTTCTGCTCGCTCTGTGCGAAGCCTGTGCATGCGACGCGCTGCTTCGCGCCTACTGCTGCGGCTTTTTCACACATTATGCCACGGATACGACCTTTCACCCGTTTGTCTATGCGCATTCCCTGACGGCAGAGGGCCGGTATTCCGGCAACACGCACTGCACGCTGGAACACCAGCTGGAGACCCTGCATTACCGCCGCGAAGGTCACGCGGCGGGGCTGCCTGTTCAGATGGGCGGTTTCGCCGCGCTGGACGACGCACAGCGCAAAAAGATTGCCGCCGCGCTTTCCGTTGCGCTTTCGCGCGTCTTCCCTGACTCCGCGCTTTCGCCGCGCCGTTTGGAAACCTGTTTTTCGGACGCGGTGAGCCTTTGCCGCCTGCTCCGTTCGGAGGACGGCAGGCGTTTCCGCACGTGGGGCAGCGTGCTCTCCCCCTTCAAGCTGGACGCGACGCTGCACGCGCACATGATGCCCGCCGAGCCGCCGACGGAAGACATTGCCAACGATGCGCATGCCCCGTGGGCCTCCATCTGGGTGCCGGACGAAATTCGTCACGACAGTTTCGACGACCTTTTCGCCGCGTCGGTGAGCCGTTCGGAAGAGCTGATGACCGCCGCCGACTCGCTGATGAAGGGACGCGGTTCCTACGCCGCTCTGCGCTCGCTGCACGGCGGGCTGAGCTACGATTCCGGCCTGCCGTGGCAGGAAACCTGTCCGCCGTCGCAAGCGCCGGGGGTAAAGCGGTAAGAAGGAACCGGGGTACGATTGGGACTCCGTCCCAAACCCTGCCAGAAACCTGAGGTTTCTGGACTTCCCACTATATTTTTTTCATTTTTCGCGCAATTCTTTCTTAGTTTTATAAAACCCGCTCATTTTTCTTGCATTCGGCTTGCCGATTGAGTATAATGCTCCTGTCACAAGCGATTCGTGAAGATGACAGGGCGCCGTCTTTCGCGGCGACGGTACGGATGCGTTAAGTGCTCGTGTATGGGAAAAGCACGGGACGAAGAAACAAGGCTTTCGCGGTATCCCTCCGGCCCAGAACTGTCTCTTTATCTGCGGTCATCTCTGCGAATCATCCCCGACCGGTTTTCCGGGTCTATGATACGCGGAGGTGTTTTTTATGCACAGCGTTTTTTCCCGTTTGCTCCGAAAATTTCCCGATTCCGCCCACACCCTGCGCCGCACGCAGACGTTGACCACCGTCGGATTGTTTCTGGCGATTCAGATGGTGCTCTCCTCCTACGGCACGATTCAGGTGAACGACAGCCTTAAAATCTCGCTGGCGCATTTGGCGCTTGCCCCGACGGCGATGCTGTTCGGCCCCGTCGCGGCGGCCATTCAGGGCGCAATGAGTGACATTCTGGGCTTCCTGCTCAAGCCGACCGGGCCTTATTTCCCCGGCTTTACGATTTCGGCGGCGCTGGGTGGCGTGATTTACGGTCTGTTTTTCTTTGAGAGCGACCGCAAGCTCTGGCAGATTGTGCTCGCCCGTGCAGTCATCATGGTATTGGTCAACATCATGCTCAACACCCTCTTTCTTACCATGCTCTACGGCCCGTCTCAGACGGCGCTGCTTCCGGTGCGCGCGCTGAAAAATGCGATGCAGTTTCCGATCGACTGCCTGCTGCTGACGGCGGTCTGCCGAACCGTGCAGAGGATTCCCATGCCTGCTGACGTTCGCTGAGCCGCTTCAAACCAAAGCGGAAGGTGCAGGAAACTCCGTTTCCCGCCGGGGTTTGAGGACAGAGCCTCATCGTCTCCATCGCGAAGCGATACCTGACGGATGCAAACCCTTCTCATCCGAATTTCATTTACTCAAAACGGGGCTTTTCATCGGATGCACCAAAGATGAAAAGCCCCGCCTTTAATATTCAATTCCTTCTCTCGCCGCCAGCTTCTCCGTTTCAAACGGATGCTTCTGCGCGGCGATTTCCGAAACATAATCCGCGCGCGCTCTCAGCCATTCCGGCGCGTTGCGTCCGGTTGAGACCACATCGCCGAAGGCCAGCGCCGCGTCGATGAGCTTCTCCGCGTTTTCCTGTGTGACCATGCCGCAGGCCAGCGCCACGTTCAGCTCGTCGAGCACCGTCAGCGCGGGTTGAATCGCCTCTGCCGTCTTCTGAATATCCGCCGCCTGCGCGTTCTGCTGCCGGGCGGCTTCTTCTTTTTCTTCCGGCGACATGGCAAAAACAAAGCCCGAAATCGGCTTGGCCGGATAGATCGTCGCCTGTTCAAATGTGCGAAGCGCCGCCAGCTCGCCGCTTCGCCCGTCCTTTAAAAACTGAGCGATCAATACGCGCCGCCCGTGGCCGAGACTGCGCAACGCCAGCCCCATCGCCGCCGTCGTCTTTCCCTTCCCGTTCCCGGTGTACACATGCAGTTTCCCTTTCATGCTTTCGCCCCCTGATACAGTTTGATGAAAAGTTCCGGCGAGAGCTTGAGCAGCGCGCCCTGCACGGCCACGGCCGCGTCTCCGCTCTCCATCGCATAGCGCGCCAGCTGCCGTCGATGCGCTTTCAAAAAATCCGTCGCCTCGCGCGCGACTTCCGGCGGCAGATGATACGCAGGAATGTTCTTTCCTACGCTCAGCGCAATCTGCCCCACGCGTTTATTGAGCGCCGCCTTGGCCGCGCCATCCGGAAGGCTCTGCGCCACATCATGCAGCCGCGCGCAGACCTGCACATAGCTGTCGCACCACTTCGCGTTTCTGGCGAACGACGCCATGATGCTCCCTGCCCGCTGGCGGTAATGCAGAATCACGTCGTCAAACGCCGCCGCGCGCCCAGCCTTCAGCAGCGCGGGGGCCTGAAACAGTTCATCCTCAAACAGCAGCCCTTCGGCCATGCGCAAATGGTTTTCCGTCAAAAAGCCGCGCCGATAAACGCACTGCCAGACCATCGGTTCGTAGGTTCCATTTTGACATTGCGCCGCGAACAGCGCGCCGCCCTCCAGCACGTCGGTCGGCAAAATCATCGGCCCGTCCGTCAGTTCGCCCGTGTCGTCATCCAGAAAGCGAAAGCGCGCTTTCGCCACGTCCAGCCGCTTTTCCTTCGCCGCCTGTGTCAGATGCCACAACGCATCCGCGCGCGGGACGTCGTCGCTGTCCAAAAAATAGACGTATTCGCCCTGCGCTGCGTCCAGTCCCGTGTTGCGCGCTGCGGAAAGCCCGCCGTTCTGTGCCCGGCGAATCACTCGCGCATTCGGGTGCGCCGCGCTGTAATCCGCCGCGATTGCTGCGCTTGCGTCCCGCCCACAGTCGTCGATCAGCAGGATTTCGCAATCCTCTTCCGGCAGACCCGCCAACGCGTCCAGACACGCCCCCATATAATGTTCCACCTGATAAAACGGTATTACAACGCTGAGCAGCATGCTGCATCCCCTTCCCGGCGGCATTTCCGGCTTGTCAACCGCCCCGTTTTGTGCGATAATAAACGATGTATGTATTATAGCATATTGTCGCACGGGAGGAAAGAGCGTTGATCAGCGTCGTTGTCATCGGCAAAAACGAGGGAGAGCGGCTTGCCGCCTGCCTGAAGAGCATCCAAACCGCTCTCAATGTATTGGCTCACGAGGTCGTCTATGTGGATTCCTGCTCGACGGATCAAAGCCTGCAAACGGCAAAGGCCCTGGGCGCGCGCTGTTTTCTGCTCGCCGAACGACAGACGACCGCCGGGCTGGGACGCTTTGTCGGCGCGAAAGAGGCGCGCGGCGAATATCTGCTGTTTCTGGACGGCGACATGCAGCTCTGCCCCGGTTTCGCGGAAAAAGCGCTGATGGCCATCGCCGCCAAGGGGTACGACGGCGTCTGCGGCATTCGCGAGGACGTGTATCTGCGCGGCGGCGAAGTCGTCGGCCGCAATGAAAACTATTTCGGCTGCACGCAGGAGCGCATTGCCCCGGAGTTCGGCGGCGCGCTGATGATTACCCGCGAAGCGCTGAACGCCTGCGGCGGCTGGGCCACGGACACCGTCGCCTGTGAGGAAGCGGAGCTGCATGCGCGGCTGAACGCGATGGGCTGCCGCATTGCGGAAATCCCCGTTCCGATGATTCTCCACACGGACGCGGTGCGCGACAACCGAAGCCCGCTTTCCGCCGTCTTTTCCGTGCGCCGCCTGGGCGAGGGGCAGGCGCTGGCCTGCGCGATGAAAGCCCATCAGGCGCGCGCCTACATCTGCCATGAACGGGAAAAATTCACGTTTTACGCACTGGACTGGCTGGCGCTTCTGCTGCTTTTGATCACTCCGAATTTCGGGCCGGCGCTGCTGATGATGATCGAGTGCATGCAGTTGGGCTGGCTGCTGGCGAAAAGGCGCCCGCGCGCGTTTGTGTCGCAAAAGCTGTTCTTCTTCGGCCTGCCGCTTGGGTTGGCGACCTGCCGCGAACGCAGCCGCGTCTACGCGGCGGAATGACATTCCATTTCACGAAACGGGAGACTTCCCTATGACAAAAATCAGCTTTATTGTCGTCGCCTACAACGCCGCGCAGAGCCTCGACGCGCTGCTGGGCGATCTGCTTGCGCAGACTGTCGATCCCCGCCAGCTGGAAGCCCTGCTGGTAGACAGCGCCTCTACGGACGATACCGCGCAAATCATGCGCCGCTTTGCCGAGCGCGCGCCGTTCGAGGTAAAGCTGCTCGAAAATCCCAAGCGCTGGCTGGCCTGTGGCATCAACGTAGCGCTGCGCGCCGCGACGGGCGACGCAATCATCCGGCTGGACGCGCACGCGCGCATGCCGAAGGATTTTCTGCAAAAAAATCTCGACGCGCTGGCTCGCGAAAAGGATATCGTCGGCGGAAGCGTCATCGGCGCGGACCCCGGCAACGCCTGGGAAGCCGTCACGCGCGCGCTGGATACCTCGCGCTTCTGCGGCGGCGCAGCCCCTTTCCGCAACGGCGGAGAAGCGCGCTATGTCGATACGCTGGCCTACGCGCTCTATCGCCGCGAAGTCTATGACCGCGTGGGTTTTTACGACGAGCGTCTGCGCCGCACCGAGGATAACGACATGCACTACCGCATGCGCAAGGCGGGTTACCGCTTCTATTTTTCGCCGGATATCGTCTCGTGGCACGCCGCGCGCAAGACGCTTCGCGGCCAGCTCAGCCAGAAATGGGGCAACGGCTACTGGATTGGGCGCACAATGCGGATTCAGCCGCGCTGCTTTGCCCCGCGCCATCTCGTACCCGCGCTGTTCGTGCTGGCGCTGATTGCGCTTTTGCTGCTCCTTCCGCTGTGCCGCTGGCCGCTGCTTACCATGCTGACGCTTTACGGCGCGCTGGACCTCTTTTTTGCCGCCAAATCCGCGCTGGAAGCCCCTCGCGGAAAGCTGTTGACTTTCATCTGCCTGCCGTTCCTGTTTCCGGTTGTGCACATCGTTTACGGCGCCGGCACGCTCTGCGGCCTGCTGGCCGGAAAGGCTCAACCCCATGCTTGAATGGATCGACGACATCACGCGCTTCATCTTTTTGAGCGATAAGCCACAAAAGGCAGATATCCTCTTTATCCCCGGCAACGGCCACGCCGAACCGTCGGAATATGCCGCCGAACTGTATCATCAGGGCTATGCGCCGCTGTTCCTCCCATCCGGCCGCTTTTCCGTCACGACGGGCACATTTTCCGGTCAGCAGTCCGGCGCAAGGACTTATGAGGGCCGCTTTGAAACCGAATGGGCTTTTATGCGCGCCGTGCTGATGGCAAACGGCGTGCCGGAAAACGCGATTCTGCGTGAAGATGAGGCCACGTTCACCTATCAAAACGCGATCTATTCCCGCAGACGCACGGACGCGGAAAAACTGACCGTCCGCCGCGCTCTGCTGTGTTGCATGCCCATACACGCCAGACGCGCCAAGATGTATTATCAGACGCTCTTTCCCGAAACCGAGCTGCTCATCTGCCCCGCGCCCGGCGCTTCCATCACCTGCGAAAACTGGATGCGCGAACCGGACGGCATCGACGCTGTACTCGGCGAACTCACCCGCTGCGGCAGCCAGTTTCACGATATTCTGCGCGAAATCACGCTTTAAACCGCTTTCACGTCAAATCTTGTAAAAAAACGGTTGACAATACCCGCTTTCCGTGCTATACTGAAAAAGTGCTTAGGGGTATGGTGTAATGGTAACACGTGGGTCTCCAAAACCTTTGTTGAGGGTTCGAGTCCTTCTGCCCCTGCCAATGCTCGAAAATCCGAACACATTCTTCCTTCCGAAGAGATTCGTGTTCGGATTTTCTTTTTATGTTTCAACGAACCGCAAATAGACTTGATTTTCACGCACAGAAAAGCCCGGCCAATCCTCCAGCCGGGCTCCCCTTTACCATTCAATTTTCACCAAATCCTCAACGGTTACACCGAGCGCATGCGCCAAACGGAGAATCGTTTCGACCGTCGCGCCGTTGACGCTGCTCGCGCCGCGTTCAAGCTTTTGCAGCGTGCTCAGCTTTACGCCGGATTTCATCGCCAGTTCTTCCTGCTTCAAGCCCGCCTTGAGACGCGCTTCCTTGATGGTGGTCATCGCCTTTCGCCTTCCTTCCGCTTGATGTACTGGCAAAGCTTGACCGCCAGCACAGCAAGCTTTGCGATTGCCAGATCGCTTTGTTTGCCCTGCTGGTTTTTCTTTTTCCGGCTCATTGGCTTTTCCTCCTTTCTGATTTCTGACTATATTATATCATTTATTTGCTAGTATGTAAATGCTTTTTCTTTTTATTTTTAAGAAAAATTGAGAAAACCGCCGCAGTTTTCACCGCAGCGGTTTTGTTCTTTATATGCCCTGCATCAGCAGTCTGAACGTCTCGCGCCCCTTCGGCGTGATGAGCGTCTGTGTGCCGCCCCAGCCCGTTTTCTCGTTGACGCATTCCTTCATCTCGAAAAGCCCGTTGTTCTTCTCCGCGTAGGGCACCAGTTTTCCCCTCTTATCGCGGTAAACATACTTGTGACCCAACAGGAAACCCACAAACGCCTTTTCCTTAATCTTCATCTCTTTCGCCGTTTCTCGGAAGTTGGTCAAAAGATTGCGATCTACCAGCTCATCAAAATAGTCTGCTTTCGGCTGCATGATATTCTTCTGCACCGTCAGTTCACTGTTCTGCACGGCCAACTCGGCGATCCGCGCGTCGCGCTGCTTGAGCTTCTCGCTTGCCATCGTCAGCGCGCGGGCAAGCAGCTCTTCGTCGGTCATCTGCGACTCGCCCGCGATGTAACCGCCCGTCTTGCGGATCGCCGGAACGACTTCGTCCGCGATCAACGCCTGAAACCGCTCCGCCGTTTCGTTCTTCGCCTTCATCGCAAGGCGATAGAAGATGTTTTCGGGGATGTAGTCATCTTTCCCCACTTGTGGGGAAAACTTCAATTCTTCAAGATAACCTTTCACACGCTCCCATTTCACATATTCAACGCCGTTCTTTTCCTGTGTGAACCCCAGCCCCCGCGCCACGGTTTCAAGGTTCAAATACGCAACGCCGTCTTTTTCATAGCAGGGAATCCCCTGAATATTCATAATCTCGTTCATCCGTTTCCCTCCGTTCATCAATTCTTCTGGGTCGCGTTCTTCATCGCGCAGCGATACCCCTTACTCGCGCCGTATCGAAAGGCCAGATAAAGCGCTTCGCCTATATCTTCATATCTCCCAATTTCGTACAAACATTGCACTTCTTTCACCACCATGTCATAGCGAATGAACCCATGTGCGTTCAAGTCAGTCTTGGCAATGTATCGCTTCATCGCGTTCTTAATATCTTTTTGCATATAAAATGCCTCCTGTGTGTCGAGGATTGACCTTGCAGGCGGCATGTGATACAATATTCATGCACCTGTAAGGGTGTGTGTCATAAGGCTTGTCGCGTTCTTTGGTAGAGGGGCGGCAAGCCTTATTCTTTTTCGGTCAACAGATCGATTCCTCGCCTGATCGCTTCACTTCGAGATACATTCTCGCGTTTGCAGTATTCCTCGAGCTTTTGCTTAGACGTTTGATTCAGGCAAATGCTCATTTTTTCTGTTTTAGCGTTTTCGACCTTTGGCCGTCCCGTTCTGGGACTCATTGTCTCACCTCACTTTCATTCGCACCTTTATTATAATTCAGGTACGAATGAAAGTCAAGAGGTTTTTTATTTTTCTCCGTCTCCCGCGCTCTTCATGACCTCCAGCGCCTTTTTGAGCACGCCGGGAATCGGAAGCCCCAATTCTGCCGCGTTTTCAATGACACTCACACCCTCGCTGGCAATGAACCACAGGCACACCGCCCCGGTGACAGCGTTAAACTGAACGCCTGCGCCGTTGGCCACAGCAAAATCCAGTAAAACCGCGAGCAGCACGACCGCAAGGATCATCATCTTGCGCATCAAGCCGGAAAATGCTTCCCTACTGGAAAGGCCGCCGCCCTCCGTCTTGGGCGACACGCCGACAAGGCCGCACATCAGCCCCGTGACGTAATCCAGACACATCACGCCCAGCAGCACCCACATCAGCGGCGGCAATCCCGTGATGAACGACAGCACCGCTCCGCACGCAGCCGCGACAATTTTTGCAAGTTTGTCCATTTGTATTCCTCCTTAGTCCTCCCCGACCTTACAGCAATATTCCCCGCTGATCCAGCCCGTAAAGCCGCGATATTCCACCCGCAGCC
>OGDN01002492.1_pt1 | contig 23396 bp, 25 predicted proteins | sample 1570271 | NCBI WGS metagenome assembly OGDN01 (sample SAMEA4384481, study PRJEB24528) | human gut metagenome | reverse complement strand
CCGGAGTAGACTTCCGGGTCGATGCCTGCCATCTCCAGTACCCGTGGGTGGATCATTCCCGCGCCCAGCAGCTCAATCCAGCCCTCTCCCTTGCAGGTGGGGCAGCCTGCGCCGCCGCACTTATGGCACTGCACGTCCATCTCGCAGGAGGGCTCGGTGAAGGGGAAGTGATGGGGGCGGAAGCGGGTCTTGGTGCCCTTGCCGTAGAGCTGCTCCACCACGGTGTTCAGGGTGCCCTTCAGGTCGGCCATGGTCACCCCTTTGTCGATGACCATGCCCTCCACCTGGTGGAACATGGGGGAGTGGGTGGCGTCCACCTCATCTTTCCGGTACACCCGGCCGGGGGCGATGATGCGGATGGGCAGCTCCATGGTCTCCATGGCCCGGACCTGCATGGGGCTGGTCTGGGAGCGGAGCATCACCCGGCTGTCCTCGTCAAAGTAGAAGGTGTCGCTCCAGTCCCGGGAGGGGTGGCCCTCGCCGGCGTTCAGCTTGTCGAAGTTATAGGTGGCCAGCTCCACCTCCGGGCCGTCCAGCACGGTGAAGCCCATGCCGATGAAGATGTCCTTGAGCTCATCCAGGGCGATATACATGGGGTGCCGGTGGCCCATCGTCACGGGCTTGCCGGGGACAGTGACATCCAGCGCCTCGGCCTCCAGCCGGGCCTCCAGCGCCTTGGCCTCCAGCTCCCTGCCCTTGGCCTCCAGCTCGGCCTCCAGAGCGGCGCGCACCTCGTTGGCTAGCTGGCCCATGGCGGGCCGCTCCTCGGCGGAGAGCTTGCCCATCTGCTTCAGAACGGCGGTCAGTTCTCCCTTTTTGCCCAGGTACTGGACCCGGAGGGCCTCCAGCTCTCCGGTGTTCCCGGCGGCGCCGATGGCTGCCAGCGCGCCGGCGCGAATGGCTTCCAGTTGTTCCTTCATACGTCAGACTCCTTTTTTGAGTTAGGAGCGTGGAGATCGGAGATAGGAACTGGGGCGGCCGCTGTGCGGCTCTATTGGGATCATCCGGCTTTGCCGGATACCAAAACTCCTATCTTCTATCTCATATCTCCTATCTTTGTGATAACAAAAAACGCCTCTCGTCCCATCCCTGGGACGAAAGGCGAATCCTTCCGCGGTACCACCCGGATTCGCGCCAAAAGCGGCGCGCACTCGTGGCCCCGGTAACGGAGGGCGGACCGGCCGTGTCTCCACGGCGGCTCCCGGGCGAACCAAACCGGGCGTCCGCAGTCTGGCTTGCAGCCGGTGGCCAGACCTCTCTCGGCGGCGTATCACGGTTATTTTCCCGTTCATCGCTGATAACAATTAACACTTATAGCACAGAAACGGGACAAATGCAAGCCCCGATTCGCCGAAATTCAGCGGATCGGGGCGGAAATTTTCAGCTCAAGAGCCGGCCGTCCACCAGGTCCTCCACCTGGATGGCGGACACCTCGCCGTCCGTGATGAAAAAGGAGATGTGCTTGCAGTAGGACAGGCCGCCGGGCTCGTGGATCAGGGCGTAGTCGGCGCCGAACTGGTCCTCGCCCACCGCCTCCATCTGCACCGCACCGGTGTAGACGGCTTTTACATCGTCCTCCGAGTCCCCCACCTGGATGCCTCCCAGGGTCCGCGGCCCCGGCACCGTGGTGGTCATGCGGTAGATATTGTCGGTTCCATCCGCATCCAGATACGCCACATCCACGCCTCCAAAGGAAAACGTGAAGAGCGATTCCCCGTTGTCCCCCGTCCCGGCGGACTGGGGCGTCTCCGGGAGACCCTCATAGTCCCAGGGGTATCCGCCCTCTTTGCGCCCCAGGGAGAGGAACTGCCCCTCCGTCACCAGACAGAAGGAGGCGGTGGCGTTTTCCGTTGCCCGCTCGATGGCCTGGGGCCGGGCCTCCTTCAGGGCGTCCAGCAGGGCCTGCTGGGCGTCGTTTTCCGGCTGGTAGGTGTCCAGGATCTCTGTCAGCCGGTCCTGCTCCTCCTGACCATACCAGGCGTAGGTGTCGTTCACCGGGGCGGCCACCACAATGTCGGCGTGCTCCCAGGGGCTGTCCGGGAAGACGGACAACGCATCGAACCAGGTGTCCGGGTCCTCCAGGAACCGCCTGGTTAAATAGTCGGTGGCACCTTCGGAATAAGCTCCGTCCGCGTGGAGCAGCCAGCAGGCCAGCTTCAGGTCGGACCAGGTGTCGAGGTTACCGGCGTCATCACGCATGAAGGTATCAATATCATAGGTGAACTGGAACACCGTCTCCGCCTCCAGGTCCAGCCCGTCGGAGGGAACAAAGGAAGTGAATTTCCAGCCGTCCGCCGTGTGTTCCAGATCCAGCACCGCCTGGGAGTAGCCGACGGTGGTACTGGGTTTCTCAAAGGCCCAGCTGTCGGCGTAGAAGGTGACCGTCACCGTCCAGTGGTCCGCATCCACCTGCTCCGCCGCCACGGTCTTGTCCAGCAGGTACAGGTTGCTCCCTCGGCCCCCGTCGGTGGCGTAGAGAACGCCGTCGAAGTCCTTGTAGTGATCCGGGGACAGGGCGAAGAGGTTGTCCACAATCTCCGGGGAGAAGTAGGACTCCGCCGTCTCCCGCAGGTCTGCCAGGGACGTGATCGTGACCGGCTGCGGCTGCCAGGGAAGCGCACTGTCCGTGAGCTCTGCCACGGTAGAAACGGGCAGGGAGAGATTCTCCGCATCCACCCGGTAGTAGGTCAGGTCTCCCTCTGTGCGGGCGTCCTCCATGTCCAGGGGCAGGGTGGTCAGATCAAACCAGTCGTATACCGCCGACGCGGCGGTATACATATTGATAACGTCCTGTTCCGTCAGAGCGGTCTCCGGGGCCTCATCGGGCGAAACCGGAGATTCCCGCCCGCCGCAGCCGGCGAGCAGCGTGATGGTCAGGAGAAGAAGCGCCCCAAAACGCCTCATGGGCAGCGCCTCCTTTCGTTCCTTTTTGAAGCATCATATCACATTCCACCGGAAAATTCATGACGATCTGGTTACAAATGATTGCAATCCGGAGCGGGAATTCCTATAATAGGCACCAGAAAACCATGAGGAACACAGGAGGTTACGGCCATGAAGCTGACGACGGCGGCGCAGATGAAGGAGCTGGACCGGCAGGCCATTGAAGAGCGGGGCATTCCCTCCATCGACCTGATGGAGCGGGCGGCGGCAGGCGTGGCAGAGGCGGCGCTGGCGCTGCTGCCCAAGCGGCCGGGGAAATGTCGGGGGGCGGCCTTGTGCGGCGCGGGCAACAACTGCGGCGATGGAATCGCCGCAGCCCGGCTGCTGTTTTTGAAGGGGCTGAAGGTCCGGGCGTTCCTGGTAGGGGACTATGAGAAGCTGACGCCGGACGCCCTGGAGGAGACCCGCCGTCTCAGCGAGTGCGGTGTGGAGCTGGAGCGGTTCGACCCGGCGGACGAAAGCCAGCGGGCCTGGGTGTTGGGGTGCGACGTGGTGATCGACGCCCTCTTCGGCGTGGGCCTCTCCCGGCCCATCGGGGCAGGCACGCCCTTTGCCGCGGCGGTGGACTGGATGAATGAGAGCAGGGCCGCCGTGGTGGCGGCGGACATTGCCAGCGGCGTGTCGGCGGACACCGGCGCCGTGCTGGGCCGTGCGGTTCGGGCGGATCGCACTGTCACCTTCACACTGCCCAAGATCGGTCAGGCAGTGGGGGAGGGGGCCGCCCTCTCCGGGAACGTGGAGGTCCGGGACATCGGCATCCCGGCGGATCTGGTCCGGGGCCTTGTCTGCCGGGCCCAGACGGTGGAGCGGGACTTTGCCCGTGCGGCCCTGCCGCCCCGGAGGGCGGACGGCCACAAGGGAACCTTCGGCAAGGTGCTGATCGTCGGCGGCGCAGTGGGCTATACCGGTGCGCCTTATCTCACTGCCGCGGCGGCGGTGCGGACCGGGTGCGGGCTGGTGTCCCTGGGGGTGCCGGAGACCATCTGGCCGGTGGAGGCGGCCAAGTGCGTCTCTGCCATGCCATTCCCTCTGCCGGACAAACATGGGAGGCTCTCTCCCAAGGCGAAAGAGGAAATCCTGGAGCGGGCTGCCGGCTGTGACGCAGTGGCTCTGGGCCCTGGACTGGGCCGGGGAGATGGCGTCACGGAGCTGGTGCTGGATCTGCTGCAGAAGATCCAGCAGCCGATGGTGCTGGACGCCGACGGCATAAACGCCCTGGGGGGACATATAGATGTACTGGACGCCCGGCGAGACCGGATCACGGTGCTGACGCCCCACGACGGGGAGTTCGCCCGCATCGGCGGCGACCTCACCGGCAGCAACCGGCTGGGGGCCGCCCGGGCCTTTGGAGCGGCCCATGGCTGTGTCCTGGTGCTGAAGGGCCACCGGACCCTCACCGCCGCCCCGGCGGGGAACGTGCTGGTGAACACCACCGGAAATTCCGGCTTGGCCAAGGGCGGCAGCGGCGACGTGCTGACGGGGATCGTCGCCGCCCTGCTGGCCCAGGGGGCGACTGCCGTCCGGGCGGCGGCGGTCGGCGTGTGGCTCCACGGCCGGGCCGGGGACTTGGCGGCGGAGCGCCTGACGCCCTATGGTATGACGCCGGAGGACGTGGTGTCGTCACTGCCGGCGGCCATCGGGGAGATCCTATAAAAGACGGAGGTTTTTGCGGTGCGCAGATGGGCTTGCGTACCAATGATGACCCTGTGCCTGCTGCTGACGGCCTGCGGCGGCACAGGCGGAGAGGCGGGGGATGCGGCGGATGCCCGCATGCCCTATCGGAACATGGCGGGCTGCGTCATGGAGGCGGAGGTCTCCTGCACGCAGGACGGCGCGGCCTGGGAGGCCACGCTCCGGTGCGACTACGTGCCGGAGGGGGAGACCACTGTGGAGGTCCTGGCACCGGAGACCATCGCGGGCGTGAAGGCAGTGCTCTCCGACGGGGAAGTGGAGCTGGTGTACGAGGACCAGTGCCTGAACGCCGGGAACCTCAGCAGCCAGGAGGTGAGCCCCATGGCCTGCCTGCCCCAGCTGATGAGCGCCCTGCGGGACGGGTGGCTGCTGGAGGAGAGCGAGGAGGACTGGCAGGAGACGTCCTGCTTCCGTCTGACGGTGGACCAGACCGGAGAGCAGAATGGGAAGATCCTCTCCACCCTCTGGCTGCGGCAGGAGGACGGTACGCCCCTCCGAGGGGAGATCGCCGTGGATGGGGAAATCATTTTGACGGCAGACTTTACGAGCTTTTCCTTTTATGATACAATAGAAAACCAGGAATGACTTCGGCGGGAGGGTTCCTCCCGCCGCTTCCATAGACTGACGGAGAAGGTGACCGACACATGGAGGAACCGATTCTGAGACGGACCTGGGCGGAGATCGACCTGGACGCCCTGGCCCACAACTATCAGCAGGCCCGCAGAAAGATCGGGCCCAACGTGAAGTATTTGGGTGTGGTGAAGGCGGACGCCTACGGCCACGGGGCCATTCAGGTGTCCCGCAAGCTGGAGCAGCTGGGGGCGGACTATCTGGCGGTGTCCAGCCTGGACGAGGCGAAAGAACTCCGCCGGGCCGGCATTCAGGCGCCCATTCTGATCCTGGGCCACACGCCCCCGGCCATGGTGCCCCAGCTGATCGAGTACCGCATCACCCAGGCGGTGTCCGCCCTGGCCAAGGCGGAGGCGTACAGCGCCGCAGCCGTGGAGAGCGGCGGCACACTGAAGGTCCACATCAAGGTGGACACCGGCATGTCCCGGCTGGGTTTCCTGGTGCGGGAGGGGCACTTTGACACAGGCGTGGAATCCATCGCCGCCGCCTGCGCCCTGCCGGGACTGGAGGCGGAAGGCATCTTCACCCACTTCGCCGTCTCCGACGAGGATGACAGAGACAGTGAGGCCTATACGAGAGCGCAGTTCGACGTGTTCACCCGTGTGCTGGATGCATTGGCTGCAGGGGGCAGAACCTTTGCCATCCGCCACTGCGCCAACAGCGGCGCTCTGGCCCGCTATCCGGAGATGTATCTCGACATGGTGCGGCCGGGCATCGCCCTGTACGGTGTGGGCGCCGACGCGCAGCGGCTGGACCTGCGGCCGGTGATGAGCCTGAAGTCCAGCGTCTCCACCATCAAGACCTTTGATCCGGGCACGGACGTCAGCTACGGTCGAACGTTCCGCACCCAGGGAAGGACCCGGATCGGGGTGCTGCCCATCGGCTATGCGGACGGTTTCTTCCGGGGCCTCTCCAACCGGATGTCGGTGGTGACAGCCCAGGGCCCAGCCCCTCAGCGGGGCCGGATCTGTATGGACATGTCCATGATCGATCTGACAGACCTGCCCGACGTCAAGGTCGGGGACGAGGTGGAGATCTTCGGCCGCCGCCAGCGGGTGGATGACCTGGCGGCCATTCTGAACACCATCCCCTATGAGCTGACCTGCGCGGTGAGCAAGCGGGTGCCGCGGGTGTATATCGAAGGCGGCAAAATCGTGGAGCGGAGCCTGCGGCTGCTGTGAGCGCAGGGAAGCGCGGACACAAATCCATACACACACGCCTTGTTCCGGGCATAGGATAGTGCGGGGCGAGGACGCCGGAATTTTGCGGCATTGGCAAAGTATAAATTCCGTACCTGCGTGGGAGAATGAAAGTGGCCTCACCGAAGGGCCTTCGGTGATGGGTACTTCTTTCGGCGGAGTGTGAACTTTGTGGATACGAGTGTCAAGCGCGGCGATATTTACTATGCCGATCTCTCCCCGGTGGTGGGCAGTGAGCAGGGCGGTGTCCGGCCGGTTCTGATCATTCAGAACGACACCGGCAACCGGTACAGTCCCACTGTGATCGCGGCGGCCATCACTTCCCAGACCGGGAAGGCCAAGCTGCCGACACATATCGACCTTCCCGTGGACCACAGCTGCGGCCTGAGCCGGGATTCGGTGGTCCTGCTGGAGCAGGTGCGCACCCTGGACAAAAAGCGCCTGCGGGAAAAGATGGGCCATGTGGAGGAGAATGTGATGGAGAAGGTCGATCTGGCCATCGCGGTCAGCTTCGGACTGCCCCACGACCAGATGGTTTGAGAGATCCGTTTCTTCGGCAATACACAGGCCGGGCGCTGCGGCGGAAGCCGTCTCCTGGCCGCCCGGAAATGCGTGGTTTGATCGAAGGGTCCTCCTGAAAAGGGCGTTCCGCCCTTTTCAGGGGTACCGATTTTTCAGATCCGACAATCAATACGGAGGTACATAAGCGCATGAAAAAGAACAGATGGTATCTGCGGCTGCTGGCATTGCTGGTGCTCTGCGGCGCCTTGAACGTGACGATTACCGCGGCGGCGGAGGCCGGATCCTCCGACGACCCGCTGGTGACCCTGAGCTACCTGAACGAGACGTTCATGGACTCCATCATGGAGCGGGTGGACCAGAAGATCGCCGCCCGGAATGCCCAGTTGGGCATTTCGGCAGGCAGCGGAGCCGGTGCCGCGTCCAACTTCACTGTGGTGACCCTCACCAGCGGACAAGTCCTCACTGGGGACATCGGCTGTGAGGTAATGCTGCGAGTGGGAACGGCTGTGTGCGTTTCTCCCTCCAGCCCCGGTCTCATTGACGAGACCGCAGCCACAGCGCTGAACAACGGCAGTGCGCTGGTCCAGAACCACCTGTACATGATGACCATTGAGGGCCGGGGCGTCCGCGCCACGGCCGGCACCACCAAGCTGCTGGTCCGGGGCAGCTACACCGTCGCCTGATCTCCGCATAAACGGCCCCGCCTGGGCATAGGTTGTGCCAGGCGGGGCCGTTTGGAGAGGGGGCAGAGCGATGGACAAGTTTCCACTGATGCAGGGCGGTGTCTCTGTGGGGGAGCTCATCACGGAGCAGGAGGCGCTGTACACCTGGTTTGAGGCCCGGTGCCGCCTGCCGGGAGAGGGCCTCTGGTGCGCCTGGGCGGTGGGCGACCGGGGAGAGCTGCGGCTGGGCGTTCTGGAGCCCTGTGGGGACCGGGCCACAATCCGGCGGCGGTTTTCCGCCCGGCTGACAGCCCCTCTGGGAAAGCTGCGGCAGGGGGAGATCCGCCCTGCCCATCCGCCGGAGCCGGAGGATTGGACGCCGCTGGAGCGCTCGGCAGTGCGTCTCCGTTCCCCATGGCTTCGGGAGCAGCTGCACCTTGTGCCGGGCGTCCTTGTCCGGGAGGAGCAGGGGCGGCGAGAGCTGGCGGTGCCCTATGACGTGGGCCGCCCCTTTCCGCTGACCGCCTTGTTCTGCTTTGCCCATATCCGCCGTATCCATGGCCGGAGCTACGCCATCTTTGCCTTCAACGGGGAGGAGCGGCCGGTGTTCTGAGCCGTCCGGCGGACAGAGACATTTTCAGAAAATTCCAAATGATGTGTTCCACATTTCCCGGGGGTATGATATAATAACCCCAAGACGGCCGTGGCGGAGGGGCTCTCCGCCCGGCCTCAGACACGGGAAGACCTGCCGGCCGGGCGCCGGCGGAGCGTTTGGAGGTCCAGTATGAAGTGTCCCTATTGCGGTTACAGTGAGAGCAAGGTCATTGATTCCCGGCCCGCGGACGAAAACAGCAGCATCCGCCGCCGGCGGGAGTGCCTTTCCTGCGGCAAGCGATTTACCACCTATGAGACGGTGGAGAGCCTGCCTATGGTGGTGGTGAAGAAGGACGGCAGCCGCCAGAGTTTTGACCGGCGGAAGGTGCTGGGCGGCATGATCCGCGCCTGCGAAAAGCGGCCGGTGCCCTTGGCGGAGCTGGAAAAGATCGCCGAGGAGATCGAGCAGGATCTGCAGAACTCCATGGAGCGGGAGATCAGCACAGAGGCCATCGGCGAAAAAGTGATGGAACGGCTGCGAAACGTGGACCAGGTGGCCTATGTCCGGTTTGCCTCCGTCTACCGCCAATTCAAGGATATCGACACCTTTATGACAGAGCTGAACAAGCTCCTGGCCGACAACCGGTGAAGGCCGTCAGAGGACGTTCTTGATATCCAGCCGCTCCGTCTCCGCCAGGAGCCGGAGCTGATCCCGCAGGTCCGAGATCTCCGCCCGGAACTCCGTCAGCTCCCGGGTGGCGGCGAAGGCCAGGGCCCGGCGGTACATGGCCTCCGCGTCGTCCACCGTATCATGCCGCGCCACGATGTGGAGGTAGGTCTGGCTTTCCGACCAGTCGTCATAGCTGCCTGCCAGCGTATCCACGGCCTCGGTCCAGGCCTCTGACTGGGCTTGGGCGTCCGCCTGCTGCAGCTGCTCCCGCCAGCGGACGGTGCTGGCGGTCATGTAGGAGCTGTTCCACAGGGAAAAGACCAGGATGGCTGCCAGGATGCCGACGGATATTCCATACGCCCTCATGACTCTCGCTCCTTTCGGACGCAGAATACCTGCCCCTGTTCGTCCAGGGTCAGGAGGAAGATCTCACGGGGAGAGGAGGCTTTTTCCCGGGACAGCTGCTTGCGCAGCCAGTTCTCGTCCCGGCCGCAGGCGGTCAGATTGCGGTGGATGACCCGCCCGTCGTTGATGATGACCATGGGCAGTGTCACATCATCCTCCAGCCCCAGTCCCAGTTGTTCCGCCGTGGGCGGCTGCTGGGCTGTCCAGGGAAAGACGGTCAGCTGGCCGGAGTTTTCCAGCACGGCGTACTTCACGTCCTCGATGCGGGTGACGCCCTGCTCCCGCAGTTCCTCCATCAGCTCATCGATGGTAAAGCGGTTCTTCCGCATGGCGTCCTGCTGCAGCTTGCCGCCCCGGATCAGGACCGTGGGCGTCCCGCAGATCAGCGCCCGCAGCCGCAGGCTGCGGAGAGACAGCTGACTCAGCAGCAGTGACAGGGCCAGCAGCGTCAGGATCGGCAGCAGGCCAGAGAGCAGCGGAATGCCGAAGTCCTGCATGGGCACGGCGGCCAGGTCGGAGATCATCATGGTCAGCACCAGCTCGCTGGGCTCCAACTCGCCGATCTGGCGCTTGCCCATCAGGCGCATCCCGACCACAATAAGGAAATAGAGAATGATCGTTCGGACAAAGGCGGTTATCATGGCGAAAATCCCTCCGTTCCGCTAGTATCTGCCGGAACGGGATTTTTATCCGGGATAAGGCTCCCCCAGGAGGGGGAGATTCTTGTAAAGCATGGAAAGAAAATATAGAGTTATACAGCAACAGTTTTGAGAATTAATAAGAAAAAATAATGATGGATTCAAGTGTTCACAAACAATTACATTTCAAATCGGTAAACGCCGAAAACCGCAGGGAAGTTGAGGGCTTGACTGTCTTTTCTGAGCAGGCTGGTTTTATTGAGAGTGTAAGCGAGTGCTTGCGGGAGGCAGATGAATTGGAGCTGTGGCGGCCTGTTGGTATTTATGACAGCGACACGCTGATTGGTTTTGCTATGTACGGCTATTTTCCAGAGCCGGCTCCGGGACAGCTATGGCTGGATCGGCTGCTCATTGATAAAAGATATCAGGGAAAAGGATATGGAAAACAGGCGGTGCTTTCGCTTCTTGACAGATTGCATACAGAGTATCAGAGCGGCACGGTATATCTTAGCGTGTATGAGAATAATCCCCATGCAATCAAGCTTTATCAACAGATTGGTTTCCGGTTTAACGGGAAATACGATAGCAAGGGGGAACATATCATGGAGTATCATTTTTGAGAGATGTAGAGCCAGTCAACGGTCAATATGTGCTGAATCGTCTTAACAGACCTATTTAAGATGGGCTTATCAGGCGCATATTATAGTGACCGCATCAAAATCAAAAAAAGAAAAATCGCAGATGTGAAAGGAGTTTATGGGCCGCGGCCCATCACAGCGCCAGCGCCCGCCGCCAGCGGCGGGACGACGAGGGGAAGGGAGTATCGAAGGATTCGGCGGATGCCCTTCCGTGCCCACGGGCGCGTACACAGCCGGCAAATATGCGGGCAACCGCAAAACAAGGGGGGCTGTGACCGTGAAGAAAGTGACAAATGACTGCGTGTTTGTCCTTTTGACCATTCATTACAGAATCTTCAGGAGGATTATCGAATATGTGCGGAATCATCGGATTTGTAGGAAACGAGCCCGCGGCCCCCATTCTGCTGGACGGCCTGGAGCGGATGGAGTACCGGGGGTATGACTCCGCCGGCGTGGCGGTGCGGTCCGAGACGGCGGGACTCCAGGTGCGCAAGACCAAGGGGCGGCTTCAGGTCTTATCCGACCTGATCCACGGCGGCGCGGACCTGGAGGGGAACCTGGGCATCGGGCATACCCGCTGGGCCACCCACGGGGAGCCCAATGACATCAACGCCCATCCCCACGTCAGCGAGAACGGGCGGATCGCCCTCGTCCACAACGGCATCATCGAAAACTATCTGGAAATCAAGGAGCACCTCATGCGCCAGGGCGTCCACTTCACCTCCGACACGGACACGGAGGTGGTGGCACAGCTGCTGGAGTTCCACTACAACGAATGCCACAACATGCTGGAGGCTGTGGGCCGCTGCCTGCGGCGGATCGAGGGGTCCTACGCCTTCGGCATCATCTGTGCGGATTACCCCAACGCCCTCATTGCCGCCCGGAAGGACAGCCCCCTCATCATCGGCTACGGTCAGAACGGCAACTTCATCGCCTCCGACGTGACGGCTGTCATCAAGTACACCCGGGACGTGGTGTACATGGACGATGGGGAGATCGCTGTCCTCACCGCCGACAGCGTGGACGTGTTTGACGACGAGCTGCTGCCGGTGGAGAAGACCCACAGTCTGGTGGACTGGGATGTGTCCGCAGCGGAGAAGGGCGGCTACGCCCACTTCATGGCCAAGGAGATCATGGAGCAGCCGGAGGCGGTCCGCAAGACCATCTCCCCCCGCATCCGGGACGGCCGTGTGGTGCTGGACGATCTGCATCTGACGGCGGAGTACGTCCGCGACCTCTCCCGGATTTACGTCATCGCCTGCGGCTCCAGCTACCATGTGGGCGTGGTGAGCAAGTACAGCTGGGAAAAGCTGCTGCGCCGCCCGGTGGAGGTGGTGCTGGCCTCCGAGTTCCGGTACTGTGATCCTCTGGTGGACGAAAAGACTCTGGTCATCGTCATCAGCCAGTCTGGAGAAACCCTGGACACTATGGCCGCCATGCGGGAGGCCAAGCGCCGGGGCGGCCGGACCCTGGCCATCGTCAATGTGGTGGGCAGCTCCATCGCCCGAGAGGCGGATGACGTGCTGTACACTTGGGCCGGGCCGGAGATCGCCGTGGCCACCACCAAGCCATACACCACCCAGCTGGTGCTGATGGATCTGGTGGGCCTCTATCTGGCGGACCTGCTGGGTACGGTGGAACAGAGCGAGTATGACACCATTCTCTCCGAGATGCAGCTGCTGCCGGAGAAGATGCGCCAGTTCCTCTCCCACACGGAGGACATCCAGTATTACGCCTCCCGGTACTTCAACCACGACTCCATCTTCTTCATCGGCCGGAACCTGGACTACGCCATGGGCCTGGAGGGTTCCCTGAAGCTGAAAGAGATCAGCTATATCCATTCGGAGGCCTACGCCTCCGGCGAGCTGAAACACGGCACCATCTCCCTGATCGAGCCGGGGACCCTGGTGGTGGCCCTGGGAACCTACGCGCCTCTCTTTGACAAAGCCATGAGCAACGTGGTGGAGGTGAAGGCCCGGGGGGCCGAGGTGCTGGCCCTGACCACCGAGGACTTCCGGGAAAAGATGGAGAAGACTGCCGACGCCACTGTCTCTGTGCCGGTAACCCATCCCATGCTCCAGCCCTCTCTGGGCGTGGTGCCCCTGCAGCTGTTCGCCTACTATGTGGCGCTCCAGCGGGGCTGTGACATCGACAAGCCCCGGAACCTCGCCAAGAGTGTGACTGTGGAATAACGAATTGCCGCCCGGACCATCTGGTCCGGGCGGTTTTTTTACTTGACTTATATAGGAAATCGATATATAATGGCGCTGTCAAAATATATAGAATATCTATATAAGGAGGAAGTCTATGGAGGCCGATAAGAGTCTGGTCAGCGGCAGCATGGCCCTGTTGGTCCTGAAGCTGCTGGAGGACGGGGACAAGTACGGCTACCAGATGACCAGCGAGCTGCGGCAGCGGTCGGAGGACGTGTTCCACCTGAAAGCGGGGACCCTGTACCCCCTCCTCCACAGCCTGGAGGAAAAAGGGCTGGTCACCGCCTACGAGCGGGAGGCCGCTGCCGGTAAGCCCCGGCGGTACTACCATCTGACAAAGGCGGGGGAGGCCGCCCTGCGGGAGAAGGAGACGGCGTGGCACACCTATGCCGATGCCGTGGGCCGTGTGCTGGGGGGAGGTGCCTGCTGTGCCGGGACCTGAGAGCGTCCGGGGCTATCTGGACGCGGTGGAGGCACAAATCCGCTGGAAGCGGGCCCGGACTGTGGCGGCCCGGGAGCTGGAAACTCATCTGGAGGACCAGCAGGAGGAATTTCTGGCCGAAGGCCATCCGCCGGAAGAGGCGGAGCGCTTGGCAGAAATTCCTCCTGCTGGTCCTCCAGATGAGCGCTTGGCAGTGGAGGATATGGGGGACCCGGTGGCCGTGGGCGCGGACCTGGACCGCCTCCACCGGCCCAGGCCCCAGTGGGGGATGCTGGGCCTGACCCTGGCGCTGCTGCTGGTGGGCGGCTGGTTGCGGTACGCCCTCACCCGAGCGGGAGCACCCTGGGATGAGGATCTGGATCCGCTGCGCTGTGCTCTGTCAGTGGTGACCGGGGCTGCTGTGCTGGTCGGAGCCTACTTCCTGGACGTCTCCCGGCTGCTGCGCTGGGCCAAGTGGGTGTACATCGGTGCGGTGGCCGTTGGAGTGCTGTCTCTGCATCTCTCCCCGACTGTCAACAACGCATCCTATTTCACCCGGTATGTGGTGCTGTTCTATCCGGCAGTCTACGCACTGTGGCTGTATGCCTGCCGGGGAAAGGGCTGGCGGGGCCTGCTGGCTGCCGTGGCGGGCGGCATCCCTTTGACGGTGGTCTGTATGTGTGCGCCCTTTATTCAGGGGATGATTCAGGTGATGGTTATTGGCTGCTTTCTGCTGTTGCTCGCTATCCAGATGGACTGGTTCACCGTGCCCCGGCGGCAGGGACTGGCGGCGGTGGGCGGACTGGCCGCTGTGATGACTGGAGCGGTGCTGTGGCTTCTGTTTGTGGCGGGCTATAATGCAGCGCGGATTCAGATTCTCCTGCACCCGGAGATAGACCCACAGGGGGCGGGGTATCAGGCTGTAATGGCTCGCCGGATACTTGGGGCATCCCGCCTGATGGGGAAGGGAGGAGACCTCTCAATCCAGCTGAATACGGTACAGGGTATGGAACTTCCCCCGGAGATGATGCTGCCGGAGTGGAACCACGATTTTCTGCCCACCACCATGGTCTACAAACTGGGGTGGTTGCCCTATCTGCTCCTGCTGGCAGTTTTGGCTGTCCTGCTGCTGTGGATGCTGCGGCGATGTGCCTGCCAGCAAAGCCAGAGCGGAAAGCTGCTGGCACTGGCCGTTGTCCTGACGCTGGCGGTGCAGTCGGCCTTTGCGGCGGCGCTGAATCTGGGCTTTGTGCTGTTCAGTGCCCAGCTCCCTCTGGTGACGGGAAATCTCCACAGCATGGTGGACTGCGCCCTGATCGGGTTGGCGCTGTCGGCCTTCCGCTCAGAGTCCATTTTGCGGGACGCGGTGGTTCCGGTCCCGCGGCCCCCGCAAACACAAACAGCTTGACCAGAAAAGACAAGGGCGGAGAGGGAGCCCCTCTCCGCCCTTGCTGTATGCAATTCGTCAGTTGGCCTCCTGAATCAGGAAGGTCTGGTTCCCCACCCCGTCCGCGGATTTCTCCACTTCCAGGTCCTCATGCGCCTCCTGCACCGCCAGCTGCGCATCCGTCATAGGCTCCCATGGGATACCGGTACTCTCCACAAAGGCCCGGGCAGCGTCCGGATCGGCTGTATGTGTGTCCAGCGGCAGGGTGAACATGCAGCCCGTCACATTGTCCCGCAGATCCACTGTGCCGTCTTCTGCCAGGGAGAAACGCTCATAGGAGGGGGCGGCGAATCCCTCATACAGCGCGAGATATACCGTGTGATCCGAAAATATCTCCAGGCTCTGCGTGTCCAGTACATAATAGGCCCGGCCGTCCCGCAGAAAGGAGGAGCAGGCACCGTTCAGGGTGAACACGTTGACGGCCCGGGGATCATAGCCGGACACCAGGGGCGTAACAGTGAAGGCCCCGCAGGGGACCACGTCATAGTTCTCCTCTGTCAGGGGTGTGCCGTCCGTCCGGACCACGGACACCACGGCATAGGTGCGGCTTTCCTGGACATCGGCGCACCACTGGGAGATGTTGGCGCCGCTGACCATCCCCATCAGGGTGACGGTGTAGTCCCCAACGGTCTGGGTCTCATTGAGGATCACGGCGGCTTCGCTCTGGAAGGCCTCCGCCAACATTGGATCGTTCAGTTCCACCGCAACCTGGGCGGGGGTCAGCCACAGCACGGCGGCGGACACAGTCACGGCCAGGAGGGTAATTTTTTTCGTGCGATTCATGGACATCTTGTTCTGCTCCTTTTCAGATGCGTGCCGCATGGCTGCCAGCTTTTGAAGAGTCCGCTCCTCGAAGTCCGGGGAGAAGTCCACGGCGTCAAATGCGGCGCGGTAGTTCTGGCGATTCATTCCACATCCTCCTTTAAAAGTTGGCGCAGCCGCTCCCGCCCCCGGGAGAGCCGGGTCCCCACGGTAGGGAGGGGGATTTGCAGCAGCTTGGAAATCTCCTTGATGGAATAGCCCTCATAATAATAGAGGTGGATGACAGCGCTGTACTTCGCCGGCAGGGCCTGCACGGCGGAAAGGATGGGGGAGGGCTCCGGCATCTCTCCGCCTGGAAGGACCTCCGCGGTCTCCAGGGGGAGATTCCGCCGCTCCGCCGCCCGGGCCATGTCGCAGGCCCGGTGGAGCGTGGTGCGGATCAGCCACGCCTTTTCGTGCTCCAGGTCCCGGAAGTGCGGCCGGGTGGTCAGCAGCTTCAAAAAGACCTCCTGCACCACGTCTTCCGCGTCGGCGGGAGAGGACAGGCGGGTCATGGCGATCCGCAGCAGCATGGGGCTGTACGCAGCCACCGTGCGGCGGATGGATTCGTCGGTACCAAACGAAGTCAGGGTCCTCAGCTCCTTTCACCCATAACACGGACCAGCCTGCCCGGATTATTCACCTTCCGGAAAAATTTGCAAAGCCCGTTTTCTGCCTGCGGGAGATTGACAGGGAGAAGCGGCTGTGATAATATGTAAACCAATTATAGCGTCCCTCCGCACTGCGGTGGGACTTTTTTGGGACACGGTATGTCGAAAAAACAGGAAAGGAAGCGGATCATGGGAAAAAAACGGGTGTTTGCGGCGCTGCTGGCGCTGGCAGTGACAGTGGGGTCTCTGGTACTGCCGGCCCGGGCGGCCTTTACCGATACGACGGGCCACTGGGCGGAGACCGCCATCACGAAATGGAGTGAGGAGTACAGCATCATCAACGGCTATGAGGACGGCACATTCCGGCCGGACAACTCCATCACCCGGGGCGCCTTTGCGGGCATTCTGGACCGCTTCCTGAAATTCCAAAGCACCTCGCCCGCCGGGACGTTCTCTGATCTGAGCGGGAACTACTGGGAGGATGCCATCCTGAAGCTCCACGCCTCCGGCGTTTACCTGGGCAACAACGGGCAGGCCCTGGCCGGGGACACCATCACCCGCCAGCAGGCGGTGACCATGATCGCACGGGCCTTCAACATCTCGGGGGAGAGCGCAACGGTCTATTACCTGGATGCGGACCAGGTGGCGGATTACGCGAAGCCGTATCTGGCGGAGATGTCCGCCCTGGGCTACATCACGGATTCCTCCGACGGGTACTTCCGTCCCACGGACGCCATCACCCGGGCGGAGATCGTGACGATCCTGGACAACATGATCGAGGTGCTGATCCAGACCAGCACCACCTACACCCAGGACGTGGAGGGCACGGTGATGGTCAACGCGGCGGAGGGGGCCTGCCTCCAGGACATGACCATCACGGGGGATCTGATTCTGGCCCCCGGCGTCACCGGGACGGTGACCCTGGAGAACGTGACCATCCAGGGCGCGGTACGGAACTTCGGCAGCGCCGTGGTCACGGACCTCTCCCAGCGGCCGGAGGAGCCGGAGCAGCCGCCGGCCATCCAGCCCGGCGACGTGTACACGCCCTCGGAGACCACAGGGGAGTATCTGACATACAGCAACCAACAGATCCCCATCTACGCCGGGGTGGAGCGGAACCGCTTCTCCCAGGGAGATTTCATGTGGGACCCGGACCGTCCGGACCGCCTGATCTATACCGGTGACGACTACCGGACCCGCTTCGGCATCGACGTGTCCGCCTATCAGAACCGGGCCAGCGCCAACAACACCATCGACTGGGAGGCCGCCAAGGCCGACGGCGTGGAGTTCGCCATGGTGCGGATCGGCCTGCGGGGCTACGGCTCCGGCAGCATCATGGAGGATGCTTTCTACGCCCAGAATATTGACGGGGCCATGGCGGCGGGCATCGAGACCGGCGTCTACTTCTTCGCCCAGGCCATCACCGTGGAGGAGGCCATCGAGGAGGCGGACTTTGTCATCAGCCTGCTGGAGGGCCACGAGATCGACGGCCCCGTGGCCTACGACTGGGAGATGCACGACAGCACCTACCGGGTCTACGGCACCACGCCGGAGATGGCCACCGCCTGCGCAGTGGCGTTCTGCGAGCGCATCGAAGAGGCCGGCTACGACGCCATGGTCTACGCCGGGCAGTATGTCAGCTACATCAAATATGACCAGGGCGCTCTGGAGCCGTATCTCTCCTGGTACCCCGAGTACAAGAGCGAGAGCTCCGAGCTTCTGTACCCCACCCTGTACTATCACATGGACTACTGGCAGTATTCCAGCAAGTGCTCTGTGGCCGGTATCGGCGGCAACGTGGATGTGAACCTCCAGTTCATCCGGCGGTAAGCCCTTCTCTCCAAAAGAAATACGGCGGGGCGTCTGCCCCGCCGTATGGCGATTCCAGGGGAGTTACTTGCGGTTTTCCTTCTGGGCCTTGTTCTGGTTCTGCTGGCTGTTCTCACGGTTCTCCTTCTGCTGAGTCTGGCCGGCATCGCGCTTGTTCTGGTTGTCGCGGTTGCTCATCAGGACACCTCCTTTCGCCTGCTTGAGTACATGGCATAGTCTCACCGCCAGCTGCGGAAATTATACGCGGAGGCTGGAAAAAACCTTGTCACCGGAGGAAAAAATGGATTGACAAAAGGACAAAAGGGTGCTATACTAATCCAGCAAAACAAAGAAGGCTGACTGCATCCGCCTCACCTCCAGCGATTTGGCAAAGAGGTTTACACTGCTGTAATCAGACCACCGGGCGGTGGTTTGTTGTTGCGCGGATGCCTGCATGGTATCCGCGTTTTGTGATTCTGAGATGGAGGTGCTTCGACCATTAGTAAAGTAGTGCATGAACTGAACGAGGAGATCAGAGACAAGGAGATTCGCCTGATCGGTTCCGAGGGCGAGCAGCTCGGCATCATGCCCCCTGCGGAAGCTTTGAAGATCGCCGACGAGCAGGGCCTGGACCTGGTCAAGATCTCGCCGCAGGCCGTTCCCCCCGTGTGCAAGCTGATGAACTACGGCAAGTTCCGGTTCGAGCAGAGCAAGCGGGAAAAAGAGGCCAGAAAAAACCAGCACGTGGTGGAGATCAAAGAGATTCGGATGTCTCCGGGCATCGACATCGGGGATTTCAATACGAAGCTCAAAAACGCGCAGAAGTTCATCGCCGACGGCAACCGCGTCAAGGTCTCGGTCCGATTCCGCGGCCGGGAGATGGCCCATACCGACATCGGCAGGGACCTGCTGGACCGGTTTGCCGCACAATGCGCCGAAACCGCCAATCTGGATAAGCCCGCCAAGCTGGAGGGCCGGATGATGTCCATCTTCCTCTCCCCCAAATCCGGCAAGTAATCTGATTTCAACGATACGGAAGGAGCAACCATTATGCCGAAGCTGAAGACCCACAGTGGTGCAAAGAAGAGATTTAATCTGACCAAGACCGGAAAGGTCAAGCGCGCCAAGGCCTACAAGAGCCATATCCTGACCAAGAAGGATACCAAGCGCACTCGTCGTCTGCGTGCCGGCGGCTATGCGGATACCACCAATGTGGATGCCATCCGCAAGATGATCCCCTACAAGTAAGACACGAGACGTTCAAATAGGAGGTTTTTGAAATGGCTAGAGTCAAGGGCGCGATGATGACGCGCAAGAGAAGAAATAAGATCCTGAAGATGGCGAAGGGCTACTGGGGCTCCAAGTCTAAGCACTTCCGTGTGGCCAACCAGGCCGTGATGAAGTCCCTGAGCTATGCCTACACCGGCCGCCGGCTGAAGAAGCGTGATTTCCGCTCCCTGTGGATCACCCGCATCTCCGCCGCCTGCAAGATGAACGGCATGAACTACTCCACCTTCATGCACGGCCTGAAGGTCGCTGGCATTGAGATCAACCGGAAGATGCTGGCGGAGATGGCTGTCAACGACGCCGCCGCCTTCACCCAGCTGACCGAGATCGCCAAGAAGGCGTAAGATCCCTTTCCAGACTATGTGAGCAGCGCCCTCCCAAATGGGAGAGCGCTGCTTTTTGTATATCCAGGGGCGGAGGGGAGGCAATCCCCGTTGTGCCCCTTCGGTCAGGCTTTCCGACAGAAGTACGGCCCGCAGTCCGCCTCATGGGTCTGCGCAAACGTCCAGGTGAAATCCTTGTCTACCACATACCAGTCCGCTCCGGGAATGGCGCGTGCATCTGCGGGCAGGGTAACCAGCTCCTCCGCCGTCACCGGCCGCACCAGAGGCTCACCCTCCGGCGGCTCTTCATAATAAAAGAGGTATTTCTTACCGGATGCCTCCGACAGAGCCTGCCGGGCCGCGTCGCCGGACAGGCAGGGCACCAGGTTCCAGGAGAAGAGATGCCACAGGTAATTCCCATCCGACAGCACATGCCTCCCCAACTCCGCGTCGGACACGCCGTCGGCAAAAACGTCCAGCCAGCGGTTCTTCACCCGCCGAATGTCGGTGGGGAAGGGTTCCTCCCAGGGAACCATGGTGGCCACACACCGACAGATGGGCAGCCCCTGCTCATGGAACTTGGCCTCGTAGTCCGTCATGACGCCCACCGGGCCATTCGCATGGAGGTCCCGGGTGACCTCGGACAGCTCAAAGCCGAACAGAGGCAGCTCCTCCACGGAGAAGGTGAAGAGGTCCTGATTGTCCGTCTTGAAGTGGATCTGCCCGCCCATCTTCAGCACCTGGCGGTACAGCCGCAGGAAGTTGCCGTGGGTCAGGCGGCGCTTGGCGTGGCGGTTGCTGGGCCAGGGATCGCAGAAATTGATATAGATCCGGTCCGCCTCTCCCGGGGCAAAGAACAGGGGCAGCTGGTCAGCATTGGCGTCGATGAAGAACACGTTGGTGAGCCCCTGGGCCGCACACCGCTCCATGGCCATGACCATGGCATCCGGCACCCGCTCCACAGCGATGAACAGCACGTCCGGCTCCGCCGCCGCTGTGCCGGCGGTGAAGCGGCCCTTGCCGCAGCCCAGCTCCAGCCGCAGCTCCCGGGCCTGGGGCATCAGCTCCCGCCACTTGCCCGGCATGGAGTAGGGCTCCCGGATCAGGCGGTCGCCGCAGCGCTCCATCCGGGGGATCAGATTCTTTTTCTTTCGCATCCGCATGTGTCAACATCCTCCTGGGTCGGTTCCCGATCCGATTTCAGGAAGACCCCGCCGGGGAGTCCTCCGTACATTCAGAATGCTATTGTACCATACAGACCCGGCGCTGTAAATGGCGGCGTGGATTTCCTGCTTGCGCGGAAAGCAAAGAGATGATATGATAGCCCAAATGGGAGGGGGGAGCGATGTGCCCAAGATGCCCTACTGCGGCAGAAGCATGTTTTATCAGGAGGCGGGCGAGGGCCCGGTCCTGATTTTTCTCCATGGCAATACCGCCTCATCCCGGCTGTTTGAGCCGTTGCTTCCACTCTATACGCCTCATTTCCGGTGTGTACTGCTGGACTTTCTGGGAAACGGGCGCTCCGACCGGGTGGAGTCGTTTCCGGCGGACCTGTGGCAGGAAGAGGCCCGGCAGGCCCTGGCCCTGATCCGGGCGGCGGGCTATGAGAGGCCCTGTCTGCTGGGAACCAGCGGCGGCGCCTGGGCCGCCATGAACGCGGCTCTGCTGGCACCCGGCGCAGTAGGCGCCGTAGTGGCGGACAGCTTTGACGGGCGGAGCCTTCACCCGGGGTTTGCGCGGGATTTGACAGCAGAGCGGGACCGCGCCAAAAGAGACGAGGCAGCCCGGGAATTTTATGCATGGTGCCAGGGACCGGACTGGGAGGCGGTGGTGGACCGGGACACGGATGCCCTGTTGCGATGCGCCGCCTCCGGACGGCCGCTGTTCTGCGGCCCGCTGGAGCAGATGCGGCCGCCGGTACTCCTGATGGGGAGCCGGGAGGACCCCATGTGCAGACAGGATTTGGAAGAGGAATACAAGGCGATGGCGGCGCAGATGCCCCATGCCGCCGTGCGCTTGTTTGCATCCGGTGGGCACCCTGCCATTCTTTCCCGGGCGGAGGCGGCTAAGGAGGAGATTCTGGCATTTTGGCTCCGGTGCGAGGCGGCCGAGAGGCTGTGAGATTTCCGGCAGATACAGCTGGAACGAAGGGCCTTGTGAATGCATTAACAAAATTGTATAAAGTTTAACGAGCAATTTGTATGAAGTGTAAAAAACGTGAAATTTTTCGCAAACTGCACAAATTATACTTGATAAATGCCGCCAGTCACCCTATAATAAAGTTTGTGAGTAAATTGGCAATATCGGAATGACTCTGTGTTCTCCCGGAGGGGCGGCACAGCCCGGCCCCCTGGAGTGCCGAAAGGCATGAAACAAGGAAACCAAACAATTTATTCAAAAATAACAGGAGGAAAAATCATGAAGGTTGCAGTTTTTGGCGCAGGTACCATGGGCAGCGGCATTGCGCAGGTTTTCGCGGCAAAGGGCCACACCGCCCTGATGTATGCCAGCTCCGTCGCTTCCGCGCAGAAGCACAAGGATAAGCTGGCTGCTTCCCTGCAGAAGCGGGTGGAGAAGGGCAAGATGACCCAGGAGGCTGTGGACGCCCTGCTGGCCAACGTGCTGGTGGAGGAGAAGTCCGCCTGCGCCGACGCGGATCTCATCATCGAGTGCGTCAAGGAAGACATGGCTACCAAGAAGGAGCTGCTGAATGAGCTGGACAGCCTGTGCAAGCCCGAGGCCATCTTCGCCTCCAACACCTCTTCTCTCTCTATCACCGAGATGGGCAACGGTCTGAAGCACCCCGTCATCGGTATGCACTTCTTCAATCCCGTGCCCAGCATGAAGCTGGTGGAGATCATCCGCGGCGCCAACACCACCCAGGAGACCTTTGATTTCATTTACAAGCTGTCCCAGGACATCGGCAAGGACCCCGTCGAAGTGCCTGAGGCCCCCGGTTTCGTGGTCAACAAGATCCTGATCCCCATGATAAATGAGGCCATCGGCCTGGTAGAGACCGGCGTCGCCTCCGTGGCCGACATCGACAAGGCCATGCAGCTGGGCGCCAACCATCCCATGGGCCCCCTGGCTCTGGGCGACTTCATCGGCCTGGACGTGTGCTTGGCCATTATGGAGACCCTGTACAATGAGACCGGCGACTCCAAGTACCGTCCCGCGCTGCTGCTGCGCAAGATGGTCCGCGGCGGCCTGCTGGGCAAGAAGACCGGCAAGGGCTTCTATGATTATTCCAAGTAATTGAAGTCAGCACCAACAAGAAAAGGAGTTAATGGTATATGGATTTTCATCTGACAAACGAGCAGCAGATGCTCCGGAAGATGTACCGTGAATTCGCCGAGAACGAAGTGAAGCCTCTGGCTGAGGAGATCGACGAAGAGGAGCGGTTCCCCATGGAGACCGTCGAAAAGATGGCCAAGCTGGGGATGATGGGTATTTACTTCCCCAAGGAGTACGGCGGCGCCGGCGGCGACGTTCTGTCCTACGCCATGTGCGTGGAGGAGCTGGCCAAGGTCTGCGGCACCACTGCTGTTATCGTTTCTGCCCACACTTCCCTGTGCTGCGCCCCTATCTTTGAGCACGGCACCGAGGAGCAGAAGCGGAAGTATCTGCCCGACCTGCTCTCCGGCAAGAAGATCGGTGCCTTCGGCCTGACCGAGCCCAACGCCGGCACCGACGCCTCCGGCCAGCAGACCCTGGCGGTGCTGGAGGGCGACCACTACGTCCTCAACGGCTCCAAGTGCTTCATCACCAACGGCAACGTGGCCGATACCTTCGTGGTGTTCGCCATGACTGACAAGTCCAAGGGCAACCACGGCATCTCTGCCTTCATCGTGGAGAAGGACTTCCCCGGCTTCTCCACCGGTAAGCACGAGA
>OGDN01002470.1_pt1 | contig 23592 bp, 17 predicted proteins | sample 1570271 | NCBI WGS metagenome assembly OGDN01 (sample SAMEA4384481, study PRJEB24528) | human gut metagenome | reverse complement strand
GGACTCCTTTCCAGTTCCCGATTCTATTGTTAGCTGACTTGTGCGTAACCTTTTCGGTTACGAACGTGTCGCACTCTTGCCCGCGCCAACCTGGTGTGCAAGCAGCGTATTCCCGCCGTACAACACATGGGCAATCGCCGTTCGCTGATGTTCCCGCAGCGTAATTTCCGGATTCATCCCGTCAAACACGATATGCGATCCGTCGTATTCGCGCGGCCGGGTCGAGTTGAACAGCTCGTTATAGCGCGTCACCAGCTCATGCCGACGGGTCGGGTCTTTCCATACCCAGTCGTGAAAAGCGTCCTTGATCGCCTGCTGCTTCTGCTGGGCAATCGTCGTTTCCTTCTGATTCAGTTCCCGCTTTTCCCGTCCGTTTTCATCCTGCACAACATCGTATACGCGCGTATCCCGCAGGTTGAGCGTATCTTCCAGAATTTTGAGCGCAGGCGCACGTCTGGTGCCGTATTTCATGTGGTTATTCACGTTCTCCGACAGAAGGCTCTTGCCGTCTATCGACCACTCCGCCGTTTGCGGCGCGTAATTCACGTGGATTCGCCGCTGTTCGTAATAGGGAATTCCCAGCAGTTCGATCATAAAGCGCTGAATGTACGCTTTGTCCACCCATGTCGTACCGAGCCGCACGTCGATTTCGGATGCGTCCAAATCCTTGGGCTGTGCCGCTTGGAGCGCCTCAACGTTGACGGCAAAGGACGAGTCGCTTTCCGCTGCCGTCTGCGCCACGCGCAGCTTGGCGCGCACATTGCCGGACAGATATTCATCCGCCGTCTGCCACGTCTGTTCCAGCGGGTCAAGGAAGATCACGCCCTGCAAGTCCGCAACGATTTCATCCTCCGCTTTGCCCGTCAGCCGTGCCATAAACGGCAGATCAACCTTCGCCCGCTCTCCAATGGATACCGCAAGCGCTTCGCTCGCCGTATCCACCTGCGTAACCGGTTTCCTCCGCCGGATCGTTCGTTTGCTGAAAATATCCGCCTTGCGTTTGAGCTTCCTGTCTTCATCCAATATTTCAAGCGAGCAAAGCAAATAGTATGAAGAATCGCCTTCAAACGCCCGCCCGTTGGCTTTGCCGTTGATGATCCCGTATTCGGTGCTGAACGCATCATACAACCGACCCAATTCCTCCTGCTGTGCCCTGATCTCCGCGTCGCTGCCGTCCGTAAGCTGCAAATCAATCAATTTTCGCACACAATCCCGCAGCTCAATCATCCCCTTGACGCGCTCCTGCGTCGTCTGATTGAGTACGGGACGGATCATTACCGAATTTTCGCGGTAGTAAACCTGACCGTTCACAAGCGCATACGAGAAATTGCGTACATCGGGATCAGCCGGAATCGTTCGTCCTTCATTTATATCCGTTTCGGATATTTCGATCCTTTTGTATTCCCCGTCGATGTTCCGCACCGCCGCATGGAGCTGCTGCGCGAGGTCTGCACCGGGAATCGGTTCGCATGTGGTTTCCTTCTCGTTTCCGTACATGCTTTTGTCCCATTGCATCCTGCCCAGCACCATGTCGGGATGATCGACAAAGTAGCTGTTGACGGGGATGCCGTCCGCCGTCTGCCCCAGATGGATCCAATCCGGCTCTATGTCGATGGGATGTTCCCTCTTTTGAAGAAAGAGAATATCCGATGTGACTTCCGTTCCGGCGTTGGCTTTGAAGGCGTTGTTCGGCAGTCGGATCGCGCCCAGCAGCTCCGCCCGCTGCGCGATGTATCGGCGCACATCGGGGGAAGCCTTGTCCATCGTGCCTTTGGACGTGATGAACGCGATCACGCCGCCCGGACGCACCTGTTCCAGCGTTTTGGCAAGGAAATAATCGTGAATCAGAAATCCATACTTGTCGAACGCCCTGTCCGCCACCTTGTAATTGCCAAAAGGCACATTGCCGACGGCGACATCAAAAAAGTCTTTGCGGTTCGTCTTTTCAAAGCCCGTGATCTCGATTCTCGCATCGGGATAGAGCTGCCGCGCCATGCGTCCCGTGATGCTGTCCAGTTCCACACCGTACAGCCGGCTTTGGCTCATACTTTCCGGCAGCATACCGAAGAAGTTGCCCACCCCGCAGGCGGGTTCAAGCACGTTTCCGTCCTGAAAGCCCATGCTGTCCAAGGCTTCATACATCGCCCTGATAACGACGGGGCTGGTATAGTGGGCGTTCAGGGTGGAGCCGCGCGCCGCCGCATATTCCTCGTCCGTCAAAAGGCTTTTGAGCTGCTGATATTCCTTTTGCCAACTCGCATTTTCGGCGTCGAATGCCTGCGGCAGACCGCCCCAGCCGACGTATTTGGAGAGCGTTTCCTGTTCCTGCGGCGTTGCCTGTCTGCCCTCGGCTTCAATCTGCTTGAGCGTCTGGATGGCGGCAATGTTGAACGCATACTTCGTCTTTGCGCCGCCTTCGCCCAGATGGTCATCCGTGATATGAAAGTTCTGCGCTTTGTATGAATGGTTTTCTTCCAACGGCGGTTGCCGCGGTTCTTCTGCGTCCAATTCAGATACAGCGGTTTCAAAGGACGGCATTTCTTCCCGCTCATAGAACAACGCATCGTTCCGCGTATCTTCGGCAAGCATCTGCTCAAACGTGTCCCGCCGCTCCACCCTTGAAATCGGATAAAGCAGCGTCGGGTCGCGCAAATTTACGTGCTGATCCGTGATTTCTTCGATAAGGAACGCCGTATTGCCCAGATAGACCGTATCGCCTACCTGATAGGACGGCTCATCCCGCCTGCCGTCCAGCTCCTTGACGACTTCATATCCGCCTTGTTCGGCAGGCTCGGCAAAATAGATGCCGTGTCCGTTTTCCGTCAACGCTTTTGCCGCAACGCTCCACCGTCCGAAGGGCATCCCCGTAACCGATACCGCGCCCATGCCGGGGATATTTCGTTCAAATAATCGGGTATCCATCAGTGGTGCGGCAATTTTAGCGTCATCTCCGTAAAAGAGCAATGTATCGTCCACTCTTACGCCGACCAGCCGTCGGGGATGTTCATCCTTCAGCCTTTTATACGCTTCCACATCCGGCGTAAAGCTGATTTCCGGCTCTTTTCGGTCTGGCGCGTCGGATTTCAGATAATGCCCATCGTGAATAAGCCTGTCAATCCGTTCGGCAACCTGATTCCATTTCAGCAGCACATCGGGACAGTTGCTTTTCCTGAGCTGAATCCCCTTTGCGTCGTGGCTTTCCGAACTCCCATGTTCACCCGATACGCCGGGCATTCTCCCGCCTATCCCGTATTCGTTTTTCAGAAATTCCAGCTTTTCATTGGTGCTGTGAGGTGCTGAAAAGAACTGGTAAATTCGACTGCCCGCGCCCGCGATCGGAGCGTTTTGGGTCAGCACCGCGTCGATTTCATCCTGCGTCATAAAACCGCGAACATCGGGCAGCAGCATCTTGCCTTCGGGCAGCTCCTTCCGCGCCAATGCCAAATCTCTGAGACGGGGGAGAATGTCCTTCGGCAGAAGAAAACGAAAGCGCATCAGATCGGGCTGCATCGCGACCGCATCCGCAAAGACCTCCATCTGCCGGATCAACCCGTGCAGGAATTCAGGCTGCTCCATCTTCTCGGAAAGATGATTGACGCAATCCGGGAAAATCAGCGGCGTATCTGTCATCAGGGAGAGATACCCGTTTTCTCTTGCGGCGCTGTCGCGGTACATATAGATCAGCCGCTCGGCGGTTTTTCGGCGAATGGTTCCGGGGGCTTCCACGTTTTCGAGCTGTGTGCCGAATTGCCCGGCTTCAATCAGCTCGCCGACGCGCTTTGCGGCATCCGTCCACGATATGACCTGCGCATTGTTGGCATACCGCGCACGATCTCCGGCGGCCATTTGGATTCCGCTTGGGTCGAACCAGACCGAAAAGCGCCGCCCGTCCAATTCAAAGCCGCTGCCGTCGTGGTAAAGGGTCTTCATTCGCAGCGCGATTTCCTCGTTCGTTTTGCCGATCATCGTGTCAAACGCCAGCTCCATGCGGGTATCCTCGCCATTGCCGCCGAACCGCAGCGCCGTATCAAGCACTTTGGATATAAAAGAAGGAGCGGAAACCGCTCGGTCATCCGCTCCTTCGCCATATTCGGTTATCGTTTCAAAAAGGCTCGTCTGCCCCGGATTTAAGCGTACACCAGCTCGGTCAGTACGATTTCCTCTGCCTGCGCTTTCAGGCTGTTCATCGTGCCGACCCACGCCATCGGGTCGCGTTCCTTCAGCGCTTCGTTCACGCCCTGCGCCGCCGCCATCTCGCTGACCATGCGGTTCACCCGCTCGCCCGCCGTCTGGTCGATCTCCGCCAGATGCGTCGTCAGCTCGCCCGTCAGGAGCAGGCTGTTGAACAGCATTTTCCTGTGTTCTTGCAGATACGCCTTGCGCATCCTGCCGTACTTGCCCAGCGTCACCTGCTCGTCCGGGATTTTCAGGTCGGGAATCTGGTATCCGTTCACCGTTTTGTAGTTCAACATGTTCTTTGCTCCTTTCAACGCTTCGCACTTCCCGCTCAATGCTTCTCAATACTTCTTCGGAGATTTCGCTGACCGCCGTTCCGAGTGCCGTCAACGCCTGCGGCGTGTTCCATTCAAGGATGGTCGCGAAATCTTCCGGCTCGAACCGATGTTCTTCCGCCAATCCGCAGCGGCTGAGGAGCATATACTGAACGCCCGTCGTCGCCGTATTTCGGAAAGCCAATTCGAGGTTGAGTTCATCATACTCCGAAAGCAGAGAACCGTCAACGATGTCGCGCAGCTCGTCCTGATGCTCCTGCCAGTAATCCATCGCTTTCTGCATGGCGATTTCTTCGAGCTGTCCCGCAAGCCCACGATTGGCAGAACTGCCGTATTCCTTTTCCAGCACGGCGGCGATGGGCGCTCTGTTTTCTTCGCGAATCGCCCATGTAAAAGGCGTTCGGGCGTTTTGCCGGGCACCGGTATCCGATATATCAAAAACGTAGCGGTAGCGGGGCACGTCGCCGGTCATATCCAGCAGCGCAATGCCTTTTGCGCCGCGTCGGACATACCGCCGCATGGTATTCGTCCACAGCTCAAACGACGCGCAGGCGGTCGCGTCCGGGCGCTGGGCGTAGATCATCATCTGGTCGTAAAAACTATATTTGTACAGGGTGGAAGCCGTTTGCAGAAACGAGCGCCACGTTTCCCCGTCGGCGGAGATCTCTCGCGCGGTCTGTGCGGCAAGCTGTACATAATCGTCAATTTTGGGCATTTCATCGCTCCTGTATGTCTTTCCGTTTCGTCGCCGTCATCGTATCTCGTTCATGTTTGGCTTTGAGCCTGTCCGCAATCCGCAAACGCTCTGAATGGAAATACGGATTTCTCCATAAGCGCAGCGGAATATCCGTCGGTTTCATCAGGTTTCCATGATTCTGTGGAAAGACCCGCACCGCGTCCACGCCGATTTCCTTCACGATCTTTTCGATCATCGCCAGCGCAACGCAGTTCGTATTCGCAAAGCTGCTTCGCGTGAAATCATCGCACAGCACGTTTTTTCCGTGCCGCACATGCAGCACGTCCAGATCAAACCCGCCGACCCAGCCGACGCCCATCGTCAGATGCGGCTTATCGGTGATGTCGTCGTTTTCCTGTCGGTCTCGCAGTTCGCAAAAGCGCTGCTTCGCCTGATCGAACCGGTCAAAGCGTTCCAGCGGACTTGGATTTTCCGAACCTCGAATCCACGAAGATAAATCCTCGATGACGTAATAATTCCACTTGCCCGGATCGCGTCGCTGCGTCACATAGTCCACGCACTCGCCGCGCCGAAAGCTCTCAAAAACCACTTGATCCGCGCCGAAACGTTCGCTGTCCGATACAACCGCAAACCTTCCGGCGCCCAATTCCCGGATTCGGAAGTTATACTCCCTATCCGGATTTCGTTCCGCCGTCCATTCCAAAGACATCCCTCCTTTTCTTTTTGGGAAAACCGTTTTTCGCCAGTTATCCCCAATCTGTCAACAGGTTTCGCCGGGTTTTCAACATGGATGTCCACAGCTTACCCACATTTTCCCCAACAAAAAAACAGCCTGTTTCCAGACTGCTTTCCCTTGATTCCGATATCATTCATCTTCGACACGCTGAATCAAGCCCAAATCCAACAGCGCAATCGCCATCAGGCTGAGCAGATCATAGCCGCCATTTTGACCGATTCGCTTTCCCTTTTTCAGCTCAAACATCCTTGTACTGCGGGATTCCACTGAACACACCACCCAAATACATCTTCTCGTAGTTCTGCGCCGTCCTCGGCTGTTCCGAAGAGAATCGGACGATATTGCTTCCCTCCTGATCGAAGTTGACCGCATAGAGCTGATCCGGTCTGAACAGGCTCGAACTGAGCAGATTGGTCGAATGGGACACGATAAAAATCTGCGCCTGCTCTGCATGTTTCATAAAATACCGAATCAAAAGTTCTTCCAAATCATTATGCAGTCCGCTGCTGAATTCATCACAGATCAGCATACCGCCATGACGGATAACGCTCAAATACATCGGCAAAAACTGCACCAGAATCTTATTGCCCAAGGATTCGATATCCATCGGAATTTCCGGCATGATTCCATCCCGTTTCACCGTCAGATTGCCAAAGCCTGTTTCACCCGCATTTCTTTCAGGATGATGAATCAGATGAAAAGGAAACCCGCATTCATCAAGGAACTGATTGATTTCCATGATTCCATGTTCTTCGATGTACTTCTCAATTCTGAGCGACTGATCCTCTCCGAAGGACATCACCAAACCCGTTTCCATATTGACATATTGGGATGCACGCAAAAATTCAAACCACTTCTGCAAAACCTCATGTCCGCGAAACCGAGTATTAAACCACAAATCGCGCAGGAAAAGCCCTTCGTTCGGAATCCCGTTAAAGACTTCCTTTTCCGTGATTTTTGATTTAGCCGTTGCGCCCGTCCGCTCCATCATCACCTTGCCATCCAGCACCAGTCGTTCAACCAGCAGCTTATCCGTGTTCTGATATCGAATCGTGTACTCAATTTCGGCGTTGTCAATCCAAAAACGGTATGTGTTTTCAAACATATCCGCATCGGAAAACAGGCACAAAAAGTTCTTCCACTTCATCTCGCGAACGGCAAAAAGCGCCATCAGCAAAAAGCGGAGCGGTTCAATCAGGTTTGTTTTGCCGGAAGCATTGGCTCCTACAAACATACACTCCTTCAAGATTCCATTGCAGACGTTTGTTTTCTCCAATGTCTGATATTGGGTTTTCTTCAAATCCACTTCTGTCGCATTTTTAATTGACTTGAAGCCCTGAATACAATAGCTTTGCAGCATAATGGCACCCCCTGATCTCTTTAAGCTATTATACCACAGGCATCTCCTTTTCGTGTATCATTTTTTCATTTTCATCTGTCTGAATCGTAATTTTTTTACGATATCATTTTTCCCTCTTTTCGATTAAAACGCAAGAAGGCGGACGCTCGCGCATCCGCCCCTCGGCATACTTTCGCTTCTTCCTTTCCTTGTCCTCATATTCTCGCCATGCCGCATCTGCTGCTTTGCTCTGTCCGCACGGCTTTTCCATCATCAGCCGCTCGAACGGACTGTTCGTAAAGTATCGCAATTCATCCCCCTTTTCAGGCGCAAAAAAAGCAGCCCTTTTTCAGACTGCTTACTTCTCAAAAGCAACTCGGTGTATATCGAACAGTTACGATTAACACCCTTTTATTTTCTTCCTCGACGCGATAAACAATCGTGTAGTTTTTGACAAACAGTTGTCGATATTCCCTGTCTGTAAAAACACCTGTTCGGCGCACAGAACCCCGCTTAGGCGTATCTTCAAGGCTCAAAATCGCTTGTTCAATACGATCAATCAGGTTTTCTGCTGCCGTCGGCGCAGACAATTCGCTGACAATATAAGCATATATCTCGTCAAGATCCTGCAATGCTCGATTCATCAACTGCACGCTGTATTTATCCAAGGTGCTTCCTCCTCAACTGTTTCAGCGCGCTCCGAGCCTCGTGCGTTTCACCACTTAAAGCAAATTCCATTTCAGCATCATAAATCGCACCATTCATCGCCATGCGCTCTACCATTTCCTCATAGGCTTCGATACTCATCACAACGAGATCACCATACCCATTTTTTGTGATAAACACCGGTTCTCGCTTAGCGTGACAAATATCTGAAATTTCATTGGTGTTACGCAAATCCGTAATAGGTCTAATCTGCGGCATATTCCTTCCTCCTCTCTTTTCTTGTACATTATTATAACAGAATTATGTACGTTTCTCAATCAAAATATCCCTCTTCCTTTATTTTTTATTTTTCTTCGTTCTCCTCCCCGATTTCCTCCTCGTCGTCATCATCATCGAGTTCCGTGTTGTAGCGCGGCTGTGCGTCTCTCTTCTTCCCCTGCACAACGAACGCCGCAGCGCCGCCCGCAATCAACATCACCAGCAGCACGAGCGCCATCATCGCCGCCGAATCGCTTATTTTCTCCGTCTCCGGCTTGGGTTCGGCGGTCGGCTTCGGCGTAGGCGTTGCCGTGGGTTCGGGCGTAGGCTGTTCATCCTTGCTCACCACACCGAAAAGGTCGCGGTCATCCACAAGGTTGAGGAAGTAGGTTTCGTACTGCTCGCCGTCCTTGTCCAGCGGCTTGTCGTAGTCGATCACAAGGTAATACGTTTCGCCCTTGCGCGTCTGCACCGTGATGAACTGCTTGTTGGTCGCCTTGGAATACAGCAAATCCACCGTTTTCATGTTGCCGCCCATCGAAAAGGGCTTGCCCTCGGTCAGCTCGTCCGTTTCCGCACCGCCCGCAAGCTGTGCCAGCAGCGCATAGAGCGCGTTGATATCCGGGGCTGCTGTCGTCTGCGGCTGCATAGTCGCCTGCGGCACGTCCGTGGGCATCGGCGTTGCGGTCGGCTTCGGCGTGGTCTTTGCGCCGCCGGAGGACGGTTTCTTTGTCGCGGAGGGTCTGCTGTCATTGCCGCTCGAACCGCTGTCGTCCATGCCGTAGAAGGGATTTTTCACATATACCTTCTGCGACACATTGCCCGCCAGATCGACGGCGTAAATGGCAATCTGCTGCCTGCTGTCCGCGTATGCCCGGATGTTCGCGTCCAGCGTCGTTCCGCTATATTTGAGCTTATGCCCGTTGACGTACACCGCCGCCACGCCGGAGGTGGAATCGGTCGCTTCGATGCAGATCACCTCGCCGCTCACGCCCGCCTTGACAATCGGCGGCGTGTTGTCAAAGCAGGAAATCGCTTCGCTTTTCGTCTGCACATTGCCCGCACGGTCGGTAATGGACACATGAATCGTCGCATTTTCCCGCAGCTCCACCGAATAGCCTGTGCTCTGCTCGTCGCCGTCCACGACGGTCTGCCAGCCGTTTTCCGTCGCCACGACGATTCGGATGTTCGCCCAGCCCGTGCCATTCACATCCACGATGTTGATTTTCGCCGTCGCCTTGTCCTTCTGCCACTTTGCCGGGGACACAACCGTGATTTTGTACGCGCCCTCCGGCATCGGCTCGGCGGTCGGTTCGGTCGTGGGCTGCTGCGTCGGCTCTGTCGTAGGCTCTGTCGTAGGTTCAGCCGTCGGTTCGTCCGTGGGCTCAGTCGTCGGCTGTTCCGTGGGCTTGGTCGTCGGCTGTTCCGTCGGCTCGGCAGTCGGTTCGTCTGTCGGCTCTGTCGTAGGCTCGTTCGAGGGTTCAGCCGTCGGTTCGTCTGTGGGCTGCGCCGTGGATTTTTCCGTCGCTTCTCCCGTTTCCGTCTGCCTATCGGGTTCTTCTGCTTCCTGCACAGGATGATCAGCATCCCTGCTTTCGCTCATGTTTTCGTCCTGCACAGCTTCCTGTACAACCGTTTCGCCCGCCACACTTTCCGCTTTGACCGCCAGCACCGATCCGCCCAGCACTGCGCAGAGCGCCAGCGTCAAAACGCGCATCCCCATCTTATTCTTCAAAAGATTCATCGTCCCGCTGTTCCTCCTGTTCTTCATGTTTCTCTTTGTCCTGCGGCGGCTTGCCCGCCAGAAAATCTTCCAGCTCCTCCGGGGTCAGCCGCATACTGCGCACGACGTAGAGGATGCCCATGTTTTCCGCTTCCTCCTGCCGCTGTGCCAGCTTCTTTGCCTTTTCTTCGGCGCGCTTTGCGGCGTTATCCGCCTTTTCGCGGTTGTTGCGAATCTTCTGCAAATCCGCACGCCAGTTCATCTTCTTTGCCATGCTTTATTCGTACATCCTCCCGAATCCATAAAAATGTTCCTGCCAATAGGAGCGGCTCAAATCCGCATACGAGATCGGATTGCCGCAGTTCAAAATGTACCCGTCGCCCACATACAGCGCGACATGCGTAATGCCGTCGTTGCCCGCTACGCCATCGCCCAGCGTTCCCCGAAAGAAAATCAGGTCGCCCGGACGGGCTTCTTCTGGCTCAATCGGCGTACACACGCCGTATAAGCTCGTCGCGCCCAGCCTGCCGACGTCCCGCACGCCCGACTCTTTGAATATCCACGAAATGAAGCCCGAACAGTCAAACGACGTTTCCGGGCTGTCGCCGCCCCAGACGTAGGGATAGCCGATATACCGCTCGCCTGCCTCGATGAGCTTGGCAAACTTGGGGTCAGCCTGCTTGTATGCCTCCGGGACTTCGTATTCCATCGGCTCTTTGAGCTGCGATGCGTGCGGCTTGCCCGCGAACAAATCCGGGTAATTGCCCAGCGTCGCCATATACAGCGCATACATGCCAACCTTTTCCCTGCTCAGCACGATAAACGGCAGGTGAGAGAGAATCTTGTTGACCAGCTTCACCTTGCAGATCGTATAGGTGTACGCCACTTCAATCTTCACCCAGTTTTCCTGCCACTTCATCTCGCCCGTTTTGGGGTCTTCCACCTGCTCGTATTCCTTCTTCCATTCCGTGCGGCAGCGCGTTTCCTTTTCGACCGCGGTTGTCAGCTTATACTGCTGCTCAAACAGCAGCTCCAATGTCGGCATCGCCGTGTCCACCGTCCACTCCCCGCCGATGCGCGCGCTGGTCAGCGCCAGCAGCACATACGGGTCGTGCCAGATTTCCATCTGCTCCACCTGCACCTCGTCGTAGCCGGGATGAATCTCTCCGTACCTGTCCAGCTCGTCTTGCAGCGCGTCCTCCATTCCGCAATACGCCCGTTCGGCGGCAATCAGGTCATCTTCCTCAGCGGGATACGTGCCGATGACCAGCGATTCGAGCAGCGACTGCGCAATCGGCATACACCCGGACAGGCTGCTGAGCATATACGTCATCATCACCGCAAGGAGCAGGATAACCAGCTTTCCCCGGTTTTTCCGAATGAACCCCTCGATTTTCCGCTCCGCCCTTTGAACGGGCGTGAACACGGCTTCGCCAGCGCCCTGCACGACGATTCCTTCCGCCTGCCGCTCAGTCTGCGCCGCCGCGTACTGCCGCTGAATCTGCTTTTTCTGCCGCTGCTTGGACATCCACCGAACACCAGATTCCGCGCCCTGCCTGCCCGTCCGCGCCGCCTGCACCCCGACGTTTTCTTCTTCTTCCGTTTCGTCCGCGGGAAGCACCGCGTCGGCCAGCACGTCGGAAAGCGCGTCCGCCGCGCTTTCCGTGTGCCGCAGCATAGAGGGCGGCTTGGGCTTTTCCGCCTCGAAGTGCAGGCGGTACGCCTTACTGCCCGCGAGCCTTTCGCGCTTTCTCATCGCAAAACACCCGCCAGTCGTGCTGCGCCATCGCGTCCGCCCGCGCCGCCGCCCTGCACAAGGACAGCATCACCAGCGCCACAAAGCAAACGCCCAGCACCGTCGCCAGAATTTCCATCATCCGTTTTCCTCCTCCTGACCCGCCGTTTCATTCAAGCGGGTCGTCATCAGCCGATAAAGCTCCGTGTTCTGCGGAAAACGATCCACAAAAGGCAAAATCGTGTCGCCGTAGAGCAGCAGTCCCTCGCCCGCGCCGGACTGCTTCACATAAGAAAGCTGACGCGCGGAAATGCCCAGCTTTTTCGCCAGAATCTCGCGGTCGCCCGGCGCCTGATTGAGCATCAGGATAAAGTCACTGTTTTCAAAGATGTTTTCGATTTCCGCGCTCGCCAGCAGATCCTTCAGGTTCTGCGTAATCGCCGTCGGGATGCCGCCCCATTTTCGAAAACGCTTCCAAATCTCCACGGAGTACGCCGCCGTCTGCGGCTCTTTCAGCAGCAGGTGAAACTCATCCATGTAATACCGGGTCGATTTCTTCTGCGCCCGGTTGATCGTCACCCTGTTCCAGACCTGATCCTGCACGATGAGCATCCCCAGCTTTTTAAGCTGCTTGCCCAGCCCCTTGATGTCGTAACAGACCAGTCGGTTCTTCAGGTTCACGTTCGTGCGATGGTTGAACAGGTTCAGGCTGCCATGCACATAGATTTCAAGCGCCGTCGCAATCCTCTGGGCTTCGGGTTCGGGCTGAATCTTCAGCTCGACGTACAGATCCTCCAGAATCGGCATGGTTTCCGGCTTCGGGTCGGCGAAATACGCCTGATACACCGAACGGACGCACCGGTCGATGACCGTCTTTTCAATCGGCTGCAAGCCCTCCTTACCGCCGACGATCAGCTCGCACATCGACAGCACAAAGTCGGATTTCAGCGTCACGGGGTCTTCCTCATCCGCGTAATTCATGTTGATATCCAGCGGATTGATGTAGTCGCTGCCGACGGGCGAAATGCGGATGATCTGCCCGTGCAGCCGCCTGACCAGCGGCGCATACTCCGCTTCCGGGTCGCAGATGATGATGTCGTCGTCCGTCACCAGAAACACGTTGACCATTTCCCGCTTCGCCGCAAACGACTTGCCGCTGCCCGGCGTACCCAGAATCAACCCGTTCGGGTTGCTCAGCAGCTTGCGATCCACCAGAATCATGTTGTGGGACAGCGAATTCACGCCGTAATACAGCGCGCCTTCGCTTTTTTGGAACAGCTCCTGCGTCGTAAACGGAATGAAAATACCCAGCGCACTGGTCGTCAGCCCTCGCTCGATGCGAATCGGGTTCACGCCCAGCGGCAGCGCCGCCTGCATCGCCCGCTCCTGCTGGAAATCCAGCGTCACCAGCGAACAGTTCATCGTCTGCGCGATGCTCCGGCACTGCTGCACATCCGCCTTGAGCTTGCGCTTCGTGTCCGCCGCGTTGACCAGAATAAACGTCAGCATCAGCATCCGCTCATTGTGGTTTTGCAGGCTTTTGAGCATATCCTTTGCGCCCGCGTCCAGCGTCGTCAGGTCGCTGGGCAGGATATCCATGTCATAGCCGGAACGCACGGCGCGCTTCTGCTCCTCGATCTTCGTCCTGTCCAGCTCGGTGATCTTGTGCTTGACCATCTTCACGGCTTCCGTCTGGTCGATGGCGCGGATGTGCATGGACACGATCAGGCTGCTGTCCACCGCCAGAAACGCTTCCAGCGCACGGTCGGACAGGTCGGCGGCGGTAATCTGCAAGAACGACGCGCTGCAAAATTTCTCCCCGATTCTGAACGTGCGCCCGTCCGGGAACTCGAACGAGGCGGGCGCGATAAAGTCCCGCGTAGACAGCCCGGATGGCGCGAGCCAGTCCCAGTCAAACGCGAACGGCTCTTTCGTGTCCATGTGGAAGATGCCGTGCAGCAGCGCCAGCCGCGCTTTGCCGTCCAACGCCTGCGCGTGAACGCCCATCCGCTTGAAATTGCCCAGCAGCTCCGCCTCGATGCGTTCCAGCCGCGGCTTTGCGTTGCGCACACTGTCCGCCTCGATGGTGAACGTCAGGTATTTCGTCTTGCGCAGGCCGTTATTGCCCCGTGCGAGCTGGTTTTGGAGCATCTGCGCATATTCCTCGCGGATGCCGTCAAAATCGTCCTGCCGCGCGGTCATCTCAATGCGGTCATCTCCTCCGCTCTGCCCGTTTTCCAGATTGAGAAACGAAAACTCGAAGGAAACCGAGCTGTCAAAGTAGTTGATGAACTCGCACCAGCTCCCAAAGATCGCGTCCTTGTCCTCGTTTTCGGAGAGCTGATAATTGATGTCCTGAAACTGGATCGTCTTGTTGTAGCGGTTCACGTCCACCCGGCAAACGCCGTCCGGGTACATCCGCTGATAGGGGATCGTCTGCTGCGCGCTGACGCGGTTTCCGTGCCCGCTCCGCGCGCGGCGGATGACCGCCTTAATCTGCCGCTTTTCGCTTCCTGTGAGCTTTCTGTTTGTTGCCTTGAGCAATGGCTTTCACCTCGTTTTCAAGCTGCGCCTGCTTTTCCAGCAGCGCATAGATGTTCTGGGTCTGATAGATTCTGCGTCTCGGGCGCAGATAGCGGCTCTCGATGATGTGCCGCAGCACAACTTCCAGCGGTTCACCGTTCTTTTCATACAGCCCAAGCGCGAAAAACGGCATCATGGCAAAGATCATAAGAAACGTCGCCATGCTGCCGGGCAGCGCGTTTTTCGTCAAAAAGAAAAGCGGTACGCCGATGAGCGCCCCGCCGGAAAAACAGATGACCTGCCGCTTCGTCAGGTTCAGAATCAGCTTCTGTCTGACTTTCGTCAGGTCTTTCGGAATGGGAACGTATGCCAAATCGCACCTCCTTGCAGCTTTCGCCGCTCATGCCTTCAATAGAAAAACATCGTTCATTTTCCCAAAGTGGGAAGAGAAACCTCAGGTTTCTGGTAGGGTTTGGGGAATCGGAACCACACGCCCGCTGTGCGGGATTCAGCGTGGTGGAGATTGGAAATCGCAAGAAACGCCTGCGTTTCTATGCGAGTTTCCCGGAAGCGCCACATATCGTTCCCCCCCTCGTTCTCTCCCATCAGTGCGCATGAAATATGCTTCGCGCCAAGCTGCTTGTCTTAAACAGCGTAAAGCACAGCAGCACCGTGTACCCCATGCATGTCCAAATCGCCGTGGATACGTCGCTCTCCACCGCAATCCCGCGCACCAGTATGGCATAAATCGCCACGCAGATGATGATGAGAAACGCCTGAAACCCCAGCGCAAAAAGACCCCGCAGGTAGTTCTGCCCCATCTGCCCCCATTCGCGGTTCGCCATCGTCGCCATCGGGATGGGCGCAACCGAGGTTACAAGGTAAATCTCAATCATGCGTCCATAGGTGATGATGAAAATGCAGATTGCCAGCGCCCACATCGTGAAGCCGACAAACATGCTCTGCACCCATAACCCGAACAGCGCGCCCAGCTCCATCTCCGCCAGCTTCGTTTCAAGCCCAACGATGACGCTGTCGATGCGGATATCCGTATCGGCAATCACCAGCCCCGACGCGCGGCTGACCACGCTCTGCGCCACGTCGAACACCGCCATCACAATGTTCCATGTGTTGGTCACGATGACCACCGCGCACGCCGTCTTGAACACCCACTTTGCCAGCATGAACGTGTCCATGTCGTGCATGTTGTTACGGTCAACGATCATCTGAATCAGCTCCAGCGTCGCCACCAGCGCGAGAATCACGCCCGCAATCGGGAGAATCACATTGTCGCTCAGGTTTCGGATCATGCCGAATACGCCGCCGTTCCACGCCTGCGGCGTTGCGCCTACGTTGTCCGCAATGCCCGCCACCTGTCGATTCACATTGTCAAACAGCCCGGTGAGATTGCTCATAATGCTGCCGATGAGCAGCTCCTTGAGCCACTCCGTAACCTTATCCCAAAGAAAATTCAAAAAACCACCTCCTCTCATACCCAATTTCGCAAAGCCCCGCCATTCGTCAGCCGCCGAAAAGCCCGGTCAGCAGCGGAATCAGCGTCGTGCCGATCAGGGCGACGCCTGCGCCGGCAACGAATTGTTTTGCGCCCTGCGACTTCGCGCCGGGGTTGTCCCCGCCGTAACCTTCCAGCAGGTTAATGCCGCCCCAGATGGACAGAATCGCGCCGATGGCGACGACGAGGGATTGAAGCACCGTGACCGCCTGATTGAAAAAAGCCATCCTTTTTTGAGCCGGATATCGGGTTTATCGCGCAAAACCGGATGAAAAAAGCGCCTGCATCCTCCTGCAAGCGCACTCCCGTCCGGCTTTCTCCTTTTTCATATTTTGTTTTCCGGTTCTGCGCACAAGGCATGCCGAGGCGGAGAACGCCCCCGCATCATGCCGCGCAGCATAGTTGTTTCCTTTCACATTTTCCTCCTGTTATTCGAGGGACAATTCATCCCCATTTTCCTCTGCGTCCACCTCATACACATCCGTCACCGTATCCGCCTTGACCTTCATCCGCCTTCGGATAAATCGCTCCACGTCAAAGGCGTTCTTCGGGTCTGCGTCGGACAGATATTTGTAATGCGGATGCTTTGTAATGTCATACTTGCTCGACAGAAACGGGCGCACGCCGCGAAGCTGCAAGATGCACTTGCCGCCGTCCAGCACTTCAAGCTCATCCACGGACAACAGGCTTTTCCCGAGCTTTTGGTAATTCAGGCTGTGCGACGTTTCGCGTCCCCTCGATTCGCCTGTGTTGTAGGTGTCGATGGTCTCTCGCCCAAGCGCTTCGGACAGGGCTTTGAGCGTCGTCGGCTCTTTGCCGCCGAGAAACAGGCTCGCGTCACAGTTGCCGATGACGGTTTCCGCATTGTCCTTGTACAATGCCTTGAGCTGGCTCTGCGTCTGCAAAATCAGACACGCGGAGATTTCTCGGCTGCGAATCGTCGCCATCAGCTTTTCGAGTTTCGGAATCTGCCCGATATTGGCGCACTCGTCGATCAGACAACGCACATGCACGGGCAATCGCCCGCCGTACACATCGTCCGCCTTATCGCACAGGAGGTTGAAAAGCTGGGTATAACACATAGCAATCAGGAAATTAAAACTGTCGTCCGTATCGCTCATAATGAGGAACAGCGCCGTCTTCTGGTCGCCCAGCGTATCGAGTTCCAGTTCATCATACGCCGTCAGCTCACGCAGTTCGGCGATATCGAACACCGCCAGCCGCGCGCCGCAGGAAATCAAGATGCTTTTGGCGGTTCTTCCTGCCGCCAGCTTGAATTTTTTATATTGGCGCACCGCGAAGCAATCCGGCTTTTCCCGCTCCAAATCCTCAAACATCAGGTCAATCGGATTCCGGAAATCCTCGTTGTCCTCGCGCGTCTGCATACTGCCGATCATATCAATCAGCGTCGCAAAGTTGCGATCTTCCTCCAACGCTTCCTGCCACAGATAGCCGATCAGCGCCGTGTAGAGCAGCACTTCTGATTTGTCCCAAAATGGATCGCCGCCTTTACCCTCGCCGCGCGTGTTGGCAATCAAACAGTTTACCAGTTTCAAGATATCCTTTTCGCTATGGATATACGATAGCGGATTATAGTGCATGCTCTTGGCAAAGTTGATCGTGTTCATCACCTTGATGCGGTAGCCGAAATGCCGCAGCATCCTGCCGCACTCGACGATCAGGCTGCCTTTCGGGTCAGTCACGACGAACGAACAGGGGTATTTCTCCGACACGCACTGCATGAGGTTCGGTTTGACGAAGAATCTCGTCTTGCCGCTGCCCGAACCGCCGACCACCAGCACATTTTTGTTTCGCGCCGTCCGCGGGTCTTTGGGGCGGCTGTTCATGGTCAGCCTTTCCGTCTGCGTCAGGATGATGTTGTTGGCAAACACGGGGTCGGCGTAAGGCGCGATGTCCTTCGCCGTCCCCCAGCGCGCCGAACCGTATTCGACGTTGTGCCGGAACTTCTTTGCGTTTTTGCCCTTTACATAGACCGCCGCATAAAACGCCGCCGCTATCGCCATGCCCGTCAGCACATCCTGCGGGTAAAAGCTCGGCAGCGGCGACGCGAGCGCCTGCATGAAGCCGTCGCCCCAATGCAGAAACTTCTCGGCGAACGCCGTTCCCGCCGCCAGCCGCCACGCCTGACCGATTTTCGTCCCGTACAGCGCAATGCAGACATACGGCACCGTGCGCAGCACAATCTTTTTGATGTTCATCGGCTCTGCTCCCGCTGCTTCTTATGCGTGATGATCTGCTCAATCGGCGCGCACAGTTTCTCCCGCAGCCTGTCGTGTTCTTTGCCGTGCATTTTCTGGCCGGTGTATTCGGACAGCGCCACATTGAGCGCGTCCGCATCCCGTGCCTTGAAGAATATCAGGAACCTGGGCGCATCGCCTTTCACCTTCTTCACCGCATAATCCACGCCGTATTTGCGCGCCACGCGCTCAAAGGCTTTGATATCCTCACCGCTCAGTTCGACGTTGCTCACGCCCTGATTCTGCCCGACCAGCTTTTTGACCGACTGCCTGCCCACATAGCGCACACCCGTCTGCGCATCGTGCTTCTTCTCCTTCTTGTGCGCCACATACTTGGCGATTGCCGCGCGAAACAAACGTGCGGTCATCTTCGCCGCGTTGACCGTCAGGGTCAGGCTTTTCTGCTCGACCTCCTCCTGCATCCTTCACCTCTCCTCCTTCTATTTACAGACACAAAAAAGAACTTCCAAAGCCTTTCAGAAGTTCTTTCTCCTTATTCAATTCTTTTCGTAAAACCCTTCGCGGCTGTATTCAGACAGTCGCCTTGTCCGGACAATTCAGGTTCAAAACGCGGTATCCTTCCGGGCATAGGCTAAACGCATAGCCGTTTACAATCATTTCCGCTTCATCGGCAATCTTTTTAATGTCTACCATCTGCTATCTGCACCCCTTTAATCTGCGATAAAACCGCGTCCGCATCAAAATACAGGTTCTGGAGGATGGGCGCAAGATCAATGTACTCTTCTTCCGGTTTGTCATTGTGCTTATACTTTGCCATAACCACCAGATAACCGTGATCCCACTCCTTGACTGCCGTATATCGTTCTAACGAATACGGTGCGCGAAAACGAATGATCTTATCATCAAAACGGAAAACCGTATAACCGGTTTCATTGCTGAGCCATGCATACTGCATCTCTTTTTTCATCGCGCTCACCTCCCGTTTTTCCTGATTTCATTATACGGTCATACCGTCGCTCAGTCAATAGATCTCATCCCTCGTTTTTTAATTGCCCTCAAAACAAAAATTGCCATTCCGCAAATCACGGAAGCCGCGCCAAACCGCATCATCGGCGTAACGGGAACATCCACGCCCGTCTGAATCTCGTCCCTGGGGCGCTCCTCCTCCGGGAAATTGACGAGCCTGAACAGCTCATCTGCCACGATGTAGTTTTCGTCGATCACCACACGGATGGTTTCCTCCGTCAGGCAATAGCCAGCCTGCGTTTCGATTTCGCGGATGACGTACACGCCGGGCTTGAGGTCGTCCACATGGACAATGCCATCCTCGCTGGACGCCAGCTCGCGCAGCGTGTTTCCATCCTCATCTTCCAGCGCAAACTTCACGCCTTCCATCGGGCATCCGTCCTCATCCACCTTGATGAACTCGTAATGATTCGGAATATCGGTCAGCAGCAGCGTGTTCGGCGCTTTCCAGTCCTCGTCCACATGAATCAGCACGTCCTCCACGCGGCTAAAGCCCTCCGGCGCAACGGTTTCGCGGATAATCCAGTCGCCGTAACCCAAACCCGTCAGATAGAACTCGCCCTTTTCGTCGCTTGCCGCCACATCCACGATTTCACCCGTGTCGGCGTTGATCAGGCTGAACGCCGCGCCCGTCAGCGCCTGCCCCGCCGTATCGACCTTCAAGCCGCGAATCTTCTGCCGCTCGTTGACGACGGTTGCAATCGGTTCAGCAGGATTGACGAACGTGCCGTCCACCGTAATTTTGATTTCCGTATCCGCCTTGAGATAGCCGGGGAGCGCCCGCGTTTCAACGAGCGTATACGTTCCGAACGGCACTTTTTCAAACGTCGCCATGCCCTTTGCGTCGGTTTTGGCGGTCATCATCAGCATCCCGTCCGCCTTTTTCAGCCCGAACATCACGCCCGCAAGCGGCTTGCCGCTTTCATCCACCTTGTGCAGCGAAAAGCGCGTGTAGTCGTCGCGAATCGTCGTGTCGCCTGTGACATTTCCATCCGCATCGACGGTAAACCGCATCTCCGCTTCATTCAGCGCATAGCCGTCCGGGGCGTACACTTCTTTGAACGTGTACGTTCCCGGCACGACGGGAATCTGCGGGAGCTGTCCGTTCGCGTCGGTCGTTTCGCGATAAATTACCTTTCCCTGTTCGTCTTTGACCTCGATGGTCGCGCCCGGCAGCGTCTTTTGCCCGGTGATATCCGTCTTGGTCAGCGTCACGCGGGTATAAATCAGCTCGTCATGCACGGGTTCGGGCAAGCTCACGCGAATCACGCCGCCGCTCTGCGCTTCCGGCTCAAGCGTCACGGCAAACTTCGCCGGATTGAGCTTCCACCCGTCCGGCGCGGAAAGCTCTTTGACGTAATATGCGCCGTGTGGGAAATTGCCGACAAACGCCAGTTTGCCTTCCGCATCCGTCGCACCCGTCGCCACAAGCGTATCCGCCAGCAGCGTCACCTCGCCGACGTGCATATCTGCGTCGGCAAACAGACCGAACACAAAGCCCTCGCCGGGGGTATTCACAAGCGCCTGCCGCACATGATCGCCATCCATGATGATTTCCAGATCCTCCTTTTCCTTCTCCAGCGTGATTTCCGCGGACAGGTAAGCGTTGCCCAGCGTCACGTTCGTTTCGACCACCGCCGTGTGGTCGTTTTCATAGCGCAGCTCGACCTCGTGCGGCGCGCCGTCCAGCAGATATCCTTCCGGCGCGCTCACCTCGACCAGCTCATACCGTCCCAGCGGAAGCTCCTTCGACGCATCCTTTCCCGCTTCCGTCGTCGTGATCGTGTCCGCCACGTCGCCCGCATGAAACCAGAGCGTCCCGTCTTTTCCGACGATATCCTCCGCCGCGCGCAGCTCAAAGACCGCGCCCGCAAGATATCCTTCCTCATACACAGGCTGATGCACAACATGGCCGTAAGCGTCCGTCTGCTCTGCCAGACGCACAAGCCGCAAGCCCTTCTTCTCGACCATCACCCTGCCCATGACGGGTTCATTGGGAATTTCGATATCCAGCGTGTACGCTTCGCCGGGCGCGCCGCCCGTTTCGCCCACAAACACGCTGAGCCGTTCCGTTCGGATGAGGTAACCCTGCGGCGCATGTACTTCTTCAATGAAATACATGCCGCGCGTCACCGTTTCCGGCAGCGTCACCTCGCCGTTTTCATCGGTATAGAAGGTGTCGATCTCCCCGCGCGTCGGGTAGCTCACCGTCTGCGTCACCACATTGCCGTCGCTGTCCAGCAGCTTGAACGCCGTGTTCGCCAGTCTGACGGTTTTGCCCGTTTTCGCATCCGTCTTGATGAGCTTGAGCCGGTATCGAATCGCCTGATTGTTGATCGTCAGAATCGGCGGATTGGCAACGTCCTCGTCGCCGCGAATGAAGATTTCCACGGGGCTTTTGAGCGCATGTCCCGCTTTGCCCTTCACCTGCTTCAGGACGTACAAGCCATACGGAAGCAGCTTGGTTTTGGCATAGCCGTACTTGTTGGTCACGAGATAATCCCGCTCAAACGCCCGCGCATTGCCGTAGCTTCCGGCTTTTTTGAGGTACAGCTCAAACTCCGCTCCCTCCTCCGGCGTTTCAATCAAGCCCGCATCGTCGTGAATTTCGTTGTCGCCGAGGAATTTCACGATGGCGTACACGCCCTGCCTGATGATGTTGAGCTTCAATCCCTCATACGTCACAACCGCCGTTTCGGACTGGCTCGCTGCGCTCCGCGCATCCACAAAAAAATGCGCGTCGCTGGGTTCATACCCGACAGGTGGGGACACCTCGACGATTTCATACAGCCCCGGCCACAGCTCGCCCGTTGCGGCGCTCGCATCGCCGCCCGCCGTCGTCAGCGCATCCACAACCGTATCGCCCTTTTTGAACAGCACGTTGCCCTGCCTGTCCCTGATCTCCGCACCCGCCAGCACGCGGAAAACCGCGCCCGTCAGTTCGCCGTCGCCGCGCGTGCTTGGCGCGTCGATGTTCGCGGGCTGGGGCAGCTCATCGCGCCGTCTGCTGTTCGGATCGTCGCCGCCGTATTCGTCGCCGTCCCGCTTATAGAGCTTGAGCTTCACCATGACGGGCTGATTCGTCGCGCGAAGCTGCGTCGTTTCATCCGAACGCACCGTCGCGTCCAACACGATTTCCTCCATGACATAGCCCGCCGTCGCGCCGCGCTCGCGCACGATGTATCTGCCCTTGCGCAAAGGCGGCGAAACCGCCGTGCCGTCCTTTCCCGTCGTCATGCTGGCAACAAGCTCGCCGCCGTATTCGTCGTTTTCGTAGATGTCGAACGTCACGCCCTCGATGGGATTTCCGTTCAGCCTGTCCGTTTTGACCAGACGAATCCAGCCTTTCGTCGGCTCGTTTTCCGCTTCTACGGTATAGGTCTGCATGTTCTCCCCGTCGATGGTCACATCCACGAAAAATGAGTGATCTATAAAATGCTCCGGCATCCTGGTTTCAGTCACGCGGTATGTGCCATACGTCAGCAGCGGCGAAATCGCTTTTCCTTCCGCGTCCGTCGTCATCACCGCTGCCGCTTCGCCATCCTGACTGCCGCCATGAGAGGGCAGACCGCTGATTCTGGTGATGGTAAACTCCGCGCCCGCCAGTGCTTCCTTCGTGAGCTGATCCCGCTTGATGATTTGAATCCGCCCCTGAATCGGCTGGTTCGTCGCGCTTAAATCCGTCGTTTCGTCCGACCGTACTTCCGCCTGTATCTCGATCAGTTCCACAACATATCCCGTTGGGTTTTCATGTTCGCGCACGGTATATTGTCCCTTGGGCAGCGGCGGCGACAGGGCAAAGCCTGTTTCGTCCGTCGTCATGCTGCCCGCAGGATTGCCGGAAACATCAAAGATGTTAAACTGAACGCCTGCAATCGGCACACCGTCCAGCGCATCGGTTTTCACCACTCGGATATAGCCCTTTGTCGGTTCGTTTTCAACCTCGATGATGTATGTCTTTCCGTTTTCCGTGCAGTCGATTTCGGTTGAAAAGCCGCTGGTTTCGTAATGCGCGGGAACTCCGCTCTCCGTCACGCGATATTTTCCGTAATCCAGCCAGTCCGTTTCGGCATAGCCGTTTGCGTCGGTGGTCAGCACAATGGGCGTTCCCGTTCCGTCCGTGCGCACGACGGTGAACTCCGCGTCTGCCAATGGCTCTTTCGTCAGGCTGTCCGTCTTGGCGATGCGGATTTTCCCCCGAATCCGTTCATCCGCAAACGCCGCTCCAGCCGTTCCGCCTGCCGTAACGGTCACGCTTTGACTATCCGGCACGGCGACAAGATAGCCCGTCGGCGCGCCGACTTCTCGCACAGTATAATCTCCTGCCGGAAGGTTATCAAAGCGCGCCGTGCCGTCCGCGCCCGTGGTCTGCGTCGCCACGACCGTGCTGGAAGCGTTCGTCAGCTCAAACGTCGCGCCCGCCAGCGCCGTGCCATTTGCCGCATCTGTTTTGGTCACAACGAGCGCGCCGTTCGGCATATCGAAGCGGATTTCCGTAGACTTGAGCGGATATGGCGATCCCCTCTGCGGGATGATGACCTTCTGGATATTCTCATCCGGCACAGCGACCAGAAAATTGGATTCCTGATCTTCCGTCGAAACGGATTCCGCGGTAAAAGAAAAAACGCTTCCTGCTTGGGAAACGG
>OGDN01002469.1_pt1 | contig 23610 bp, 26 predicted proteins | sample 1570271 | NCBI WGS metagenome assembly OGDN01 (sample SAMEA4384481, study PRJEB24528) | human gut metagenome | reverse complement strand
CCCCTGCTGGAGACCTCCATCAATGGCGCCCACGGTGTGCTGGTCAACGTCACCGGTTCCATGGACATCGGTCTGGAGGAGGTGGAGACCGCGGCCAACCTGGTGCAGCAGGCCGCCCATCCCGACGCGCTCATTATTTTTGGCGCCGCTTTTGACGAGGAGCTGGAGGATGAGATCCGCGTTACCGTCATCTCCACAGGCTTCGAGGAGGGAAAAAACGGCGGTATGCCGCAAAACCCCTTCTCCGCAGGCAAAGAGGCCGCCGTGAGCCAGCAGGCCGCCGAGCGTGGGGGCGCGGAGCGCGTGGCGCCTCCGGACCCGCTGGACGAGGACCCCTTCGTGGACATTTTCAAGATTTTCAACAAGGATAAATAACGGCTCCGGCCATAATGTGATACGGATGTTAGAAAGACGGAAGGCCGCCGGCGGAGTTCCTCCGCTGGCGGCTTTTTGCCCTTGCAATCCCAGGACCCGGGGGATATAATAGTAACGTTCTCAAAATACAGAATCGAGCCTAAAAGGAGTGAGACCGTCGTGAGCAGCGACCCTGGAAGTCGAAGTAAATACATAAAGACGGCGCGTTTCACAGGGGAGAGGTATGCCCTGCGGTAGCGCGCCGGAGAGAAAGGCGTGGTACCAATGCTGAGTATTCATAAGACCATCAATGGTCAGATGACCAAGCTGGACAAGGTCGAGGACGGGTGCTGGGTAAACCTCACTTACCCCACTGAGGATGAGATGTCCACCGTTACGGCCCTTTTGGGGATCGACCCGGGTTTCCTGCGGGCGGCCCTGGACGAAGAGGAGACCTCGCGGATCGACACCGAGGATGGGCAGACCCTCATCATCATCGATCTCCCATCGGTGGAGAAGGGGGAGGCGGTGGTATACTCCACCCTCCCGTTGGGCATCATCGTGGCGGAAAAATGCATCATTACCGTCTGCCTGAAGGAGACTCCTGTGATCCGGGACTTTCAGGACGGATTGGTGAAAAACGCCGAGACCCAGAAAAAGACCAGCTTCATCCTCTACCTGCTGCTGCAGGTGGCGAAGCGGTTCCTCCAGTACCTCAAGCAGATCGATAAGATCTATAACTATATGGAGCGCCAGCTCTATAAGTCCCAGCGGAACAAGGAGCTCATCCAACTGCTGGATCTGGAGAAGTCTCTGGTCTACTTTAACACCTCCCTGAAGGCCAACGAGGTCACCCTGGAAAAAATTCTGCGCGGACGCATCATTACCCTCTACGAGGAGGACCACGATCTCCTGGAGGATGTGCTCATTGAGGTGCGGCAGGCCATTGAGATGGCGAATATCTACTCCTCCATCATCTCAGGTATGATGGATGCGTTTGCCTCCGTGATTTCCAATAACCTGAACGTCATCATGAAGGTGCTGACCTCTCTCACTATCCTTCTGACCCTGCCCAACATCATTTTCGGCTTCTACGGAATGAACGTGGCCAACCTGCCCCTGGACCATTTCTGGTGGTTCCCGCTGGTCATTGCGGGTGTGGCCATCGTGGTGGTGGGCATCGTGCTGAAGATGAAGGATCTATTTTGACAGAATAAAGAGAGCCCCTGCTTCCTGGCTGGAAGCAGGGGCTCTTTCCATATCGCGGCGCGTATGTCGCCCGGCGGCGCTATTCGTGCCGGGTGGAGCCGGAAAATTCATCCTCCCTGGAGAGAGGCTCGTCGGTCCTGGGGACAGTCAGGGTCTGTTTGTCGTCCAGACCGGGGATGAAGAGGTATTTCCGAATGATGAAGAGCACGGCGATGGAGATGACCATGATCAGATTTTCCATGGGGGTGGTATGCTCGATGACCATCTGCCGGGCAATGGCGAAAAGCAGGACCTCCACAGCCGAACTCATATTGTGGCGGCTGAGCATTTTCAGAAACTCAATGCCGATGACAACGGTGAAGGCGGTAGAGAGAAAGCTGCGCAGGCCCTCCGTGTCGGACGGATGACTGGCCATGACGCCCAACTGGGAGAGAATGGTGCCAAAGGACAATATGATGGCGGCGATGACCAGAAGGCTGACCAGGATCTCCAGGAACTGGGCAATACGGTAAATGGTGTTGGGAATCTTGATTTTCAGGTAATACATGGCGTTCATAGGAGGGCTCCTCACAGGGTGGGCAGGGCGGCCAACAGGCCGTCTACGTCCGACTTCTCGGTGTTGAAGCAGGTCACGAACCGGATGATGGTATATCCGGGTCCGTCGGCGGGGCACCAGTCCTCGTAGTGACACACGGCGTCGATTTGAGGCTTGAGGCTGTCGGGCACGATGGGAAAGACTTGGTTGGTGGGGGAATCCACCCAAAGCTTCCACCCCTTGGCCTTCAGGCCGCTCTGGAGGCGGGCGGCCATGGCGTTGGCGTGGCGGGCCATCTCAAAGTAGAGGCCATCCTTCAGCAGCGCCTCGAACTGGACCCCCAGCAGCCAGCCCTTGGCCAGGACCGCGCCGAGCTGTTTCTTGATGCGGAAGAAGTCGCCCTGGAGGGCGGGGTTGGAAATGACCAGAGCCTCCCCCATGAGGGCCCCGTTTTTGGTGCCGCCGATGTAGAAGGCATCGGTCAGCCGGGCCAGATCGGCCAATGTGAGGTCGTTGGCCCCGGAGGCCAGAGCGCAGCCCAGACGGGCGCCGTCCAGGAAGAGCAGGAGATCGTGCTCCCGGCAGAATTCCGAAAGAGCGGTGAGTTCCGCCTTGGTGTATACCATGCCGCTTTCCGTGGCGTCGGCGATCTCCACCAGCCGGGGCTTGACCAGGTGTTCGTCCCTGTGCCGCTCCAAGATGGGCTCGATCTGCTCAGGCCGGATCTTGCCGTCAGCCCCGGCGCATACCTGGAGGATCTTATGCCCGGTGGCTTCCACCGCTCCGACCTCGTGCCCGTTGATATGGGAGGAGTCGGCCGCCACCACGCCCTCCCAGGGGCGCAGGAAGGCGGCGATGGCGGTAAAGTTGGTCTGGGTGCCGCCGATGAGGAACTGGACCTCGGCCTGGGGACACTGGCAGAGATCCCGGATGAGGGCCTTGGCCCGGTCACAGTAAGCGTCGTCACCATAGCCCACGTTTCCCTCCAGGCTGGTCTCGGCCAGAGCGGAGAGGACCTTTGGGTGGGCGCCGAAGGAGTAGTCGTTGCGGAAGAGATACTTCATTTCGTGAGCCTCCATTGTAGCGGTGGCGGCGGGGGCGCCGGACGGCGTCCCCGCCGCTGCGCCTTAAAATTTAAAGCTGTCCTTCAGACTTACGGAGCGATTGAATACCAGACGTCCGGGAGCGCTGTCCCTGTTGTCCACACAGAAATAGCCCTGCCGCATGAACTGGAAGGACCCGGGAGCCTGGACGTGTTCCAGGCTCCGCTCCACCTTGGCCCCGGTGAGGATTTCCAGGGAGGCGGGATTCAGGCAATCCAGAAAGTTTTTCTCTCCGGCATCGGGGTCTGCGTCGGAAAATAGGTTGTCATAGAGCCGGATCTCGGCGTCCACGGCGGTGGCGGCGTCCACCCAGTGGATGGTGGCCCCCTTTACCTTGCGCCCGTCGGCGGGATCGCCGCCGCGGGAGTCGGGGTCGTACTCACACAGGACCTCCGTCACACGGCCGTCCGCATCCTTGACACAGCCGACACATTTGATGAGGTAGGCCCCCTTCAGCCGGCACTCGGGGCCGCCGGGGAACAGCCGCTTATACTTGGGGACCGGCGTCTCCAGAAAATCCTCCGCCTCGATATAGAGCTCACGGGAGAAGGTGACCTCCCGGGTGCCGTCCTCGGGCCGATTGGGGTTGTTCTCCACCTGAAAGCTCTCGCTTTGTCCCTCCGGATAGTTGGTGATGGTGAGCTTTACCGGGCGGAGCACCGCCATGACCCGCTGTGCGGTCTCGTTGAGGTCCTCCCGGAGACAGTGCTCCAGGAAGGCGAATTCCACGGTGGAGGACGCCTTGCTCACGCCGTTGCGTTCGGAGAAATTGCGGATAGCGCGGGGGGTATAGCCGCGGCGGCGCAGGCCGCAGAGGGTGGGCATACGGGGATCGTCCCAGCCAGAAACCTTGCCCTCCTCCACCAACTGCCGCAGCTTCCGCTTGGACATGACCGTGTAGTTGATGCCCAGCCGGGCAAACTCGATCTGCCGGGGATGAGAGGGCACCGGGCAGTTGGCGATGACCCAGTCGTAGAGAGGGCGATGATCCTCAAACTCCAGGGAACAGAGGGAGTGGGTGATGCCCTCCAGCGCGTCCTCCAGGGGGTGGGCAAAGTCATACATGGGGTAGATGCACCATTTGTCGCCCTGGCGGTGGTGGTGCATATGGTTGATGCGGTAGAGCACCGGGTCCCGCATGTTGAAGTTGCCGCTGCCCAGATCGATTTTGGCCCGCAGGGTATATTTGCCGTTGGGGAACTCCCCGGCCTTCATCCGGGCGAAGAGGTCCAGGCTCTCCTCCACAGGCCGGTCCCGCCAGGGAGAGCGGGCAGGGGTGTTCACATCGCCCCGATATTCCCGGAACTCCTCAGGAGTCAGGGCGCAGACGTAGGCCAGCCCCTTCTTGATGAGCTCCACGGCATACTCGTACATCTGCTCAAAGTAGTCGGAGGCATAGAAGAAGCGATCCCCCCAGTCATAGCCCAACCAGTGGATGTCCTCCTGGATGGCCTCCACGTACTCCACATCTTCCTTGGTGGGATTGGTGTCGTCCATGCGGAGGTTGCACAGGCCACCGTATTTTTCAGCGGTGCCGAAGTCGATAAAGATGGCCTTGGCATGCCCGATGTGGAGGTAGCCGTTGGGTTCGGGCGGGAAGCGGGTGTGGACGGCCATACCTTGGAACTGCCCGCCCTGCGCGATATCCTCGTCGATAAAATCATGGATGAAGTTCTGCGCCATTACAGGGGGTTCGGCGGCGCCGGGGGTCTTGTGTTCCTCGGTCATGTTTCGTCACTCCTTTATTTTCATGCAAGTCATTATTTTACCCTGTAAAGCAAGAAATTGCAACGCTTTCCTGCAAATATTCCGATAGATTGTGTTCTACTGTGAGGACGAAATGTAACAGACGGTAATGCAACAACTAATGTACAACCCATAACATTTATTATATAATTTTTCAATGGATAAGCTGCCGGAGCTGCAGCGGGCGCATAGGACGGCGGAGCGCCTTGCCGCCATACCGCGCAGACGATAGAACGAAGGGGGAGAAGCGAGCATGCAGGGGAGTAAATCCTGCCCGCACAAGGAGGGACCCAACCGGGTCAGCACACGGGGCTTGATGAAAGCGGCGGGCTTTACATCGGAGGAGATCGCCCAGCCCTTTGTGGGGATCGCCTGTTCCTGGACGGACGCCTTTCCAGGGCACAACCGCCTGAATCAGTTGGCCGAGGACGTGGCCCGGGGCGTCATCGCCCGGGGCGGTACGCCGATGATTTTCCACACCATTGCGATCTGCGACGGATATTGTGGTTCAACGGAGGGCGCGAAGTATTCGCTGCCGAGCAGGGAGGTCATCTGCGACTCCATCGAGTGTGAAGCGGCTGCGCATGGGTTTGACGCGATGGTCTTCGTGGCGGCCTGCGATAAGATTGTGCCCGGCATGCTGATGGCGGCGGCGCGGCTGAATCTGCCGTCCGTCATGGTGACCGGCGGGCCGATGCTGCCTGGACGCGTGCCGGGGGAAGAGGCACTGCAAAATCTCTCCACCATAGCGCAGCACGCGGGACGATTCAGCCGGGGGGAGATCAGCGCCGAACGCCTGATGGAATATGAGGACCACTGTATGCCTGGGTCCGGCTGCTGCGCGGGCATGTACACGGCAAACTCCATGGGGTGCATGGCGGAGGTCCTGGGTCTGGCGCTGCCCGGAAACGGGACGATCCCCGCCGTTTACGCGGAGAGAAACCGCCTGGCAAAAGAGGCCGGAAGGCAGGTGATGGCGCTCTGGCGGCGGCAGCTTCTGCCCTCAGACATCCTGACGGAGGCAAGCTTTCAGAATGCGATCACTATGGATCTGTTGATCGGATGCTCGACGAACACTCTGCTGCACCTTCCTGCCATTGCCCATGAGGTCGGGATCCGTATCACGCCGGATGATTTTGAGGAAAAGGGGACCAAGGTGCCGGTCGTCTGTTCTCTGGCCCCGGGCGGCGCCGACCATATCGTCGATCTCTATGAAGCCGGCGGGGTGCAGGCCCTGATGAAAGAGGGGATAGAGGGCGGACTGCTTGACGGCGGCGTGATGACGGTCACCGGGAAAACGGCTGGAGAGAATACGGCTTCTGCGGTCGTCTGGAATGAAAAGGTCATCCGCCCGCTGGACCGCCCCCGCCTGCCCAACGGGGGGCTGTGTATCCTCAGGGGTAATTTGGCGCCGGAGGGAGCGGTCATCAAAGCTGCGGCCCTCAAGGCCGAGGACAGGAGATTTACGGGTCGGGCCCGGGTATTTGACAGCGAGGCGGCGGGCAGGACGGCTGTCCTGAACGGAGAGATCCACGAGGGGGAGGTCATCGTCATCCGCTACGAAGGGCCCAAGGGGGCGCCCGGCATGCCGGAGATGGCGCGGCTGATCACGCTGATCCAGAGCTCGGGGCTGGGGGAGCGGGTACCGCTGCTCACCGACGGGAGATTTTCCGGCATCACAAGAGGCGGCTGCATCGGGCACATCTGCCCGGAGGCCGCCGCCGGCGGCCCCATCGCGCTGGTAGAGGATGGGGACATCATCGACTATGATATCGATCAGCGCCGGCTCTCCCTACTGGTGGAGGACGCCGTCCTGGAGGAGCGGAGAAAGCGGTGGAGCTGTCCGCCCCCCAAGGTGACGCGCGGCTATCTGGCGCGATATGCCAGGCAGGTTACCTCGGCGGCGGAGGGCGCCGTACTCAGGTGATCGGGCTGCCTTTAAAAAATCTAATCCCAACGGCCTGCCGGAGGGTGGAAAGGTGTGATGATCGCAATGAAAGCGACGGTATATGGACTTAGGGAAGATGAAAGGCCACTGTTTGCAAAAGAGGCGGAGCGGTTTCCGGAGATTGAGCTGGTGCTTACCAAGGAATATGTGACGGAGGACAGCGCCGCCTTGGCGGAGGGGGCGGATGCGATCCTGATCACCGCGCCCTGCACGATCACTCCGGCGCTGGCCCGGCGGCTCCACGGGGCCGGCGTCAGATACATCCTCACCCGCAGCACCGGATTCGGACATATCGACCGGCAGGCCATCCAGAATTATGGGATCCGTGCGGCAAACGTGCCGGCCTACAGTTTGAACGCAGTCCCGGAATTCTGCCTCCTACTGACGTTGAACCTCCTTCGAAATTTTAAAAGAGAGTCGAAGATGCTGGAGAAAAAGGACTTCAGCCTCAGCGGCATCCAGGGAAAGGAGCTTGGGGCCATGACGGTGGGCCTGTTTGGAACGGGCCGCCTGGGCACAAGGGAGGCCCAACTGTTCAAAGCCATGGGCTGCCGGGTCCTGGCGTATAATCCCCACCCCAGGGAGGCGGCGAAGCCCTATGTGGAATACGTTACGAAAGAAACGGTGCTCCGGGAGGCCGAGCTGATCGTGCTGCAATGCGCGCTGAACGAGGAGAACCGGCACATGATCAACACAGAGACCATCGCGCAGATGAGGGACGGGGTCTATCTGGTGAATACCGCCAGAGGAGGTCTCATGAATTTTGCAGACGTGCTGGACGGACTCAAGAGCGGCAAGATCGCCGGGCTTGCGACGGATGTCTACGACCACGAGGAGACCTTTGTGAGGAAAAACTGCGCCGGGATGGACCTGGGCGATCCTGTGATGGAGGAGCTCATGGGAATGGAAAATGTGATCCTGACGCCCCATATCGCCTTTTTCACAGAGGCTGCCATTCGGGACATCATCCATACCTCTCTGGAAAACCTCCGGGAATTTGCAAGGACCGGCGGCTGCTCCAACGAGGTGTACCAGGCCAAACAGAGTTGACCGGCAGAGGGTTTGGTCGTAAAATAAAGATGCGGAGATAAAAACACAGGCAGGTTGGTAGTCCGGCCGCGGCCCGCCGGGGACCGGTCCCGTCCCCCGGCGGCTGTCAGTAGCCCTCCCTCCCATGGGTCGTCCATTTTCCGCAGATATACTGGTAATGGGAGGACAACTGCATATGGAACAGGGATACGCAAGGATAACCGTCTGCTTTGAGGCGCCTTTCTGGATCGGAGTGCTCGAGCGGGAATGGGGCGGTACGCTGGAGGTCTGCAAGATTGTCTTCGGCGCGGAGCCCAGAGATTACGAGGTCTATGCATTTCTCATGAGCCACTGGCGGGAGCTGAGATTCAGCCCGCCGGTGACGGGGGTGAGGCGAGCCGAGGCGGCGAATCCCAAGCGGGCCCGGCGGAAGGCGGGGCAGCAGCTCCGTGGTGGAGTCGGGACCAGGGCCCAGCAGGCGATCGCGCTCCAGCGGGAGCAGAACAAACGGGAGCGGCGGGAGGACCGCCGCAGACGGGATGAGGCGGAGGAGGCGCGCAGGTTTCAGCTCCGCCGACAGAAGAAAAAAGAGAAGCACAGGGGCCGGTAGATCCGGCCCCTGTGCTTCAGAAGGGAAGGGAAACATGGAGCAGAGGGAATTTCTTGATTTCATGCACGTGTTGGAGCGTCTCAAATGCAATACCCGCCACTCCTGGACCTCCACGGGTCGCCATGAGACGGTAGCGGCCCACAGTTGGCGGCTGGGCGTGATGGCCCTGCTCCTGCGGGGAGAGTTTCCGGGCGCGGATATGGAACGGGTGCTCCGGATGTGCCTGGTCCACGACTTCGGAGAGGCGGTGACAGGGGATATTCCCTCGTTCCAAAAGACGACCTCCGACGAAAAGCGGGAGGAGCGGGCGGTAGCGGACATGCTCGCACCGCTGCCCCAGCCGGTGCGGGGGGAATTGGAGGCGCTTTTTGCCGAGATGGACGCCATGGCCACGCCGGAGGCCAGGATCTACAAGGCGCTGGACAAGTTGGAGGCCGTGCTCCAGCACAATGAGGCGCCGCTGGAGACCTGGACGGAATTGGAGTACGGGCTTAACCTGATCTATGGAGAGGAAAATGCCGCCGAGTTTCCCTGGCTTCGGGCGCTGCGGGAGGAACTGCGGCGGGATACGGAAGAAAAGACGGCGGTGCGGGCCGCCTATTGAACGGGGCTCGCCGCCGGGGTTCGGGGCGCCTGTGGGGAGAGCCGATTGGAAAGAGAGCAGCGTCAGGCCGCGGCATCTGCCGCGGCCTGACGCTATTTCCCCATGTAGGAGAAGTGCATATTAGAAACGGCCCGGAATACCCCGTAAGATACAGTAAAATTGGCCCCTTACCCCCTAAGAAATCAGGTGGCCGGGGCAAATACAGTAACATCTTGGAAAACGTCTAAAGGGAAAACATAAGGGAAAAAACGAGCGGGAGCCGCCCGGCTACAATGGCCTGGGAACTCCCGCCTTTTGCTTATGTTGCGCCCTCACGCGCGCGTAACGGTGTCACCTTTTATCAGGTTTTCCGGCCTCTCCGGCAGCCCCTGGCGCGGCCTTATCCCTCTCCATAGTCTCGGATATGGCCCGGTTAATAAAGCCGTTCACGGACTCGCTGCGGGTCTCTGCGTGGGCCTTAATCGTATCCTTTTGGCCTTTGGGAACTGTTAGGTTTATTCGGTCTAATTTTTCAGCTATCCAAGTATTACGGTACTCAGATTTTCCGGCCATGTTGCCCCTCCTTCCTGGTGGGTGCGGGAATTACGACGCACCTCCTCCATCTTGCGTATATTGTACCCTAGAGGTCAATATTACGCAATACACACATTAAACAAAATATATTGCGCAATATTGTGCGTTCTGTCAATTGATGTATTGCGCAATATATGCTATTATAATATCAGCAAGAGGGAGAGCGGCAAGGCCGGGATACTTCGGGTTGAGTCCCCCAGGCGGTTGACAACAGCACCTAAGACGCACCGGTTCCCACAATGCACCTTGACAGCCGAATATCCGACACCGTATAATCAATGCAAGAGGTGATACCGATGGATGATAAAGCGTTGCTAGAGGCTATCGGCCAAATGATGGAGGAGCAGGAAAAGCGGCTCGATCAGAAGCTGAGTGAAATGGAGCAGCGTATTACTAAGAGCACTGTGGCCCTGATGGATGCGGAGTTCAAAGAGCGGTTCAATCTTCTGGCCGAAAACCAGGACGAAATACTCCGTCGCATGCCGACCGAAGAGGATGCCGAACTATTAGACACCCGCCTTGCGGCTATTGAAGCCGTTGTCAGAAAGCACAGCCGCGAGATTGCGGCCTTGAAGAAAGCCAACTGAACAGATCTAAACAGCAGACGGTGCCGGGTATTCGGTGCCGTCTGTTTTATTTTGGAAAGGAGATCGTTATGAGCGTCAACGAAGTAGAGGCGAAGGTCCGGGAGCTACGCCAGCTCCAAGCCCTGATCGAGGAGGCCCAGGCCGAGGCGGAGGCGATCAAGGACGCTATCAAGGCCCAGATGGGCGACACGGAGGAGCTGCGGGCCGGGGAGTATAGGGTCACCTGGAAGACCGTAGAGGCTTCCAGATTCGACGCTGCGGCCCTGAGAAAGACCCTCCCCGAGGTAGCGGAACAGTTCACCAGAAAGAGCAGTGTCCGCCGCTTCTGCGTGGCATGAGAAGAGCCCCTTGCATCCGTGCCCGTCAAAGCCGATGCAAGAGGCCCACACAAACCCCAAAGGGGGCTGAGGCCCATTGTACCACGGCCCCCTCCAGAATAGCAAGGAGGAAAATTACATGGACCCCATCAAAATGAGCGCTACCCTGGACGACTCCATTGTTCACTTGGACCAGATCGCCGCTACCCTGGAAATGGTCCTAAGCCACATCTTTGAGCACGAGAACGTTGACCTCAACGGGAGCGAGGCAGAGATCACCGCCGCCTTAACGGTATGCGAACAATATCCGGCATGGCGGGCGGTCCTGTCCCATGTATGGGAATCGTTAGTCAATGAGCGGGATGAGCTGGCCGCGCTGGCTATGCGAGCCACGGGGAGGCACGTTTTTACAGAGGCGGTTTGTTGAATCATTTGCTCTTCTCAATGGTCCTGCTCTGTATCTTCAAGTTCTTTCCAAGGGCTCACAGATAGACGTAAAAGAAGGGGTCGGGGAGTGGATATCCTCGGCCCCTATTGTGTGCTTCTCCCGGTCTGCCGGGGAAAATCCCATTTCTAAACTTTTTCCTGCCCAGAGGGGGCCGGGTGGTCTAGCCTCGCTCTCTCCGCCTCAGCCTACACCCCCGGGGGGGCTTGTACACCCGTGAGAGGAAATTTGTACTTCACCCGCCGGTCTCCCCGAGGCATCTTGTCCAATAAGATAGGGGGGATTCAATGTCTTAAAGCCGCCTTAAAAGGCGCTGAAGGTCTGCCGCGGTCCTCGCCGCGTACTGCTCCCTGTACCTCAGGAAGCGCCGCAAATACCGCTTGTATGTGGTCTGGTGCATATACCGGGGACGATCTGGCACCCAATCGCAAAAGCTAAATCCATCAATCCGGCAGGGCGGCGGCTCCAAGTGCGTTTCAACCAGTGCCAAGCCCTGGTCATAGCCGTCCATGCTGTCTCGTGTCCGCTGCTGTGATTTGTAATTCAACCGGCTGCATGCCCGGCACCATAGACGCCGCCCGGTCAATAGATACAGATACCGCACCCGGCACCCACACTGTGGGCACAGAAAATAGATTTGGCTCCCGCCGTACCCGTTGTGCTTCTTTGAAATATCTATGTCAAGATTTGCTCCAGAGGGCGCTATGGTACATTTCTCATCTCCGGGGACATAGTAAACCTCTATAGACTTACAGGTCCCGCAAAAGAACAGTTCCCCCCATGTGTCGATCTGAGCCAGCTCGAAAGAATCAAGCCGTGGTGTCCGTTCAATCTGGCCGTGGGTCTTATTCCAGCCACCGTTATTCGTTCCCCAGTAAATTTCTATCACCTTCTTTTATGCCTAAATACTATGTGAATCCATCGCTTTTCTGGCAGTCATAGAGGCTCAGCCAATCCTGGAGGCACATCGTCACCAGCCAAGGCTGCCGGTTGCGCCGGTGGAAAAGGGCCGGGGCTCCATCCTGAAACCGCTCGGCGTCTCGGATGGCCTGGGCCATTGCCTCTCCCAAATTCAGCCGTTCCACCCGCTTGACCTCAATATGTACCCCAGGGAGGCCCACAAGGTCGGGGACCTCCCCGAAGCTGAGGGAGCCGCCCCGCTCGATCTCATAGCCGTGTTGGTGGATGAGGGCGGAAAGCTCCCGCTCGCCCGCCGCCCCCTTCCGTTGGGATAATTTCCCGCTCGTTGTGCCCACACTCCAATCATTTCAAAAGTCGGTCCCGTGGAGCAAAAGCCGCAAAAGTAGCAAAACCTATACTCACGATGCCCTTTTGCTCCTTCTGCTACTTTTGCTCAGAGGATTCACAACTAATTTTTTGCTTGGCCTGCCACCGGTCTTGACTTCGTTCTCCCGGATGTACCCCATCTCAGTAAGGGACTGCAACGCCGGTTCCATTGCCTCGACCCGTCCAAACTTCCCTTTACAGAGGTTGAACAAGTCCCGCTTGCTGATTTCATCCTGTCCGGTGCCCTCTATCCTGTGCCACAGATACTTGGCGTCCTCATAGTCCTGTTCTGCCCCCATGACCTGATAGGCGGCCTCGGCGTGAGGGCCCAAGAACTCCGCGATCCCCACAGCGGCGTACATGATCTCCGGGCTGACCGGCGTCTCCGCCGGGTCCCCCTGGACCGTGGCCGCGTGCATCAACGCCGCGATCCGCACCATGGCCCCCACCAACTTGCCGCCCCAATCCCGCATGTGCTCCCATTCGTCCCCAAGTCTCTGCTCAATGTAGGCGGCGTACTCTTGGCGGATGTGATCGGCCTCGGGGCTTAACCGGATAATGCCGCTCCCCGGGTTGCCCAGGATACGGCGCACGAACTGCCGATACTCCGCCCTGACGGCATCCGGTACCGACGCGGGCGAGATCGCCCGGCGGCCTACCTTGGACTTGCACATCACATAGAGAAACCGCCCGCACAGGCCCCGGCCCCGCATGGTGGCATTTCCCATGAGCCCGCTCAACACCTCCGGCTGGATCGTGAGCATCATGGTCAGGCGCGGGGCCTTGATGTGGTTGGGCTTCCTGCCGATGCGGTCCACGGTGATGGGGTCCCCGGCGTGGCCCTTCAAGTAGACATCGAAGTTGGCCCCCTTGTCATACCGCCCCGCCATGCTGTCGAACACGCCGCCCTCGGCGCTTGCTACGGTGATACTCCCGCCCTGCATATCCATAAGGTCCACCAGCTTTTCCGGGGTTGTGTCGTCCACTAAAAGGCGGAAGGGGTGCTTGTCCTGGAACTGCGCCAGCTCGGCGGACAGTGCAAGGGCTTCCTCACGCCCGGCCTCCTGGTCTGCCTTTTTCCCCTTGGTGGCCCTGGTCTGGGCGGCTTGCAGCGCCTTTTCCAACAGGGCCCGCTCGGTCTGGTTCTGTGCGATTTCGGCGGCCTCAAACTCCCGGCGCTCGGCCTCGTATTCGTAGACCGGCCTTGCCAGGGCGGAGATCACAGCGCTCTTTCTCTCTCCAGGTGGGGCCACGGCCACGGAATAGAGGCACAGGGGTTCCCGCCAGTCCGGGGTGATCTCAACCTCATACTTGGACTGGAACGCCGTCGCCAAGACCCCCAGGGAGAGAATACCGGCCATTTCCTCCGGGGTCTGGGTGCTCTCCGCCAGACATTCCACAAAGGCGGACAGCGGCCCCGGTAGACTCTCCGTGGGGAAGTCCGGGGTGTCTATGGTGTCAAAGGGGAGCGGCGCTTCCCACTCCGGTGAGGTGTGCGCTTCCCACTCCGGCGCATCCTGGGCCAGCGTCTGCACGGCTCTCAGTGCGCTTCCGGCCCCGAACCGAACCACAAGATCGGTAAAATCTCCATGCTCCGGGATATCCGGCCAGCAGGCGGAAAGGTCCAGCACCTTAAGACTGGAGGCCCGCCCACGTAGCTCCCCGGCCACCATCTGGACAAACGCCTTTCCGGCGTCGTCGTTGTCCTGGATCAGGACCACCTCACGGCCCTCCAGGGCTCTCCCATACTCCGCCCGCCATTTGCTCTTGGCCCCGTCCGGGAGGCTCACGGCGGCCATTCCCAGCCCTTTCAGGGTGTCCACGTCCTTCTCCCCTTCGACCAGAAACACCGCTCTGGGGAGCGCTCCGCCGCCCGTGGAGGTATAAAGCCCCGGCTCTATGCCATTGCGTCCCTTTGCCCATTGGCCGTCCTTCAGGTGCCTCCAGGCAAAGTATTTGCCGCCGTCCGTCTGCCGCATCTTGACCTTTTTCAGATCTCCGCCGTGGTATATGTACTCAGCCTCGAACTTGGCCGTGGGCCTGTTCCCCTTGGGAGCGCTGTAGACCGGGAACGCCTTGTCGGGGGTGATCTCCGCGAACAGGTCCCGCATTGTCAGCCCCATCGCCGCCACGATCTCTTGGGGCCCGCATCCGGCATGGCAGTGAAGCAGGACTTGCCCGTTCTCTCCGATAGATACCGATAAGCTGTTGTGCTGGTCGCTGTGGGCAGGGCACTTGGCCGAATACTGGCCGCCTCCACCTGTCACACCCTCTAGGCGGCTTAGAATGTCGTAGACATCCAATCTAACACCCGCCTATCTTCCCTTGTCCGGTCATTCTAAGTAACGTGGCCTCTAGATGCCGCCGGGTCAGCCCGATATGATGGAGCCGCCGGTCCAGACTGCCCAAATAGTCCTCCAGCTCCGCCGCGTCCTTGGCGAGATAGTAGCCGTGACTATCGTTGCCCGTGCTCGCGCAGATTGGGGAGCCCGCTCGGCGTTCACCCTCTATGAGCTGGGTGAGTTCCCGCAGGTCTTTCAGCTCCAGCACGTCCACCAGCCTACCGCCGGTGATGGCGTTTCCTTTGCCCTCTAGGAGCAGTTTTGATACCCTCATGAACTCACCCCCTTGGTCTGATTCCGCACCCATTCCCGCAGCCCATCCACCGAAATGAGAGTCCGCCGTCCCAGCTTAAAGGCCGGGAAGTCCTCACGCCCCATCAGCTCGTAAAGGGTGGGCTTGCTCACCCCCAGCAACCGCGCTGCCTCCGGGGCTGATACCGCCATGGGTTCCATTTTGTCGGACATTAGCACACCTCCTTCTCCAAGGCAGAAATCGCTTCCATAATGCGGGTTTCCTTTTCTTCGGGTAACGGGAAGCGCATCCACCTCATAAAAGTAGGTTCGCTCACGCCGATGCTTGCGGCTACCTTCCACAGCGGCACACCGGCCATCCGTGCGGCCTTGCGGACACGTTCGTTCTCTTTCATTGTGATGCTCTCCTTTCAAGTTCACCTTGACTTCCTCGCGTGATGTGGTATGATGATAGCGAGGATGATTTTATGGTCATAAATATAATACGACCAGAAAACAATACTAGCAAGCAATTGAGTCTTTTTTATATAGAAAACAAGAAATTCAGTCTAATCGAGGTGTGTTTAGATGGAACAGTTCAGATTCCCGGTCACAAAGAAAGAGGCGGAACGGAAAGGCATTTCCTACTCATCTGAGATAAACAAAAATGCCCTTTTCCCCTCTAGGCTACGGGCTTTAAGAGAAGAAAAGCGAGTATCACAGGCGGCACTTGCGTCGTTACTTGGGGTGTCAAAGTCTACGATTGGGCTTTATGAAACCGGCGATACACTACCTGATATTAAAACCGCAGATGACCTAGCTAACTATTTTGGTGTAAGCGTTGATTACCTCATTGGGCGGACAAGTATTCGTAGTGTTAATCCAAATAAGCAAGGGGTATGTTCTTATACCGGGCTGTCAGAAGTTGCGATTGGATGGATTGAGGATATGCGAGCTGATCCCCATTCAGAGGGCTTACAGGCCTTAGACAGGATGCTTTCAACAGAGCAGTTTCGAGATATTATTAGTTATATAGTCTATATTTCCAAGTTTTTTGATGAGATGAAGCATCATGCCATATTAAATAGCCTGAATGAAGAAGAACGTGAAATATTAAAAAAAGCGCAAGAAATTGTTTTGAAAAATGACGAATATGAAGTTTATTTTGTTCAGCTTTCCGAAAAAGTTGAAAGCTCAAAACTTGTATTGCAGAACATGTTTATGGATATGGTTGACGATCTCTTTTACGCGGAAAAGGAACTCGGTAAATTTGATCTCTCAACTCCGACCGGAAGTATTTCAACATTTGTTAAATAACAACAAAGAAGCCGCCCCCGGTGCGGACACACCAGAGACGGCAAGAGCAGTTGAGACCCACAACGATCACAAACCGCGCCCCTATTGTACTACAAGAGGCGCAACGGGGACAAGGAGGAAATACCATGGCAAGAAAAGCAGCGTCGGGCACTGGCACGATCCGCAAGAAGACCGTTACCCGCTCGGGGAAAGAGTATACCTATTGGGAGGCCAGGTACACCGCTGGCCGGGACCCCGGCACCGGGAAGCAGATACAGCGGAGCATCACCGGCAAGACGCAGAAGGAAGTTGCCCAGAAGCTCAAGGCCGCCACCGCCTCCATTGACAGCGGCACCTATACCGCCCCCAGTAATATGACCGTGGGCCAGTGGTTGGATATCTGGACCGCCGACTACCTGGGCGGGGTGAAACCGTATACCGTGGCGTCATACACTAGCGTTGCCAGGAACCATATCAAGCCTGCCCTCGGGGCCGTGAAGCTGGAGGCATTGAACGCCCACACTATTCAGGGTTTTTATAATGCTCTGGGCAAGCCCCGGAACGGAAAGCCCGGATTGACGGCTAGGACGATAAGGGGCATACATGCCATTTTTCACAGGGCCTTACAACAAGCTATAGCTGTTGGCTACCTCCGTTTCAACCCCGCTGACGCTTGTACCCTTCCACGGACGGAGCATGAAGAAATCGCGCCCCTGGACGATACGCAGAGCAAGGAATTTTTGGAGACGATTAAGGGTCATCGTTTCGAGGATTTATTTACTGTCGCACTGTTTACAGGCATGCGCGAAGGGGAGCTCATGGGCCTCCTGTGGGAGTGTGTAAACTTTGAGCAAGGTACTATTCTTGTCGATAAACAGCTCCAGCGTGAAAAAAGGAAAAACGGGGAATACATTTTCACTTCGCCCAAAAGTGCCAAGCCCCGGACTATTACCCCTGCCCCCTGGGTCATGAAGCTGCTACGCGCCCACAGGGCTAAGCAGAACGAGCAGCGCTTAAAGGCCGGAGAGCTGTGGGAAGACTCCGGATTAGTGTTCACGAATGATGTGGGTGGGCATTTGGTGGCCCAAACGATATACAGAGCATTTAAGAATATTGCCGATTCAATTGGGTGTCCTGACGCCCGTTTCCACGATCTGCGCCACTCTTACGCCGTGGCCGCGATCCGCTCCGGCGATGATATTAAAACCGTCCAAGGGAATCTAGGCCACGCAACGGCGGCCTTCACCCTGGATGTGTACGGCCACGTCACCGAACAGATGAAGCAGGAGAGCGCCGCCCGGATGGAGGGGTATATCAAAGACGTTTTAGGCCTGTAAGGGAAAATTTAAGGGGAAATAAGGCATAAAAAGATATAGAAAAAGCCTAGATACATTGTGGCTCTAATATTTTATTTCCCCATGTAGGAGAAGTGCATATAGTCTCTGCTCCCTGCCCAGGCGGTACCGCCCCAGCTATAGCCGTATTGGGCAAAAATACGCACCACGCTGCCGTCGGCGGGAATGGAAAAGGGATCCTCGCCGGGCAGCCAGTGAGAACCGGCGCCGACCTGCCCACTGTCATAGATCTGGTAATTCTCTTCCCAGTTGATATCCACGGCCGTACCGCAGTTGTGCTCCCCCTTGGCGGCGTCTGTCCAGCGGTAACCACCGATATTTTTGATGGGAAACTGCTCCGGATCCTCATAGATGGCGGTGAAGATGGCCGTCATATCGTCTGCAAGAGCTTCATGGATGGTAAAGGTACAGGTGGAGGATGCCCTTTCTCCGGTAGATGGGTCCAGGTGCCATACGGGGACCGTCACCTCTTTCATCCGGGCGTCTGCCTCGGACTTGGTGGTGAAGCGCCGTTGGTCGGCGCTGCCGAAGAGACGCAGGTACTTGGCCTGATTTTCTCCCTGGACCCGCCAGTCCGGGTCTTCCGACGGGGACTGTTCGCCGGGAAGGGAGGCCGGCAGGTCGGCGGCCGGCGCCTCGTGCTCCGGGATTGGGGCGGAGGGCGCCCCGCCGCGCAGATCGCTCAGCCGCAGCAGAAGCACCGCGCCGTCGGCACGGAGCAGGGGGGCTTCTCCCTGAAAGCTGCCGTCCGGCATCCCGCTGATCAGCCCACAGGCAGAGACTGCGGAGACGGCTTCCCGGTAGCAGACCGGGAGCGTCTCCCAATCGGCAAAGGCGGAACCCGTGCCGGGGGAAGCGGGCTCCTGCGGCAGCAGACGGGAGAGCAGCACCGCCGCATCCCGGCGCAGGAGCGGCATGTCCAGTTTGTCGGAGGCCACGGGGAGAAAGTCATCGGCCTGGAGCACGCCAGCCTCACAGGCGGCCAGATAATAGGGCATGGCCCAATGGCCGTCCGCCCCGCTGTGGGCGTCGCAGACAGTCGGATAGAAGGCACGGCCCAGCATGGCCAGGTATTGTCCCCAGGTGAGCGTCCCGGAGGGCTGCACAGTGCCATCCGGCATCCCGCCGAGGATCCCCAACTCACAGGCGCGTATCAGCGCGTCATAGGCCCAGTGGGACTCATCCAAGTCGGGATAATCTGCGGCCAGGGCGGAGATGGAGAGCGGGAGAGAGAGCAGCAGCGTCAGAAGGAGAGCGGCGGTCTTTTTCATGGAGGCGGCACCTTCTTATTCCATTGGTGTTGTGTGCGCGGAGGAGAGAAGCGCGGACCGTGCAGCGAGCACGGCCCGCTGCGCCCATAGAGAGAAGGGCTGAAATTATCTTATCATATAAAATTCGACACAGACAAGCACAAAAAATGCGCCGCAGGAAAAACTGCGGCGCACTGGGGGGAAAATCTGTCAGTCCCAGATACTGAACTGGTACAGGTGGTCATAATCCATCCCCATCGCGATGAAGACGGTGCCTCTGCTTTGGTTATAAACACAGGACCACTGGGTGGAGCTGCGCTTTTCCGGCTGTAGTTGCTGGCTGACGGCCTCCAGCAGGTCCATGGCCTCCTCTTCGGCCAGAATGCCCTCCGCCGCCTCCATGGCGGCCGTCAGGGTCTCAAAGCGGTCCTGCCCGGTGCCGAAATCCCAATCGCCGGGAGTCAGAAGGAAGTTGGTGGCCCGGGGGCTCTCCACCACGTTCATCGTGTCTCCGATGTATTCCACCACTACCGCGCGCCCGGAGGCATCGGCGATCTGAAAGTGGTAGCAGGAGTTGGCGGAGGCGTGCATATCGTATTCGCCCAGCAGCGTCAGCGCTTCCTCCACAGTGGCAGCCTGATCCAGGATCATACGGATGGCTGTGGTGGTGGTGATGTCCACTTTTTCCGTCTGTTGGTTCGTAGGCTCGGTGTCGATGAGGAGAACGCCCACGGCCACGCCCTTTTCATTGACGCCGTCCAGGGGCACATAGGGGGCGGCCAGACAGAAAAAGCTGTCCAGAAGGCCGGTGGGCAGCTTGTCCTCACCAAAACCGATATAGGCCAGATTGACCATGGAGATGGAGCGGTAGCCGTTGGACGGCGCGGTTTTGACAAAAAGCGCAGGGGAGTAATACATATCAAAATTCCTTCCGAAGACGGCATCTCCTTCCGGGGTGTGGGCGGCAAAGGTAGAGCAGCCCAGATCGGGCAGATCGAACTCCATGGGCAGTCCCTTCAAGAGCTTTCCAGCGATGAAGCGGATGAGCTCCGGGTCGCTGGAGGCCCCTGTCTCCAGAAAGTCGTCAAAGCCGTAATCCCCGATGTACTCCATGGTAAAAAGCGAGGTGTTCCCCACCCGCTCCAGCGTACCCAGGGTCCTCAGTTCCCGCTGGAACAGCAGCAGGACGGCCAGCATCAGCGCGGCCAGCACGGCGGCGAGGGCGAGCAGGAGCTTGGGGAGGAGCCTGCGCGGCTTGTGTGGGGCTTGGGGCAGAGTTTCCTTCATGTGTGCAATCTCCTTTGAATATCAAATAATTTGAAAATCAAACGAGATACATCATAGAGCGGCAGGACCGGTTTGTCAAGAAATATTTTTAAAAGTGACTTGACAAATGAAAATATTTGAATATACTAATATTAGAACAAGCGAATGAAGGTGAGGCCAATGGAAGAGAGCAAGGAGCTCTATGAGGAAAAGACCGAGTTGCTCAAGGCCCTTTCCCACCCTCTGCGGCTGCAGATCGTCCGGGGCCTGCTGGTGGGGGGATGCCACAATGTCCGCTGTATGGAGGCGGGCACCGGGCAGTCACAGTCCACCATCTCCCAGCACCTGATGCGCCTGAAGGCGGCGGGGGTGGTACGGTGTGAACGACAGGGCAACGAGATGTACTATGAGGTGTCGGACCCGGACGCCGCCGCTGTGGTGGCCGCGCTGTTCGGAGACAAGGAGTGTGATTATAATTGTCCCATGACATTGCGGTCATCGGAGGCGGTCCGGCAGGCCTGAGCGCCGCGATCAATGCCAGGGTCCGGAACAAGACGGTGCTGGTGGTCGGCAACGATTACCGGGAAAGTCCTCTGTACCGGGCGGAGCGGGTAGACAACTATCTGGGGATGCCCGGACTTACCGGAGCCCAGCTCTTGGACGCTTATCAGAGGCACGCCGAGGATATGGGCGTGGAATTCAGACACGGACGAGTGCTGAATATCATGCCCATGGAGCACACATGCTATCTAAGCATCGGCACCGATATGGAGGAGGCCGGGGCGGTCATTCTGGCCACCGGCGTCTCGCGGGGGAAGAAGTTCCCCGGCGAGGCGGAGTTTCTGGGCCGGGGCGTGAGCTACTGCGCGACCTGTGATGGGATGCTCTACCGAGACAAGCAGGTCGTGGTGGTTGGGCTGGCCCCCGATGCGGCTGAGGAGGCCAACTTTCTCCAGGGGTTAGGTTGCCGGGTGACCTACGTCTCAGGCAAGGCGCCGGAGGGGCTGGACCCCGCCATTGCCTATGTGAGAGCGACCAAACTGGAGATCGTGGGCGAAGCGTCCGTCACCGCCCTGAGAGCGGGGGACGAGGAAATCCCATGTCAATGCGTGTTCCTCCTCCGCCACGCCATTCCGCCCACGGATCTGCTGCCGGCGCTGGAGCTGGAAAACGGCTATATCCGGGTGGACCGGGAGATGAGGACCAACCTGCCGGGCGTATTTGCCGCCGGAGACTGCACCGGGCTGCCCCTCCAGCTCTCAAAAGCCGCCGGCGAGGGCCTGATCGCCGGACAGAAGGCCGCCGAGTATCTCGACGGGCTGTAAGAGGAAAATCATGCATATTTTATCTATTTCATTATAAAAAGGAGAAATGAATCATGTCTGTTCTGCATCTGAATGAATCCGAGTTCAACGAAAAAATCCCCACTGCCCCCATCGCCATGGTGGACTTCTGGGCCACTTGGTGCGGTCCCTGCAAGATGCTGGCTCCGGTTGTGGAGGACCTGGGCAAGAAGTACGAGGGCAAGGCGCTTATCGGTAAGGTGGACGTGGATGAGAACCAGGCGCTGGCCGGCAAGTACGGCGTTATGAGCATTCCCACCGTCATCTTCTTCAAGGACGGCAAGGAGATTGGGCGGAAGGTGGGCGTACAGCCCGCCAGCGTCTACACCCAGACGCTGGACGCCAACCTGTAAGGCAGAGAGAAAGACCTCCTCCGCGCACTTGCACAAAAGTGCGCGGAGGAGGTCTTTTATATCCGCAAAAAAGAAATGGTCTGTTCCGGCACCGGGAGCTGATAGTGCAGCAGCTCCACATCCACAGACCCTGTATCCGGCGGGACGGCGCTCTCCAGAAGGGACGCCCGCAAGGGGAGACCGTGGCTGCCGGTGGGATGCTCCGGCTTCAGGACAAACCCTACGGAAGAGGCGGCGGAGACCGGGGCCTGGCGCAAAAAGGCCCGGGAATAGAACTGCAGAGAGGCATGCTCCGTCTCATACTCCACCACGGGCAGGCGCATCCCCGGGGGACAGAGCTGCTGCACATGTGCGTGAATGTCCCGCTTTGCCCTCTCCGCCTCCTCCGGCGGAAGGCCCTCATAACGCCTGGGATCGGAGAGCAGCGTCTCCACGTCGCCGTACAGGTCTTGGAGGTAGACGTTGTGGATGTAGAAGCGGACGGCCTGGGGGCCGCTGCCGCAGGTGAGGGGGCGGGGACGGCCTTTTCCCACCTGCAGGGTCAGCCGCTTCCCGGCGGGGTACTGCACCCATTCCACCCCTAGGGTTAGAGAGACCTGGCAATCCGGTCCGACCGGGGGTATGGTGTCAAATTCCCCCTGAAATTCCAGGCAGGTCAGCCAGACGCCCGGGAGGTCCGCCCCTTGCAACGGCGCGGAGATCGGACAGCCGGCCCGGAGAAATTCGTGGACGGTCAGCATGTCCTCCGGTGCCCCTTGGAAGAGATCGCCGGACAGCCGCCCGCTGGAGGCGGAGGCAATGGAGAGGACGCGGTCATCCAGGGCCATCCGTGAGATATGCGGAAGCGGGGGGCGGTAAGAATCTCCTGCCCGGCGGGTGAGCTTCCGGCGGTTGGTGGCGGGAGTGCGGGGAGGACGGGGGAGCGCGTCCCGCTCCTGCCGCCAGGCCTCGCCGTCGTATTGAAGCAGATACAGCCGCAGCGTTTTCTCTTGAAGCAAAAACCCCAGCAGCTCGATCAGAGCACCGCCCGGGAGGACGGCACTGCGGCCCAGGACCGCGATCACGTCATATTTGGGCAGGGCAGCCTGCCAGCAGGAAAAATCCATCGGCGCCCTCCTCAGTGTGTCCGCGCGCCCAGCATGGCCTGGACATCGGCCCGGGTGCAGTGGTAGTCCCCGTCTCCACTGCGGCGATAGGAGCCATGGAAGGGGTCCTGCCCCAGATAGACGGGGAGCTGGTCCCGTTCCCCGGGCGGGACCTGGATCACCAGCACGGCGCCGTCGTCGGTGCCCGCCACCCAGACGTCCTCCGGACGTAAAATATTGACGCTGACCACCTGAGGGTCGCTGACCATGCGCCAGAACTCCTTCGCCATTTCGTGGGGCTCCAGCAGGCCCTGGACCCGAAGGCTGTGGTCGGGACGCTCCTCCACGCCCAGAAGGATGAGCCCGCCGTAGCTGTTGGCAAAAGCGGAATAGGTCTCCCAAATGCTGTGGGGCAGTCCCCCGGTGGCCAGCTTGGCCTCCAGGCGGTTATTTTCCCGGTATTGCTCGATATGGTTGAGGTCCAGCAAGGGGAACACCTCCCGATGATCGATATTTCAGGGTGCGGCGATCCGCTCCGCCACACGGATCCCATCCGCGGCGGCACTCATGATCCCGCCGGCCCAGCCGCCGCCCTCTCCGCAGGGATAGAGGCCGCGGACCGGCGACTGGAGGTCCGCGCCGCGCAGCAGGCGGACCGGAGAAGAGGAGCGGGTCTCCACTCCGGTCAGCAGGGCCTCCGGAGCGTCAAAGCCGTGCAGGCGCTTCCCCATGAGGGGCAATG
>OGDN01002465.1_pt1 | contig 23666 bp, 18 predicted proteins | sample 1570271 | NCBI WGS metagenome assembly OGDN01 (sample SAMEA4384481, study PRJEB24528) | human gut metagenome | reverse complement strand
GCTTGAACAATTTTTACTTCAAAATATTGTCTAACTTTTTGGGGTCACTTCAATTTGAGATGACGGTTTTTTGCCTGTGTTATCCTTTATTCTCCACGCCGGTCAAGTCCTGAACAACTTCACCTGCAATGATAAGACCCGCAACAGCAGGCACAAACGCAGTGCTGCCCGGAACCTGTCGGCGCTGTGTGCATTTTCTAGCAGTGCCCGGCGGGCAGATGCAGTTCTGGCGGCAGCCGATCGCCATATCGTCGATGGGCGTCATAGCCGGCTCCTTGGAGTACACGACCTTGAGCTTGCGGATGCGGCGCTTGCGCAGCTCGTAGCGCATAACACGCGCGAGCGGACAGCCGGAGGTCTTATAAATATCCGTCACTTCCAGCTTGTCGGCGTGAATCTTGTTGCCCGCACCCATGCAGCTGATGATGCGCGTACCGGCCTTGGTTGCCTGCTCGATCAACTCGAGCTTGCCGGTTACGGTGTCGATAGCGTCTACAACATAGTCATATTGGGTGAAATCGAACTGAGAAGCGGTCTCAGGCGTATAAAAGGTTTTGTAAATGTTGACCTTGCAGTCCGGATTGATATCGTGAATACGCTCGGCGGCGGCCTCTACCTTGTATTGACCGACCGTCTTGCGGGTAGCGATGATCTGGCGATTGATGTTGGTCAGGCACACCTTATCATCGTCGATGAGGTCAAGTGTACCGACACCCGAACGCGCCAGCGCTTCTACCGTGTAGCCACCCACGCCGCCGATGCCGAACACCGCAACACGCGCGTTGTACAGGCGCTCCATGCCCTGCTTGCCAAGCAGCAGCTCGGTTCTTGAAAATTGATTGAGCAAGTTTTTTCTCCCTTTCGTGCAGTTTTTCGCTTAATTATAAGTATAGCGGGGAATGCCTACTGTGTCAATAGGAAAGCTGTTGTTCCCCTGCACCGATTGACCGGGACACACGAACTGCGCAAGCGTCTTCGCCCCTAACGGACGGAAAGTTTTTCGCTGAACCTCAGCGGAGGATTCGCCATCTGCGGACGGCGGGAGAGCGCGGCACCCGCCGCGGGGGCAAAAAGGAAGGGACACCTGCGGTTTCCCTTCCTTTTTGAACTCCTACCTTTCCCTTATTTCTTAGTCTGGCGCAAATCAGAGACCGGCGACCGCTGCGAAATAGAAGAACGACAGAGGATTTTTTCTCTGCTACGGACGAACTACCTTCGGAGTCCGTCCTCTTAAGCAACCTGTTCGCAGTGTCGGAGACCGTACTGCTACACAGGCGGTTTTGTCTCCGCCGGCGCGACATAACAGTGTCGCGCAAATCCTTGGCACGTTGTAACGCACGGCACCTACGGATTAGGCGTTTGATACAATTTATCTTCGCAGGTCCTATCTATCATAACGCGCTAACAAATTGTGCGGCACTGTCATGCCGCACCCAGCGTAGAATCGCCGACCTGTGTAGCAGAATGGGATCTGACACTGCGAATAGGTAAAGAAATGGGAGCACACTGTGCTCTCCTACGGTAGAAAAAATCCTCTGCCATTCCTTGTTTTCGAAGCGGTCGCCGATCTCTGGTCTGCGCCAGACTCGGAAACAAAGGGAAACGGGAGTTAAGAGGGTAGAAACCGTAGGTGTCTGCCCTCTTGCCCACCGCGCGGCGTCAGCGCAGTTACACTCGCTTCCAAGCGACCAATGCCACTCCTGCCGAGATAAACTCCGTCACCCAGAACGCATGCCAGACGCCATTCGCACCCATAATCTTACACAGCACGACCGCGATCGGCAGAATGACCACGGTATACCGGCACAGCGAAATCACGAGCGACGCCGTACCCTTTCCGAGTCCTTCCAGTGCGCCGGATGCCGTAACCGAAACCGCCGAAACAAGAAATCCCACACAGATAATGCGCAGCGCATGTGCACCGATAGCCACCGTCCGGACATTTTCGGTGAAAAGTGCCATCAGTGGAGATGCGAACGCCAGACACAACACGGTGCCGATCATCATAATGCACGCACACAGCGCAAGCGCTACCTGAAAAATACGGCTGACGCGTTCCCGCTCACCCGCGCCATAGTTGTAACCAATCACCGGACGCATCCCCTGAATAATGCCGCTCGCCGGCAGATACAGGAAAGTCTGCAGCTTGTAATAGATGCCGAGCACGACCACATATGCCTGACTGAACCCCGCCAGCAGCGCATTCAGACACGAGATGAGCAATGACGGCAGCGCCAGATTGAGTGCTGCCGGAATGCCGACTGCATACAGCCGTGCCGTGATGCCTCGAGCGCCGTGCAGCCCCTTGCGTGTGATATGCACGGACACCGGCTGCAGCCGATATATCACCAGATAGAATGCCAGCGTTACCAGCTGGCCGATGCCGGTGGCGAGCGCCGCGCCGCGCATGCCGAGCCGCGGGAACGGCCCGATACCGAAGATGAGCAGCGGGTCCAGCACGATATTTGTTACGCAGCCGAACAGCAGCGCCGTCATGGTTACCTGCATGCGGCCCATCGCCTGATAAATCTTCTCAAACGCGAGACCGACCATGATAATCACCGAGAACGCGAACGCGATAGACGCGTACTGCGTACCCATCTCCGCTACCTGCTCAGAATCCGTGAACAGCCGCAGGAAACGCGGCATAACGGTGATGCACACGATCATGCTCACCACGCCGTGGACAACTGAGCACGCAATACCGCGCGTCGCCGCCGCGTCTGCCTTGTCGATCTCACCGGCACCGAGATGATACGAAATCACTGCGTTGATGCCCACGCCGAAGCCGATAGCGAGCGCGTTTATCAAATTCTGCACCGGATAGACCAGTGACAGCGCTGTTATCGCGTCCTCTCCTATTTTTGCAACAAACAGGCTGTCGATGATGTTGTACAGCGAGTTCACCAGCATGGAAACCACCATCGGCAGCGCCATTGAGAGCAGCAGCGGCAGTATCGGTTTTTCCCGCATAAAGCGTTGGTTCACGTTCGGTTCCTCCCTTTTGTGCAAATAAAAAACCGCACGACCGGAATCCCGGTCGTGCGGCGAAAAAGAACATCTTGAGATGCTGTAAAAATCCACACAAATTTTAGTGAGATAAGTTTATCATAAAAGATGCAGAATTGTCAAGCCGTCAGTTAATCTCGGTCGGCAGATCGACATAGCTGCTCAGATCGGTCGGCAGCGTAATCTTAACCGCATCGCCGGTAGCGGTTACCTTAGCGGCTGCGTTCAAAGTTGCGCTGATGGTCTCGCCCTCTGCTGTAATATCAACCGTACCGGAAATCGCGGTATCGGTAAGCATGCCATTGACTGCCTTCGCGGTAACATTCATATCGCGGGTTTTGATGGAAACACCGTCCAGCATGCCGCCGAGCAGCTCGTCAAACAGGTCAGAGCTGAAGACACTGTTCATGTTGTACTTAACGGTCATGCCGCCGCTGCTCTTGGTAATGCTCTCGATCGCGCTGACCGGAACAGAACTGTTCATAGCCGAAATCTCCATGCCGTTCAGCACATCATCAAAGGACATCGCCATTTTGTACTTACCCTGTGCACCCATATCCATGTAGTAAGTGCCATTGGTGAAGTAATAGTTAATATCCTGCGAAATACTGGTATCGCCGCCGTTCGCCAAAGACGGGTCGATCGTCATGTTCAGCTTGCCGCCGAATGCCATCACGGACTTGTCCAGCTCCTTGAGGTTCATATCGGTCTTAACCGTCATCGGCATGGACATATCGAGCAGCTTGGTGGTGCCGAGTTTAACGCTTGCCTTGATGTTCATATCCATAGCCATCTTGGACTCCGCCGAGGTGTTCTTCGCAGCGGTGTTGAATGTGTCCGCGTCTGCGAAAAATGCGCCCAGAGAAGCAGCCTTGGTCTTGTCAACCGCACCGTCTGCAACCAGCTTATCGAGCAGAATGCTGTCACTGCCCTTGACATCGGTATCAAGCGCGGTCAGGCTCATTGCAACTACGTTGTCACGCAGGAAATTCTTGGTGCTGCAATTGACATCGTCCACCAGGCCAACCTGCTCACCGAAATCCAGTGCTTTGGCATAGGTAAAATCGCCCTTGGCATCCGAGTAGCCGAGTGCACGCAGCAGGAATGTGGTATACATCTGTGCAGAGCACTTGCCGGTCGGGTTATAGGCAGTCTCACTCATGCCGTTGGCAAGGCCGTTATCGTACAGGTACTGCACATACGGCTTTTCCCAGCCCTTCAGATCGGTAAACGGTGCGGTGTAGGTCAGCTTTTCCGCCTCAGCCTCCTTGCCCAGCAGACGGACCAGCATTGCCGAAGCCTCGGCACGGGTGGGTGCCTTGTCAAGCTGGTAACCCTGATTCGTGCCCTGGAACAGTCCCACGTCCTTCAGGCGGTCCGCACAGTTTGTGAAGTTCGCCGCACCGGCTGTTGCCGTAATACCGGCAGCAACCAGCATGGATGCCAGTGCGATTCTCATCTTTTTCATATTGTCTTCCTCCTTTTAATCGAAACAGCCAATAGCCTACCCTTAGTATAGCATAGTTCTTGGAAAAAGTAAACAACAATTCAGAAACGCTGCGGCTATCTGACGCATGATTGCAAATCCGCGCAGAACATGGTAAACTAAAGGTGCTTTTTGTCGGTTGTTTTGCCTTTCTGACAGCAATTTTACCATACAGGGATGTTTGCTACATGGTTTTCAGCAGTCTGATTTTTCTATTTTTCTTTTTGCCGGCGGCGCTGTTCTGCTATTATATCGTGCCGCAGAAATTTATCCGCGTGCGGAACGCGGTGCTGCTTTTATTCAGCCTGTTCTTTTATTTCTACGGAGAGCCAAGGCTGATCGGCATGCTAATTTTTTCGATACTGATGAACTACCTGTTCGGTCTGTCCATGCGCAGTACATACAGAAAACCGCTGCTCATTTTGTGCGTTATCGCCAATCTAAGCCTGCTGGGTGTATTCAAGTATCTGAATTTCTTCATTAGTACGGCGGACAGTCTGCTTGGACTGAGTATTCCGGTGACAGGCATTGTCATGCCGATCGGCATCTCGTTTTACACCTTTCAGGCGCTCAGCTACGTCATTGACGTATACCGCCGGGAGGTTCCGCCGCAGCACGACCCGTTTTCGCTGGCGCTGTACGTTTCCATGTTTCCGCAGCTGATTGCAGGCCCGATCGTACGCTACCACGATGTCAACGTGCAGCTTGCCGTGCGAAAACACTCGTTTGCGCAGTTTTCCGAGGGTATCAGCCGCTTCCTGTTCGGGCTCAGCAAAAAGGTACTGCTGTCCAATGTGTTCGCGCAGATTGCGGACGGCGTATTCAAATATGCACCGAGCGAGCTGTCCGCTGCCGGTGCGTGGATGGGCGCGATTGGCTATACGCTGCAGATTTACTTCGATTTCTCCGGCTACTCGGATATGGCGATCGGTCTCGGCAAAATGTTCGGCTTCGAGTTTCTCGAAAACTTCAACTACCCGTACATCAGCAAGTCAGTCACCGAGTTCTGGCGCCGCTGGCATATCTCGCTGTCCACCTGGTTCCGCGACTATGTGTACATTCCGCTGGGCGGCAACCGGTGCTCGCCCGCACGGCATATTTTCAATCTGCTTGCCGTATGGACGCTGACCGGCTTCTGGCACGGTGCCAACTGGACGTTTATGGCATGGGGTCTGTACTTTGGCGTGCTGCTCATTCTGGAAAAGAAATTCCTCGCCGGATGGATTACGCGCCTGCCGTCCGTGCTGCAGCATGTCTATGCGCTGTTTTTTATCGTCATCGGCTGGGTGTTCTTCCGCAGCGATTCGATGGGACTGGCAGTGCAGTATCTCGGCAGCATGTTCACCTCGGCGGTGCCGCTCAACCGGTTCGTAATCGAATATCTGCTGCGGTTCTGGCCATACCTGCTGTTCGGTGTTGTATTGTCCGCACCGGTGTTCCCGCGTCTCAAGTCCACCCGTATCTGGCGTGTACTGGAGTTTCCGGTGCTGGCTGTCCTGTTCACACTGTGCCTGATGCGCCTGCTCGCCAGCAGCTACAACCCATTTATCTACTTCCGCTTCTGAGGAGGGCTGAGACATGAAAAACGCGAAGCATATTGTCAAAACCGTGCTGTTCTGCGGTACGCTGGCCGTTTTTTCGGCTGTCAGCGTATTCAGTCCGAAGGAAAAAGGCTCGTTTTACGAAAACCGCAGGCTGGCGGTCTTTCCGGTGCCGAGCGTCGAGACCGTGCTGGACGGCACGTTTTTCTCCGATGTAGAGACCTATATCAGCGACCACTTTGCCTGCCGTGTTCCGCTGCTGCGGCTGAACGTCCGCAAAGAGCTTGCGCTGCACAATCCGGTCGTCAGCAACACGGTTATCGCAGGCGATACGCTGCTGCCCTATCACGGCAAGCCGCGCACCGATTATGACCATGAAAATATGCAGACCGTACTGGATGCGCTCTCGCAGGTGAGCGCAGCGTGTGAGACTGTCGGTGCAAAGTTCATCTATCTGTCCATTCCCGAGCAGAGCAGTGCTTTGCGGTACAAATATCCGTCATACCTCACGTCCGGCACCTACACGGATGATTCCATGCGCACGGACTTCCTCGCCGGACTGGATGCGCGCGGCATTGACTGCCTGAACATGGCGGACTATCTCTGTACCGATTCGGAGAAATATTACAGCAAAACCGACCATCACTACAACTTTTACGGCGCGTATGAGACCTATCTGCGCACTATGGAGCACCTGCAGACGCTCGGCATAGACGCACCTGTCACCACCGATGTGACCATCGAGCAGATTGAGCGGCCGTTCCTCGGTTCCCGCTCCCGCAAGCTGCTCGGCGAGTACCCCACGGATGACAAGCTGTACCGCTTCACGCTCGGCACACCCGTACCCTTTACGCGAGAAGATAACGGCAAGCCGGTTGCCAGCACGGTGGTCAATGAGAATTTCAACAACGTGTACGATTACTACATGGGCGGCGACATTGGCGAAACCATTATCAAGACAAACCGTCCCGGTCTGCCGCGCGTGCTTGTCGTCGGCGATTCGTTCACGAACCCCTTAGAGGGTATCCTGTATACCTCGTGCGATGAAATGCGCAGTCTGGATTACCGTCACTATGACGGCGAGAATATCCTCGACTATATCGCAAAATATCAGCCTGATGTCGTGCTGTATGTCCGCGATGATCTGACCTGCATCACCACCCAAGGCAACGGCACGATGGGACTTGCGGAATAAAAAAGACACCCCTTGGGGTGTCTTTTTCAGGTAGACATGCGGTGTAATTGAGAACGGAAAATCCTTCTCGGGTTTTTACCTCAATTACTGCCAATCAAGCGGCTTCGGCTGCTCAAATGTAGTTGTTGGCTCACAGAAGATGTGCTCATGTGCACTCTTGATGATGCACTCCATCACCTCAAGCGAATGCAGCGCCATCTCGCCGGAGGCACGCGGCTTGCGGCCCTCCTCGAGCGCGTAGACGAGATCCACCAGACCGATACCGCGCGGGTTCTTGGCGTGGCTGACCGAATTGTACGGATGGCTGTTCGGCACGACCGGCCACGGCGCGTTTACGTTCTCCGGACGGCGCTCGGCATCTGCCCAGCGGTACTGGTCGGGCGTGCGCATGAGCGTATCGCCGCCGAACAGGTTAGGACCGGAAATCGGATCCTTCTCGTCAATGAGAACGGTTCCCTCGGTACCGTAAATCTCCATACGCGGCAGCTCGGAATCCCAGACGTCAAAACTGCAGGTCAGCGTCACCTGTGCGCCGCACACAAACTCAAGAATTGCGTTGATATGAGTATCCACGTCCACCGGCAGCACCTGTCCCTTGCTCGGGCCAGACGGCACGGTACGCGTCTCTCCTGCCTTGGTGGCCATTGCGCAAACGCGCTTTACAGGACCGAGCAGGCTGAGCAGCGCGGTGACGTAGTACGGCCCCATGTCGTACAGCGGGCCCGCACCCGGCTGATAGAAGAATGCCGGAGCCGGATGATGGAACTCGTGCCCGTGACCGACAAACCACGCGCCGCCGCCCGTGATGCGGCCCAGTCTGCCGCTGTCGATCAGCTCGCGGATGTTCTGCAAGCGGCCGCCGAGGAAGGTGTCCGGCGCGCAGCCAATCAGCAGTCCCTTCTCCTTAGCAAGCGAAACCAGTTCCCTGCCCTGCTCAAACGTCATCGCCAGCGGCTTCTCCGTGTAGACATGTTTGCCCGCCTTCAAGGCTGCCAGATTATACTCATAATGTGCCTGCGGCGTCGTCAGATTGAGGATAATGTCAATATCCGGGTCAGCGATCAGCTCCATACCGGAGGCATATGCCTTGGGAATACCGTGCTCCGCCGCCTTGCGCTGTGCCTTCTCCAGTCCGCGTGAAGCACATGCCACCACCTCGACTGTGTCATACTTTTTCAGATTGTTCAGGTAAACATTGCTGATGTCGCCAATGCCGATTACACCAACGCGTAATTTCTTCATCTTATGTTCCTCCCTTTGCTCTTTGACCATATTATAAAAGGAATGCGGATGGTTGTCTTACAATATCTTGCGATTTCTTACAGGCAGGAGACAGGAGTTTCGGTTGTGGTTTACCGCTGCGCAGGAGACCACCGGCCGCCCGACAACACGGGAAATCATCGTCCGCTCCTCGCTCCTGCCTGTTCACTCCTTGCTTTTTACGACCTGCATGTGCGGATATGCAATATCAATGCCTTCCGCGTCATAGGTGAGCTTAATGCCCTCGAGTACGGCGCACTTGAGCGCGAATGCAGTGGCGTTATCCTTCGCCCACAGCGATGCACGCAGAACAACTGCAGAATCCGCCAGCTCAAGCACAACGACCGGCACATCGGGCACGCCGTCCTTTTTCTGCTGCTCGGTGCGAATATCGAGGAAGGCCGGCTGCTTCCGCACCTCGCGGGCGAGCAGCTCTTTGGCTTTTTTGAGGTCGCTTTCGTAGGTAATCCCCACTGTCAGGAACACGCAGACCTTGCTGTCCGCATAGTCGGCGTTCTCGATGATGGCACTGTTCATCTTGCTGTTTGGGATGATGACGCGCTTGTTCTCGAACGTGCGGACCGCAGTATGGTGCAGCGTGATCTCCTCAACGCAGCCGGTGATGTCATTATCGACATAGCGCACGACATCGCCCATCTTAAACGGCTTGAATGCGAGGATCATCATGCCGCTGACCACGCTGCCGAGTGCTTCCTGTGCTGCAAGACCGGCAACCACCGCAATCACACCGCCGGTCGCCAGCAGAGTACGCACCGCACTCGACAGCACCGGAATCGCGCCTACGATGACCATGCCGCCCGCAAAGTACACCGCAGCAACCGCTATGTAGCGCACAAATCCTAAGACGGTCGCAATACTGCTGTTCGTTTTCCGGTGACGGTCAACCAGCTTTTTCATCAGCCGATTGACCAGTCCGGCCGCCGCCAGCGTTAGGAGCAGCACCGCCACGGCCAGTATTCCCGTGGAAATCAGCTTGCCCAGCGGCGATTCCATAAATTCTGTAAACCATTCAAACATCAGGGTTCCCTCTCTTTCCGGAGATAGGTTTATTATAGCGTATCTGCGGGTACGATACAATAGGAAAAGCCTCGGAGCATACATCTCCGAGGCTTCAGCTTGTCGAAAAAGCAATATTCGATTTTTATGCTTCGTGCGGCAGCACGCATTCAATCGAATTTGCTTTGCAAATTCATAAATTCCGGGAGCATGGCCCAGGCCACCCTCTCTTGCCGCTATGCGGCAATTCACCTTGTGTATCTCGGAATTTATACAAGGGAAGAAAAAATGTGTCCGCAGGACGCGGTTTTTCTTCGAGATTCGCTCGAAAGCGTGGTTTCGAGCGAGAGGCTGCTCGGAAAACGTTAGTTTTTCGACAGCCTCAAGCCTCGGAGCATACATCTCCGAGGCTTTTCACACGTTCATAAATGATATCCTGTCGTTTGCCTGATGCTATCACCGCATAACCTCCACGAATGCAGGTTGCCCGGCAGGATGCTTACCCTTCCGGATAAAACTCCACCGACGGTTCGGTCAGATGCTCATACATACGCACGAACGAGCTTTCCATATACGCCGAGAGAAAACCGTTCAGTACGGCAGTCAGGCATAGCGCCGCCACCAGAGCTGCCGCGAATACCGCAATCGCCATGCCGGTGCTCATCGCAGTCAGGCCGACCGTACCGAGCAGGATACATCCCCACAGAACAACGACGATCAGTACATACCAGCCGATAAAGCTGAGGTCGAACACAAACAGCTTCATCAGATTTCCGCGGAACGCCCATGAAGCCTCGCGCGTAGCTGCCCATGCACTGCGGTTCTCATCCTGCGCGAGCAGGAGCCAGCCTGCGTTATAAGTCTGCAGCTTAACGCGAATCGGAATCATCACCAGCAGGTACACAACCTGCAGCACTCCCGCAATCACCTGATACTGTGCCATATCCGAGACAGCCATAGCAGCCGCAAACACGATTGTCGAATAGATGACGGTCGGCACGATTGACCAGATAATGCCGCGCAGCCACAGCGTAAACACCATACGGATGCCCGCCCAGACACTTTTCAGCGAGGTGAACGGGTACATGAGCATACCCACCGTCACATCCTCGCCGTGTGCGAGACCGATGTAAAAGTGCATAAGGCCGAACTGCAGGGGGCCCGTGATCGCCAGCATAAGCGCAATGCACAACCATACCGTATTCAGTCCACGCGAGAGTGCCGCCATCAACTGGTAATCATTCGCAGAAACACCGCCTGCGATGAGCGCGAACGCTCTGCCGAACACGGAAACGTACAGGATCACCATCAGCAGCACATACGGCACGAGATACATCAGCTGGATGCCGATACACCGGCCAAGGTTTTCCATTACACGCGCCTTCTGCTCCCGCTTAAGCTGTCTGCGGGTCTCAGCTGTAAAATTATTCATAAAATTCTCCGTTTTCTTTATCATTCACCGACGTAAACGACCTCATCCCGCTTGGAATAGGTGGAGCTGTTGGCCAGCACCTCGGTCGTCTTGCCATTTTCAGTAATCTGCTTGTAGGTCTTGGTCGAGTAGCCCGTGATGCCCGAGGTCTCCACACGGCTGTCGCCTGCCTCCATCGAGCTGTCCGTCTTTGTAACGGTCTCCGGCTTGTAGGTCTCGAGCACCTCTGTGCGGGTCGTGACCGTCTTGTTGCTCGTTTTGGTGCCGACAATAGTCATGATCATCTGACCGTCGGTCTGCTCGGCAAGAATCTTGACCGGATACGCCGTATTGTTGACGAACCGGAAATCCAGATTGCCGTAATCCACGGTTGCGTCCTCGCCGAGCGGTGTGTAGGACACGGTAAACGAATGATTATGCCGTTCGGTCACCTTCAAATCGGCACGCAGCACGGCCATGTACAGCGTCGAGGACGGCTGGCAGACACCGCCGCCGAACTCGTCAATAATCTTGCCGCCCGAGTAGGCGTGCGCCTCCTGATAACCGCGTGCGGCTGTGCGCTCGCCAACCGTGCCGTTGTAGGAAAACTCGTCGCCCGGATTGAGGATGGTGCCGTTGATGGCTTTAGCCGCCAGACGGATGTTGTTCGTACGCGGTGCGTTGCCCTCGTCGAGATTGGTCGCCGTGCGCGCGAGCGTATCGTGGAACAGCTTCGCCTTGAGCGTTTCTGCCGTGATGGACGGCTGGGTGATCGTCACCGGAATGGTGTAGGTCTCTTGCGAGCCGTCGCCAATGATCTCCTTGGCCTTATCGGTGTCGAACGACACACCTGCCTTGCCGGCGATGATGGTCTTGCCGTCCTTCTTGCTGACGGTGGCATTGACCGGGTCACCGATAATGTCGGCTGCAATCTTGTCAACGTCAATCGCCGGAGCGGCTGTCACATCGGTCGAGACCTCATACGGCTCAAAGTCCATCAGGCGGATCTGATCGGTCAGCGCCTGCTCTACCGCATCCGTGTCAAACTTGACGCCCGGCTTGCCGGAATGCACGATCAGATTGCTGTCCTGCAGTTCCCAGGTCGGATTGACCGGTTCGGTCAGCGCCGTGTCCGCGATTTCGTTAAGCGTGCCGCGCAGACTTTCTTCATCTACAGTTGCCGCAATCTGCGCCTCTCTGTGACCGCGCATTGCGCCGATGATATCGCGCACGCGCTCGAGCGGATTGCCGATACGGCCTATTTCATAGGCGTTCTCGGCGGACTGGATGCCGTCCACGTTTTTCAGCACCTTATCGACCGGAATATCATAGTTGGAGCCGTAAATCGTCACCGTGACGTTCTTGCCCTCGTACAGCGGCGCACTCTGGTCCTCGATGGTGTTTGCCGCATCATCGCGGTTCATGCCGCCGACCGCGATCGGTCCGACAGTCACGCCCGGAAAAACATTCGGGTAGCAGTACACATAGCCGAATGCACCGGCTGCCGCCGCAATGACAACGCCGACGGCAATCTTTACACCGATAGGAACACGACGTTTCTTCTTCGGCTGCTTCGCTTCCGTCCGGATGACCTGCGCCGGTTTTTCCGGCTTTTTGGCCTGCTTTTTGATCAAATGCGCTCCCTTCTTCGGTTTGTTTGCGCTTTTATCTGCCATGAGTATACCTCTTAACTAATCTATGCTTGGAATATGCTTTGGATTCTCGATGCACCCGCCATTATTCGACAGGTATACCTTTATATTATAGCGCCCTGTATTCATGATAGCAACCACAAATTCGGATAAATTCGGTATATGCCGTCATAATCTGTCGCTTTAACTTGCTATCAGATGTATTTTCTGATATAGTATTATTAGTATGCTAAAATTTTTTGTGAAAAAGAGGAGTAAATGTAAGTGAAACAATTAGGACTGTTAATTCGACTGATTATCGGCATCATCGCCGGTATCCTCATCGGTATGTGCGGACAGTGGTTCGGCATCGCGGACACTGCGTTCTTCGTTACCATCATCCGCCTGCTGGCAACCTTTACCTCGCTGTTCTCGACCTTCCTGTCGTTCATGATCCCGCTGATCATCCTGTCGTTCATCACGGTCGGCATGGCAGAGCTTGGCAAGAAGGCCAACCGTCTGTTCGGTCTGACCCTGCTGCTGGCCTACGGCACAACCGTTATCTCCGGTCTGCTGACCTTCTTCATCGGCAAGGCCGTTCTGCCGGGACTTATTCAGCCCATCACCGGCGATGTACTCGAGAGCAACGCCTTCGAGCCGCTGTTCACCATCACCGTTGACCCGATATTCGGCGTTATGACGGCGCTCGTGTTCGCATTCGTGCTCGGCATCGGCATGGCAAACCTCAAGGGTGATTCCCTGCTGAACGTTTTCCGTGATCTGCAGAAGATTGTTACCGGCGTACTCAGCCGCATTATCATTCCGCTGATTCCGATCCACATCGCAGGTCTGTTCGCCAACATCGCAGCCGAGGGCCGTCTGGCGGCTACCGTCAAGATGTTCGCTTCCCTGTATGCTATCATTATTGTGCTGCAGCTGCTGTACATCTTGTCTCAGTTTGGTCTGGCAAGCATTGTCTGCCGCAAGAACCACTTCAAAAGCATGAAGAACGCCGCTCCGGCGTACTTTACCGCACTCGGCACCCAGTCGTCTGCATCGACTATTCCGATTGCACTGAACTGTGCATATAATAACAACATCAACAGCGACGTTGCCGACTTTGTCGTTCCGCTGTGCGCTACCATCAACCTCAACGGTGATACCATCTGCCTCGTACTCGGCTCGATGGGTATCATGCTTGCCAGCGGCATGAACCCGACCTTTGCCATGTTTGCTCCGTTTGTATTCATGCTGGGCGTTACCATGGTTGCGGCTCCGGGTGTACCGGGCGGCGGCGTTATGTCGGCACTGGGCCTGATCACCTCGATGCTCGGCTTCACCGACCCGATGCAGCAGCTTATCATTGCCCTGCACTTCTCGCAGGACAGCTTCGGCACTGCTACCAACGTCACCGGTGACCAGGCGATTGCCCTCATCGTGGACAAGGTAGACCGTTCTGCTTCCGAAAAATAATCGGGAAGTTGTTTCCATAGCCATCCCCCATCATAAAACAACTTCTAATCCTGAAAGGCGGCGATTCCGGTAAATGGATATTCTGCTCGATATTGTGCATTCAGTTGACTACGGCGTTCTCGCGTACATCTCGGAGCACTGGCGCGGTGGTCTGTCCGACACAGTCTGGAAGGTGTTCTCCCTGCTGGGCAGCTATGGTGCTGTCTGGATTACGCTTGCCGTACTGCTGCTGTTCTTCCGGCGAACACGCCGCGCCGGCGCGGCGATGCTGATCGCGCTCGGCGTCGGTTTTCTGCTTGGCAACGTGTTCCTCAAGAACCTTGTCATGCGGCCGCGTCCGTTTGTCACCCACACCGACCTGACGGCGCTGCTCGTTCCGGAGGACCCGTGGTCGTTTCCGTCCGGGCACACGCTCAGCTCGTTTGCGGCAGCTTCGGCGCTGTACTTCTTCCACCATAAGACCGGTTTTCTGGCCTTTCTGCTGGCGACAGCCATTGCGTTTTCACGGCTGTATGCCAGCGTCCATTACCCGACCGATGTACTGGCCGGAGCGGTCATCGGCGTGCTGTGCGGCATTATCGCTGCATGGCTGACCGACCGCGTTACCGACCAGTGCCACACACTCCGGCTGAGAAAGGGCAAAAAATGAATCAATACAAACGCCTTCTCGGCAATACCTTTATCTTCGCGATAGGCACGTTCAGTTCCAAGATTCTCGTTATCCTCATGCTGCGTTTCTACACCGGCATGATGACGCAGGATGAAATGGGTGTCGCCGACCTGATCATCAAGACCACCAGTATTCTGTATCCGGTGGTGTCGCTGTCCATCGGACAGGCGGTCATCCGCTACGGACTTGAGCGCAAGTATTACAAGCGCAGTGTGTTTACCATTGCGCTTGTGACCGTGCTGTGCGGCTTTATTATCGCACTGCCGTTCCATCCGCTGCTGAGTCTCATCCACTATAACACCTCGGCGGGTGTTACCGGCTCACTGCTTGAGTATCAGTGGATCATCTACCTGTATGTTCTGACCTCGTGCACGCAGAATGTGTGCAGCCAGTTCATCCGCGCGCTTGGACACGTCCGCCTGTACGCGATCGACGGCATTTTCCGTACGTTCGTCACCATCATGCTGAACATCCTCTACCTGAAGGTGTTCCGTTGGAACATCCTCGGCTATGTGTTCTCCATCATCTGCTCGGACGCACTTTCCACTGTTTGCCTGTTCATTATCGCCGGTTTGTGGAAGTACGTCAAGCTCAAGCGTCTGGACACACACCTGTGGCGCGGAATGCTGGCGTACTCGCTGCCGCTCGTGCCGGATGCGATTCTCGTGTATATTATCGGCTTCTCGGATCAGGTGTTCCTCGCTTCCATGCAGGATACCGCAGTCAGCGCCATCTACTCGATTGCCTACCGTGTGCCGACACTGATTGCGCTTGTCGCGTCCATCTTTGTTGATGCATGGCAGATATCCATGGTCAACAACAACACCAAGGAGGAGCAGATCACGTTCTTCTCGAACGTCGGCAACACATACTCGTCCATTGTGTTCATCATCGCGTCCGGCGGCGTAATGTGCGCCAAGCTGGCTATGACCGTGCTTGCCGTGCCCAGCTACTATATCGGCTGGACGTTCATCCCGATTCTGGCGGTCGGCGCGGGCTTCAACTGCCTGTCCAGCTTCCAGAAAAGCGTGTACCTGCTGGAAAAGAAGACGGTCGCGTCCTTCCTGTCCACGGCGTTCTCCGCGGTTATTAACATTGGTCTGAACGCCCTGCTCATCCCGCGGATGGGCGGCACGGGTGCGGCGCTGGCAACGCTCATCAGCTATGTGGCTCTGTTCCTGTACCGTGCAATCGACAGCCGTCGGTTCATGCCGGTCCGCTGGAAGGTGCCGCGCCTGACGCTGACCGTGATTTTGCTTGCCGTGCAGTCCGTACTCATGCTGCTTGAGCCGCCGCTGTGGCTCGTCTGGCAGATCGCACTGTTCGGCGCGGTTGCGGCGCTCAACAGCCGCGAGATGCTGCTCAGTGTCAAAAAGCTGCTGCATCGAGCATAAGTTTATATGCAAAGGGAATGCCTGCGGGGTGTTCCCTTTTTCTTTTGCGCTCCGAATGCGGAATGGGAGCCGTCCGGACGGCCGGGTGGTCCAAAAGGATAGATACCAAGGTTTCTTATCCTCTTGGAACGAAAAAAAGACAGACGAAAAATCGTCTGTCTTTTTGCGTTAGATGGAAAAATTAAGCGTTCCGTTATTGACAAGATCCTCGAGCGTGACCGAATCAACATAGTTATTGATTGCGTCATATAATCCGCGCCAAAAGCTGAGCGTAATGCATTCATCTACACGAGGACAATCCACTGGCTCATGCTCCAAACAAGCCACCGGTGCAAGAGAGCCTTCGGTAATGCGCAGAATATCGCCCACGGTATACTCCGAAGGATGCCGCGCCAGCTGGTAGCCGCCCTGTGCGCCTCGCGTCGAGATAACAAAGCCCGCACGCGAAAGCTGCACCACGATCTGCTCCAGATACTTGGCCGAAATCTGCTGTCGCTTGGAGATATCGCGCAGCGGAATGTAGCCGCCTGCGTCATGCTGCGCCAAGTCGATCATCAGACGAAGCGCATATCTTCCTTTGGTTGAAATCTTCATAGTTGCAAATTCCCCTTTTTACTAATATACCACAGGTTTACTATGAATTCAAGTCCAAACCGATTTTTGTTTACAATTTTTTCAGAATTGCCTCAATATGCTCATTGGCCTGCTCTACTTCCCAGTACAGCTCGGTCGCGGAGATACGCTCTGCGCCATGTCCGAGAATGATCATCTGCTCCATACCGTCCGATGTAGCCACACGAACACGGTGCTTGCGCGACAGGTCGTAGGACGCCTGCTCAATGTACATATCCGCAGTTTCGGCCTCCTTGGTGTAGACAATATGGATGCCGCCGCGCTGCTCAATTGAGCCGGTGCCGCCTTTGACCTTATAGGCATCGAACACGAGAATAAGATGGCATCTGCGCACACCCTGATAATTGCTCAGCACGTTGACGAGCGCTTCACGGGCTGCGTTGACATCACGGGCGGCAATGTCGCGCAGCTCGTCCCACGAGAAGATGATGTTGTAGCCGTCCACGAGCAGATAATCGTCCTCACGAATGCGGGTGACGTACAGCTGCTCAAGCGTCGCGGCCTTTTTACGGCTCTGCTGAAAGGCTTCAAAGCCGCGGTTTTTGACCGGACCGTAGGTGCGTTCAAACAAGGCCCGCAGTTCCGCGTCGCCGCCGAAGCCGTCTCCACCGCCTGTGCCGGAGGAACGCACCGGACGGACTTGTTCCGGCTCTTCTTCCCTAGGTTTAAGCACGTTTGAAGTATCAATATGCGCGTGCTCCGGCACCTCATTCCACTTGACAACATAGCCTGCACCGTGCGAGCAGAACACGGAATCCGGCGTATTCTCCACATCGGCGGTCGGGTCGTAGGCAGCTGCCGAGATGACTTCCTCCGCGTTGTGGCAAGGCGCGTAGCCGTTCGGCGTGCACGACAGCCGACCGCGTCCCTTGGTGTACGCCGCGACCTCGGTCCAGTAGTTGCGCATGGTGGAAACCGGCGCCGTTCCGGTCAGAATCGAGCCGTGAGCACCCTGTTCCGGAGGCTCAAACGTGCCGTTCATTCGCTGAATATCGGTCATGGCGCGTCCGACGCACTCGTCCGGCAGCTCCAGCCGAAATGCATAATACGGCTCAAGCAGCAGGCTTTCCGTGCGCATAAGGCCGTTGCGGACGGCGCGGTAGGTTGCCTCACGGAAGTCGCCGCCCTCCGTGTGCTTGACGTGTGCGCGTCCTGCAAGGATGGTTATCTTCACATCCGTGATGGGTGCACCGGTCAGCACGCCCAAATGCGGTTTTTCCGCCAGATGTGTCAGAATCAGGCGCTGCCAGTTCAGGTCGAGCACATCGGTCGGACACGCCGTTGACAGCTGAATGCCGCTGCCGCGCTCTGCCGGTTCAAGCAGCAGATGCACCTCGGCGTAATGCCGCAGCGGCTCGAAATGGCCGATACCGATCACCGGCTCGGTGATGGTCTCGCGGTAGACGATACTGCCCTCGTCAAAGGTCACATCCACGCCGAAGCGTTCCGCGATAACGCTGGTGAGGATTTCCAGCTGCACCTCCCCCATTAGCTGCAGGTGTATCTCACCGAGCCGTTCGTTCCACACCACCCGAAGCTGCGGGTCCTCCTCCTCAAGCTGGCGCAGGTTGCGCAGCATGACATGTGCGTCACACCCTTCCGGCAGGCACACGCGATAGCCGAGAACCGGCTCGAGCACCGGCGGCAGTGCACCGGCTTCCGCGCCAAGACCCATACCCGGACGCGTGTGCGTGAGTCCTGTCACCGCACAGACCATGCCGCTCTCGACGCGCTCGGCCGTGCGGAATTTTTCACCCGAGTAGATGCGGATGCCGCTCACTTTTTCCTGCCAGCCGCCGTCCTCGCCGCCCGAAAGCTGCTCGCGCACGGAAAGCGCACCGCCGGTGATTTTGAGATATGACAGGCGGTTGCCCTGTGCGTCACGCGCGATTTTGAACACGCGCGCACCGAAGTCCGCGCCGTACTGCGGTGCAGGAAGATAGCGTTCCAGACCATCCAGCAGCGCGTCCACGCCGTCCAGTTTGAGTGCCGAGCCGAAGTAGCACGGGAACGCTTTTCGTTCCGCAACCAGCTGTGCGATCTGGCTGTCGTCCACCATTCCTGTCTCGAGGTACTGCTCGAGCAGACCCTCATCGCACACGGCAAGCTCCTCTGCCATTGTGTCCGTCGAAGTGAAGTCAACACAGCCGCTGTCCAGCCGCGATTTCAACTCCTGCAGGAGTGCATTTCGGTCTGCACCATCCAAATCCATCTTGTTGATGAACAGAAACGTCGGGATTCCCTGACGCGTCAGCAGCCGCCACAGCGTTTCCGTGTGCGCCTGTACGCCGTCCGTGCCGCTGATGACCAGCACCGCACAGTCGAGCACCTGCAGTGTGCGTTCCATCTCCGCCGAAAAGTCAACGTGCCCGGGCGTGTCCAGCAGTGTCACCTCGGTGTGCGGCAGGGAGAACTCCGCCTGCTTGGAGAAAATTGTGATGCCGCGCGCGCGCTCGAGCGCAAACGTATCGAGGAACGCATCCCGATGGTCCACGCGGCCTAATTTTTTCAGCGCACCCGCCTGGTACAGCATGGCTTCCGACAGGGTGGTTTTTCCGGCATCAACGTGCGCCGTGATGCCAATACAGATATGTTTCATAGCAAAATTCGCTTTCATATTCGAGTGATTCTAACTCCTACTATTATCGCAGGTTTTGCGTGATTCTTCAAGGCATAGCATGTATTCTTTCCTGTTATATCGTCATAAACAACAGATATTGGACAAATTTCTTGTGCAGGTTTACAATAGAATCATCAGCAAAGGCGCTGAAACCTACCGACTAAGGGGTTTCAGCACCTTTTTGTTTTCTTGTATTCCAAATCTTAACAGGAGCGATAGATATGCAGTATGAAATTTCCAACCGTATGAGCGATGTGCACGGCTCGGCCATCCGCGAGCTGTTCAAGCTCGGCGCAGACCCGAACATGATCTCGTTCGGCGGCGGCAACCCGTCTGCGGAGACTTTCCCGGTTCCCGAGATTGCGGACATCATCGCAGACGTCATGAAGGACGCACCGGTCTCTGTTCTGCAGTACGGTCTGTCCGAGGGCTACACGCCGCTGCGCGATACGATGAAGGACTACCTCACCCGCACACAGGGTTTTGATTTCGAGAACAATGAGCTGTTCATCCTGTCCGGCGGTCAGCAGTGCGCCGACCTGACCACCAAGGTTCTGGTCAACGAGGGCGATATCATTCTGACCGAGGACCCGGCCTTTGTCGGCTGCCTGAACACATTCCGTTCGTATGGCGCCAAGCTGATCGGCATTCCGATGCAGCAGGACGGCATGGATACGGATGCGCTTGAGGCCGCTCTCAAGGCGCATCCCGAGACCAAGCTGCTGTACACGATCCCGTCCTTCCAGAACCCGTCCGGCATCACGACTACGCTTGAAAAGCGCAAAAAGGTGTATGAACTCGCGTGCAAGTACGATATCGCCATTCTTGAGGACAACCCGTACGGCGAGCTGCGCTTTTCCGGCGAGGACGTGCCGACCATCAAGTCGATGGACACCGAAGGCCGCGTGCTGTACGCAGGCAGCTTTTCCAAGGTTATGGCTCCTGCGTTCCGACTGGGCTTCCTCGTGTTCAACAAGTCGCTCACCATGCCGCTGACCATCGCCAAGCAGACCACCGATGTGCACTCTAACGTGCTGTTCCAGTATGTCTGCAACGAGTACATGACCAAGTACGATTTTGCCGCGCACCTCGACAAAGCGCGTGACGTATACCGCGCAAAGTGCAATCTCATGCTCGATACCATGCGCCGCACCTTCCATCCGGCGGTCACGTTCTCGCAGCCGGAAGGCGGCCTGTTCGCCATGGCCTTCCTGCCGGACGGCATGGATTCGCAGCCGTTTGTCCGCGAGGCGATTCAGCGCGGTGTACTCTGCGTGCCCGGCTCAGCGTTCCTGGCAGACGAAAAGCAGGTGTCCAACGCCTTCCGTCTCAACTATTCTACCCCGACCGACGAGCAGATCGTCAAGGGCATCGAAATTCTCGGCAAGCTCACCCACGAATGGATCAAGGAGTAATAAAAATGAAAGTTATGGCATTCAATGCTCGTCCGGACGAACGCGCGTTCTTCGATCACTTCAGTCAGTCGCTTAATATGGATCTTACGCTGCAGAAGGACACGCTGACCCTCGATAATGTTGCGCTGACCCGCGGCTACGACGGCATTTCCTGCACCTGCGACCTGCCTGCGCCGATTCTGGAAAAGCTGGCCGAGAACGGTGTCCGCTATGTGGCCCTGCGCACCATCGGCTACGATAATGTAGACCTGAAAGCTGCAGAGCGTCTCGGCATCCGCGTATCCCACGCCGGATATTCGCCGTATGCCGTTTCCAACTACACGGTTATGCTCATGCTGATGTGCATCCGCAAGGCCGGCTACATCATGTTCCGCTCGCACACCGCAGACTACTCGCTCGGCGCATCCGGTGCGGCCCGCGGCATGGAGATGCAGAACCTGACCGTCGGCGTCATCGGCACCGGCCGTATCGGCAAGGCCGTCATTCACAATCTGTCCGGCTTTGGCTGCCGCATTATCGCACATGACCCGTTCCCGTCCGAGGAAATGAAGCAGATGGGCGTGGAGTACGTTTCGCTCGAATCGCTGTATGCGCAGTCCGATGTCATCACGCTGCACACCTTTCTCAACGACAGCACCTACCACATGATCAACACCGATGCTATTCAGCAGATGAAGCCGGGTGTTGTCATCATCAACTGCGCACGCGGCGCGCTCATCAACACCCGTGCGCTCATCGATGGCATCGAATCCGGCCGCATCGGCTCGGTCGGCGTGGACTGCTTTGAGGGTGAGGATGATGTGATCCGCGTCGATCACAATTACAACAGCCGTGTCACCAACCACGATTACATCATCCTGAAATCCTTCCAGAACACCATCGTTACCCCGCATGTTGCGTTCTTCACCGATCAGGCGGTGTTCGATATGGTTCAGTGCTCGCTCGAAAGCCTGCATCAGTTTGAGCTTGGCGAGAAGGTACCGCTGGAAGTCCACGCCGCATGACCTGTCGCGGATTTACGCCATCTGCGCAAAATACCGCTCCAAATACGCAGTAAACGCGCGAATGCTCTGCGTGCGGAACCGTCCGAGCGTCTGCACATAGATATACCGGCGGCACTGTGCGTCCTTGATGTGCAGCAGGCGCACGCCTGCGTCCTCGCAGACCTGCCGCCACTCGCCGGACGCGACCAGTGCAACACCCATGCCGCACGACAGCAGACGAATCTGCAGCGCCGCACTGTCGCACTCGATAGCGGCGTGCATCTCCACACCGGCTGACCGAAAAATATGCTCGGAAATCTGTCGGAACGACTGCGAATTGCTCAGCGCGATAAACGGATCGTCAGCAAGTTCTGTCAGCGATACGCTTTCCCGATCGGCATACCGGTGTCCCTCGGGCACAGCCACGCACATCTCCTCATCGTACAGCAGGACGGCGCCCGCAGGCACCTCGTCCCGCGATACCGCGGAATCGAGCAGCAGATCGCTGCCCTCGGGCGTACTGCTGATGCGCAGATCCAGATTGCCGTACTCGGTGGAAAAACCCGCGAGTATCTCGCTGATACGCTCCGCGCACGACAGCGCACAGATGCACAGACCACCTGTCCGGTGCAGGCTCTCCTCGATTTCGCCGCGTGCGTCGCGCTCGGCTTCCAGTATCGTCCGTGCGTACCGCAGCAGGATATCTCCCTGCTCGGTGCGGCGCAATCCCTTTCCCGTTCGCTCGAATAACTCGGCTCCCAGCTCGCTTTCCAGATTCCGTATGGTTTTGGATACAGCGGGCTGTGCCACGTTCAGGCTCTCGGCGGCGCGCGTCATATTTTCGTATTTTGCTACGGCGGCAAACTGCCGAAGCTGGTATAATTCCATCGCATTCCCCTCCATTCTATGAAAGTACAGGAAAATTCCCCTTATGATTACTCAAATTCTGCTTCAGCAGACGATCATCATGTTTCTTTTGATGATGCTCGGTCTGCTCCTCTCCCGCCGCGGCATGATAACCGAACAGGGCAGCCGTGATCTGTCCAACGTGCTGCTGTATGCGGTCATTCCGTGCGTTATCCTGCGCAGCTACATGTCCGAGTTCAGCATGGACAAGCTGCGTGCCATGGGCATTTCGGCCGTTATCGCGGTGATCGCGTTTATCGCGTCCATCGGCGTGGCGTACCTCACCTGCGGCACCCGGCACCGGATTGAAAACTTTGCGATCGCGTTCGGCAACGCCGGCTTCATCGGCATTCCGCTTGTCACAGCTGTATTCGGCGCGGAGGCGGCGTTCTACGTTGTCTCATACAGCACGCTTGTCAATCTGCTGCAGTGGACGTACGGTATTGTTATTATATCAGGCAAAAAGGAAACCATCAATCTGAAAATGGTGTTCGTCAACCCGGTTTTCATCTCCATGGTGATCGGTCTCATCCTGTTTGTGGCTCAGCCGACGCTGCCCTCGGTCGTCACCGGCACGATCGGCTACATCGCGGACGCCAATACTGCTCTGGCGATGATCATTCTCGGTTTCTATCTGTCCAAGGTGCGCCTGCGCGACCTGTTCGTGAGTGCAAGGCTGTACGTTGTCTCTGCCGTGCGTCTGCTTGTCGTTCCGGCAGTGACGGTGCTCATCTTCCTACTGTTCCCCTTTGCCCGCGGCGAGATCACGCTGATTACGCTGATCGCAGCGGCAACGCCGGTTGCCAGCAGCACAGCCATCTTTGCGCAGAAGTTCGATCAGGACTACCGGCAGGCGGTGTCGTATGTATGTCTGTCCACCATTCTGTCCGTGGCAACGCTGCCGCTGGTAATGCTGGTGGCTGAACGTTTTCTTTCCTAAAACCAGATAACAAAAGCGGCGCAGACCAATTGAAGTGACCCCAAAAAGTTAGACAATATTTTGAAGTAAAAATTGTTCAAGC
>OGDN01002433.1_pt1 | contig 23969 bp, 19 predicted proteins | sample 1570271 | NCBI WGS metagenome assembly OGDN01 (sample SAMEA4384481, study PRJEB24528) | human gut metagenome | reverse complement strand
ACCTTGTCAATCTCGTCGAGCAGGATAAGCGGATTCGAGCTGCCGGCCTGCTTCACTGCGTCGATAATACGGCCCGGCATCGCGCCTATGTAGGTTTTGCGGTGCCCGCGGATTTCCGCTTCGTCATGCACGCCGCCGAGCGAAATACGGGCATAGCTGCGGCCCATTGCCTTGGCAACGGAGCGCGCAATGGAGGTTTTCCCCACGCCGGGCGGGCCAACCAGGCAGATGATCTGCCCCTTAATATCCGGTGAGAGCTTGCGCACCGCCAACAATTCAATCATGCGCTCTTTCACTGTTTTAAGGCCATAGTGGTCGCGGTCGAGATGCCTGCGCGCGCCCTCTAAATCCAAATGGTCTTTGGTGAACTGGTTCCAGGGCAGCGCGAGAACGGTATCGAGATAATTGCGCAGAACAGTGGCCTCTTGCGAGCCAGGGCTCATTTTGAACAAGCGGCCGCAAGTTTCGAGCAGCTTCTCCTCTGTTTCCTGCGGCATGGCGGCGGAAAGGATCTTTTCCCGGTAGCTTTCCGCTTCGTCCTGTGGATTATCCGCGTCGCCCAATTCCTCAGAAATCGCCTTTAATTGCTCTCTCAAAAAATATTCGCGCTGATTTTTGTCCATTTGCTCCTGCACATGGTGCTGAATTTCCTCCTCTACGCTCAGAAGCTCTGTTTCCCTCGTGAGGATGACGGAAAGCGCCTCAAGCCGCTTGATGGGGTTGAGCTCGTTTAAAATGCGCTGTTTTTCCGCGTAGTCCAGCATAATGTTGCCCGCAATGAAATCCGCCAGATCGCCCGGGTCGTCGTTTGAGAGGATCGCAAGCATCATATCGGGTGCAACTTTAGGCGCTACTTCCGCGTAATCGCCGAACAGATCCTTGATGTGGCGCACCAATGCGGTTTGATATAAGTCGTCCGCCGCTCTTGCGCGGACAGTGCGCTTTTCGCGCACAATGCCGCAAAGGAACGGATCGTCCTGTGTCAGTTCAATTAACCCCGCGCGGTAACGGCCTTCCACAACAACGCGGATATTATCTGTGCCGGGCAGGCGAAGCACCTGCCGCACAGAGGCAACAACGCCACAGGCATATAAGTCAGACTGCTTTGGATCGTCCTCTTGTAAATCTTTTTGAGCAACGAGAAAAATTTCTCGCTCGCCTTCCATCGCTGCATTGAGCGCGGCGGCGCTTTTTTTACGGCCGATATCAAAATGCAGCATCATTTTTGGAAATATGACAAGCCCGCGCAGTGCGACGACAGGCAATGTGGCAATTTGTAATTCACGTTTCATTGTTTATGACCATCCTTTCGCTAAAACGTGCAGGAAGTATGCAGTATGCATATTCCTTGATAGTTCATTATACAATACAGGGGCAGAACAATCAAGGCGCGCCGCTCCGGTAAATTTTACGAAAGAATGTGTGACCACAAAGGTTTTTGTAGGAAAAGCGGAAAGGTTCCAATGCTGTTGAAAAAACGGGAAAAAGCGAAAAGAGCCGTTGCAAAAAGTTTTGCGTCAGTCCCTTTGAAAAAGCTTTTTGATCTTTCCAGAAAGATTTGAACCTCAGACACACAGGCTTTGATGATGCAGCCGTATATCCGGCCGAAGCCATGCCTGTTTCATCTTCCCTGCGCCAATTGTGAAAAATGGCCGTTCAAACTTTGTCTTTTTGCCTTCTGAAAAAGCTGGAAAGACAACAAAAAGTTTACAGTTATAATTGCGTCATATCCTCCGATACTAGGAAGGCAAACGCGAAAAGTAAATTTTGAATGAAGGAGTGTATATCACAATGGCAAGAAGCGGTAATTCTAGTATCGTCCCGGAGGCGCGCGAGGCGCTCAATCGTTTTAAGATGGAGGCTGCTAACGAAGTTGGCGTAAACCTCAAGCAGGGCTACAACGGCGACCTGACCTCCCGTGAGGCCGGTTCTGTTGGTGGACAGATGGTCAAAAAGATGATCCAGTCCTACGAAAACGGCATGAAATAAGGTTTGCCTGAATCGGCAAAATGGGGAAGCCGCGCATTGGCGTCGGCTTCCCCTGATTTTTTCAAAAAAGCCCTTATTACAGCTCCAACAAGTTTTCCGATGCGTGCCCGGTGAGTAGCAGCAGGGCGCAGATGCTCAACAGGGCATAATCGGGCAGAGGCGTATGCAGCGTGATGCGTTTTTCACAGGGCTCCAGCGTATGGCCATCGAATGTGGTGATGGCACGTTGGATGGTCACTACGGGAGCCGTATCGGAAATGCTGGAAAGCGTCAGGGTATCTCGCGCGGTAAGCCCGCAGGTTAGGGCAGTGGTGCCCGTGTGCAGCAGCATGCGCGCAGCCGCCTCGTTTTCTGTTTCCAAAATCGATATAACCCCGTCCGAAAGGGAGAGCTGGCCGCAAGAAATTGCCTGCTGGGATTTAAAAATAAGGATGGCCTGCTCTGCTTGGATGGACTCCAAGCGGCTGGTTTCGCACAATAAAAACCGGGCCTGGCCGATGGCATATTGCGCGGCATGCGCCCCACAGATGTGAAGCACGCCGCCATAACGCTCTAAAATTCGGCAAAGCGGGAGCCGAAGTGCCGCATCGTGCTCCTCCCCCAGTAAAAAAACCGGTATCATTCTGCCGCCCCCTGCAAACCGTTTCCAAATATTTGATCTACTCATCGATAGTCTGGTCAGGATCCGGCCAAATATGCATGGTGAGAAACGGGTCAGCCGTGGGTATTCAATTCCTTTCAGATGGATTAGGCGATTTTTAGCCAGATTTTAGCGCCCTGCCATGCAGAAAATGCGGCAAAAGTATGTCGCCTCTGCGCATCTGATACAAGCGGCAGAAAGCCCTGTTGCTTGACAATGATAAGCGGAATTTGATATGATACTCTTTAGATAAAAGATTTCTGCCGTTGATTGGATGCATTTTTGGGATTTGCTTTGATGGGCGAATCGTTTGAGGGTCTCGCCCGTTTGACGGGTGCATCAATGAGGAGTGACCATAATGATGAATACAGATCATCTGTGCATGAGCTGTATGCGTGAGATCGGTGATGAGAATCAGTGCCCATACTGCGGCTTCCATGCGGATTCGCCGCAGCTTGCACCGTATTTACCCTTGCGCACAGTCGTAGCAGAGCGCTATCTGGCTGGGAAACTGCTGGATTATAATGGCGATGGCGCTACCTATATGGGCTGGGATCTGGAGATGAATGCGCCGGTTACCATACGGGAATTTCTGCCGGATTCCATTGCTGAACGCCGCGAAGATTTAACGCTCGTGCCGATGGCGGGCTGTGAAATTACATATCGGGATTGTTATCAGAGCTTTTTAGAATTATGGCGCAAGCTGGCGCGTATGCGTGGGCTTTCTGCGCTCATTTTGGTGTTTGATATTGTGGAGGATCATGGCACCGCATATGCAATTTCTGAATATATGGAGGGCGTCAGCCTGCGGGAGTATCTCCTGCGCAGCCCCTCCGGTTATCTCTCATGGGAGCAGGCGCGGATTCTGTTTATGCCGGTGCTTTCCACCCTTGGCACATTGCACAGCGCGGGAATTATCCACCGCGGTATTTCTCCAACGACTCTGATCGTCGGGAAGAATGGGAAAATGCGGATTACCGGCTTTAGCATCTGGCAGGCCCGCACTGCGCGTGGCGATCTCACAGCGCAGCTATTCCCGGGCTATGCAGCAATTGAGCAATATGGCTTTGAGGGGCAGCAGGGCCCTTGGACGGATATCTATGCCTTTAGCGCCGTGCTTTATCGAACGCTGATTGGCAGCACGCCTCTGGAGGCGACCTCCCGCGTGACAAATGACCGGCTGATGGTGCCAGGCAAATTTGCAGAGCAGCTCCCCGCGTATGTCATTAATGCGCTGATGAATGGTCTGCAAATCCTGCCGGAGGATCGCACGCGCACAGTGGATCAGCTTAGAGCGGAGCTCTCCGCGGCTCCGGGCACCTCCACAGCCGCTATCGCCTATGCCGGGAAGGAGGATGCGCCTTATCAGGAGCCTGTTCCCAGCGGGCGGAAAAAAAGCGCTTCCGGTTCGAAAACGGCGCTGATTGCCGGGCTTGCAAGCATTGCGGCCTGCTTGGTGATTTTTGCAGTTCTTTCCCTGACGGTATGGCGGGAAGATATCGGTATGTTTTTCACAGGCGGAGCGAGCACGCAGGCCTCTTCCAATGCGCCGGAGCTCGTTAAAGTGCCGGATTTTAGGGGGCTCAATTATAACAACATCAAGAGTAATACGGATTATACAAATGCCTTTTTCTTTGAAACGGAATATCAGGATAGCGATACACAGGGCAAGGATGTTGTCCTCTCCCAGAATATTGCATATGGGACGGAGGTGCCCAAAGGCTCAACCATCAAATTAGTTCTCAGCAGTGGGAATGAAGAGATCACGCTGCCGGATTTTAAGGGGCAGAATTATGCCACTGTTAAATTAAAGTTGGAAGAGATGGGCTTCCAATGCCGGGCCATTGTGGAGAAAAATGATGATTCGGAGCGTGCGGGCAAGGTAGCAGAAATGCTTACGACGCCGGAGAAAGGCTATAAAAAGGGCACCGTAATCTATGTAAAGGTTTGGGGAGAGGTCGAAACAAAAGAGGCTTCCCAGATTGTAATCACAGTGGTGCCTGAGGAGTCCACCGGCACATAATCAAGGGGAAAGGAGTGGCTTTTGTGGTGATTCGTGCTTTTATGCCGGAAGATAAGGATTGTTATCTTGCTATGGGCAGAGATTTCTATGCCGGGGAGGGAACGCTCTTTCCCATCTCCGATCAAAAGCTGTTGGATACCTTTGACTGCCTGATGCGGGGAGAGCCGGGCCTGCGCGGCTGTATTCTGGAGCATGAGGGGCAGGTTGTGGGCTATGCGTTGCTGGTGTTTTACTGGAGCTGTGAGGCGGGTGGCCAGACGGTGCAGCTGGAGGAGCTTTATCTCTCCGAGCGGGTGCGCGGCTGCGGGCTGGGCTCGCAGTTTATGGAATGGTTGCTGCGGGAATACGAGGGCAGTGCAAAGCGGTTTCGCCTGGAGGTTTGCCCGCGTAACCAACGCGTTAAAAAGCTATATGAGCGCTATGGCTTTGAAATTCTGCCCTATGAGCAGATGGTGCTTGAAAAGAACTGATGAGGGCTGATACATTCCACCCGGCAGGGGGCTGCGGCAAAATGCTTAGCATTTTGCCGCAGCCCCCTTTTTGTATATTGGAGGTCACTATGCTAATCCTGCGATGCGTGCAATAAACGTCACCAGCATGCAGGCCGCCATCCCTGTCAGCGTGGGGATCAGGAAGGCGGCCGCCGTCCATTTCCAGCTGCCGGTCTCCTTATGAATGGTGAGGCAGGTAGTGGAGCAAGGCCAGTGCAGCAGCGAAAAGAGCATTGTGCATACTGCGGTCAGCCACGTCCATCCGTTGGCTACGAGCAGCTCATGGAGGGCGGCATAACTTTCAAAATCAATGATATGTCCCGTCGCCATATAGGCCATCAGTATAATGGGGATCACAATCTCATTCGCGGGAAAACCGAGGATAAAAGCGAAGAGGATGACGCCGTCCAACCCCATCAGATGGGCGAGGGGGTCGAGGAAATGGGCGCAGTGCATCAAGAGGCTCATTCCCCCGATCTGGACGTTGGCGGCGAGCCAGATGATAAGCCCTGCCGGGGCCGCGACGACGACGGCGCGCCCCAACACAAAAAGTGTGCGATCAAAAATCGAGCGGATAATTACCTTGCCAATCTGTGGGCGGCGGTAGGGCGGCAGCTCTAGGGTGAACGAGGAGGGGATTCCCTTCAGAATGGTGCCGGAGAGCAGCCGTGAAATCAGGAAGGTGACGGCAACCCCCAATACAATTACACCGACAAGCATGAGCGCGGATACGGCCGATTGCAGCGGTGCGACCACACTGCCCACAAAAAACATGGTAATCAGAGCGATAATAGTAGGAAGCCTGCCGTTACATGGCGCAAAATTATTGGTTAAGATTGCGATCAAGCGTTCCCGTGGGGAATCGATGATCCGGCAGCCGATTACGCCGGCAGCATTGCAGCCGAACCCCATGCAAATTGTCAGTGCTTGTTTGCCACAGGCATGCGCTTTTTGAAAATGATGATCCAGATTGAACGCCACGCGCGGTAGGTAACCAAAATCTTCTAGTAAAGTAAACAAAGGGAAGAAAATTGCCATTGGCGGCAGCATAACCGATACCACCCATGCAAGCACTCTGTAAATGCCCTGCACCAAAAGGCCTTCCACCCAAGGCGGCGTACCCAGCCACAGGAAAAAATCAGTCATTCGATCGCCGATCCAAAATAGCCCGGCTGAAAGCCACTGGGAGGGGTAATTGGCCCCGGTGATCGTCAGCCAAAAGATTAGCCCCAGCAGCAGAATCATAACGGGAAGCCCCGTAAAGCGGTTTGTCAGGAGCTTATCGAGACGCCGGTCTCGAGCGTCGTAATTTTTGCGCTGATAGGTGATCACGCCACGGCAGATGCGTTCTGCTGCTCGGACGAGTCCGGAAACGATTTTATCCTGGATGCGGGCCTGTGACAGACCATATCGTTCAAACAAGCCATTCAGGCTGGCAAGCTTTTCTTGTATTTCCGCATCCTGTGTCAGGTCAAAACCAAGATATTCCGATAACGGCTCCCGAAGGCTTTCATCCGCATCCAATAGCCGCAGGGCGATCCAGCGGCTGCTAATCGGCTTTTCGCTCTTTGCGATTTTTTGATCAATAAGCGGAATGAGCGTGGAGAGGGCTTCTTCGACCGGTGTGATATAGGAAACCTGAATTGGTTGACCAGAGCCTTGCCCGGCCGCTGCCCGGCTCATTTGTTCACTTAATTTTTCCAGCCCTTTTCCGCTGCGGGCGCTTGCCCCGAGCACAGGCACGCCAAGCTTTTTCTCCAGCCCAGCTAGATCGATTTGTATGCCCTTGCGCCGCGCTTCATCCATCAGGTTCACACAGACGGCAACATACGGGGTAATCTCGAGTGTTTGCAAAACCAAATTCAGATTTCGTTCCAGGCAGGTGGCGTCGCATACGACAATCACTGCGTCCGCACCGCCGAAACAGATAAAATTGCGCGCAACCTCTTCCTCGGCGGAATGAGCCATCAGGGAATATGTACCGGGCAGGTCTACAAGGATATACCCCATATCTTTGTAGACATGCCGGCCCTGCGCGCTAGCAACCGTCTTTCCAGGCCAGTTCCCCGTGTGTTGATTCATGCCGGTCAGGGCATTGAACACTGTGCTCTTACCGACGTTCGGGTTGCCGGCAAGCGCAATGACACGGTCGCTCTCCGCCTCTTTTTCAATCATCAGCGGGCCGTCCACCGGCTCGCCCTTGTGTGAATTTCGAGTCAATCCCATAAAAAACGCTCCTTCATGATATGCTTCGTTGGGCCGCCTAGGGCGGCGCGCAGGGAAAAGTCAGCTGAAATGCACCATGACGCGGCCGGAATCCTCCCGGCGTAGAGCGATGACGGCGCCGCGGATCAAATAGGCCACAGGATCACCGGAAGGGCTTTTTTGCAGGCATTCCACAGGAGTGCCTTCGATCAGGCCGATGTCCTGCATTCGTCTTCGGATGCTGCCGTTGAGGCGAAGCTCTTCCACGCGGGCCGTCTGCCCGACGGGGAGCTTATCGAGGGAATCTATGTTATGCATGAGAATAATCTCCTTTGCTCATTTGTGATGGAAAAAGAGAGCAGACCGGAGCGGACGGAATCGGGCCGCTTGAAAATGGTCTGCTCTCGATATTTAGTATATGGGGGAGGGGAGAAAGGGGTGATGAAAAGCTGTTTTGGTATCTCGGCGAATTGTCGAACATTGACGAAACGAATATTGTTTGCTATAATAATTGGGAATTTCATCGAGGATAAATGCAACGGTGGGAAAAGCGGAGAAAAGGCGCTATGTTTGGAGAGGATACACCTTGAAAAGGATATGGATATTTAGTCAAGATGCAATGACATTAAAACGAGGCACATTAACGCGGCATTATACTTTTGCACAAAAATTGATAGAAATAGGTTATGATGTTACCATTTTTGCTGCTAGTTTTGTTCACAACACAAACATGAACGAAATTGAGAATCATTCATTATTCTATGAAAAAAATGAGGACGGTGTCCCATTTGTCTATGTGCGAACAGCCTCGTTTCATAAAAATAATGTGGCACGCGTCCGCAATATGCTGGACTATTACTTTCATTTAAAAAGAACGGTCAAACATTTTCCAAAGCCAGATGTGATTTATGCCTCTTCCCCGCAATTCCTTACAATGCTTGCTGGCGTTCAGATTGCAAATCGTCTCAAAGTTCCTTGTATTACAGAGGTGCGTGATTTGTGGCCGGAATCGCTGGTCGAGTACGGCGGTATGTCCCGCAAAAACATGGTCATCCGCTGTATGTATCGTCTGGAACGGTATTGCTACATTCATTCCGATTCGATTATTTTTACGATGGAGGGAATGTATGATTACGTTGCGGAACAGGGATGGGGGAATCGGATTCCCAAAAGCAAATGCGCCTATATTAATAATGGAGTAAATCTAGAACAGTATCGCAGCAATGCGCTGGATTATGAATTTCCAGATGCTCAGTTGAACGATCCGGATACCTTTAAGGTCATTTATTGTGGAAGTATTCGTACGGCAAATCATGTGGGTGCTTTAGTGGAATGTGCCGATGTTCTGAAGTCCAAAGGGCTTGCCCGTAAAATTCAATTTTTGATTTTCGGCGATGGCACAGAGCGACGGAGATTAGAGGAAGAAGCGGTTAAACGTGGGTTAGACAACATCTGTTTTAAAGGCTTTGTAGAAAAAAAATATATTCCTTATATTTTATCGAAAGGCGACCTGAATGTTTTGAACTATAAGGTTGCCGGAACGCAGAAGTATGGTAACAGTTCGAACAAACTGTTTGAGTATTTAGCATCGGGGCATCCCGTGCTTGCAAATATTGAAGAAGGAAATTACCCGATCATCTCCAAATATCAGTGCGGGATTGTTCTACGAGATAAAAGCGTTACGGCGTATGCCGATGCAGTGGAGTCATTCGCAATGATGAATGCTGAGGAATATGACCGTTATTGCGAGAACGCATTAAAAACCGTGCAAATGTTTGACTTTGATGTGTTAACAAAAAAGCTTGTGGATGTAATTGAGCACTGCGGGCAGGAGTTAAGCACCATGACTGATGATGCGGTTGAAGAAAAAGAGGCGGTACAGTCAGCTATGATACAATAACAATGGGGATGAGAAAGCTATGAAAAAAGTGATGGTCGTCTTTGGGACGAGGCCGGAAGCGATAAAGATGTGCCCTGTCGTAAAAGAACTGGAGCGGCATGCGGATAGCATCCAGACCTGCGTTTGCGTAACCGGTCAGCATCGGCAGATGCTAACCCAGGTGCTGGACAGTTTCCATGTTAAGCCCGATTATGATCTGCATATTATGAAAGATCGCCAGACCTTGTTTGATGTAACACGCAATATTCTTGCCAGCATCAAAGACATTATGGTGCAGGAAAAGCCGGATATGGTCCTTGTTCATGGTGATACGACGACTACCTTCGCCACCGCTCTAAGTGCTTTTTATTTGCAGATACCGGTCGGCCATGTGGAAGCAGGATTGCGGACCTATGACATTTATTCTCCTTTTCCGGAAGAATTTAATCGCACGGCCACCGCTATTGTGACAACCCTGCATTTTGCTCCCACCGAACTTGCTAAAGAACACTTGTTAAAAGAAGGATATTTAGAGGATCAGATTTATGTTACGGGCAACACCGCAATTGATGCCCTTCAGGATACCGTTAAAAAAGACTATCAGCATCCGGTGATTCGATGGGCAGGGGATTCACGTTTGATTTTGTTAACCGCCCATCGACGGGAAAATTTAGGCGAACCGCTTTATGCAATGTTTCGCGGCATTCGGCGCATTATTGAGGACTTTCCAGATGTAAAAGTTGTATATCCGGTTCATCTAAATCCAATCGTGCAGGAAGCGGCTGAGACGGTTCTGGGTAATCATGAACGTATTCGTTTAATCGATCCATTGGAAGTGATTGATTTCCATAATTTTATGGCTCGTTCCTATTTAATTTTAACCGACAGCGGTGGGATTCAAGAGGAAGCGCCCTCCTTGGGTAAACCTGTTTTGGTGATGCGCAATACGACAGAGCGGCCTGAGGGAATAAAGGCGGGCACATTGCGTATGGTGGGTACAGACGAAACCCGTATTTATGAAGAGATACGCGATCTGCTGACGAATCCAGAGTTGTATCATCAAATGGCTACTGCTAAAAATCCGTATGGAGACGGGAAGGCTAGCGAACGGATTGTTCATGCTATTTTAAATTGGAGGACTGGAAAATGAAAGTAACAGTTGTTGGATTGGGGTATATCGGCCTGCCGACTGCGTTAATGATGGCAGCAAATGGTGTTCAGATCGTAGGCGTGGATAAAAAGGAGGAACTGCTTGAAACACTGAGGGCGGGAAAGTTGACTTTCAGCGAAAAAGGGTTGGGCGCATTATTTCAAGAAGTTCTCGCTTCTGGTAATTTGACCTTAGCTGATGCCTGCGATGAATCGGATATCTATATTGTCACGGTTCCCACGCCGTATCAGAAGAGGAGTAAAAAAATCGATGCCAGATATGTAATTGGCGCAATTCAGGATATTTTGAAAGTATGCCCGAAAAATGCGGTGATCGCCATAGAATCGACGATCTCCCCCGGTACGATAGATCGTTATGTTCGACCGGCCATCAAGGAAGCGGGTTTTACTTGCGGGAAGGATATCCATATCGCGCATGTTCCAGAACGGATTATACCAGGCAATATGCTTTATGAATTGGAACATAATAACCGCACGATCGGTGTGGATGAGCCGGAGGTGGGCGAAACGCTCCGGCAGGTCTATCAATCCTTCTGTAAAGGGGATATGATTATCACCAGCATTAAAGTGGCAGAAATGACTAAGGTTGTTGAAAATACGTTCCGCGATATTAATATCGCCTTTGCAAACGAATTGTGCAGGATCTGCAGTAGCGACGGCATTGATGTTAATGAGGTGATTAAAGTCGCCAATATGCATCCAAGGGTAAATATTCTATCTCCGGGCCCTGGTGTAGGGGGGCATTGTATTTCCGTGGACCCATGGTTTTTGATTGGGGATTATCCCGATATCGTTAATATTATCAAGGCTGCGCGTGAGGTTAATGATTCAATGCCGGAGTATGTTCTCTCTCGGGTGAGCCAACTGATGAAGGAGTATGGTATCAAAGACGCATCCAAAGTTGGATTTTATGGCCTGACCTATAAGGAGAATGTAGACGATGTGCGTGAAAGCCCTACGTTGCAGTTGCTTGAGCACATGGAAGAACATCTCGCATATCAGTGCAAGGTGTTTGACCCCTATGTGAATAAGAGAATTGTTGAACAGCAGATGTTTGATTTTGACGCGTTTTTAAATGCGTGCGATATCATTGTTGTCATGGTTGCTCATCAACAGATTTTAGAACAGGAAGAAAAATTGCAGAACAAAATTGTACTTGATACGCATAATTGCTTGAAGAATACAGAAGCCCATCTTCTATAACCCAACGATAGAAAGCATGAACCGTTGCAGGAGGAAATGATGATGAAAGCATTGGTTTTGTCAGCGGATTATCCTACACTGGATGGTGGAGTCAAGCTGATGTATGTCCATACGCGCAATCTTTTCTATCAGCATTCTGGGATTGATGTAACGGTTCTGAACTTCAGGGCAAGTGAGTGCTATCAGATTGAGGGAATTCCTGTTATTTCGTTGGAGGATTACCGCAGAGATCGGGGCACGTATGATGTACTCATTTGCCATGCGCCTAATATCAGAAATCATTATCTTTTTTTAAAGCAGTATCAACAACACTTTGCACACATTCTATTTTTCTTTCATGGACATGAAATTCTAAAGTTGAGAGAGAATTATCCGCCTCCCTACTCCTATATGAATAGTAGTTCTTCTGTTAGTGGGCAGTTGCAGAACGCATATGATCTGTTTAAATTATCCAGGTGGCATTCCTATTTCCCGCAGCTTGCAGAAAAATCGGAATTTATATTTGTAAGCCAATGGCTGAAAGAGCGCTTTTTTCATTATACTAAAATTGTGCCGAGCATTTTGGAGGAACATTGCCATATTATTCATAACGGAATTGCTTCCGTTTTTGAAACATCCCGCTATGAACCAACCACCGAGAAGCACTATGATTTTATTACTGTGCGAAGTAATTTGGACGGTTCAACCTATTGTATTGACATTGTAAATCGGTTAGCTGCCACTCATCCTGAATATCAGTTTTTAGTGATAGGGAAGGGATCATTTTTTCAATATTCGCCACAGTCAGAGAATCTATGCTGGATGGATTGCACACTTTCTCATGTGGAAATGCCGAGATGGCTGAATCAGGCTAGTTGTGCCTTGATGCCTACTCGTCATGATTCTCAAGGTCTTATGACATGTGAAATGGCGTCGTTTGGAATGCCGGTTATTACGTCTGATATTGCAATTTGTCACGAAATTTTAGATGGCTTTTCCAATGTTGGATTTATCTCTAATCAAAATGTGAACGTGGATTTAGGCTCTGTTTTAAGTCAATTGAGTAGACCAGCGAAGCCGAATGACCGCTATTTTTCTGCCAATACGGTTATGAAAGAGGTCGCGTTGCTAAAAAAGATCGAAAGCGCCTCATTTAAGGACTGAAAAAAATGAACGAATTAAAAGCCAATTTTTCTGCTTTTCAATCATTTATAAAATCGCATCGGAAAGCTGCGATTCTGCTATTTGCCACAGCGGCAATCCTTTTTTTGGCGATCGGCGTTTGGGTGGCTGCCGCTAATATTCCTTCCGGTCCTCCAGTTGTATTTTCGGATCGTGAATTTGAAAGGTTAGTACGCGAGCAGATTGAAAAGCCGCGGGGCACCATTCGCCAAGGCGAGTTGGATCAGATAACAGAATTAACGTTGTCGAAAAGTTCCAAGCCTCTATCTATGGAAGATTTAAAGTATTTCCTTAATATCAGTAGCCTGTCTATTTTAGATTGTCAGATCAAAAGCATACATCCTATCGCCCAGCATAACCAAATTATCACACTGAAAATTTCAGGCGCAGGATTAAAGAGTGAGGACCTGGCTCCTCTGTGGCAAATGACGAATTTAAGAAGATTGGATCTATCGAATAACTGTATTCAGGAGATTCCCTATGCCATTGGGCAATTAAAGGAGTTGCAGACTCTCATTATATCTAATAATCAAATCAAGACACTGGTTCCTGTATTATCCACACTTCGGTTGAAACAGCTTTATGCTGACCAAAATGATATCTCATCCTTGGTGGTTTCAGAGACGCAAAACAGATTGCAGATATTGAGCTTGAATTGGAATCCGCTGCAAACACTTTCAATTGCCCAGCTTTCTGCTTTAAAACGTTTGGAAATCGGCTGGACGAATTTATCGAATTTTGATTTTTTACGAACCAATAAAACGCTTACAACCCTTAATCTTTCCCATTATCATTTGAGCGATGCTTTGTTACAGTGTAGTATGCTCGAAACGTTAGTGTTGAATGGGCGGACAGAACTGGAAGACAAAGAAATCCAAATATTAAAGCAATTGCCCAACTTCAATAGTATTTATGTCGATGATCATTTTGATCGGTCTGCGCTTGATTTTATGGTTGGTAATTTTAAAACAGCTGATCTTTCCACCAAGATTTATCTGGTTGGCAAGAAGAACCATATGATTGATTAGTTATGTCCGTTGTGGTTTTACGAATTATGAGAAACTAGTTATTTGGAGAGAAATACGCATGATTTTTTTGATGATGATCATCATTTTATCAGTCTTGATGCTTTCTGCCTATCTTTTTAAAAAGGGGGCAGGGACTTTGAGATTGGGGAAAATAAATCTGATCTCAATGGCGTTTTATCTGTTTCTGATGCAGCAATTTGTGGGTATTTCTCTTATCGTGTTGGGGTTTGATGAGCATTATATGCTGGCGAAGCTGATAGACGCGGATGCTTCATTGAAATGGACCTTTTTAGCAGTGATGACGACGGCTGTTCTGTGGCCGCTTGCTTTGTGCATCTTTTTGCGGCTGTTTCGGGTTTCTTCAAAGGAGTATCATGGATATCTCAAAAAAGAGACCGTATGTTTAAATGCCGGTTATTCTTTTTGGCTGGTGTGTGCAGTCAGCATACTTGCAATTGGTTTGCTCGTGATATTTTTCGTTAAAATCGGTTATGTGCCATTATGGAAGCTGTTAGAACAGCCTGACGGATTTAGCTTTGCAACAGAACGCATTCGGATTAATCAAATTGTTGTTGGTAGTGTACATGTGAGAAATCTATTGATTTTAACTGCAATTCCAGTGCTCTCCTATCTTTCTTTTGCTTTTTTGATGAAGACAAAGCAGAAGCGATGGTTCATATTAGCTATGGTTCTTTTTGTTGCCGCTATTTTGACAAAGACTTATAACTTTGAGAAAAGCCCGATTGTATTTCATTTAGCCATCTATTTGTTTATTATCATTTATTACAAGGGCGGCATGAAATCGAGATGGATTTTTTTGTTTGCGGGGGCGGGCGTCCTGCTTTTAATACTTGCTTATACTTTGACAAGTGGCAGTGTGCAGCTACAGCTATATAGTGGCCCGTTGAGCAGAATTATTTTTTCTCCAGTAGGGGTACTTAGTTATAATTTTGATCTTTTTCCAAATGTTTTTTCTTTCTTGCATGGCAGGAGTCTTTCTGCGACGTTGTTGCCGATTCTTGGTTTCTCTCCTTCTCTGCATTTGAGAAGTGCACGCCTACTGATGGAGTTTTACGGTTCCGAATCTGTATATGCCGGCACTGCTGGCGTTATGAATACATTGTATATCGGGGAAGCCTATGCGAATTTTGGTTGGATTGGATTGTTTCTCTCGATTGTTTGGGTGGCATTTGTCATGGCTGGGCTGTTTACCCTTCTTATCAAAATGAGAAAAACACCTGCAACCATTGCGTTGGCGGCATATTTAACAATGAATATTGCAACAACGACGCAGGGTGGTTTCTTCGATTTTATTTATAATATTAATTGGGCCTTTGTAATTGTCGGTTTGCTCGTTTTTGAGTATTTGCCGGATATTAGCAAGAAGTTAAAAAATAGGAAGATGTCAAAACGAAAACAGCACCCTTAAAGGGCGTTAGGGCGTGAATAACAATATGAAACTATTGTATATTACTTTTATTGATTTTGGAAAGGCGATATCCGGTTCGAGTGTGCGTCCTCAGAAAATGTACGCTGCATTTGGGGCGTTAGGCTGTGATATTTTGCTTCTAGAGGGCCAGCAGAACGATCGCAGCAGGCGTCGAAAAAATGTGAAAGCGGTTTTAAAAAAGCTGAAGAGCTTTCGACCAGATATTTGTTATATTGAGCCTCCTTCAGGTCCGTTTTTCAATTCGATTGATTATGAACTTTTACGAAGGCTAAAAAAAATGCACGTTCCTATGGGGCTTTTTTATCGTGATATGTATTGGAAGTTTGGTTTGCAAAAAGGGAATGACCTGATTTCCAGAATTAAGGCGAGCTTGGTTTCCTGTATGCAGCGCCGAGACTGGAGGCGTTTCTCCAAAACTTTGAATATTATTTATTTCCCGACAGAGGAGATGGCAAAGATTTTGCCATGCTCCTGCGCGGTGAAGGCCTTGCCGCCCGGTTGCTTTGAAGCGGCCGTTCGGTATCCGATGAATGAAGTTCCTACGGGGATTTATGTGGGCGGCGTGGCTGAGCTTTACGGTACGGAAAAGCTATTGCGTGCCGCTGAACAGGTCAATGCGCAACGCGTAAAATTTCGCCTGAAGCTGGTTTGTAGAGAGACGGAGTGGAATCGTTTCGTGGAACAAAACAACTTTCATCCAGACGATCGATGGCTGGAGGTGCTGCATATTAGCGGGGATGATCAATTAAGCGATCAATACGGAAAATCTGATTTTGCTTTATGTCCGCAACAGGTTACCGAATATAATCATATTACAATCTCCGTGAAGTTTATGGAGTATATTTCTTACGGAAAACCGATTATTGTTACGGCTTGCAGACCTCTCAAGTCTTATGTAGAGCAGTATGGAATTGGGATTGTTGCGGAAGATACAACAGAGGATTTTGCGCGAGCTTTGGAACGGATGGCGGAGGATCCTGTAGGTCGCGGAGAAATGGCGCAACGTTGTTTACTGGCACGTAGTCAGAATTTATGGATCGATCGGGCACAAACTGTAATAAAAGATCTTAGCGCTATAAATGAAGGATAAAAGCATGAATAAGATTTTAATACGTATCAAAGAACAGGTGCGAGGGCTCATAGAACGAGGAGCTTTGCATATTTTTTTAGGGAATTTTGTAACAAAATTTGTAGCGTTTTTTGGATCGATCTTTATTGTCCGACTGTTGAGCAAGGCAGATTACGGAACATTGGGATATATGGAAAATTTATTTCATTATGTATATCTGTTTGCAGGTTTGGGCTTGACCAATGCGCTTTTTCGTTATGTGATTCTGGCAGATAACATTATTAAAAAACGTACTTTTTATGATTATGTGATTCAAAAAAGCACGATGCTTAACCTCGCGTTGGTGATTGTATCCTGTGTGATCGCAGTGTGCTACCCCCATCCGGAGCAATTCCAACAAGCAACTTGGCTATTGCCGATTCTGCTTCTTTCCATTCCCCTGAATTCTTTAGTGGACAGTCATACTGGAATGCTGCGCGCTATGTTCAATAATAAAGCATATGCACTTGCCTCCTGCCTGACGATTGTCTTGGTGGTTGGCCTGAAGTATGCGCTTTCCGTAATATGGGGATTAAATGGGGCTGTATTCGCGGCTTTGCTTGCCTACGGTGCTATGACGCTGATATTGACAGTGTATATTCATAAATGTTATTTTTCAGAGGTTCCCAAGGAACCGTTGAAGGATCCAAAAGAGAAAAAAGCCGTTTTTGGATATTCCATTCAATATATGATCACAAATGGAATATGGGCGCTGTTTATGCTCAACGATGTATTTTTGCTTGGTCAGTTGCTGGGGGATTCTGCAATGGTGGCCGACTATAAGGTGGCATATGTATTACCGGGAAACCTATCTCTTATTAGCAGTTCGATCGGAGTGTTTGTATCTCCTTATTTTGTAAAACATGAAAATGACGTGCATTGGATCAAACGGCATTATAAAAAGACATTTCTTGTAACCATGGGGATTGTTGGGTTGGCGGTTGTTGCGGTCTATATTTTGGCAGGTCCGCTGATTACGTTGCTTTATGGTCGTCAGTATCTGAATGTCGTACCTGTTATGCGCATATTGCTAATTGCCTCCTTTATTAATAATGGGCTTCGCTATACCAATGCGAACCTGTTATCCGCTATGGGTCAGGTGAAATACAACATGTTCGTTTCAATCACAGGGATGGTTGTACAAGTTACGGTTAACCTCTTCGTTATTCCACGCCATGGCATGATGGGGATTGCATATACAAGTGTAGGCGTGTATGCGTTGATGGCTATGTTCTTGTTCGGTATCTTTTATGTTAAATATTTCAGAAGAGAAAAGTCGATTTCTGGGCAGAAGAATTAAAGCGTCGTTTATGTAAAAGGGGAATTGTCTCAAAACACATTCCCCACCGACGGTATCTCCGAATTATAAATATGATCCAGTTCAATGATTCCCGCTTCACACGTCCGTTTATATTCTTTAAACTCCTTTTCTTTCAGAAGGTTGTTCAAATCCAGAATGTCTGTCTCTAAATCATCGAGATCGTGATGCTGGATCAGCATAGAAAAAACGACATGGCTTTTTTCCCATGCTTTTTGTAGCTCTTTTGTGCAAGTATGGAGCCGTTCTTCATCCTCTGCTTGTGCGGCTTGAGCGCCCTCATGGAACAGCTGCGTCAGTGTATCCACTTGTTTCTTCATGCTTAGAAATCCAATCCCGCATAAAATCCCCGCAATGGTAAGCAGGGAAATTGCTGTAATCAGGCGTTTCATTGAAACTTGCTCCTTTCAAGCACCATAAATGAGTCCATTGAATGAGGGAACGGGCAATCGCGCCCGTTCCTTTTACTTTTCTCATCCTCCAAAGGGGAGGGTTTACCCCATTTTTCCGTTGTTCAGCCGTTCATCCCGTTTGATGATCGTCGTATTTCCACTGCGGTCAATCTCCATAATCAGAATATCTTTTAGCTCCAGCCCGCTTTTCTTGATATGGGTCTGGAGCTTTTTCATCGTCATCCCGCAATCCTTAAAAGCAGAGGTGATGATGCGTCCGTCGCTGATGACGATACACGGCAAGCCGTCATCCGGAATCGTCACGTTTAATTCTTCCGCTACCGGAACGCGCTTTTCCGGCTTGAGCAGAACGCTCAGCGTGCCATTGGTTTCGGCAATTGCATATTGCACATCCTCGATTCGGAACACGTCCTTCTGCCGCAGCGCTTCCATCAGGTCGTCTACGGTAAAACGAAGCCGCTTGAGCTGTGTTTGGTCAATCATCCCGTTGCGGATGACAATGAGGGAATGGCCCTGCATGAGGCCGCGGAATTTGGGGAATTTCATACTCACGACTGAGGCAATCACCTCAAAGGAGATCAGCAGCAGTACGGGTATCACGGAATTAATCAGAGGCGCACCGTTATCCTGCATCGGGATAGCGGCGATCTCAGAGATCAGGATTGTGATAACGAGCTCAGATGGCTGCAACTCGCCGATTTGCCGCTTACCCATGATACGTACAGAAAAGACAATCAAAAAATATAAGATCGCCGCGCGGATGAGCGTAATAATCATCCTGCTTCCTCCCTTGCAAGGCCTGTTTCATCCGTCTAAAGGCGGAAAAGAAATGAAAAAGCAGCATATGGATCACTCCATGCGCCCCCATTCAAAATTTTGTACCGACTGGCAATACGCAATCCATGCCTTTCACAGCGTTGCGTACAAAGCTTTCATTTTCCGCCTTTAGCGATATCTAGTATGGCGTTTCTACGCTGTAATATTCCACCGCATAAACCGGAGTAGGATGGAAAAAACAGTAGCGTATATCATTTATCCTGAAGAACCCTCTATTCGCAAGGCCTATGCTTTGCCGTTAGCGGCGGATTTTTGATTTGTTTTGTTTTTCCGCCAAATGGAAAGGAAGGACCGTTTTATGTTTCAATGGCTTAAAAATGCCGTACAGAAGGATTTTACTCCGATCAATGCGCAAACGACGCAGGTGCCGCCCGCGGAGATTTCTGCCTCTTTGCAGGAAAACCTGATCTACCTGCGCGGCGTGTTCGGCCCAAGCTTTGATCTGATGGTGCGCGAGCTGCCTGTCAATGGTAACCGGGCAGCCTTTGTGCTATGCGAAGGAATGTGCGATGATCTCCTACTCTCCCAAATTGCGGTTACGCCCATCCTGCATGCCACGAATATCCCGAAGGAGCCGGACGAGCAGTTTTTATACCTGCGGGATCACGTGCTCTCCGGCACGGATCATAAAGAAGCCTTCGACATGGCGGACGTACTCAACCTGATGATGTCAGGCTTTGCGGCACTGTTTATCGACGGTGTGACGCGCTGCGAGGTTTTCGGTGTGCAGGGCTTTGAGCGGCGCTCGATTTCCGATCCGGAAACGGAGGTGCAGGAGCGTGGTTCGCGCGACGGCTTTGTAGAAACGCTCAAGGTGAACACCACGTTGATCCGCCGCCGGCTCAAAACGCCCTATGCCCGTTTCGAGATGCTCAATATGGGCGATACAAGCCAAACGATGGTCTGCCTTTGCTATCTCTCGGATCGGGTGAATCCCGACATTCTGGAGGAGGTCAAGCAGCGGCTTCAAAATGCGAAGCTTGATATGGTGCTGGAATCCGGCTATATCCAGCCGTTTCTGGATCACAAGGGGCTTTCGTTCTTCTCCGGCGTAGGTGTTACGGAACGGCCGGATACCCTGTGCGCAAAAATCAGTGAGGGGCGGGTGGGCGTCATTGTGGACGGCACGCCGTTCGCCCTGATCGTGCCGCACCTTTTCATTGAAAATTTTCAATCGATTGATGATTATTCCAATCGTCCCTTTTATGCGCTCTTTCTGCGTGCGCTCAAATTCATTTCCTTTGCCATTAGCATGCTGCTGCCGGGCATTTATGTGGCTGTGGCGATTTTCCATCAGGAGCTGCTGCCGGCGAGCATGCTCTTTGATATCGCGGTATCGGAGGGGCGCACGCCCTTTCCCATCATGCTGGAGGCGCTCGTGATCCATTTTATATATGAAATCATGCGCGAAGCAGGGCTGCGGATGCCAAAAACCGTGGGCCATGCTGTGAGCATTGTCGGCGCGCTCGTCATCGGTGATGCGGCTGTCACAGCGGGGCTCATCGCCGCGCCCATGTTGATTGTGCTCGCGCTGACGGCGATCAGCTCATTCGTCGTGCCGTCGCTTTATGAGCCGGCGGCCGTGCTGCGGTTTCTCTTTATCATCGTGGGTGGGCTGACCGGCCTGTACGGAATCATGCTCATCCTGGGGCTGCTCATCCTAAACGCCTGCTCGATCAATCCCTATGGCGTGCCGTATTCCGCACCCATCACGCCCTTTGAAAAAGGCGCAATGCGTGATCTTGTGCTGCGGGTCGGCTGGAAGCGCCTCGGCCGCTATAAGATGAAGGTGCAGGATCTCAACGGCTCAGATAAGCGGGAGCCGGAGGATTTTTAATCAGTTCAGTTAGAAAGGACGGCCTGTAGAATGACAAACTCGCATCAGATTAGCCCGGCTCAGCTCTACTCCATCTTTTTCGTCAGCCGGATTCTCGTCACGCTGACGTATATTCCTGCGCTCAATGAGATTGCGCTCTCCTCTGATTTGCTCGTGCAGGCGTTTCTGTATCCGTTGGGGATGCTTATCAGCGCGCTGCCGTTGTATGCGCTGTATCAGGCACGCCCAGATTGGGATATCTTTGACTGTGCCTACAGGATTTCGCCTGTGCTTTCTAAAATTCTTGCGGTATTGTATGCGTTGTTTTTCCTCTTCGTGGCGCTGCTCAGCGTGACGCGCTTTGATTTGTTTGCAACCTCGCGGCTGTTTCCAGATTCGGATTTCACGATTTTTCTGCTGATTATCATTCTCATCAGCTGTGCAGCGGCCGGTTTCGGGCTGGAGGCGCTCGGGCGGCTCTCCGGCCTGGCAGTGCTGCTGGTGGCCGTAACGCTTGGTTTTGTGATCGCCGTTTTGCTGCCGCGTTTTGAGCCGCTAAATTTTACGCCGCTGTTTTATGACGGTATGATGCCAACGCTTCGGGGCACGGCGGCTTTCCTCTCCGGCACGGCAGAGGCGGCGGCACTCGCCGTGATTGCGCCGCGCGTGCGCGGAAAGCTCACAAAGGGTTATGTCAAATGGACGCTGTGGCTGACGCTGGCAATGGCGCTTCTCTTCTTCTGCGCGATTTCCGTGCTGGGCGTGTTCTTTCAAACGCAGCTCTTCCCGTTTCATTCGCTGGCAGTGCTCGCTGAATTCAGCGTGCTACAGCGGCTTGACGCATTTCATACGGGCGTGTGGATTCTCTGCCTGTTCGTTAAGCTCGCGTTTTTTACACTGCTGACGGTCACCTGCCTGCGCCGGGCCTTTGGCAGGCGCTTCAAAAAGGCGTGGATCGCCGGGTGCATCCTGGTGCTCGGCACGGCGGCCGTGTTTATCTCCGGGGATTATGAGCGCTTTGACGCCATTGCCAGGCCGGAGATCATGATGCTCCTGTTTGCCGTTTTCGTCATCCTGATCCCACTGTGCCTGCTTCCTCCGGTGCGCAGGCAGGCAAAACTGGAGAAGGAGGCGGCGTCCGTATGAAAAAGATATTTGCGATTTGCGCCGTGTTTCTCTTAGCTCTTGGGCTGACAGGCTGCGATAATGACTATGGCAACGATGGGCGTGAGATCCGCGACCGTCTGATCGTGCAGGGCATCGGTGTGGATCGGACGGCGGACGGCTATCTTCTAACATTACAGGCCTTTAACACAGCGGTTGCAGGCGGGCAGGATGACGGTATGTCCGGCAACGTGACGAAGGTTTATGAAACGAGCGGCGCAACGATCGCGGACGCCATGCGCAATGTTACGCTCACCGCAGGGCGAAGGCCGCTTTATTCGCACAACTGGATCATCGTATTCGGTGCGGATGTGGCGCGCGAGGGGTTGAATGAAACGCTCGATTTTTTTGTGCGGGATTACGCCACACGGCCAGTGGTCGATCTAGCCGTGGCGCGGGGAAAGGCGGCGGATATCATCAAATCACCCTTCAATGGCAGCTCGATTCCTGCGCGGGAAATCCAGATGGGTTTGAAGATGGGGCAGGTAAACGCCAAAACGCTCCAGATGCCGCTGCACAAGGCGGTTACGCTGCTGGAGGATAAAACGTCGGACGTATATCTCCCGCTTTTAAAACCAGTGGTGGACAAGGCGCAGGAGATGGATACGGTGTTGACAGATGGGCTAGCAATCTTCCGGGAGGGGAAGTATGTAGGCGATCTGGATGCGGATGAAACGCGCGCACTCCTATTTTTGACTGGGCAGGCCGAGAGCGGCGACCTGGTTGTGGAGGGGGATTCCTTTGGCAAAGCGTCGTTGGAGCTCATTAAAGCGGATACGAAATTTACAACGGAGATGAAAAACGGGTTGCCCGCCTACCGCGCGGAGATCAACTGTGTATGCGATCTCAACGAGATTGAGCGCGCGGATTTCGGAAGCGTGCAGAGCAAAGTGCGCGCACAAATTGAAGCTGCGGTTTCAACAATGCTGGAAAGCCAGCTCCGGAGCACAGCTGAAATCTGCCTGAAGAGTTATCGCAGCGATGTTCTCCGGCTTGGGAACCGGCTGTGGCTCTCAGAGCCGGATGCGTTTCGCAGTGTAGAAAATCGTTGGCGGGAGGTGCTACCAAAGGCGGAGCTGACGGTAGAGGTGAAAACGACGGTGAGAAGGACGGGGCAAAGGTCGGCGGATTAAAAGAGTATTTTATGGGAAATCAAAAGGGCGCGTTGCAAAACGCTCCTTGCGGAAACTCGTCATGAGACAAACCGTGGTTTCGGGCGCGCAAAGCCCGCAATTTGCCTGCGTGAGGCAAAAACGGTTTTTTAAAAGGGCTGTTGCAAAATGTTTTGCATTTTGCAACAGCCCCTTTGCTGTATTTTTCTGTTCGCACAGATGTGTGCGATATCCGCTTCTTGATCATTGATTGTTGTAGGTTAAAAATAGCCGATTGAAAAGGAGAAAGCAGCTTTCGCTCGCTTTAGCCATATTATTTCCGTTCCATTGAAAGCAAACAAATGGGGAGGAAGGATGGAAATTCAATTTTTTACGCGCCATTCACGTGAATTTTAAAATTGAACCGCACGCGTTTTTGTGGTAAAATAACCTAATGTATCTATCCAACTTTTTGCAAAGGGGTTTCGCATGGTCATTTTAGGGATCGATCCCGGCTACGCAATCGTGGGCTGGGGCGTGATCGGTTATGAAAACAATCATTTTAAAGTTTTGGATTACGGCGCGATTACCACGCCCGCAGGCATGTCCTTCAGCCGGCGGCTGGAGCTGATTTACGATGAGGCGGAGCTTCTCATGAAGCGCTATTCCCCGCAGGCGATGTCTATTGAAAAGCTTTTTTTCAACAGCAACGCAAAAACAGTCATCGATGTTGGCCAAGCGCGTGGCGTTTTGATGCTCGCGGCGCAAAAGTGCGGCCTGGAGGTTTATGAATACACGCCCCTGCAAGTCAAGCAGAGCGTGGTAGGCTATGGCCGGGCGGAAAAAAAACAGGTGCAGGAGATGACGCGGCTCATCCTCCACCTTTCGGAAATCCCCAAGCCGGACGATACCGCCGATGCGCTTGCCATGGCCATTTGCCATGCGCATGCGAGCGGCTCGCTCATGGGAAAATTAAGGGAAAA
>OGDN01002427.1_pt1 | contig 24042 bp, 25 predicted proteins | sample 1570271 | NCBI WGS metagenome assembly OGDN01 (sample SAMEA4384481, study PRJEB24528) | human gut metagenome | reverse complement strand
CAATATCAGTATTGATTATACAGGAACGTGGAAAGACAGTTTGCAGTTGGGACTTCAGTAAAGGCAGTGAATCCGGGAAGAATGGTAGTGACACATCAGAGGCATTGAATAAGGAGGGTACAAATTCTGAATGGCATAGAATGACTTCGAAGGAATCACAACAAGCTGCTAAGAAGTTGGGGTACGAAAAAACAAACTACAGAGCAAAAAATGGAGAACCAATTTATTACAATAAAAAGACAAAAACATATATAAGTCAAGATATCGGGAGTGCCGATGGAAGTGGACCGCATAACGGTGGGGTATGGAAAATGGGAAAATCTCCACAAGAATTAAATAGTAAAAGTACAAGACTTGGAACTTATGATGGAAATTTGAATAGAATAGGGGATTAAATGAAAAATACTATGACAAAAAATATTACAATTAGAGATATTATTTATTCTAGAATCGATTTTATAGAAAATAATAATATTTTTGATAAAAAGGAATATATGTATGTTAATAAGGGTGAAATAGAAGCATATAGCGAAATATTAACTGATATTGAGTTGTTAACAATTGATGCGTTTGTTGAAAAATATTTATGTATTTTAAAAAAAGTTTCGGAGAAATTAGACAATGAACATAATCTAGGAGACAATGAGCAAGAAAGAATGTCAGGATATAATAATGCTATTGTATTTGTTTTATCTTTAATTAATCCAATATATGAATATGAGTTGGAATAGCATGGGATAGTTAGATGAACCTTTTCATTAGCAAGAATGAAAAGGTTGTTGAAAATTATTAATGAAAAATCCACTAATAGAAGATTTAGAAAACAAGCAACGATGATAGCAGGAATGAGTGCGATGGTTGTAACTAAGATGGAATTACAACGATTGAAAGAGAAACTGCCGAATATCAGTATCCGTTACACTGGAACATGGAAAGACAGTCTCAAATTTGGAGTTGGGATGGCTGCGACGGCGGCAGGGATAATTTTAGCATTGTTGGGTGGCGGAAGTGAGATATTGACAGGCGGTGTGAGTACAGCGGTCAGTGTTCCGGCTGCTGCATCGGGAATTGCGATTGCAGGCACCGGATTGGCAATCTCAGGTTCCGCACTGGCGAATATGTTCGATGTACGGATTCAGAAATCAGAAAGTAATAAAGGAAATGAATCTGGGAAGAGTACTGGTGAGAGTGGGAAAGTAGATAATACATTAACTGATGCTCAGAAAAGTAGATTGAATGCGTTGGAAAATACGATTAACGACCATTTAACAGATGGAGATTTTAGTGGAACATTAAGAGACTTGCAAGGGGATCCAGTTCCAAATGGCAGAGGTGGATATTTTGATCATTTAGGAGAAATGCAAGATTCTTATAAATCGTTACGAAAAATTAAGAAAGCCTTAGAAGGTTCACTAAAAAATCCAAACCTCTCTGATGTAGATAGAGCATTATTGCAAGAAGGGCTGAATAAAGCAAATTCTTATATTAATAAAATAGAGGAATTGTTTGATCCCTATGGAGGTATAAATTGATGCAAGACAAGAGAAAAATAAAAGAAATATATAATTGTATATCTATTTCCTCTAATGAGGAATTGTATCCATTGCAGAAATGGTATAATCAATTAATAGAAAAAACAATTGCAGAAATTACTGTGGAAGATGTTTTAAGAATGATACGTCAAAAAGAATTTACAAATCTTGCTGTATCAAAGGCAATAAATTTTTTGAAAGAGGATGTATTTGTTGGCGAATTATATGAAGGTGAGCTCCTTGAAAAAGTATCAGAAATGGATAGTTCATTTTTAATATCTTATGCAGATGACTTAAAAAATATTATTAAGAATGCATTAGTAAAAAGTGAAACACGTGACTGGATATATGCTGGAGAAGAGGAAGAATTTAAAGATATGATAGATACTTTATCCAAAAAAATAATGTGATAAGTTGATTAATTTTTTGAAAGAGGTTTAAATCTTTTGTGCTGGGAGGAATAACTAAATGGTAAATCTTATTCAAATGATAGTTGCGCAGGCTGCAACGACAGCATTTGAAGTGATAATGCAGAAGAAAACTTTGGATTTGATTGAAAGTAGTGAAAAGGAATGGAACGAAAATTTCCGCTATTTTGTATCAGGATATTATGAGGGAATTGCTATTCGATACCTGTGACCGGTACTCTGTATATTTCTTGTGTTGTGTACAATTGGTTCGTATATAAGTGGATCAGAAAACTGGGGATATAGTCTGTTTTTCATGGCGTGTGCCATCGCAATGTTTGTATATACGATTGTACTTCAAAAAAATATGTGGGTTATTCTTTACTGGGAGGGTGGACTGCTATTTATGGATCGTGGTGGGAATATGGTCAGCAAAATCCCATCTAATGCATTATCACAGGTAAAATTCAAAGGACGAAAAATAATCATTCCTTATAACGGTAAAAGATATGTGATTGTACGATGCAAAAATGATAATGAAAAGGATGTCCAGGAGATGTTGCAATTTTACCACCTTGTGTGATGCGGATTGGATGATTCAGTAGGGAGAAAGAGTAGTGAGAAAATTATATTGTATATTATTATGTGGCTTCATTGTATTAGGTGTTTTAGGATGCGCGGATAAAGACACGTTTGCAGGAGCAAACAGAGAGGAAAGAATTATTATGTCATTGGAAAAGACATATCCGGAGCATACATTTCAAATAGTAAAACCTTATGATAAATATAATGGGAATTATTATGCGGTATGTGAAGATGAAAAGGGAATTCAATTTAAAGTTCATACAATCATGTATGATAATAGATATCATTTTGGATGTTATGATCAATATTTAGTGGAAATTGAGAAAAAAGGGAATTTCATCAATAAGACTGCTGAGATAGCAAAGAAACATGGATATGACATTAGGTATGATGAGGATAATCAAACACTGGCATTGGTGATAGACGTAGATCATACAGTAGATACCAGTGATGTGACGGAAACTATAGTAGAAATACTGAATGCTGCGCCAACGCTACCTGAGATAGACTATCCAGATACCACTTTTTCAACAGGAGTTGAAAATTACTTCTCTGAACCAGAAATGTACAAACTTCTATACGATTTTGTGACAGAGGGAAAAAATATAGTTGGAATAGGAGATGTTCCAATTAATCAAAGGGAAGAAGAGAAAGCTACTATAGAAGAAGCTGTAGTGGAGGCATATAATTCAGCTATGAAAAATAAAGAGTCATACTAAAAATTGATAAACTGTAAAAATATTCAGAAATAAGTAAGTAGGAGAAAATGAATTATGAACATGAGACAAAAATTGAGATGCATTTTAACTATAATGGGGATTATTACTGTTTGTACGGCTTGTATAGTGCAGAAGGATCCGGTAGATAACTCTGATGATAGTGGAACAAAGAAAAAGTCTTTTGGGAAATACGATATTATGAAGGGATGGAGTGAAAGTGATTATTCCAGAGATGAAAAATATGTATATGTGAAAAAAGGCACGGATAATAAGGATGAGTTCAATAATTTTGTTGTTGGTTCAGGTGAGAGTGATTATTCAGAAGAAGAATATGAACAGTTTGAGAAAGCAATTTTACAGCAATTGTCAAGTAAAATAGGACAGTTAGATAATGCAACATTAAAAGGAACAGCAGGTACTACAGATCAAGGTTATACTTTGCTTACTTTTGCTATAACGGAATCAAATGGTACGGTAACGACACAATATTATATTATAGGTGAAAAGAAATATTGTCTTATTCAGGAAACAAATTATGATAAATCGGAGGAATGTGATGATGCGACGATGGAAGCAGTAAATAGTTTTACCTGGTGAAGATTAAACGATGTAAGTGCTTCGGATAGTTTAATTTGTTTTTCATGCCATGTCCATGTAAAGTAGGATATATATATTAGTAGAACCGTTAGAATGTCTCGATACAGATAATATCATTGGTGTTAGAATATATTTTTAAGTCGTTTTAATAGCTTTTAGCTGTTTTAATTTTTAGTTCAAAAGGATCTGTCAATCAGATGTGAAGAGGGCTCTTGGATTTTGAATAATTAAAAACTGGAGAATGGTCGAAAAATAACAGACACTCTCCAGTTTTTATATTTGTGTGCCTAAGGGCAGAAGAAGAGGGGATCGTGGTGAACCCGGACGGCATTACGAACAGCTATGATGCATTTGGCAATGTCTTCGTAAGTGGAAATACAGAAACTAAGAATCCGTATACTTACAATGCAGAATATACCGATGCATCGACCGGAAATCAACAATCAGTACCTGAGAGCGAGATAGTATGATCTAGAGGAAGGAATCTTCCTGTCACAGGACAGCAATCCTGGAAATCTGTTGGAGCCACTCAGTCAGAATTTATATACTTATACAGAAAATAATCCGGTGAATTATACTGATTCGAGTGGACATGGAATCTTAAGTAAGATAAAATCAGCGGCAAAAAAAGTTACAACTACGGTAAAAAATACCTATAATAAAGCCAAAACATGGGTGAAAAACACCTATAATAAGGCAAAAAACTGGGTATCCAATACCTATCAAAATGCAAAAAAGGCACTTACAAATGTAGTATCCAGTAGTGGCTCATCAGAAAAAAACAAATCCGGAAAATCTTCATCAGGGGGAAGGTATTCAAGTGGAGGAAGTAATGCTGGAAACAGAAAATATTCATCATCCAGCAGAGGAAGCGGTAAAAGTAATTTTTATCGGCCATCGACCTATGAACGGGCGAAAAGCTTTGGACAGTCCAGGTATAACTGGTTTAGTTCAAAAATGAAAGAATCTGGAAATATCAGAAATTCCTGGACAAAGGCAATAGAGAAAACCGTAAGAAAGTTTTGTACTACAGCAAGTCGTATAAAGAAAGATGCAGTTAAGTCTGTCAAGGCTGCTAATATTGCGATCGGGATAAGTGCAATAACCATAGGCAAGATGAAATTAGAGCAGTTAAAAAAGAAACTTCCTAATATCAATATCAGTATTGATTATACAGGAACGTGGAAAGACAGTTTGCAGTTGGGACTTGGTATAGTTACGACGGGCGGAGGACTGCTCTTAACATTAGCGGGTGGTGGAAGTGAAATAGCAAGCGTTGGTTCATCCAGTGCAATCAGTATTCCGGCTGCGGCAGAAGGAATTGGCATTGCAGGTTCAGGTTTAGCTATATCACTTGATGCTTTAAGGAATATGTTTGATGTACGGATTCAGAAATCGGAAAGTAATAAAGGAAATGGAGTTGAGGAGAGTGCTGGTGCAGATAACTATGGAAAATCAATGGATATTTCAAAGGAAAAAATGTATCAGCAGGGTCAACATTATAATAAGCATGGGCGAGATATGGGATACTCTAGCAAAGCCGAGTATGAAAAAGCAGCCAGAGAATTTTTTGAACAAAATAGAAATACATCTGAAATATATGAAGGAGTATGGAATAGTTCTCGCGGAAGCCAAAGTGGTCAAAGACAAATTATTATGAGACAAGATGGAAAACAGCTAATTATTAATAAGGAATCAGGACAAATCATAGATTTTTATGAAGGAACAAGTTTAGATGGATTTGTTAATATAGAGAGGATGCAATAATGAGAATTATTTATGGAGAAATTGAACCGGGAATAAGAATTGGTAAATATTTACTTGGTTCCACGAAAGAGGAGATACTTCCTAGGTTAGAAGATTATAAAGTTTGGGAAAGAGGAGATGGATTTTGCATATATTCTTTTGATAATTTTAAATTATGGTTTGGAGTTAATAATGAATTGGAACAAATAGGGGTTACAAAAGGTTTTTTCGGTACATATAACTCTGTTCGTATAGGAACGACTATGTTGGATATAAAAAAAATATTTGGCAGATATGAAAACGATGGTGATGTATATATAATCCCCGGTATAGCTGGAATTTGTTTTGAATTAGAAGATGTAGATGGGTGGGATGAATTAACAGCACCTATCGAATGGATTTTTGTATATAAATGCTAAATCATCAATTGCTAGCTCGATTGAGAAGAATCTGTATATTTGGAGGGGGTGACTTGAAAAAGTAAATTCCAGTGCAAGAGTAAATTCCATCGTGTTTTAAATTTTGCTGAAATAACGAGAGATTTTTGAACGAAATCTCTCGTTTGCGTATGATAGTCTAAAAATATGCAAGGCTCTTTTCATAAATATATGAAAGACTAACTATTAAAAGTCAAGATATAAAATGATATTTTTTATCCCAGAAGGCAGTAAATTGAGGGGCAGTTTACTGTCTTGTTTTAAATATCAGTAGTTAAGTGGTGGAGGCGGTGGAAACGGTGGAAACAGTTTCTATTAGCTGTCGGCTTATGAACGGGCGAAGAGTTCCGGACAGTCATCCTATAACTGGTTTAACTCCAAACTAAAAGAAGCCGGAAACATCTGGAATTTCTGGACAAAGGGAATGGAAAAGACCGTCAAGCACTTCTGTACAACAGCAAAGCGGATTAAGAAAGATGCGGTTAGGTATGTTGAGTGATGGCACAAAAGTTGTTGCTAGGCCAGGAAGTAAAACTGGAGGGGCAACACTTGAGATTAAAGTATCAAATAGTAAAATATATAAAATAAGATATTAGGAGAGTTTATATGGAATATTGGAAAGAAATATTTAAAGATATGATTCAAGAAGATTATTATGAAGTAAAGCTTATTAACGGAGAAGAGTATGGTTTAATTATAAAATTTCAAGGTAAGTATAATGCTTTCAGTGTGAAATTTGGAGAGGTTAAGGCTGTCAGAATGATTGATGAGGGAATTGTTCAAACAGATATTTATTCAGAAAATGAAGTGCAAAAATACAAGAAGGAAAAATTTAAAAATATGATTTATGAAGTAGTAGGAGGGCAGTTTAAAGATGAAATAAAAAGTATCGCAGACGGCTATTTGGATGTGATGGATGTAAAACATTATGTCATTGTAACAATGAATTATAATATTGATATTATTTCAGAAGGGGAGCCGGAAATAGAAATTAAGAGTTGATTAATTTTTTGAAATATGTTCAAGAAGAACATATTAAAGTTGCACAAAAGACAGATGTGTGCCATTCACATTTCCGAGATTGGAGTAGTGATTGGAATACGGAAGACTCCGATTTTATTGTCGTGACACGATTCTGAATATGCGACACAGAAGAACATGTTAATAAACATCAGTAAAATAGTAGAGAGGCTCAGAGCTTTATTGTGTCGGTACGCAAATTGAATGATGGAGGTAATGCGGTTGAGTTATGAGAAGAGCATAAATTTATTAAAGGCGAAAGGCGTTGAATTTGAGGCTGGGCTTACTGATGTGGAAATGGGGAAAATTGAATCCACATATAAAATTGAATTTCCGAAAAGTCTGAAGATATTTTTAATGACAGTCCTGCCGGTATCAAGAGGATTTTATAACTGGAGAAATTTTGAAGAAGATAATATCAGGTTTATAAAAATGGTTATGAACAGACCAATAGAAGATGTTTGCGAATTAGCAGAGGAAATTTATTGGTGTGATGATTGGGGAGAAAAACCAAAGGATGAAGTGGATATTGGTAGAGTGGTGAGAAACAAGCTAAAAAGCGCCCCTATATTATTACCAATTTATGGACACAGATATATTCCTGTGATTTCGGTGGACAATCCGCCGGTAATATCTGTACATGGCATAGATATTATTTATTATGGACAAGATTTAGAGGATTATTTTGAAGTTGAGTTTGGGGCAAAAGAACAAGAAGCAATATGTTTTGAAAATATTCAGCCAATATCATTTTGGACAGATATAATATAGTTGCTTTTTATTTACTTAGGATTTTTTAGTTTGATGAAGATATGAATATGATGATACAAGAAGTGTTAAGGGAAATTGAGAATAGCTATTATTGAGATGCATGAACATACATGGAACTGGTCTGACGGTATTCCGAAAAGAAGTAAATAACAGGGGGAGATAGGGGATTTGAATAAAATATACAATGATAAAATTTATTATATAATAAAATTTGAATATTACTCTGAGGAGAAATGGGCGTTATGGTATACATCCGATAAGGATGGTGTAATTACAGAAAATGGAAAAATATATTGTTTTGATAGTGAAAGGTCACTCAAAATATATTGCAAAAAAATGAATATTAATTTTGAAGAGGAAGTCACGGAATACAGAATTGATGAAATAGAAAGGTGGGTAAATGCAAAAGTCATAGAAGTTGACTGTCAGATGATTTTGAAGTTTTGGAATATTGTAGATGATATTTCAGAATCTGTAAAAAAATCAATTTATAAAAGGACAGATATTTCAGAGAGGATTTATGAAAAACTTTTTTATGGGAATAATTTGAAATCGATTAACACATCTGGGAGAGAATATGTTCCAAAATGGAGTGATGAAGAGTTGGAAGTTTTAAAAAATATATTGAAACAAGCTTTGATATTTATAAAAAAACAGTTATCGATATGATTTTAGTACCTGAGAGCGAGATATTATCTAATAATTAAGAAACAGAGTTTTTGGTATGAATTAAAAGATGACAATTAAAATTACTGGAGACTTCCGATAAGGGAAGAGGAGCAGTTGGTAGCAAGGTAGCTCCGGCTATGTCCAGCGTATTTCGGAAACCGCATAAAGAAAGATGCAGTTAAAGATAACAAATGAAATAAGAAAATGGTTAGAAGAAAATGGATGAAAAAGGTCGCATGATAGCAACCATACTCTTATCTTTTGAAACATCGATATCTACTGCGTTCATAAATTGTCACTCCTTAAGATTATTGCTCTTAATGTTATATGCATTGCCAAAGGCAGGTGAAAATTAAAAATATGGAAAAATATTTGAAAGAAACAATGATGCTGGATTATTCAAATGAAAAAATACAGCAGTTGATTAAAGAGAGAAAATGGAATGAGCTGGATGAATTTGAGTGCATCAGAGACATATACAATTTCGTAAGAGATGAAATATTGTTCGGATACAATATAGATGACAGTCTTCCTGCATCAAAAGTTCTGGCTGACGGTTTTGGTCAGTGCAACACAAAAGGAACGTTGTTTATGGCATTGCTGAGAGCGTGCACTATTCCTTGCAGGATTCATGGATTTATAATTGATAAAAAGCTGCAAAAGGGTGCAATGACAGGGATTGTATATAAAAATGCACCACAAAAAGTATTTCATAGCTGGGTTGAGGTTTATCACGAAAACCAATGGTATGAATTAGAAGGATATATTCTTGATATTATGTATTTGAGAAAATTGCAAAATAAGAACAAAAAATGCACAGGTACTTTTTGTGGATACGGCGTAGCAGTTAAGGATTTTCAAAATCCGACCATTGACTTTAACCGAAATAATACATATATCCAAAGCGAGGGAATTACTCAGGATTTCGGAATATATGATTCACCCGACGATTTACTTCAAGTACATCATCAGGAAATGTCAGCAGTTAAAGCATTTATGTATAAGCATTTGGGCAGGCATTTGATGAATAGAAATGTTAAAAAAATCAGAAACCTGTAATTTGTTTCGGAACAGGAAGAAAAAAATTTTTATAAGAAAAAATGTCAGGCATCTGGAATGGAAAATTTTGAGGTTTTCAGGGGATTCCGGTGCCTGGCGTTTTCGGCTAAAATCACAAAATTGAGATACTTTCCGGTTACTCTGTTATAGGGAATGATTTATGGTAAACTATGGAGAGATACTGTGGAGATTATGATGAATGTAAACCGTGGTTTATAGAGTTTCAATGTGAGCTTTACAGGAAAAGGAGAGGAGAAGGGATATGCAGAATATATTAGTCGTAGAGGACGATCATGATCTGAACCAGGCCATCTGTTATTCTCTGAAAAAGTCGGGATATGGAACTTATGGTGCTGAGTCCGCTGAGAGCGGACGGACAGAGTTCCTTAGAAACCGGATTGACCTGGTGTTGTTGGATGTGAATCTTCCCGATGGAGAAGGATTTTCTTTTTGCCGTTGGATAAAAAGCAGGAAGGAAACTCCGGTTATTTATCTGACAGCCAGAGATATGGAAGAAGATGTGCTGACGGGATATGAATCCGGTGCAGAAGATTATATTACAAAACCATTTTCAATGAAGATTTTGTCCAGGAAAATCGATGTGATTTTGAAAAGAACGGTTTTGGTCAGTCAACTGATCTTTGAAGATGGGTATTTATCTATAGACATGGATAATGTGAAGGTATCTGTGAAAGGTCGGGAATGTTCGGTGACACCAACAGAGTGTCGGCTGCTTCGGCAGTTCCTTTTGAATCGTGGACAACTGCTTACCTATGATCTGCTGTTAGAACGATTATGGGACAGCGGGAGTCAGTTTGTAGACAGGCATGCCCTGGCAGTCAACATTAACCGTCTGAGAGGAAAGATCGAAGATGAAACTCACAAATATATTTCAAATGTATATGGGATGGGATATCAATGGATTGGCTGATATGGAGCATAATAATCGCTTTATCTGTGGCGGTACTTATAATGATACGGAAAAATTATCAGATAAAAAAAGAAGCAGAACTATTTGCGGAAAAAGTAGAAGATACCCTGGAAGCGATCATAACGGGAAGAGGATGGAAAGCAGAAGAAGAGCTGGAGGACAGTCTTTGGGGGCGAACCGGAACGCAGTTGGAGAAAGCAGAATCTGTATTTTGGCAAAAAGAAGAGGATAGCTTCAGGGAAAAAGAAATAGTAAAAGGACTGATTGCCGATATTTCACATCAGACAAGAACCCCTGTTGCCAATATGAAGTTATATACGGAACTTCTTGAAGATGAAGTAGTCTCACAAAATGGAAAAATATTTATTTCAAAAATTAAAGAACAGATGGAAAAAATTGATTTCTTAATGCAGAGCATGCTAAAAATGTCGAGACTTGAAACCGGAATTATCCAGATACAGAAAAAAGACAGAAATCTGTATGAGACCATCCGCCATGCAGTTGCTGATCTTGTACCGGAGGCAGCATCGAAAAGCATTGATCTGTATGTGAAGAGTGATGAAAATATAGTCATCGGTCATGACAGTAAATGGACGGAGGAAGCAATTCATAACATCCTGGATAATGCAATTAAATATACGGAGCCTGGTGGAAAAATAAGTATTCAGACAGAGAAGCAGGAGTTATTTTTTAAGGTCAGCATTTCTGATACGGGAAAAGGAATCGCTGCGGAAAGACAGGCAGAAATATTTACAAGATTTTATCGTGAACCGGAAGTGCATGAGAAACCGGGAGCCGGAATCGGATTATATCTTGCAAGAAAGATAATGGAGATTCAGAAAGGCTATATTGAAGTTCAGTCCGAAGCAGGACAGGGAGCAACTTTTAATCTGTATTTTCCGGTGGGAAAAGTGTAAAAAAATTCCATCTGTCACAGTCCTGAGATAATTGCAGATTGAGACTGGTTTGTGATTTTTATAAGATATTCTGTCTGATATCAGGAAGGGAGACAGACCAATGAAAGAATACATTGTAGAGACAAAAAGTCTGAAAAAATATTATCAGATGGGTGAAAATACGGTAAAGGCATTAGATGGTGTTGATTTTCGCGTGAAAGCCAGGGAATTTGTTGCAATTATCGGGAAAAGCGGGTCCGGAAAAAGTACGCTTCTGCATATGCTGGGAGGACTGGATGAGCCGACAGATGGAAGTGTGCTGATTGATGGAAAGATTCTGAGCGGGTTGAAAAAAGAGCAGTTGGCGATCTTCCGAAGGAGAAAGATTGGTTTTATTTTTCAGAATTATAATCTTGTACCGGATCTGAATGTATATGAAAATGTTGTTCTTCCGGTGGAACTGGACGGAAGAAAAGTGGACGAGGAATATGTAAGCGAAATACTGGAACTTTTAGGATTGTCAAAGAAAAAGGATGCTTTCCCGGGAAATTTATCCGGCGGACAGCAGCAGAGAGTTGCGATCGCCAGGGCTGTTGCGGCAAAGCCGGTCATAATCCTTGCAGATGAACCGACCGGCAACCTGGATTCGGCTACCAGTCATGAGGTGCTTGGACTTCTGAAGATGGCAGCCCGACAATTCAGTCAGACGATCATCCTGATCACGCATGACAGGGACATTGCACAGCTTGCAGACCGTATTGTACATATTGAAGATGGGAAGATCGTGGGCAATACCGGGAAAGGGAGTGAACTTCATGCTTAAAAATCCGAATTATAAAGTAATCCGAAGGATGGCGTGGAGGAATCTGAAAGCGAATGGGAGAAAGACCATAACGCTGTTTCTTGCAGTACTCCTTTCTTCTTTTCTGATCTTTACAATATTTACGGTTGGAAATTCCTATTTCAAACTTCAGAAACTTCAGAATATCCGTATGTCGGGGGCTGATTTTGATGCGATCATGTATGGTGTGACAGAGGAACAAAGACAGATATGTGAAAATGCTCCTGAGATTATTCTGACCGGTACAATAGGGATCTGCGGATGGGTAGAAAAGACAGAGAAAGATTCCACACCCAATGTGGGGCTGGTCTGGGCAGACGATGGATACTGGACACAGATGATGGAGCCGGTGAGAGAAAAGCTGGAAGGAAAATATCCGACAGCTTTCAATGAAATCATGGTGACAAAAGAAGCTTTGAAAGAATGTGGTTATGAAGATCTGACAGTAGGTGATACACTTACTATGTCCTATGGGACATATAGCGGGACTGCTACAGGGAGTTTCCGGATTAGTGGCATCTGGGACGGGTATGGACCAAAGAAGCAGTTTTATGTCTCAAAAGAATTTTACGATCAGTCAGGCTGGCAGCTTTCACAGTCTGCTTCGGGGCGTTATTTTATTGATTTTAAGCAAAAACTCATGACACAAAAAGAACAGAAAGCCTTTATTGAACGGATGGATCTGGGAAAGCAGCAGTCTCTCTTTTTCACTGAAGATCTTGGCACATCGTTACAGATCCTGGCAGGGCTGCTCGGGCTGAGTGCGGTTACGTGTTTGTGTGCGTATCTGCTTATTTATAATATCATGCATCTTTCAGTAGCAGGAAAAGTCCGTTATTATGGTCTGCTTCAGACCGTTGGAATGACAGAAACGCAGATCAAAAGAATGATGAAGGAGCAGATGCTGCTGCTCGGCCTTGCCGGAACGGGAACAGGATGTCTGCTGGGAGTGCTGGTATCCTTTTTCCTGATCCCTGTAGTGATAAAATCTCTGGGGATCAAAAGCGGCTATGTCGGTTCTGTTATGATCTGCTTTCATCCGGTTATTTTGATCGCAACGGTTCTGCTTGTCGGAACTACGATTTTCCTTGCAGCCAGAAAACCTGTAAAAATGGCTGCAAATATCTCTCCGATGGAGGCACTTGGTTATCGGGCAGCCGGAAAAGGCGGAAAGGCAGGAAGAAAAGGAAAAATAATACGGAGACTTTCGTGGGGACAGTTTACAAAAGACAAAAAGCGGACTGCTGCAGTGATCCTGTCGCTTGCCACCAGTTTATCGGTATATCTCTGCATTACGACAATGCTGGACAGTCAGGCAGCAAGAACAATCGTGTCGAATAGTATGGACACGGATCTGCTGATCAAAAATGATACGGCACTAAAAGAAAATGTGGCACAACGAAAAAATATTCTGGATGAATCTCTGATAAAATCAATCCGTGAGACAGACGGAGTTTCAAAAGTTCATTCTATGATATTTACAGAGATCACAGTTCCGTGGGAACCGGATTTCGCTGAAATGTGGATGGAAGAATTTTATGCAAAATGGATGAGTATTCCATACAGTAAGGAAAAGGAAGAGTATCAGAATCATCCTGAAAAATTCAAGTCTTCCCTGATTGGAATTGGTGAAGCAGAATTTGATTATCTGAATAAAAGTCTTGAGCATCCAGTGAAGAAAGAAGAATTTCTTTCGGGAAAAGTATGTATTATTTACCGGAATGGACTGGATTTTACGGATGCTGAGCTTACAGGAAAAAAGGTGATCTGTACTCTGTATGGAGATCAGCAGATGACAAAAACTTTTACCATAAAAGGCATTACGGATGAAAGCTATTATATGGCAATTTTGGGATATCCGCCTACGATCATAACAAGTGATCGGGTAGTGCGGTCATTTGCAGATCAGTGCATTACATTAAAGACCAGTATCAAATACCAGAAAGAATATGACAGAAATACAGAGAAGAAGCTTCTGGCATTATTACAGGAAGATGAGAATGCGAACGATTTCTCCTGGGAATCAAAAATAGAAGAAGCAGACGAGATCAGAAAAGCACAGGGAAGTATGCCACAGTTAGGAATGGGAATTGTACTGATCCTGGCGTTGATCGGGATCATGAATTATATGAATAATTTTGTCGCAAATGTGCAGAACCGGATGATATACCTTTCGGTGATGGAAAGCATTGGAATGACTCCGAAACAGCTTTTGGGAATGCTTATAAGGGAAGGACTCTTCTATGTATGTGGTGCATGGGCTGTTACATTGACAGCAGGAATGGGAGTAACTTATTTTCTCTATCAGTCAATGAATTACCGTGGAGTTGCGTTTTCAATTCCACTGATGCCGATCCTTCTGGCAGTGCTGGTAAGTTTTCTGACCGGTGCTGCAGTTCCTGTATTTACATGGATGGTTTTGGAAAAAAGTGGTACGGTTGTTGAGCGGATTAGAGGGATTATTTAAGAAAAGTTTAACAAATCTTTACGGAATTGTTTAAAACCATCCCGTACACTGTACATCAGAAACAGAGAAAAGGAAGTGTAGATCTTATGAAACTGATCAGTATCATTGTTCCCTGCCTGAATGAGCAGGAAGTTATCCCGATTTTTTACAGAACCGTGACAGAAGTGTTGGACAGTCTGGAAAATGCAGAATACGAGCTTCTGTTCGTGGATGACGGCTCCGATGACCGGACTCTTAAGGTGTTGAAGGAACTGAAGAAAAAGGATAGAAGATGCCGGTATCTTTCTTTTACGCGAAACTTCGGGAAAGAAGCCGCTATTTATGCAGGACTCACCCATGCAAAAGGGGATTATGTAGGGCTGATGGATGTGGATCTGCAGGATCCGCCAAAGTTCCTTGGGGAAATGTACCGGACGTTGGAGACTGGTGAGTATGACTGTGTGGCAGCAAGGAGGACAGACCGGGCAGGAGAAAGACGGATCCGGTCATTTTTCTCAGCCATGTTTTATAAGGTAATCAACAAGATCTCTAAGATTGAATTTGTGGAAGGTGCCAGAGATTACCGGCTGATGACCCGGAAGATGAGAGATGCTGTGTTAAAGATGGGTGAATACAACCGTTTTTCCAAGGGATTGTTCAGCTGGGTAGGATTTCGGACAAAATGGCTTTCTTACCACAATGTAGAACGGGCGGCAGGGGAAACGAAATGGTCATTCGGGAAACTGCTCCGGTATTCGCTGGACGGTATCCTGGGATTTTCCACATTGCCTTTGTCCCTGTCTTCCTACGGTGGAATTTTTTTCTGCGGGGCTGCGTTCCTGACAATCCTGTTTTTGGTTGTCAGGTATCTGATCTGGCACGACCCGGTGCAGGGCTGGACTACTCTGATGTGTGCTATGCTTCTGATCAGTGGTGTGCAGCTTCTGTGCGTGGGGATTCTGGGGCAATATCTGGCCCGGATTTATCTGGAGGTGAAGAATCGGCCGGTCTATCTGCTAAAAGAGACGGATGAGGAGGAAACAGAGAATGAAGGATAGGGAATGGAAAATAAAAAAGCCCATGCTGTTTGCGGAAAAATACGGTATCCTGATATTTCCGCTGACTGCGGGGATTCTGTTCCTTCTACAGAATACGTCACATACCATCGCAGGATCGCAGATTGACTGGATCAGTCAGCACACAGTGCTGGCTGAATATTTCCGACAGCGTTTTTACAGTACCCATGAATTTTTCCCTCAGTTTGCATCGGAACTGGGCGGAGGGCAGAATATTTACAATTTTGCTTACTACGGGCTTTACAGCCCGTTGGTTCTTTTGTCATATGCGTTCCCTTTTCTTTCCATGGAAGTGTGGTTTCAGATCATGGGAATCCTGACACATACGGCAGACGGAGTGTTATGTTTCTTTTGGCTGAACCGCCATCTGAAGAAGCCGTACAGCATCTGTGGGGCAATGGTTTTGATGTGTTCTTCTGCTGTAGTGTACCATACCTACGCACAGGTTATGTTTGTGGATTACCTGCCCTTTCTTCTGCTCATGCTGATCGGGGTGGATACTTGCCGGAAAACGAAGGGTAAGGTTTTGTTGATTATAGGGGCAATGGGTACAGTTCTGACCAGCTTCTACTTTGCACCTGCGGCGTTTACTGCAGTTGGAATTTATGTCCTGTGCGGTACAAAGATAGAAAGCACCGGAAAAGGAACGGGCAGGCTTAAGAGCGTTCTGCTTTTTCTCAAAGATTGTCTGTGGCAGCTCTTTCCTGTTTTTTACGGGATCGTGTTGTCTGCTTTTTATTTGTGTCCGGTGTTGTGTACGCTGGCTGGGGGAAGGAGCGGTGGGAAAGACATCCAGGCCGCAGATCTTTTTGTCCCGGATGTGACGGTTGGAAAATACCTGTACAATCCTTATGGACTGGGCATGACGGCCATTGCCGTAATGGCGGTCTGCATGTGGATTATAAGAGGAAGAAAAATCGGAAAAGAACGGTGGAAACTGGCTCTTCTCCTGGCTGTGATCTTTCTCCTGCCAGTGTTCCCCTGGCTTTTAAATGGCGGGCTGTATGCAAGGAGCAAAGCCTTCCTGCCATTCCTGCCGTTGGTATGTTTCCTGACAGCATCATTTCTCGAAACGCTGTCGGATCAGAATCAGATATTCTCCGGAAAACAACTTCTTACTTGTTTTGCCGCGGCTGGGGCTGTGCTGCTTTATGGAGCTGTTGGATCCTCCGGAGAAGAACAGCTTCTTTTGGTCTTAGATCTGGTGATGATCGGTGTCGGTCTGCTTTTTACTGGTACCGGATTGAGTTCCCTTTTTATGAGCAGAGGGAGGCAGGTAAAGAGTAAGTGGTTGGATCGACCGGATGGACTGACAGCAATCCTGACGTTGATGATGGTACTGGCAGTCAGTATAGGAACTGCAGTACTATCCCGGGATACCCATACCGAAAGGGCGTTGATCCAGGAACTTCATGATCCTGGCGTGCGTATAGCAGCGGAAACGATCCTGTCAGAGGAATCTTATGCTGTCCGTATGGAAGTGCGGGGCGACAGGGAGTACGAGAAGGCAAATCAGAATCGGATTCTGACAGCCGGACAGAATCTCACCACCTGTTATTCTTCCGTAGAAAACCCATGGTATACAAGGTTTCGTCAGGCAATCGGTCTTGAGAAGTCCACCCGGAACCGGCTGATGCTGGATGCACAGAGAAATCCGCTGTTCCTTCGGTTCATGGGTGTGAAATATCTGATCGGCGGTGACTGTCCGGAAGGCTGGACAGAAGTTTCCTTGTCCGGGGAGGCGGAAAATCAGAAAGAGAAAGTATCAGCAGGCGGTCAGCCGCGGGTATACCGTCAGGAGAAGGCGGCACCTCTGTTTTATTTGACGGCTCAGACGATGGGGGAGAAAGCATTTCAGAATCTGACATGGCAGGAGAAACAGATCGGCCTGCTGGAGTATGCCATTGTGCCTGAGCAAAAGGAGAGCGGCCGGGAGAAAGCCGGAATGGAAAATGTAAGAAAGGATGCAGAAGATTCTCTCTCAGAATGTGGTGTTACATTTGCCGGAACAGAAAGTTCGGACAAGACGGTCAGTTACACGGAAGCCGGGAAACTCCGGATCCGATTGAAAAAGGCGGCTGCAGGTAAAATTTTCATGGAGAGGGAGACACAGAAAGGGGAATATCTGTTTCTTTCTTTCCGGGTGAAAAACAACCAGTCTGGAAAAGATGTAAGCGTGACGGTAAATGGGACAAAGAACAAGCTGAGCAGTATTCACACAGATTATGCAACCGGGGACGATACATTTCACTATGTATTTGCCCTGCCGGAAGGGACGAGGGAACTATCGGTTATCTATGGATCAGGAGATTATGAACTGGAAGACATCTCCTGCCTGACCGGATCTGTGGATGAGGACAGAAACCGGAGTCTGTATCAGAATCCGGTACAGTTGACGCAAAGCAGCTCCGGCAATGGCTATGAAGGACTGGTGCAGGCAGATGATTCCGGGTGGCTGGTCACATCCTTGCCCTATGATGAAAACTTTCACATAACCGTGGATGGAAAAGAGATACAGCCGGAAAGGCTAAATACCGCTTTTCTCGGTATACACATCCAGGAGGGAAAACATCAGGTGAAGATCTGGTATGAGTCTGCCGGAAGTCAGGCAGGACTGCTCTTAAGTGGTGTGGCAGTTGTAGTGGGAGGTATCGGTATATTTCTGAGAATACTTCTGAGAACAACCGGACAAAGGAGAAAAGCACGACAGGAATTAATTAGGAAAAAGTGACTATTCTTCCCTGAATTATGTTATAATGAAGCCTATGGCTATGTGAATTGAATAAATACCTGGGAGGAATGAATGTGAGTAAGATACAGTTTTCGGAGATGGTGAATGGATTTAAGACCGGGATTTTTGCCACGCTGAATGAAAAAAAAGAGGAACTGATCAAAGAGGGAAGAAAAGTGTATAATCTTTCTGTGGGGACACCGGATTTCAAGCCGGCTCCGCACGTAATGAAAGCAATGCAGGACGCCTGTAAAGATCCTGAGAATTATAAGTATGCACTGGCGGATCTCCCTGAACTTCTAAAGGCAGTTCAGTACCGTTATGAAAAGAGATTCGGAGTCAGAGTAGAGACCGATGAGATCATGTCGGTGTACGGATCACAGGAGTGTATGGCACATATTGGTATGGTGTTCTGCAATCCGGGAGATACGATCCTTGTGCCGAATCCAGGATATCCGATGTTTGAGATGAGCGGGATCATGGCGAAGGCGAATCTGGAGTATTATACGATCAAAGAAGAAAATGGATATCTGCCGGATTTGGATCATATTCCTGAAGAGACGTTGAAGCGTGCAAAATATATGATCGTTTCTTATCCGCTGAATCCGGTCTGCGTCTGTGCACCGGATGAGTTTTATCCGAAACTGATCGATTTTGCAAAAAAGAACGAGATCGTGATACTTCATGATAATGCGTATTCTGATATTATTTATACAAGAAAGCAGGGCAGATCCTTTTTATCATTTGAAGGGGCGAAAGAAGTCGGAGTAGAATTTTATTCCTTATCCAAGTCTTATAATCTGACAGGAGCAAGGATTTCTTTCGTTGTAGGAAACCGGGAGATCATTGAGAAATTCCGTACACTCCGCTCTCAGATCGATTATGGCATTTTCCTGCCGATCCAGTATGCGGCGATCGCAGCACTGACCGGACCGGATGATTTTATTGAAGAACAGCGGCAGCAGTATGAGGCAAGAAACCGTGCATTATGTGGCGGTCTCAGAAAGATTGGATGGAATGTGCCGGACAGCCAGGGAACGATGTTCGTATGGGCGAAGATCCCGGAGGGATATGAATCTTCAGCCGATTTCTGTATCAGACTGATGGAGCGTACCGGAGTGATCGTGACACCGGGAAGTGCATTTGGAAGTGAAGGCGAAGGTTATGTGAGAATGGCACTGGTTGTGGACGAGCAGATGATCGCAGAGATCATCCGGGTGCTGGATGAGTCGGGAATTTTTAAAGACTGACTGAGGAAAGAAGAATAAGGGAGAGATCAGATGAACAGAATTGCAAAATTTGAAAAAGTGAGTATCGGGCAGTTTACTGCGGCATGGAAAGATACATTTCAGGAACGGTCCGAAGAAAAGATCCGTGAGATTTATGAGACATTAAAATTGCCGCAGCGTGCAACAGCCGGAAGTGCGGGATATGATTTCTTTGCACCGGTGGATCTGGTTCTTGCACCGGGAGAGACGATCAAGATTCCTACAGGAGTGCGTGTATGGATGGAGCAGGACTGGGTACTGAAATGCTATCCGAGAAGCGGTCTTGGATTCAAGTACAGATTACAGTTGAACAATACCGTCGGAATTATTGACAGTGACTATTATAATTCTGACAATGAGGGTCATATTTTTGCGAAACTGACCAATGACTCCAACGAAGATAAGACTGTAACGGTGCATGCCGGTGAAGGATTTATGCAGGGAATTTTTGTACAGTATGGTATTACTGTAGATGATGAAGCATCGGCTGTCAGAAATGGCGGATTCGGAAGTACGACAAAGTAGTATATTTGGAAGAAAAATGGTAAATCTAATCCTTGAGAATCATGCAGATAAGAAAAGAGGATCGGATTTATGATAAAAAAAGATGAGAAAAAAATAAGCAGTTCTTTTGAAGAAAATATTGCTTATATGGATCAGGTGCTTCCCGTAAAAGAAAGCTTTGATATCATCAAGCGGGAGATGGAGATCGGCGGGAGAAAGAGTTTTTTTTATTTTATTGACGGATTTGTGAAGGACGAAGCGATGCTGAAGCTGATGGATTCGTTCCTGTCGGTCACAGAAGAGGATATGCCGGAAGATGCACAGGCATTTTCGGTGAAAGAGGTACCTTATGTTGAAGTGGAAGTTCTGACAGACTTTGATCAGGTAATGAGAAATGTTCTGTCGGGGACTTCCTGTCTTTTTATTGAAGGATATGAAGGCTGCCTTTGCATCGATTGCCGGACCTATCCTGCGAGAAGTGTGGATGAACCGGATAAAGACAAGTCTTTGCGGGGATCAAGAGACGGATTTGTAGAGACGATCGTATTTAATACCGCATTGATGAGAAGAAGAATCCGTGATCCACATCTGGTGATGGAGATGACGGAGGCAGGGCAGGCATCGAGAACAGATATTGCTGTCTGCTATATGTCAGACCGGGTGGACAGGGAGCTCCTGAAAAATCTGAAAAACCGGATTGAAAGTCTACAGGTAGGAGATCTGAGGATGAATCAGCAAAGTCTTGCAGAAGCACTTTTTAAAAGAAAATGGTTCAACCCTTTTCCTAAATTTAAATATACGGAACGGCCGGATACGGCAGCGGCGTGTCTGCTGGAAGGAAAGGTAGTGGTACTGGTTGATAATTCGCCATCCGCACTGATTCTGCCAACCTCGATCCTGGATATGATTGAGGAGGCGAATGACTATTATTTTCCGACGATCACAGGTGTGTATCTGAAGGTATCAAGGACGCTGATTACGATTGCAACAGTCTTTTTTACACCACTTTATCTGCTGTTTATGCAGAATCTGAGATGGCTGCCGTCAATCTTTTCCTTTGTAGTCGTGCAGGATCAGGTAAATATTCCACTGATCTGGCAGTTTCTCTTGCTGGAACTTTCGATTGACGGTCTGAGGCTTGCAGCCATGAATACGCCGACGATGCTGAGTACACCGCTCAGTGTGATCGCAGGTATCGTTATGGGAGAATTTTCAGTAGAATCGGGCTGGTTTAATTCAGAAGTTATGCTGTATATGGCTTTTGTGGCAGTGGCAAATTATACCCAGCCTAATTTTGAACTGGGCTATGCATTAAAGTTCATGCGGCTGATGCTACTGGTTCTGACAGCCTGGCTGAATCTGTGGGGATTTATCATAGGATGTATTCTGGTACTCTGTTTCCTGATCTTCAATAAAACTTTATCAGGGAGAAGTTATCTGAATGTAAAGTTGAATTAAAGGGATGGATAAAACTACGAGAAATCTGTTTTGAAGGATTCTTAAATTATTGTGGCAGTCGCCAGGGTGTTGAGCAGATACAGACTCTGGCTTGTTGCCCAAATAGATCAAAAAGCGGAAACAGACTGAACAAAAATAGGATTGAAAAGATCCTGTTAAAAAGACAGAAAAATTTTGCGTAGCAGAAAGATACATGATATGATGGGAGCGGAAGATTATCTGATCTGATCCAAAATACAGATTTATGGAAGCTTATATTTTAAAAAATCAAGAATATCTAAAAGTCAGGAATATCCTGAAAGACTGGGAGGATGCAAAATGAGAGAATTTGTAATTACGGTGAATAGTACGGTGGATCTGCCAAAAGAATGGCTGAAAGAGAGGAATGTCCCTGTTCTTCCTTTAAAATATACCATTGACGGACAGACTTATCAGGATATGGAAGGACTGTCTGCAAAAGAATTTTTTCAGAAATTAAGAGAAGGGCATATGTCGGTAACTTCTCAGATCAATCCTGAGGAAGCAAGAGAGATGATGGAACCATTTCTGAAAGAAGGAAAGGATCTTCTGCATCTTGCATTTTCCTCTGGCCTGAGCGGAACTTATAATAGTATGCGGATTGCGGCGGAGGAGCTGGCAGAAGACTATCCGGATGCAAAGATTATAGTGATTGATACGTTATGTGCCTGCATGGGAGAGGGACTCCTTTTATACAAAGTGTTGCAGTTAAAAGATCAGGGAAAGACTCTGGAAGAGATTGCTGAATGGGTAGAAGCCAATAAACTGCATATCTGCCATAATGTTACGGTAGATGATCTGAATCATCTGCACAGAGGAGGAAGAATTTCCAAGACGGCTGCTGTATTTGGAACACTGGTGCAGGTGAAGCCAATCATACATATGGATGAGAATGGCAAGCTTCAGGTGATCGGAAAAGAGAGGGGAAGAAAAAGATCACTGAATAAAATTGTTGATATGGCGGTGGAGCAGTCGGAAGGCTGGGAAAATGATATGGTGATGATCACTCATGGAGACTGCATAGAGGACGCAGAATATGTAGCGGAAAGAGTAAAAGAAAAGCTGGGAAATCCGGAAGTGCTGATCAATAATATCGGTACTGTGATCGGAAGTCATACTGGACCGGGAGTAGTTGCGGTTTTCCTTATGGGAAATAAAAGATAAGGATCAGATATATAGCAGGTAGAATGGATAGATGATCTGAATTTGAAATAGAATTATCAGACAATGCAGAACTACAAAAATAGAGGACAGGACATAAGATGACGAAAGAAGAAGTGAGAAAGACAGTCCAAAAAGAACTTTTTGTGTTGCAGGATCTGAAATACAGGGATTTTCATGCAAAACTGATCCCTTCTGTAGACAAGGAGAAAGTGATCGGAATCAGAACTCCGGCACTAAGGGCATATGCAAAGAAATTTGGAAAGAAAGAAGAAGCAAAGCAGTTTCTTGAAATTTTACCGCATCAGTACTACGAAGAAAATAATCTGCATGGGTTATTGATTGAGCAGATGAAAGAGTATGAGAAATGTGTGGAAGAACTGGAACGGTTTTTGCCATATATAGATAACTGGGCAACCTGTGATCTGCTGGCAGTGAAAACGGTGAAAAACCATCTGGATCTTTATATTAGCGAAGTTTATCGATGGATGGAATCGGATCAGCCATATACGATCCGCTTTGGAGTGAATATGCTGATGAAATATTACCTGGGGGATAACTTTAAAATTGAGTATCCGGAAAAAGTTGCTGCAATCCGTTCAGAGGAGTATTATGTGAATATGGTGCGTGCATGGTATTTTGCAACAGCACTTGCTAAGCAGTATGAGCAGATTCTTCCTTTCTTGGAAGAGAGGAGAATGGATTTGTGGACGCATAATAAAACAATTCAGAAAGCAATAGAAAGTTACCGGATCACATCAGAACAGAAAGAGTATCTCAGGACGCTGAAAATAAAAAGAGAAGAAAGAACTGTGCTGCTGAGATGATCTCTCGAACGAATGGAACCTGTTTTATCAGATAAGAAAGAAGGAAATAAAAAATGGGTTATGTATCATTTAATGATGTAATTGAACTGAATGGAATCCTTAAAGAAAAAGGTCTGAATTTTAAAATTCATCTCAGAGACACCTGTGGAAGACAGTCCTTCTGGATCGAACCACTTGGAAATTGTGCATGTGAAGGGAAGTATGATGAGATGTACGGATTGGTGGAAGCATACTTTGAAAGAAAAGGATTTTCTGTGGAGTATGATGAGCAGAAGATGAATTTTGTAGTGTAAATTTGTAGTTGTTGGGGTGAAAATATCTCGGCAGTAGAAAGTATCTGATG
>OGDN01002401.1_pt1 | contig 24395 bp, 18 predicted proteins | sample 1570271 | NCBI WGS metagenome assembly OGDN01 (sample SAMEA4384481, study PRJEB24528) | human gut metagenome | reverse complement strand
AGGAGGCGGCTGGGGCTGGCCGCCTAGGCCGTCCGGAAAAACGTCCGCACCCCCCGTGTTCCAGAAAAGCACCTTTTCCAGATTAGGAGAGCGAAAAAGGCCCGACCGCGGGCTGGAAGCGGTCGGGCCGGGAAAAGCCGGGGCAGCGGGAGGGAGAATGCCGCCCCGGCGCGGGAAATGCTTAGTTGCGGATAAGCAGCGCGCAGCTTGCAGCGGGCATCGGTACGCAGGTCGAAACTCGCACAGGCCGGAGCATGCGCGCTCCCGTGCTAGCGCTCGCGCAGCTCGTGGCAGGTGCCGCATTCGAAGGTGCCCCGGTGGTGGCACTGGGCGCAGTACTTCATGGCGTCCTTGGGCAAGTCCTTCGAATGGTTGTTGTGGCAATCGGTGCACGTGGCCGGGTTCGCCTCGTGCTTCTCGCCGGCCGGGCGCTCGTGCGGGTTCACAACGGTGCCCTTGTCGTCGGTCAGCGCGGTGGAGTCGGCCGTCAGTGCCGCCACCTCGGACAAGTCGCCGTGGCAGGCGATGCAGGTGGCCTCGTCCACGGTGACGACCGTGGCCTTGGTGGCAGGCTTGTCGCCCATGGCGATGCCGTCGTGCACCTCGGCCAACACCGCCTCATCGGTATGGCAGGTGACGCAGGTCACACCCTCGGCCTCGTGGGCCACACCTTGGGGACAGGCGGAATCGGTCGCCGACGCCGCCTCGGCGGTATGGCAGGTGACGCAGTCGGACTCCATCGTCCAGTTCACCGGCTGACCGGCCATAGCGTCGTCGCCGCCGGCCTCCTGCTCGGCGGGGGCGGCGGCAGTCCCCGAACCGCCCGCATCGGACGCGGGAGCACTCGGCGCGCAGCCCATGAGCGTGCCCGTGAGGGCCGCCACGGCGAGCACCGCGGCGATGATGGCCGCAAAGGCAACGCGGCGCGGCCGCTTCGCTTCACTTTCCATGGAATTCTCCTCTCATCTCGCTCGCGGCTCGCCGTCGCTCGCAGGGGGGCGGCCGCCTCGCACCATGAGCGCACGGGGCGGCCGCCTTACTTGCTTGAGTGAGCCTCAAAGCTCGGGGAACTACTCGGCGTCCCAGTTCTCCAGACCGGAGGCATGGCGGGCGGCGATACGGCCCCACACCTGGTTCTCGGCGTTGTTGCCGCCGGTGATGCCGTAGGTGTGGCTCTGGAAGTTGCCGAAGCAGCCGGCCGCGTACAGGCGCGGGATGGGGTTCTGGGCCGGATCGAGCACCTGGGCGTTCTCGTTCTTCATAGGACCGCCCAAGGTGGAGCAGGAGCCGGGATAGATGGACACGGCGTAGTAGGGGCCACTGTCCAGCGGCACCATGGTCTCGGCGGCGCGGTCGAAGCGAGCGTCCTTGCCAGCGGCGGCGAAGCCCTGGTACTCCTCGAAGGTGGCCTTCAGGGTGTCCACATCCATCAGCGGATCGAACTCCTTGATCTTCTGGCCCAGCTCCTTGATGGTGGCACCGGTGAGGATCCAGCCGCGCTCCAGCTCGGCCTTGTTGTCCTGGCTCCAGCCGTCCCAGTCACGCACGGAATCGGGCAGGTCGCTGGCGAAGTTGCCGCACTCGAAGAAGTCGCCCTGGCTGGTGGACAGCTTGCCGGCGTCGAAGCAGCTCTGGTCGAAGATGCCCCAGGAGGGAATGCGGTCGAAGTCGGCGATGGAGTCGTCGAAGGACAGCAGCGTATGCCAGCCATTATGCGGCGAGCCCATGTTGTTCTCGTTCACGAAACGCTTGCCCAAGCGGTTCACGTTGAAGTAGCTGAAGCCGGGCATGAAGTACAGGATGGAGAAGTCGTACTCGGGGTCGCGGGTCCACATGGAGTACATGGAGATGGCCATGTCCATGTGCCACAGCTTCGCCCCCACGTCCTCGACCATCTTGATGCCGTCGCCGGTGTTGAAGCGCCAGCCCTCGAACTTGAAGGGAGAGCACTTGAGGTACTGGTTCTTCAGCTCCTCGTTGAACTCGAAGCCGCCCAGCGTCATGATGACGGCCTTGCGGGCCTTCACGGTCTTCTCCTCGTTGCCGATCATGGTGTAGGCGCCCACGATCTCCTTGGTCTGGGGATTCTGGATGAGGCGCTCGTCATGGCAGTCGAACAGCACCTCCACGCCCAGAGCCTCGCGCTGGGCATCCAGCTCGTGGAAGGACAGCATGCCGAAGCCGTCGACCGAGGACAGCTTGCAGGAGCCCTCGTAGGCGTTGTCGTCCAGGAAGAAGTACTCGGGGATGGCACCGGCCAGCGCCTGCTCCACCACCTCGTAGGTCATGCCGTACTTGTCGGCGTACTCCGTGTTGCGAGCGCACTCCTCGACCCAGGCCTCGATCATCGGATCGGGAGTCTTGCCCTTGGTGAAGGCGCGGATGTAGTCCTTGAAGCGCTCCTTCTCGGACTCCTCCACGATGGTCCACTCGCCGTTGTTGATGGAGCTGTTTCCGCCACCGCGCTCGGGGGCCTTCTCCAGCACGAGCACCTCTTGCCCGCACTCGTCGGCGCCGATGAGCGACGCCCACATGCCCGCGCCGCCGTAGCCGATAACGAGCAGGTCGCACTCGTAGTCCCAGGTCTGGGGCAGCCAGTCGCCGGTGTTGGCGAGGGTGTCGGCACCGCCCGCGCTTTCATTCGCGCAGCCGGCCAGCGCCGCCGTGCCCGCCATGGCCGCTGCGGCCAGGCCCGCGCCCTTCAGAAACGAGCGACGGGACACGCCGAGTTGTTCGTCTTTCTTCATGAAAGATCCTTCCTCCTCATGTCGTGCGGACGCCCAAGGGCACCTCGAGAGGCTTCGCGCCTTTTGAGATTTCGCGCTTTAGCAAACCTCGAAGGCTCGAAGAGAACACTCTCGAAGGCCGCCCGCTCCCTTGGCGGGCCCCTCCCCTTGCGGCTCTCATCCGCGTTTACAAGTCCCAAGATTACGCAGAACCGCTCGCCCGCGCATCTGAGCATCCGTCGGATTTTCAAAAAGAATCTTTCGTAGAGCGCTGACGTTTCCCCAGATCAACGCATCTAGGATTATCAATCCGATAGGCGCAAATTCCCTGATAGGCTATGATTTGAAGCTCTCTGTGGACGAATCGGCTAGAATAATCGACATTGCACTGAGGCACAGCCTGGGAGGGGAAGCCCGTGTCAGCAACCACACATGCGCGCGAACCTATCGAAGGACCTATCGAAAACACAACCGAAGAGAGAACAGACGACGCGGCACGCCAAGCTGCGGATTGCGGAACTCCTGCAGAGGGAGAAGGCGAAACGCGCAGAAGGCGGCCCGTAGACGATGCGTCGCTTCTGAACTTCCTCATCGTCGTGCTGGGCTTCGGTCTGTGCCGGGCATGGATCGTCTTCTGCCTCGGCGCGCCCCTCGTCTTTCCCGCCGCCTCCCCGACCCATTGGATCTACCTCGCCAGTGGGGCGCTGTGCGCGGCCGTTGTGGCCCTTATCTGTCGTGCGGGAGGAAGCTCGATCGCCCTCATGCGCCGGCTGCTCTTCCGAATAACACCCTTCGCGCTGCTTGCCAGCGGCATCCTCATTCCCTTGGCGATACGGGCCAACAGCGAGCTGCTCATGGCATGCGGCTTTGTGGTCGGTGGCATCGGGGCCGGACCGTTGCAGGTGCTCTGGGGCGATCGCTTCTCGCGCCATTCGGTCCACTTCGCCGCCTTCGCCTCCCCTGCGGCCGCCATCGTCACGGCAAGCGTGGCTGCCCTCTCGTCGAGCCAGACGAGCTTCATGGGGTTCATCGTCGTGCCGCTTCTGTCCTTCGGCCTGCTCGTCTTCCACGCGGATCGCACCGGGCACCCCTGGCGCGAGCTTGTCGGCAAAAGTGACCCCGACTCCTCGCGAGACAGCGCGCCCCAGAGCGCGGTCGCGGAACCCGCCGAGGCGATGACGGCGCAGCCGACAGGCTTCAGGGCCGGCAGCCGCGTGCCCCTCGGTGTGGGCAAGCTCATGTTCTCCATCATGACGTTCTCGCTGCTTTGCCGCATGTTCGACACCATGAACAGCGGCGAGGATCCCCTGGCGTTCCTTGGCGGAAGTCCGATCTTCGCCCTCGTCGTGGTGGGCGCGGCCTTCATCGTCATTGTGGCGAAGGCGGGCGATCGCTTCAACCCCACCTTCATCTACCGCCTGTCGCTTCCCATCATGGTGGCGGGCTACGTCGCCATCGCCCTTCTATTTGACAGTCACGCCGCCATCTCGCTGCTCATCATCAACGTGGGATACGAGTTCTTCGACATCCTCACGTGGGTGCTGTTCGTCGACGCCTCACGGCGCCGCAACGAGAACGCCCTGTACATCTTCGGGCTCGGGGTGGCCTTCATGTTCTGCGGCATGGCGCTCGGCAATGCGGCGAGCCACATCCTGGACACCCTGGTGGCCGGCGGAAACGTGCAGGCCAACGTCGTGGCCATGGCCGCTATTTTGTGTCTGGTGATTGTGGCGTTCCTCGTGCTGCCCGAGGGAGCCGTGGCACAGCTGTCCCGACGCGAGGGACACGCGGAACGCGGAGAAGAGCCTACAGCCGAAAACAACGATCTCGCCGAATCGGAGGCAAAAGACAGCGCTGCGGGGGACGGGCAAGCCGACGGTGCCGCCACGGCGGATCGCATCGAACGACACTGCGCCGCCGTGGCCCGCGACTTCGGCCTCACCCCGCGCGAGAGCGAGGTCATCGTGCTTCTGGCCTACGGGCGCACGCTGGCCATCATCGCCCGCGATTTGCATATCGCCCAGGGCACGGCCCGCACCCATATCGAGAACATCTACCGCAAGCTGGACGTGCACAAGCAGCAGGAGCTCATCGACCTCGTAGAAAACCACAAGGGCTAACGGCCGTCCCGCGAAAAAGGGGAGCGCGTTTGATGGAGCACGCCCCCTTGGCCAGCCTTCGCTGAGGTGGCTACTCGGCAGCCTCCCCCGCTACCGCGGCTGCCTCGCCGGCGGCGCGCTCCGCCCGCTCGCGCTCGATGGCGGCAAGGGCTTCCTGGGGCGTGGGCGGCCGCGGCGTTTCCCGCGCGATGGCCGCAGCCAGGGCCTCCTCGTCGGCCCCTTCGATGGCGATGCTGCGGATGGCGTCGCCGATGGCCAGCTGCTCGATCACCTCGAGCCCTTCGATCACCTGACCGAACACTGTGTACTTGTCGTCGAACTCGGGCTGTTCGCCCAGCGAGAAATAGAACTGGCAGCTGCCGGAGTTGGGCGCGGACTTGTGGGCCATACACAAACTGCCAAGTACATGCCGGTTGCGAGGGTTGCCCTCCCACTCGTCGATGATGGTATAGCGCGCGCCCCCCGTCCCCGGGTGCATCCCGCGGATGGCTCCCTGAGCGGCGGCGAGTACCTGGGCCGGCCCCATGGTGCGCGTGGTGGGGCAGCCGCCGAGCACCACCGATCCGGGCTTCTTCGCGTGGAACTTCAAATTGTCGTAGAAGCCCTTCGCGGCCAGCTCGATGAAGTTGCCCACGGTGACGGGCACCTCGCGCCCGAACAACTCCGCGCGCACGGTGCCGCGCGCCGTTTCTATGACGGCCACCTCCCGACCGTTGGGCACATAGCCCGGCGTGTAGATCTCCAGTTCGATGCGTCCCATAAACGCTCCCCTTCCCTGCACGAGCGCACCCGCCTCGGCGCCGCGCCCACCCGAACGCCGCGCCCTTTAGACGCCACGTTCGCAACCTTCAACAAAAAGCCCTCCCATCTTAAGACAGGAGGGCCGCACGCGCGTCCGATGGAGCATCCTATTTTGCGCGAAATCGGCCGCAACTCGAGTTCTCGTGAACCGTGAGAATTGGAAAATGTGCTTTTTTGTTCACCTTTCTGAGCTGGGATTTCTCAAGTTTTCGCAGATCAAATAAGGCATTTTTCAAAATCAAAAAAGCACATTTTCCAATTTTCTGGGCCAAAAAAGCACATTCTCCAAATCCCGTGTTCCAGAAAAGCACCTTTTCCAAATTGGGAAGAACGAAAAAGGCCCGACCGCTGACTGGATGCGGTCGGGCCTTTCGGGTTGGCAGCGTGGGAACCCCTTAGGCAGCCAGGCGACGGGCGATAGCCTGGATGAACTCGCCGGTGGAAAGGGTGGTCGGGTTCGGCAGCGTGGTGATGCGGGCGAGGTCGCCGGTCATCTCGCCGGCCTCGATGGTGGCAAGCGTTGCCGCTTCCAGGCGGTCGGCGAAGGCGACCAGCTCGGGCAGCTCGTCCAGCTCGCCGCGCTTGCGCAGGGCGCCGGACCAGGCGAAGATGGTGGCCACGGAGTTCGTAGAGGTCTCCTTGCCCTCCAGGTGCTTGTAGTAGTGGCGCTGCACCGTGCCGTGGGCGGCCTCGTACTCATAGACGCCCGCCGGGCTCACGAGCACCGAGGTCATCATGGCCAAGGAACCGAAGGCAGAAGACACCATGTCGCTCATCACGTCGCCGTCGTAGTTCTTGCAGGCCCAGATGAAGCCGCCCTCGGCTTTCATGACGCGGGCCACGGCGTCGTCGATGAGCGTGTAGAAGTACTCGATGCCGGCCTCCTCGAAGCGGGCGGCGTACTGGTCGTCGTAGATCTCCTGGAAGATGTCCTTGAAACGGTGGTCGTACTTCTTGGAGATGGTGTCCTTAGTGGCGAACCACAGATCCTGCTTGGTGTCCAGGGCGAACTCGAAGCAGCTCATGGCGAAGCTGGCGATGGAGGCATCCAGGTTGTGCATGCCCTGGGCCACGCCGGCGCCGTCGTACTCGTGCACGAGTTCGCGGATCTCTGTGCCGTCCTCGCCCGTGTACACCAGCTCCACCTTGCCGGGGCCGGGCACGCGGATCTCGGCGTTCTTGTACACGTCGCCGTAGGCGTGGCGGGCGATGGTGATAGGTTTCACCCAGTTGCGCACGCAGGGCTCGATGCCCTTCACGATAATGGGCGTGCGGAACACCGTGCCGTCGAGCATCGCGCGAATGGTGCCGTTGGGGCTCTTCCACATCTGCTTCAGGTCGTACTCCTCCACGCGCGCCGCGTTCGGCGTGATGGTGGCGCACTTCACGGCCACGCCCAAGCGCTTGGTAGCCTCGGCGGACTCGAAGGTGACCATATCGTCGGTGGCGTTGCGGTTCTCGAGGCCCAAGTCGTAGTACTCGGTCTTCAAGTCGACGAAGGGGCAGATCAGCTCGTCTTTGATCATCTGCCAGATGATGCGGGTCATCTCGTCGCCGTCCATCTCCACGAGCGGCGTGGTCATTTGAATCTTGGTCATGGTGCTCCTAACGACAGAAATCGGTTGCGACCATGCTACCGCGAAATGTGAGCAATTCGCCCCGCAATTCGCCTAGAAACAAGGTTGTAACGGGCAGGGGCTGTCCGGGTTCGAGCGGGCGGAGATGACCCGTGCTCAAGCAATGGCTCGCTCGGCGGAACAGCCCACTGGGCTGTTCCGTTCGCTGCGCAACCTGCGCGCGGGCCACCTCCGCCCGCTCGAACCCTACTCTGCCTCTGCTGATTCAGATGGCGCAGCCATGATCTCTTCCAGGAAGGCTTTGCCGTAGGTGACGAGTTTTTTCTCGCCGATGCCGGGGAGGACCAGCAGTTCCTCTTCTGTGACGGGGCGGGCGGCGGCCATGGCGGCCAGGGTGGCGTCGTGGAAGATGACGTAGGGCGGCACGGCGGCCTCCTGGGCCAGGCGCAGGCGCAGGGCGCGCAGGCGCTCAAAGAGCTCGACGTCCGCCTCGGTGAGATCGGCAGCGCCCGCGCGGGCGGCCTTCGGCAGCTTGGCCGCACTCCCCTTGCGCACCTTCGGCGTCTGCTTGATGCTCAGCGCGAAATCGGGCTCGGCGGCCTCGCGGTAGCGGGGGCCGAAGCCCACGAGAGGGAACTTCCCCTCGGTGATGGCGAGGTAGCCGTCGGCGGCCAAAAGTTCCACCACCTCCATGAGTAGGGCGCGCCGCGCCTCGGAGGTGCCGTAGACCGACAGATTCACCAGGCCCCACTGGCGCAGGCTCTCGGTGTCGGCGCCGCGCAGCACGTCCACCACCGTCGTTTTGCCGAAGCGGCCGCGCAGGGCCTGCACACAACGCATGATGGCGCGGGCCTCCGCCGTCACATCCACCGCCTCGAATTCCCCGTCGCAGTTCGAGCAGCAACGCTTTGGCGGGGAACTCGTAGGATTTTCCTCAGTCGGGAGGGCAGACCAAGGTCTGCCCCTACGGGGATCTATGGCGCGAGCGGCATAGCCATCGTAGGGGGCGACCTTTGTCGCCCCTCCCTGCAACGGAAGAGCCTCGTCCTGACCACCTTCCCCGAAGTAGCGGAGGATGTACGTGCGCAGGCAACCGGTGGTGTAGCAGTAGCCGACCATGGACTCCAGCATGCGGCGGCGGCTCGCGCGCACCACTTCGGCCTCCTCGGCGGTGAGCCCCTCGTGGGTCGATTCCTGCTTGATGAAAAAGCGGCCTGTGGCAATGTCGCCGTCGCACCACAGAAGCAGGCACTCGGCCGGGCTGCCGTCGCGGCCGGCGCGCCCGGCCTCCTGGTAGTAGGCCTCCACGGAGCCGGGCATGTTGAAATGGGCCACATAGCTCACGTTCGACTTGTCGATGCCCATGCCGAAGGCATTGGTGGCCACCATGACCGGGGCCTCATCGTTCACGAAGGCCCGCTGGTTGCGCTCGCGCTCGTCGGCCGAGAGCCCCGCATGGTAACGCGTGGCCGCGATGCCCCGCTCGCGCAAGTGGTCGCAGACCTCCTCCACCGTCGCCCGCTTGGCGCAGTAGACGATGCCCGACTCGGCCCGTCGCTCGTCGATGAACTCGTCCAAGCGCGCGAGCTTCTGCTTGGGCTCGCGCCGTTCCACGGCGAAGCGCAGGTTCGGGCGGTCGAAGCCCGTCACGGTGCAGGCCGGATCATGCAGCCCCAAAAGCCTCGCGATGTCGCGGCGCACGAGGTCGGTGGCCGTGGCCGTGAGCGCCGCCACAGGCGGCCGGACGGGCAAGCTGGCGATGAAGTCCCCGATGGAAAGGTACGAAGGGCGGAAGTCCTGGCCCCATTGGGACACGCAATGGGCCTCGTCCACGGCGACGAGCGCAAGCTGCGCCGTACGGGCGAACTCGGCGAAGCGCGGATCGACCAGGCGCTCGGGAGCCACGTACATGAGGTCGTAGGCACCCCCGGCTGCCCGGCGCAGCACCTCGGCCTGCTGTCCGGGCGTCAGCGTGGAATTCAGGTAGGCCCCGCGGATGCCCGCCTCTTGCACGGCCCGAACCTGGTCGGCCATGAGCGACACGAGCGGGCTCACGACAAGGGCCATGCCTTCCATGACGACGGCGGGCACCTGGTAGCACACCGACTTGCCGGCGCCGGTGGGCATGACCGCCAGCACGTCGCGACCGGCCAGCAGTGCCGAGGCCACCGCCTCTTGACCCGGCCGGAACGCGTCATAGCCGAAACGGCTCGCCAGCACGGCCCGCGCCTGCTCCATCTTTTGCTCCATGAACGTTCCCCCGCCTTCAGTCGCTCTCGTTTTCCGAAAGCCAGTATAGCGGGTATCGGCGGCGCCGTGGTCGCGGCAGAGCCGTCCCCAAACCGTCACAAATTCCCGGCACGTTCCCCGCGCCAACCGCTGCGGCGTCGCAGCTAGGCCACTCGCCCTCTCAATTGAGGCGCGCCAGAGCGGCCTCGGCTGTAGCCAGCACCTCGGCCACCTGGTCGGGATCCATAGAGGAAAGCGGCATGCGGGGCTCGGGGGCCGCCGAGAAGTCGCCGATGGCCATGCGCAGCCACGCCACGTCGTGCCAGGCGCCGAGCTTGTAGCCGGCCTCCTTCTGAACGCCCATGAGCGTAAAGCCCAGCTTCTCATGCAAAGCCAAGCTCGCCTCGTTAGGCACCGTGATGAGGCTGTAGGCGTTGCGCACGCCCTGCAGGGCCAGAAGGTCGATGAGCGCCCAGAACAGCACGCTGCCCCATCCTCGGGAGGTGCAGCCCGGCGCGAAGTAGATGGACAGCTCGGCGTTCCACGCATAGGCGGCGCGCTCCCCCAGCCGGTGCGCGTAGGCGAACCCGACGATGGAGCCGTCCTCTTCCACCACCAGATAGGGATAGTCGCCGATGATAGAGGCCATGCGACAGCGGAAGGCGTCCAACGAGGGGATCTCGGTTTCGAACGTGACCGCCGTATCGCGGATATAGGGCGCATACACGGCCAGAATGCCTGCCGCGTCTGCCTCCGTCGCCAGTCTTACCGTACGCACAACCGAACCTCCCTTAAATCGTCTACCGTGACACTGCGACAACTATTGTATGCGCGCACCTGTCGCCGTCAAAAGGAGAACTGGCGAGCGGAGGGGAAGCCGCGCGCTACTCGTACTCCACCACGGCCAAATCCGCCGGGCCGCTCACGATGAAGCCCACATCGCGCACAAAGGCCCCGGCGGGAACGTTCCCGTTGTGAGCGTCGTTGGCGACGGTAAGCCGCGTGCCCGAGGCCGAAGCCTGACAGTTCCATGCGTCCTCCAAGGTCACCTCGCCGTTGAAGGGCACCACGACCGACCAGCTCTTCACGCCGGCGCTGTAGTTCGACCCGGCCATCTCGTAGCGGAAGAAGGTGCGGCCGCCCTCCTCCCAACGGTCGGCCACTTGGAAGGTCCACTGCAGGGTGTCGTCGGCGGAGACGAGCATCTGGGCTCCGGCGCTGTTGTCCTTCACCTCGGCCCGGGCCAGTGCCACCTCCTCGCGGGAAAAGCCGGGGCTCTTCAGCGTGTCGACGAGCCACAGGCCCTCATCAGTGAGGTCGTCCAGAGTGAAGCAGGAGGTCTTCGCGCAGCCGGGCTTGAACAGGGCCGCCGTCTCGTCCTTGTTCGACAGGTTCCAGCAGATGTAGCTCACATCCAGCTCGTTCATGAGGCGCACCCACAGGTTCGCCGAAGCGTAGTCGATCTCGCCGGCGCCGCTCGCCTCGCAGATACCGAACTCGGTCACGAACACGGGCAGGCCGCCGGCCACCGCCGTGGAAAGCGCGTGGCGCAGGTCGTCTTCGTGGGTGGCGGCGTAGAAGTGCAGCGCGTACATGACGTTGGCGTCGGGCAGCGGGTCGGCCGCCGCGGCGGCGAGATCCTGCGACCAGGTGGGCGTCCCCACGACGATGACCGCATCGGGGTCGTTGGCGCGAATGATGGGAATGACCGCCTCGGCATAGGCCTTGATGTCGGCCCAGCTCGTGCTGCCGTTGGGCTCGTTGCAGATCTCGTAGATGACATTGTCCGCGTCCCCCAGGGCGCCGGACACGGAGCGGAAGAACTCCTCGGCGGCCCACTGGTTCGTGAGGGGGTTCGCATCCGACAGGGTGTGCCAGTCGACCACCGCGTACAAATCGGCGGCCTGGGCGTACTGGACGCCGCGCACCACCAGGTCGTTCAGCGCCGCCCGGTCGCCCGTCTCCGTGGCATAACCGCCCTCCTCCGCCGAGTAGGTGGCCAGGCGCACGACGTTGGCGCCCCACACCTCGCGCAATTCGGTAAAGAACTCCTGGTTCACGTACTGGGGGTACCAGGCCAGGCCGTGGGTGGAGACGCCGCGCAGCTGCACTGGCTCGCCGGCGGCATCGGTGAGCTGGGCGCCGACGACCTTGAGCGCGCCGGTCGTGGAAGGGGTGGGCGCGGGCGGGACGTCCTCTTCAGCCGAGGTCTCTTCCGCAGCGGCGTCGGTCGAAGCCTCGGGCTCCGCTTCCAGCGTGTCTTGGGGCCGCTTCGTCGGCTCTTCCACCACCAGGGCATTCGATCCTCCGGCCGGGGCCAAGCCGCCCACCGTCGCAGCCAGGGCCACGCCGATGCCCGCGAGCACCACGAGCACCGCCACCGCGATGCCGATGCGCGCGAACCTTGCCCGTCCCGCCGTCTTTCCCATGGCACGCTCACTTCCAGGGCCTCACAGCCCGCTCATTTCCAGGGCCTAGAGGCCCACTCGTTCTTCGTCAGGCTCGCCATTGTACACCGCCGCGGGCGCCAGCGTGACTTCCACACACATTCCCAAAGCCTGGGCCACATCCGCCAGAAGATCGGAGGTGATGTTGGCGCGACTCCGCTAAGCCGCCGTCACTTTCAAGAGGGCGGCGCCGAGGGCGAGGAATTCTTGCTGGGTCAGGGTCTCACCGCGGCGGCGCGGGTCGATGGCGGCGGCCTCGAAGATGGCGGGCAGACGCTCGGGGGTGGCAGCGCCGTCGGGGAGCGCGATGGTCGGGGCGCCCTCGGCCGCCGACGAGTCGGCGACGCCCAGCAAGATCGGGCCGCGGCCGGAGAAGTAGGTCTTGCAGGAGTTGGCGATGGTCTTGCGGCGGTTGGTGAAGGCGGCGTCGGCCATCAGGGCCGCAGCAGCGATGACCTCCGGAGACGCCGGCACGCCGTCGGCCATAAGCGGCACACGGCGGTTCAGTCGGATGACAGCGGAATCCACCCGGGGCGGCGGGAAGAAGTTGCCCGGCCCCACGGCGAAGCGGCCAGCTGGCTCGGCGTACAGCCCGAGCTTCACGGTGTAGGCGCCGTAGTTCTTCGTGCCCACAGCGGCCGCCATGCGGTCGGCCACTTCCTTCTGCACCATGATGGTGGCGGAGTCCAGGAAGGGGAAGGATTCGAAGTAGTCGAGCACGACCGTGGCGGCGACAGCGTAGGGAAGGTTCGCGACCAGCTTGCTGGGAAGACTCAGTTGTAAGTCTTCCTGGGGCGGGGCTACGGGGTACCCTGATTCGCTCAAACAGTCCTCGCTCTGCGAAACAGCCCACTGGGCTGTTTCGTTCGCTGCGGAACTCGCTCGGTCAGGGTACCCCGTGTCTGCGCCGATCTCGGCCACCGCCGCAACGATATCCCCCTCAGTTACGTCGAGGGCGTCTTTTTCTATGAGAGCGAACTTCTCGCGCCAGGGGTGCAGGGTGTCGGCGAGGACGACGGGGAGGTCGGGGTCGCGCTCGATGGCGATGACGCTGGCGGCGTGCTTCAGAAGCGCGATGGTGAGCGTGCCGATGCCGGGGCCCACCTCTAGAATACGGTCGTTCTCCCCCACCTCGGCCAGGGCGATGATCTTCTTCAGCACGTTGTCGTTCACGAGGAAGTTCTGGCCCAAGGTGTACTTGGTGCCGATGCCGTGGGCCTCGAGCACCGCACGGGTGGCACTCGGCGTAGAGAGCGGCGACAGGCGCCCATCGCCGCCGGCGTAGCTATCGATGGCCACCACGGCCGTTGCCCTTCTTCTTGGTGTTCTTCTTCCCGTAGGCCGGGCCGCCGCCCTTGCTGGAAGACTTGCGCGGGCCGCGGGAGCCCGACTTCGGAGCGCCCTGCTTGGGAGCGGGCGCCTTCTGGCTCACGGACAGCTTCGCGCGATCCTTCGGACGAGGCTCGACAACCTCGCCCACTCCCTCGTCGCCTTCCGCCTCTTCGATCTCCTCGATCTCTTCCGTGCCCTCCACTTCTACGACCTCGTAGTCGTCGTCGAAGTCGAGACCCATAGCTCCGAAGCCGCCGACGGGGGGCAGCGGGTACTCCTCGGCATCGGCGGTGATCTCGCCGTCGGCGCGGATCTTCCCTACCCAGTCGAGCACGAGCTCCACGGTGAACCCGGCCACGGACAGCGCCGAGCGCACCGTGCCGATGAGCGGCTCGAAGCCGTGGGGATCGCCGCCGGCCCCCACCACGTGAATGACAGTGGGCCGCTTGGGCCGCGTGCGTAGGTCGGTGAAGTAGTAGGGCTGCAGGCGGTCGAGCAGCGCCTTCATCTGGGCCGGCACGCTGGCGAAGTACACCGGGCACACCACGATGAGCTCGTCGGCCGCGTCCAGGTGCTTGCGCACCTCGTTCATGTCGTCGTCGATGACGCAGTGGTGAAACAGGGCACCGGATTCCGCCACCGTCTCCTGGGGCAGCAGCGGATCGCCCTCCTCGAACAGGTGGATGGACTCGTCGGCGACAGCGCGGCACTTGTCGCAGCCGATGCACGGCCCCACCTCGGTGGACGACACCGACACGATGGACACCCCGTCGTCCGGGCACTCCTCGATACAGGCGTTAAACAGCTCGTCGGCCAGCGCGGCACTGCGCCCGTCGGCCCGGCACGACCCGTGCAGAATCACTCGATGCATGAGCATCCTTTCCGAAAGAATCACTGCCCGCCATTATAGCCCGCCAGGCCGCGCGCTGCCGTTTCCGCTTCCTCAACATTCCACGAACGACCTTGCCATCACAAACTCCGCTTCGCTCGCGCCCCGTCGCCTCTATGAAGTCGCTTCCATCCCGCTTTCCGCCTGACCGCCGCAGCCCGTGCATGTTTCCCTCTTCAAATCTGGCAAGTTTTCGCAGGTTTTCGACATCGAGAGACTCAGAAGGCCGCTAGGTAGCCGCAAATGCAGAGACACCGGATAAAACGCCTGATCGAAAAGAGTTGTTAGCGATCCTCGAACCGGTCGCAACGGCTGAAATGTCGCAATCCTCGAAAAACTTGCCGTTCTCAACGGCATTAGCCTGCGAACGACTTAAGCACAGCTAACCGAGAAGCGGCGTTCTCCATGACGCGCTTTGCCATAGCCTGGGTATCAAATTCGACGAAGCTGGTTGGGTCAATGGCTTCGAACCGCTCCGCAAGCAGCCGCGCCTCCTCCTTCGCCGCCTTCCGCGAAACGCGTATATCTTCAGCCGTGCGCGCCAAGTCGTCAGCCGTAATATCGCTCAGCTCCCTGTGGGCGCCGAGCGCAAAGGCCATTTTTGTCGAATAGCCCGTCAGCGGAATGCATGTCAAATCGTACAGGGGCGCCAACGCGCGATGCTTCCAGTCCTCGCTATAGAGAAAGGCGTAATTCTTAAGGTGGTTGTCCGAGTTCCCGATAAGACAGTGGAACAACAGCCGACGCGCCATCTCGAGTCTCTCTTGAGCCGGACGCTCGGAAACTGCATCAACAAGCTTGGCGATGACTTGAACATAGCTGACTTCGGGATGCGCATCGGCGTATTTCAAATAGAGGGGAAGTCCGCGCGCTTGGCAGAAATCCTCTTGGTGCAACCGCAGAAGACCGCCCTCGCCAAGTGGAACGCGATCGTAGCGCTTAACAGCAATGGCGCCCGGAATCTCGGGGATGAGGGCAACGTCAGGTGTCGCAAAACCGCACCGCCGGGCGATCTCCATGCATACGAATTCGTTGTAGGCGAGCTCCTCCCTGCCTCTTCGAGCGACCTTTACGATATGCGAGGACGGTGCCATCCCAAGCGGCAGCTTCCAATCGCTCAGAGCCGCATCTCGAGCATCGACCTCTTCAGGCAAGTACCAAGCCACCTTCGATTGCGCTCCCGAGAGAGAAAGCCTCAGCTCATCGGTCATCTCCGTCACCGCCCGCTCCGCGTCTTCGCGCAACTGTTCCACCACTGAGTTTTCCAAGGGGGCATAGGACGGCTTGAAATCGGTCAATCGCGATCCCTCGGCAACGAACGTGAGGGCGCCAATGCTCTCGCATCCGAGCTTCTCGAAGAAGGCAAGAAAATCATTGCGGGGCACTTGGTAACGCTCGGCCAAATTGGCGAGCACAACGCCTTCGGGCAAAAGCCCTTGGAAAAAGGGAGCATATTCCTGGGGCTCGTAGCACCCGAAATCGAGCGGCATGCTCTCCGAGATGCCAAACTCGCCCTTTTCTTCTCCCCGCTGCACGTAACGAACGTCGTAGAAGAAGCGGATTCCGAAATCGGTCGAAGCAAATGCCCCAACCAGTTCCATGCCCTCCCGGCTGTCGCGATAGACTTCGAGCCTCAATCTTCTCCCCTCCCTCTGGCGTACAAATCAAGTCCTATGGACTGGCACACGTAGAGCACTTGCTTGATGTTACCGCCCGCCACTCCGCGCTCCAGCTCACCGATGAAGCGAGGGGAGCACTGGCAGGCATCGGCAAGTTGCACCTGCGTCAGGCCCAGTTTCTTGCGGCGCTTCCGAATAGCCTGGCCCAAATCTTCGGCATCGCGGATTTTCCCTCGTGGGTTGCGAGGCTTTCCCTGGCCAAACGTTATCTGCGCATCCGAATGCATAATCTTCCCATTTCGTACTATTTCAGCGACAAAGGGTATTATAGTACCAAATGGGAAGATTTCTCAGTTTCTCTCAGAATCTTCCCATTTGGGATGCTGAAGCGCGGCGCGCCGAACTATTGAGCGGGATCAGCCAAGCCTCTCGATTAAGCGCCTATCCTCTGCCAACAGGTGGGCTTGCGGTTAAGAAGGTGCTGGGCGTTTTCGTAGAGTTGGGCGAGCAGCTCGGCGCGAGCCTCGGGCGTGGTGGCGCCGCGGACTTCGCAGAGCTTATCAGCGGTGTAGATGGTGTGGGCCGGGCCGCAGTCGGTGCCGCGCACAGGCTCGGGAGTCATATAGGGCGAGTCCGTCTCGGTGAGCAGGCGGTCAGCCGGCACCAGTGCGGCGGCCTCGCGCACCTCATCAGCCTTCTTGAAGGTGAGCGGCCCCCCGAAGGCGATGTAGCAGCCGGCCTCCACCCAACGCGCTACCTCCGCAGCGTCCAGGTTGAAGCAGTGCAGAAGAGTCCCCGCCTCGGGGAAGCCCTCCTCTTTCAGAATGGCAAAACCGTCGTCGTGGGCCTCGCGCATATGCAGCGCGATGGGCAGCCCCGCTTCCTTGGCCAGGCGGATCTGGGCGCGGAAGACCTCTTGCTGCACATCGCGCGGCGACAGGTCGTAGTGGTAGTCGAGCCCGATCTCCCCCACCGCGCTCACGCGGCGGTCGCGCAGACGCTCGCGCAGGGCGGCCTTAAGCTCCGGCGTCCAGTCCTTGGCGTTGTGCGGGTGCACACCGGCCGCGATGCGCACATGGGGCACCGCCGGGGCAGCGACAATGCCAGCCGCCCCGTCGTCCTCTTCTTCCATGACCTTCAGATCGCGCGCGGCCTCCATGAGCCAGAGAGGCAGGTCGTCGAAGGTGGCGAAGCCGTCCTCGGCCGGATCGACGATGGTCTCCACGAAGGCGACGCCGTGGGCGCCGGCGCGGGCCAGCTCGCAGGCCGGGTCAGCGAGCATCTGCAAGTGCGCATGGGTATCGGCCACCGGGCCCTCCGGCACGGGCGAGGGCATCACTCGCCACTTGCCCCCCTTGCGCTTCTGGCGGAACAGCGCGTCGTAGAAAACAGGATCTTGGTCTCTCATGATTCCTTCTAGCATCTCCGAAATAGGGCTGCTATAATGGGTGCACCAGCAAAGCCCGAGGTTGTGAGCCCCGGCGGGCGGCGCGGGTTGTTTTGATTCAGAAAAGACCAGTTACCGCTGGTCTTTTCTGTTTCTCCCCTTGCCATCCTCCTGCTTGCTCGATTTCATTTCCCTCCAGACCTCCAAAATGAAGCCCGCTATGGTAGCGACCGCCGCAGCGGCGAAAAGAACGTTCTCAAACATAGGCGACTCTCCAATCTCTCGAAGCGCCGCCCGCAGTTGGACTTTGCTAGTGCATCTCCATTATAGCAAACACTTAGTTGTATTACAGGCTAAATTACACTATAGTTCAGGAAGGTTATCCACGTCCAGGCGCGGGAAGAGGGGGTCGCCCACCTCCACGGCGACGCTGGCGGGCAGCTGGCCCCAGGCCGTGGCCTCCTGGATGTCGGTGACGCCGGCGATCTCTCCCAGACCCAGGCGACGGAACACCTCGGCCGAGGTGTTCGGCATGAACGGTGCCATGTACAGGGCGATGATGCGGATGGCCTCCAGGCAGTTGTAGATGACCCCGGCCAGCTCATCGGCACGCGCGGGATCCTTCGCCAACGTCCAGGGGGCGCTCTCCTCCACGTACAGGTTCACGCGGCTCGCCAGCTTCTGCACGGCCGCCGCGGCCCCGGTGAAGTCCACCTCGGCCATGCAGGCGTCGTATTCCGCATACAGCCCATCGGCGATCTCGCGCAGCGGGTTGTCCTCGGAGCCCGCGGGCGCCTCGGGCACGCGGCCCTCGAAGTACTTCGTGGTCATATTCGTCACGCGGGAGACGAGATTGCCCCAGGTGTTGGCCAAGTCAGCGTTGTACACCTGCACCATGCGCTCCATGGAGATGGAGCCGTCGTGGCCGAACTGCACGTCGCTCATGAAGTAGTAGCGGTAGGCGTCCACGCCGAACACGCGCACGAGGTCGGCCGGCATAAGACCATTGCCCTTCGACTTCGACATCTTCTCGCCCTTGGTGAGCAGAAAACCGTGGCCGAACACCGTGTGCGTGATGGGCATGCCGGCGGCCATGAGCATGGCCGGCCAGATGACGCAGTGGAAGCGGGTGATGTCCTTGCCCACGAAATGATACTGAATGGGCCAGCGGCGATCGAACTCGGATGTGCGCTCGGGGTCGCCGTAGCCGATGCCCGTGAGGTACGCGATGAGCGCGTCGGCCCACACGTAGAACACGTGGCCCTCATCCCACGGCACGGGGATGCCCCAGTCAAAGCTGGAGCGGGAGATGGACAGATCCTGCAAGCCGCCCTTCACGAAGGAGACGATCTCGTTGCGACGGCTGACCGGTCGGATGAAGTCGGGGTGCTCGTCGTAGAAGGCGAGGAGCTTGTCCTGGAACTCGGAGAGCTTGAAGAACCAGTTCTCCTCGCCCGAGGACTCGTAGCGCACCGGGCGCTTGCAGTCGGGGCACACGAATTCGCCGTCCTCGTTCTTCTCCAGATCGCTCTCGGCGTAGTAGGTCTCCTCGTGCACGCAGTACCAGCCCTCATAGGCGCTCTTGTACAGCCAGCCCTTCTCGTACAAATCGCCCCAGAACTTCTGCACGGCACGGGTCTGGCGATCCTCGGTGGTGCGCACGAAGTTGGTGTAGTCGATATCCAGCGTCTTCCACGCATCGGTGAAGGCCGGGGCCAGCGAGTCGCACCAGGCTTGCGGGGTCATGCCGTTCTTCTCGGCAGTCTCGGCGATCTTCTGGCCGTGCTCGTCGGTGCCGGTGACGAACGACACGTCGTAGCCGTTCATGCGCTCGTAGCGAGCGATGGTGTCGGCGGCCACCGTGGTGTAGGCGGTGCCCAGATGCGGCGCGGCGTTGATGTAGTAGATGGGCGTGGTGACGCCGAAGGTTCCCTTAGGCATAGCGGGTAAGACTCCTTTTCCGGGCGCAGGCGGCCGATGACACCGCCGCTCCCCTTTAGGGTTGTTGCGTGTAGGCTATCTTAACACAGGGAAGGGCCGCACGATCCTTCGACTCCGCGCTGCGCCGTAGGCGCGTGATGGCGCGGGGCCGTAAGGAACGCCAGGGCAGCAAAGGTGGCGGGGGACGCAAGCGCCGCAAGGATCAGGCGCGTCCGAGGATTCCGCCCAGCGTGGCCGCCAGGTCCTTTATGCTGATGGGCTTGGAGAGATGGTCGTCGGCTCCAGCGCGCTTCGATTCCTGAACATCTTCGGTGAACGCGTTGGCCGAGAGCACGACAATGGGCAATGCGCGCAAATCATCCCGCGCGCTCTCGCGGATGCGGCGCGTGGCCTCCAGACCGTTCATGACAGGCATCTGGATATCCATGAGCACCACGTCGAAATGCCCCAGCTCGCTCGCATCCAGCGCATCGAGGGCCTCCTGGCCGTTGGCCGCCGTCTCGGCCGCTGCGCCGAGGGACTCCAGCAGCGCCACGGCGATCTCGCCGTTAAGCTCGTTGTCCTCCACAAGCAGCACGCGCACGCCGCTCAAGTCGGCGCCCCTCGGCGCGGGCGCATCCCCCTGCGAAGCATCGCGCGCATCGTCGGCGCCGCCGCTTTCCCCAAGGACGCCTTTCGCATCCCTTTCCACATAGCGCATGCTCACCCGCACCGTGAACACCGTGCCGCGACCCGGCTCGCTTTCCACATCAATCGTGCCGCCCATCAGCGAGACGACGGACTGGGCGATGGAAAGCCCCAGCCCCGTGCCCTCCACGGACTCGGTGCGCGAGTCGTGCTCGCGCGCGAAGGGCTCGAAGACGTGCGCCAGAAACTCCGGCGCCATGCCGCAGCCGGTGTCGGCGAAGACGAACTCGTAGTTGCTCGTCCCCTCGACGCGAGAGGCGTGCTCGACAACCCGCAGCGACACCGAGCCGCCCGCCGGCGTGAACTTCACCGCATTGCCGAGCATGTTCATGAACACCTGCTGCAAGCGAAGCCCGTCGCCCTCTACCAGCGGATGGGCGAGCCCTTCGAATTCAATCGCGAAGGCGATGCCCGATTCTTCGCAGCGCTGCGAGAACATCGTCTCCATCTCGAGAGCCAACGCTCGCAGATCCACCTCTCCCACGGTAAGCACCAGGCGCCCGTTCTCGATCATGGAGAGATCGAGAACCTCGTTGATCAGCGCGAGCAAATGGTTGCTCGACAGCGTGATCTTCGCCAGGCAGTCGTCCACTTTCTCCGGATGCCCCTCGTTCATGCGCGCGAGCTCCGTCATGCCGATGATGGCGTTCATCGGCGTGCGGATATCGTGGCTCATGCGCGAGAGGAAGTCGCTCTTGGCGTTGTTGGCGGCAACCGCCGCGCGATAGGAGTCCTCCATGGCCAGCTGGAGCTGCTTCTCGCGCTGCTTGAGCGCCGTGACGTCCTGGGTCGTGTAGAGAAGCCGCGTCGGCATCCCCGCCGCGTCGCGCTGCACGCAGATGAGGCTGATGTCCTCCCATTTGACGTCTCCCCCACGATTCATCTGGTACTCGAAGCGGATCTCGTCGGAGCCGGGCGGCATGAGATCGATGATCGTGTGCTTGTCGTAGAGCTTGGCCACCTCCGCCTTGGCCTCGTCGCCCACGACCAGGCCCTGCAGGCGCTCTATCATGGCGGTGTAGGAGCCTTCCAACTCGTAGGGGTCGCTCGGCGTGACCGGGCCGCTCATGTAGCGGAACCGATCGGCATCCAAATCCATGAGCACCAGCCGCTCGGTCAGCTTGGCCACCCCGCGCTGCACGTCCTCCCGATCGCGCATCGAGCGGGTAAGCGAGCGGTGGCGGCGGTTGTTGTAGAAGATAATGCCGGCAATGACGAGGACGAATACCACCACGATGACGAACAGGGCGTTCCAACCGCCTTCATTGGCCTCGTTGATCATCTGCTCGGTAGCGGCGGCCGGGAACGTCTCCAGCATCATCCAGCCGAGACCCGGCACCTCGCGGATGCACACCGAGCCCGTGCCGCGCTCAGCCTTGTAGCTGTACGTGACCGTCTCGTGATTGGCAAAAGCGCGCTCCAGATCGCGGGCGCCGGAGGTGGCAGAGGGGTCGGCCTGCGCCTCTTGGATAAGGTTCCTGCCAACATAGGAGGAATCCGTGGCGGCCACCACCTCCCCGGTAGGCAAGCACAGCATCACCTGGGACGCGTAGCCGAAGAAATCGCCCGACAGAAGATCGGCGAGCCGATTCTCGCTGTAGTGGGCCAGAAGCAAGCCCACGACCGGACCGTCCGCACCCTCGCGAACCGGTGCGAAGAAGTACACGAGGTTCTCATGGGTCATGCGGGTGTTGAATACGGCCTCGATGCCAGATTCGCCCGCCATGGCCCGCTTGAAGTAAGAGCGATCCGACACGTTCACCGGCTCGTGCTGGGGCGAGTGCTGCATGCCGTCGACATCAACGAAGTCGATGGTGTCGAAAGGCGAGGTCTCCTCCACGCTGATGAGCCATTCCTCGCTGGTGACGATGTCGGTCACATCCGCCGACTCCGAGGCAAGGGCGGCGATAGTCTCGATGTCTTTCTGCGTGTTCTCCATGAGGGTGGAGACCAGCACGCAGGATTGGGCCGTGGCATCGGAGACGTACTGGTTCGCCTGGGCGACGATGCGGTTGCTCGTCTGCTGCATGAAGGTGGACAGCGTGACGACGACCGCGATGAACACGAGAACGAAAGCAGCTATGGAGAGCCAGTACTTTTTCCCCTCGTCTTCCACAGCGTCCTCTCTCGTCGCGGCACAGGTAATTACACATGATACGCGAAGGAGGCCTGGCGGAAGATTACAAGTTGGCAGCGGCGGCGGAAGAGGCGACGTCGGCGAGGGTGAGCCCGGAAAGATAATCGCCGATCGCCGCTTGAAGGCCGCCCCACACGCGACGAGACGGGCAGTCCTCGGCGCGCTCGCAGGCAGAGAGCGACCCCATGCAGTCGAGCAACTCCAAGCCGTCCTCGGAGGCGGCGACGATGTCGGCAAGCGTGATGGCACTTGCATCGCAGGAGAGACGGTAGCCGCCCTGGTTCCCGCGCGTCACGTCGAGCAATCCCGCGCTGGCGAGAGGCGCGACGACCTGCTCGAGATACTTCTTGGAAAGGCCCTGGCGGTCGGCGATATCCTTCAGGGCCACCCGGCCCTCCCCCTGACTTTGGGCCAGATCGATCATGAAACGCATGCCGTAGCGGGTCTTCGTCGAAATCTTCACCGGGTCGCCTTTCTGGGAAATCGTCGTGAATATGGTAACAATCATAAGAGGTTCTTGACAATCTCCGCAAGCGGTTTATATTAAACTCTAGCAAATTACTAGACTTAGATGGAGGCGCACGGCGGCGGTTCCGAGCCCCGCCGGGCGTTCCCATCCCAGACGCGGAAGCAGGAGCACCATGAGGCAGATCTACCTTGACCATGCGTCCACGACGCCCGTCCGTCCCGAAGTGGTGGAGGCCATGACCCCCTACTTCACCGAGCATTTCGGCAATCCCTCCTCCATTTACCCCTTGGGCCAGGAGGCCTCCGACGCCGTGGCCGCAGCCCGCGAGAGCCTGGCCGGCCTCATTGGCGCCGCCCCGCGCGAGATCTTCTTCACGAGCGGCGGAACCGAATCGGACAACTGGGCTATCAAGGGCTTCGCCCGGGCCAACGCCGCCAAGGGGCGCCACATCATCACGAGCGCCATCGAGCACCACGCGGTGCTGCACACCTGCCAGGCCCTGGAGCGCGAGGGCTTCGAGGTGACCTACCTGCCCGTGGACGAGCACGGCCTCGTGAGCGTTGAGGACTTCAAGGCGGCCATGCGCCCGGACACCATCCTGGCCTCCATCATGTTCGCCAACAACGAGATCGGCACCATCGAGCCTATTCGCCAGCTGGCGGCGGCTGCCCACGAAGCGAACGTCGTCTTCCACACCGACGCGGTGCAGGCCTTCGGCCACGAGCCCATCGACGTGAACGAGCTGGGCATCGATATGCTGTCGGCGTCCTCCCACAAGATTTACGGGCCCAAGGGCGTCGGGCTTTTGTACGTGCGCCGTGGCGTGAAGCTTCAGAACCTTCTCGATGGCGGCCAGCAGGAGCGCGGGCGCCGCGGCTCCACGGAGAACGTGCCCGGCATCGTCGGCTTCGCGCGCGCCGCCGAATTGGCGGTCGACGAGCTTGCCCCCGAGCATAACCGCCAGCTCGCCCTGCGCGACCATGCCATCCGGCGCATCCTCGCGGAGATCCCCTCGGCCAAGCTCAACGGCAGCTGGGAGAGCCGCCTGGCCAACAACGTGAACTTCTCCTTCGAGTTCATCGAGGGCGAGGGCATGCTGCTGCAGCTGGCCGCCCGGGGCATCTGCGTGTCCTCCGGGAGCGCCTGCACCTCCGGCTCGCTGGATCCGAGCCATGTGCTTCTGGCCATCGGCCTTCCCCACGAGATCGCCCACGGATCGCTGCGCCTGACGCTCGGCCGCGACACCACCCTGGAAGACGTCGACTTCGCCGTGGACTCGCTTAAGGCGACGCTGCAGAACCTGCGCATGATGAGCCCCCTGTACGAGGATTTCCAGCAGGGCAAGGTGGAATCGGTCATCGAGCGCTTCAAGGCCGACGGCTTCCCCTACGCAAACTAGCACCACCCGTCACCTCCTTCAGCATCCTCCCCACCAAAAGAAAGAGAGAATCCCCCATGGCCATGAACTACTCCGACAAAGTGATGGAGCACTTCACCAACCCCCAGAACGTCGGCGAGATCGAGAACGCGAGCGGCTGCGGCACCGTGGGCAACGCGGTGTGCGGCGACATCATGCGCGTATATCTTGACATCGACGAGAACAATGTCATTCAGGACGCGAAGTTCAAGACCTTCGGCTGCGGTGCCGCCATCGCCACGAGCTCTATGGCGACCGTGCTCGTGAAGGGCAAGACGGTGCAGGAGGCCCTTAAGGTCACGAACAAGGCCGTCATGGAGGCCCTGGACGGGCTGCCCCCGGTGAAGGTGCACTGCTCGCTTCTGGCCGAGGAGGCCATCCACGCGGCGCTGTGGGACTACGCCGAGAAGAACGGCATCGTCATCGAGGGCCTGGAGAAGCCCGTGAGCGACATCTCCGAGCACGACCACGGCCACGACAACGAGGACGACGAATAAGCTATCACCGCCTTTCCGCAAAGTATGGATCCGGCTCGGAGGCCCAAGAGCTTCCGAGCCTTTTCTTCAGGCTCGTGAGCCTGCACGGCGCGCGAAGCGCGGCGGGCAAAAAACCACCCG
>OGDN01002400.1_pt1 | contig 24409 bp, 14 predicted proteins | sample 1570271 | NCBI WGS metagenome assembly OGDN01 (sample SAMEA4384481, study PRJEB24528) | human gut metagenome | reverse complement strand
TCCCCAATATATCCTTTAGCATATTTTATCAATGCATACCAATCTAATGGAGGTAATGGGGCAGTAATAGAAAAATCAAAATTATGCTTAAATTCAATGCCTGTCGGCATAGGAAGAGCAACACATTCCCAGTTTTGTTTTTTCGTTTTAGCTTTCAACTCACTCATCCACATCATATTGTCAAGCATCCTACACTTCATACTTACAAGAATATAATTCTCCGGCAAATGATATTTTAAAAGGATATCTTCTTTTGAAGGAATTAAATTAGTACAATTATAATTAAAAGCAAATACTGGGTCTGGCGTTATATCAGGTACAATCGCTTCTTTCGTTATATCAGCGATCATCTCACAAGTCCATTTATCGCGTACCGAAATATATTTAAAATGAAATAAATCATTACGCATCTTATTCTTTATCAAACGTGGTATTAACTGATATTTTGCGTTTTGCGATGACGCAGACATAATTGCCATCGGTATTTTATGCTTGAGTTTATTAAAAAAGGTACCCCAAAAAGCATTAGGATACTCACGCTCAGATGTAACCTTATTTATACGTACAACAGTTTTTGTAGGGAAGTCCAATCTCCCCCAAAAAGATGAACACTGAAGAACGGCATCACTACCTATAATTACTCCATCTATCATTTCATGCTCTATCACCTGACAAATCTCATCATCATTACGACACAATTTTGTTTGCGGCAGATATTTTTCAACAAAATGAAAATGTTCTTTGGGTTGTTGTTGAATCCTAATTCCTGCAAAACGGGCTGAAAAATCTTCTGGTTCCCACTTGATCAAAATTGGATTGTGCCCGTGATTCTGCAAATACCTTATTGTAGAAAGTGCCTGCAAATTAGCCCCAAAGTTAGGGACATTGGCAAATGTAAGAATTCCTATCTTCATTATTTATAAATATATTTTCTTGTACGATACTTAGTGAATAAAAAGCAGAAAAGGAGAGTAAATAAAATCTCAAGATTACCCCAATCTCCTTGAAGAACAAAGAAAAAAGCACCATTAACCAAGGTATAGCCTAACATTCCCAAAGCTATGAATTTAGGTAGAGTTAAAGCATTATAAGGTCGCATTTTCTTTATCATAAAAGAGGATAAAAGCAAGCCAATAATAATAGTACCAACAAAACCGAATTCGATATTTAAACCTCCTACAAATGTATAAAAGACATGAGTATCTACACCAGTGATATTATCAAGCCACTCCCATTTCTCACGCGTTGTTTTATAATTTGATGAGACTCCTACAAGCTTACGAAAAAAAACGAAATAAGCTCCCCCCCATGTATTGCCTTTCAAGTCATAAAAGAATTGTGTATTATAATTATTAAACGACTCTCCCAAATATCTATAAAACATATAAGTAGCAAGATTCCCAAAACGAGAGTTGGATATAAAAATAAAAGCTGAAGAGATAGGAACCAAAATTAGAATTAAATAGGCTACAATTTTTTTCTTCAATCTTATATCCATAAAAACAGATAGAAATACAAATATAAATAGGATGAAGAAGAATGTCATAACCATTACTGCTCGACTAGCATAAGCCGTAAATATATATACAGGAAAGCACAAAGAGGTTACAAGAAATATCTTAAGGAGCCTTTTATGTGACTTTATAACAACTAATCCATAAGCAGCAATCAGAATAACTACATTACGCGCTCCCATATATAGACGGCACAAAATATTAAAAAAATAATTAGGAAATTGTACAATCTCAGAATCATCATACGTAGTATTACGATAGTCACCGATATTAGAAGAAAGAATAGCTTTAAAGAACGAAGGAAGCAAAATGATGTATAGTACTATCTGAATAACAAGAAACGCCCAAATCAGCTTAATAAAAAGTTTACAGTTCAATGTTTCAATTTGAGTAATTTTTGTATTATCATATTTAATAATAGGATAAGCAAATAGAAGAATAACAGGTATAAGATATAAAAATGGTACAATGGAGTAGGTCGATCTTCCTCGCATGTATTGAAACAAATCATGTTCATGATATAGCAATGCCCCCCATGCACAAATCGAATAATATGCCAATATATAGAAAGCTATATTCAATTTTCTATTCTTCCAATAATGATAAATAGATAAAATAGAAAAGATAATAGCATTAAAAAACAATATCTGCAAATTTGACATTTATCTAAAATTTTATTCATCAATAAATAATCTAGCCATTACTTGGATCTTTTCGACATTCTATCAATAAAATGTTTTATAAATCGTTTAACGACAAGATATTGACTGTCAGCAAAATACTTATTATATGTAGCGTCAAAACCATTCAAAGAATAAAACTTCCAAAACTCTTGCCGTTTCAGATTTGGACTAGTAGGCCGAATCAGACACGGTTGCATAGCCTCATCTTTCGTGATCTCCCACAAATTAATTGAAGAACAAAGCTTATCTACTAAGCTTATCCCCATATTAGTATTCACCATTAATAATGAGGTCCCTTCACGCGAATACAAATCTGGGCGACTCTTCTTATCATCCCAAAAATCAGCGATAGTAAAATCTCCTGGACGATCTAAGTTTGAATATCTACAAGAGTGACAAGAAGGGCGATTTATCATTTGAGAAAAAAACAATCGCCCCCAATTAACTACTTGAATAGGATCGACAGTTCTATGACCATTCTCAAAATGAAAACAATAAGAGAATCTATGACTCCAACCATAGGTCTTTTTATACCTCATATCTATGGATATTATTTTTTGTCCTAGTCTTTTTGAGCACAATCTTATATATTGTTTATATAAAAGAGGACTTGGTACAGCATGACAAACCAAGTCAATCGTGAGCAGATTAGTATATGGTCTACGTAAAAACAAATTAAGGCCTTCTACCTGACAAGGAGAACCTGTAAATAAAACTAAACGATTACTTTTCAGATACATTTTTATCTGATTATAAATACCTTCAATCTCACTTTGAACATATTTAGATCCCATAAAACGCTTAATACCCTCCATCGTTTCTGAAAAGCCATGCCGTACCTCTCCATTCTCATCATACTCTACACCACAAACGACTCCTCTCTGCTTTATCACATATTCTGCAATAGCTATAAAAACGCCCCCACTAGAACTATTCTGCAGTGTTATAGCATCCTTATGGCGAGCTGCAAAATATGCTTTCTGAGTGGGGTTTATACTCTTATTTTTTCTATAAAGAATAGGGCAGACCATTTCACAAAGTCCACAATGAGTACATTTATTTTCTTTAATTATGGGGTACTTAAAACCTTCTGCATCAATTTTAAAATCTATCGCATTATGATTACAAATAGACAAACATGCGGAACACCCACAACAATCCTCGGCAATATTTATTTTTATCATGAGCTTTGATTATTTATCGAATACGACTACAAATTATTTTTTTCATAATCTTACGTGTTTGATTAACGACCAACAATCTTTCGCTAGCTTTGCAACCTATAAAGAAAATAGCAACGAAAGAACATATTACACATAATAAAGATAATATCAAAAACGAATAAAATGAAGGATCTAATTGCAGTCCAACAAGATAGGGGATTGTAGCTGATAATATAGTCACAATAAACACATTAAAAAAAACATTTGTCATATAAGTTCTAACAGATAATTGTATCATGCTACGAAGCATAAACAAGCGAAGTACCAAGCAGCATAATGAAACGCCAATAGCTACATAAAGAGTTATTTCCGGTGCAAATCCCCGTTTCAATAAAACATATGAAATAGGAAAATTCATCATTTGCATACCTCCTACAACTACTTGATAATTTCTAATACGTCCCGTCGCTAGCATTGCAGTAATCAATGGATTTGATATGGATTCACACATTGCAAAAATTAAGACTAGACGAACAAATACGACTGTATAGTCTGGAACAGTCCGCAACCATAATGATAAAATATAATCTGTACTCATAAGTACTGGTAATGACAAGAAAAGTAACATATAGAACGACAATCTTGCCCCTTGAAAGATCAATGTAAACATATACTTGCTATTACCCATAGCATATGATTTAATTATTTGTGGGTTTAATGCAGTCATAAAGTTTTGAGCAAAACTATTAATAGCATGATTCACCTGAATAGCTACACCTCTTGCCGCATTAACAGTTGGTCCGCAAAAAAGATTTATGATAATATTTACACCTTGATCTCTTAGGATCGCAGAAGACGCTCCGATAAAATTCCAACCTGAAAACCCCAGCATATTTTTCAATAAAGATACATCTATTCGACCAAAGAATTTACACTCTACAAAATGTCGTCTACAATATATAAAATAAGCAAAAGTTACAATAATTGCTACCACTAACAATAATCCTCCATAAACTATCAATTTATCTACTGACATTAAAATCAATAGATAAATAATCAATAATTTCAGTAACACTTCCAAAATACTGACATAAGCAAATGCAGACATCCGCTCATGTGCTATAATTAAAGCATTAAATGGAATACAAATTAAATTAACACCAAAGGTAAAGATTGAAAATTGAAGTACCCAATTTGCTGCATTCATACGAACCTCAGGTATATTCATTTTATTATTGAGAAACCAAACACCGATAAATTCAGCGAATATTACAACTACAAGAGCCATCAAGAGTTGTATGGTTACCGCTGTAGAAAACACTGTTTTCAGCTGATGAATTTCCCCTTTACCTAGTTCTATAGTTATAAAACGGCTAATAGCAGAAGACAATGAAGTAGATATAATAGCAAACATAGTTACTACTCCACCTACCACATTATAAATACCAAAATCTTCAACTCCTAATGTAGCTAATACAACACGACTAGTATATAGTGATACCATCATAGTAAATAACATACGAAAATAGAGAAGAAAAGTATTCTTTGCTATTCTTTTATTATTAGAAGTTGTAGTTACCAAATATAAAAATATTATTAAAGAAATATCCTAATTTTCATGTATCTACCCAGAACCTGAAATTTATTAATTCTTATATTATAGAATCGTAATATTTCTGATAATTACCACTCGTCACATTGTTCATCCATTCTTGATTATTCAAGTACCACTGCACAGTCTTTTCAATCCCCTCTTCAAACTGCAAACTCGGCTCCCAACCTAATTCCTGTTTTAGTTTAGTGGAATCAATAGCATAACGTAAATCATGTCCTTTACGATCAGCAACATAAGTGATTAAATCTAAAGAATACCCATCTGGATAACCTAGCAATCGATCAACAGTCTTGATTATAACCTTGACAATATCTATATTTTTCCATTCATTAAATCCACCAATATTATATGTTTCTGCTATTCTACCTTTGTGAAAAATTAAGTCGATAGCACGAACATGATCTATTACATACAACCAATCGCGAACATTCTCTCCTTTACCATACACAGGTAACGCCTTACGATAACAGATGTTATTAATGAACAACGGTATCAGCTTTTCAGGAAATTGATAAGAACCGTAATTATTAGAACAGTTCGTTACGATTGTCGGCATACCATAAGTATCGTGATACGCACGTACAAAGTGATCACTACTTGCTTTAGAGGCTGAGTATGGGCTGTGTGGGTTATACCTCGTTACTTCTCTAAAAAAATCATCACCATATGGGCCTCTACCATCTTTATCTCCACATGGTTTTGTGAACTCTAATGCTCCATAAACTTCATCTGTAGAAATATGATAAAAACGTTTACCCTCATAACATTCAGGAAGCAGTTCCCAATAATTTTTCGCTGCTTGCAACATAGAGAGTGTACCTATCACATTAGTGTACGCAAAAGTAAACGGATCTTTAATGCTACGATCTACATGACTTTCAGCTGCCAAATGAATAATACCATCTACACAATACAGCTTCATTAAATTTTGAATCTCATCAAAATTGCAGATGTCAGCTTTTACAAATGTATAATTAGGTTTATTTTCAATATCTTTCAAATTTGCTAAATTACCAGCATATGTCAGTTTATCTACATTTATAATGTGATAATCAGGATATTTATCAACAAACAAACGTACGACATGACTTCCGATGAAACCAGCGCCACCAGTAATAATAATACTTCTCTTAAAATTCATGATTACATTGTTATGAGTTCACATATAAATTTCTCTCAAAAATCATCTTGATATGCTATTCTTTACATTAAAAATTCTTTCAACTTAGTTTTATCTAACACTAAAGTAGCTTTCTCTAATCATTTTAAAATATATCAGATGATTCTTGAAAATAATATTTTATATCAAAATTCACAGCAGTTACACAGTTGTAATTCTTCCTGTTGCCATATCGTGAGAATATTCATTTATGCAATAAAGATTTCTATTATAATCAAACAACCAAGATGCATCCTTCAAAAGTTCATGATGCCTATCTTTCTCTGACAAAACGATTTCATCAACGGGCACTTTCCAATCAATACCCAAGTCTGGATCATCCCATGCCAAAGCTCCTTCACTCTGCGGTGCATAGAAGTTATCACATTTATATTGAAAAATGACCTCATCCGTCAAGACACTAAATCCATGCGCAAAGCCACGAGGAATAAAAAATTGGCGATGATTATCTTCTGTTAGTTCTACAGACACGTGCTTTCCAAATGTTGGCGATCCCTTACGAATATCTACCGCAACATCTAACACAGCACCTCTAATGACACGAACCAATTTACTTTGTGCATAAGGAGGTCTTTGAAAATGTAAACCACGCAAAACTCCATAGCTTGATTTACTTTCATTGTCTTGTACAAAATTTACTTTACCAACCTTCTCTTCAAACTCCCGTTGAGAGAAAGATTCGAAGAAATAGCCACGATCATCCTTAAACAAGCGAGGTTCAATAATGACTACACCTTCTATAGATGTTTTAATAACTTTCACTGTGATTATTTTGAAAATTGAGTATTACTTCTGTTTAAGTTCATCTATGACTCTAAGCAAATATTGCCCATACTGATTCTTCAACATAGGCTTGGCCAGTTCGCGCATCTTATCAGCAGTAATCCATCCATGACGTAATGCAATACCTTCTAAGCAAGCGACTTTCAAACCTTGACGTTTTTCTATAACTTCAATAAAAGTACTGGCTTCTGAAAGAGAATCATGCGTTCCCGTATCTAGCCAGGCGAATCCACGCCCCAGTAGCTGCACTTTAAGTTCCTGATCATTCAGGAATTGCTGATTCACTGTCGTAATCTCTAATTCACCACGCAAAGACGGTTTGATATTTTTAGCTACCTCCACCACTTTATTAGGATAGAAATAAAGACCAACTACTGCATAATTAGATTTTGGCTGAACAGGTTTTTCTTCTATACTTAAGACATTTCCCTCTTTATCAAATTCAGCAACACCATATCGTTCTGGATCAGCAACCCAATATCCGAAAACAGTAGCTTTATTTTCTTCTTCTACAGTACGAACAGCCTCTTTAAGCATACGGGTGAAACTTTGTCCATAGAAAATATTATCACCGAGCACTAAACAAGCAGAATCGTTACCGATAAATTCTTCTCCGATAATAAAAGCCTGGGCCAATCCATCCGGAGAAGGCTGCTCCGCATATTCGAAACGCACACCATAATCTGAACCATCTCCCAAAAGGCGTTTAAAGCCTGGAAGATCATAAGGAGTAGAAATTATTAAAATCTCACGGATACCAGCCAACATCAGCACTGAAATAGGGTAATAAATCATTGGCTTATCAAAGATAGGGAGCAGTTGTTTGCTCACTCCTTTTGTGATCGGATACAAACGGGTACCTGAACCACCGGCTAAAACGATTCCTTTCATTGATTTGTTATGAGTACTCAAAATTAGAATAGCAGGATATATCCTTCTACTCAAAAACTGAATATTTTATTAAATAAATAGATTATCTTCTGAATTTGAAAAATAGTTCTACAAGCCAGACATAAGTTGTCCGACGACAAGGTGTCGACCAGATGATCGTAATGTTATGATTAGTTGATTTTTTCGCAATACCACTTGGGAATGTGCAGCATGACGCCGATAGTAGCCAACGTAACAACTACGTAATAGCTCTTCTTGTATTGCGTAAGTTTACCTTCGAGTCCGGCAAACGGGCCACGGATCACCCGAACTGCTTGTCCGGGACGGGCTTCTGCTGTTACTGTATCGACATAAAGAGTTCCTTTATAATTAGGATCGCATACGGCACGGAATTCCAACATCTCATGGTCTGGAATTTCATAACACCGCCGTGTACTCCGGTCACGAACAAGCAGAAAAGGTATAGTGCAATCCTTCACCCTCTCTAATAGTTCCTTTTCCGTAAATTCTTTCTCGATAAACAGCAGATTGTGTACAGCTGGAGTCAGCTTCCGATGCTTTTTACCATCGAGTGTCTCATACTCTACAAAACGCATCGGAATAAAATAATTTACCCCTTTTTCCTCCAAATATTTCCCCAAATGCTCTTCTTTACAATAGAAGGTTTGTATGGCATACCATGCCTTCCTTCCCTCTGTTTGTCGTTCTTTGTCCAAATCATTCATTATCACCCATTACCCCTTGTTTTTATTTCATCACTTACTTAAAAGACAAAAGCGCCCTGACTTCCACAAATGAAATCCATTTATGAAGCAGTAGCGCATCTCTTAAGGATTTAGCCTTTTTATCTTATCTCCATATAAGAACCAAGGTTCATAGAGAAACGGATACAGTACTAAAACGATGCAAAAGTAATACAATTTAATAAAAGAACATACTTTTACAGCTTTTATTTTGCCCACCAAGATGTTAAACTCTTGCCTGAGCCAACAGAAATTCCTCTAAGTGTTTCATAGCGATACACTTAGAGGAATTACACATATTACAACGATATTTCTTACTTCTTAGCTTCCTAGCGGCTTTCAATGATCAAGACTCCCTTTTTTAAGCCCTTACCCGTAGCTTCAAGGGTTATTTTTCCCGATTGTTCTGTTGAAGACACAATAGCAGTCATCATGCCACTAAAGACTTTCATCCTCGGACGCTGGAAAGATTCCAAAGAAGCCGCATTCCCATTAGCTCCTGCACGATAAGTGCCTGCTCCTTTCACTTTGAAACTAATCTCATGGGAGGCATCTGGACACAGATTACCATCTTTGTCTACTACACGTACTGTCACAAAAGAGAGATCTTTCCCGTCTGCCTTAATAACATCACGATCAGCTACCAATTCAATATGATCAGGAGTACCGGCTGTATGAAGTTCTTTTTCAGCTACAGCCTTACCATTTGCATCATAAGCCACAACTTTCACCGTACCCGGCTCATATTTTGTATCCATCCACATCAGACGATAACGACTCTGACGCTTCAAGTTCATTATTGAAACAGAGTCAGCACTATTATTGATGGTTACAGAAAGGTCTTTGGTACGTTTTCCCTGACTCTTTCCATTGATAAATAATTCAGCTGAAGGATAGTTAGTATAGACAAAGACAGGAGTTATCTCTCCTTCACGTCCCGCCCAGTTCCAATGAGGAAGAATATGCAGTGTCTCCTCTTCTTTATTCCAGTGACTGCGATAGAGATAGTAGCGATCTTTCGGCAAACCTGCTAAATCGATAATACCAAACAGGGAAGAATGACTAGGCCAATCTGTATAATAGGGAGTCGGTTCGCCCAGATAATCGAATCCTGTCCAAACAAACTCTCCTATACAATAAGGCAGATCTTCATGCTGGATAAAGTCATCTTCGGGAAGATTGGACCAGGAGCAAGACTCTACATCATAAGAAGAAGACTGATGATCGTCATACTTCTTCATCCATTGACGGGTAACGGGGAATTTGTATACTCCACGAGAGCTAACTGTAGAAGCAGTCTCACTCCCCAAAACAATCTGCTGGGGAAGCTTTTTATAATTTTCCTGATATTTATGCGGTCTATAGTTAAATCCGGCAACATCCATTACTGCAGCCATATTATTATTGACAACGGCATCCGGTGCATCCATCCCCTGTGTGACAGGACGGGTCGGGTCTTCACGATGACAGATTTCTTGCAGGAAATAAGACATTTTAGGTCCTTTATTCCCATCCCACTGTTCGGGAACCTCATTTCCGATACACCACATCACCACACTCGGATTATTACGATAATGGCGTATTAAGTTCGTCAAATCCTTCACTGCCCATTCGTCAAAAACATGGCGATAACCGTTCCTTACCTTCATAGCTTTCCATTCATCAAACGATTCTGCCATCACCATAATTCCCATCTCATCACAAGCTCTGATCAATTCAGGAGCAGGCATATTATGAGAAGTACGGATCGCATTACAGCCCATATCTTTCAGGATACGAATCTGATGACGGATGGCGGCATCATTTACGGCACCTCCCAAAGGACCGAGATCATGATGATTGCATACACCTTTGAATGGAGTTCTCTTCCCATTCAGGAAAAATCCTTTGTTGGGAATGACTTCAATAGTACGGATACCGAATGATGTTACATATTCATCTTTCAATGTATTGCCTTCATAGACTTTAGAGACGGCTTGATACAGAACAGGAGTTTCCGGACTCCATAAAGCCGGATGAGTAACAACAAGTTCCTGACTAAAGACATTATCATCAAAACGAGTGCCTTGTTTTTCATTAGTAGTTACTACCTTTCCATTTTTATCTTTTAGTTCAGTCACAATACGATAAGCATCAAATTGTTTTCCGGAAGGAACAACCAAAGTAGTCTTTATATTAACTTTCGCATAGTCGTCCTTTACTACCGGAGTAGTTAACTGTGTACCCCATGTCGGAATATGTGCATCTTCCGTCACTACCAAATGCACATTCCTGTAAAGTCCGGCTCCCGGATACCAGCGAGAGGATTCCGTTTTATTCTCCAGACGAACAGCCAAAGTATTCATCATCCCCTCTTTCAGATAAGGGGTTACATCCAGATAGAAAGTATTGTATCCATAGGGCCAATAGCCAGCCTCCTTACCATTGACATATACACGTGCATGGCTCATAGCTCCATCAAAAATCAATGTTGCCTTTTTACCCTTAGCAAAAGAAGGAGCATCAAAATTCAGCCGATACCAGCCTACCCCCACAAAAGGAAGGCCCCCCGTACGTCCGGCATGCTCCATTGCCTCTTTCTGCCCGTCTTGGGCAATGGCGGTCAACTGCTTATCATTATCTATACCAAAAGGTCCATAAATAGCCCAGTCATGAGGTACTACTACCGATTGCCACTTGACGTCATTATAGTCAGGCTGAATAAAATCGGCATTATCTTCACGCGTAAACTTCCATCCTTTCTCAAAAGTGTATGAGGTACGTACTTGCGCACTGATCACAGAGAAAGAAAAAAGTACGGCTATTCCTAATAAATTCTTAATATTTAAAGTCATAAATATACATCTAATTATTTCACAACTATTTCATCCGTAAATATCCATCCGCCAAATTCTTCTCCGGCGCAAGCTTGATAGCGTATATACCGACATTTAACATTGCCTTCCCATGAAACACTAATAAATTTAATAGCTTCCTCTTTATTAACCTTAGAAGTGTATTGTTTCAACTCTGTGAAGTTGGTCCCATCATCGGAAACAGAAATAAGGACAGACTCAGGCAGAAAGACTTCTGCTCCTACTACTTGCATAAAATCGGCAGAAACCGAATGGATGGAAGTCTTTGCCCCCATATCAATTATAACGTCCAAACGTTTTTTATCGATAAATCCTTGCCAAGATCCATCTCCATAGGTCCAGTCGCCACGAATACCATCAGTCAGAGCTGTATTTCCCTGAGCCGGATAATGAGGACTATAGGGAGCATTATAAATAACCTTCTTCCCTACAGCCAGATGGTTGATCGGTTTTAAAGACTCCGGACGACTTCCAATCTCATTTTTAAGATCAAAAGTATGATATCCCTTTGCTTGCAAATCATCAACCGCTTTTAAAGCACGATTATGGAAATCGGGCCATGATTTACGTTCAGGAGCTGACCACGCCACTTCTGCCAAAGCCAAGATACGAGGATATATCATATACTCCATATGTTCCGGTGTAGGAATATACTCAGCCCAGAGATTACCCTGCGCACCATAAACAAGTTCTGCCTGTTCTACGGTTAAAGAATCTGAGACTGGATTGTACGAATAAACTTTCTCCAATGGCAGATACCCTCCGATAGCTTCCGGCTGAGAATATGGAGCGTCCTGGTAACTATCCAAATAGCAATATTTACCGGGTGTCATTATTGCCTGATGACCAGAACGTACAGCAGCAATGCCTCCTTCTTCGCCACGCCATGACATTACAGTAGCATTAGGAGCCAAACCACCTTGGAGGATTTCATCCCATCCCAATAACTTACGTCCGTGAGCATTCAGGAACAGTTCTACACGATGAATCAGATAACTCTGCAGTTCGTCTACATTAGAAAGATGTTCATCCTGCATCCTTTTCTGACATTTCGGACAAGTCTTCCATGCCCCCTTACCAGCTTCATCACCGCCTATATGTATATATTCCGATGGAAAAAGTTCCATTACCTCAGTTAATACATTTTCCAGGAAAGTGAATGTCTCTTCATTCCCCACGCAGAAATCAGCATTCTTGTATGGTTCGCCCGAACAGGATAATTGCGGATAGGCAGCCAATACTTCTTCCGAGTGAGAAGGCATCTCTATTTCAGGAATGATTGTGATATAATGTTGTCGTGCATATGCAATAATCTCCTTCATATCATCTTGAGTATAGTAACCACCGGAAGCACCGGGTTCATCATAACGAAGATATTTCCGTCCGCCGTTCCACCACTTCTTCCAGTTAGCATCTGTACGCCAAGCTGCAAATTCCGTCAACAAAGGATATTGCTTTATTTCAAGTCGCCATCCTGCCGCATCTGTCAGATGCAAATGCAATCGGTTTATTTTATAAAATGCCAGTGCATCTATCTGTTTTTTCACAAATTCTTTAGAGAGGAAGTGACGGGAAACATCCAGCATCATTCCACGATAGGCAAAACGAGGGGTATCCTGCACATCAACAGAAGTTATAAAATAATCTGTACCCGAAGGCTGAGACAGCTGCAACAATGTCTGAATTCCATAAAATAGTCCTGCCCCAGAAGAAGCTTTGATTAAAATATGCTCAGGAGTAACAGACAGTATATAACTTTCCGGTGACACCAGCAGAGGATTCTTTTCTGATATTAGTAAAGACAAGACATTCTGTTTATCTTTCTTCTTTCCTTCCTTAAATTGTAGTGATAAGGCAGTTTTCAAATAGTCGCCAAGAAGAGCAGCTTCTTCTCCTTGTAAGTTTGTATAAAGCTTAGTTTTTTCAGAAAGTAAAAAAGAGCCCGTACCCTGCTCCATCTTTAAGGGAACAGGTATTACGGACTGTGCTTTTATGGGATGTGCACAAAAGCACATCCCGATTACCCATAAGAAAAGACAAACTTTAGTGTATCTCTTTCTTATATTCATTAATTAACAGTAATTTCGTCTACAAATAAAAAACCTGGATAATTCTTTCCACCGTGCCATTCCGGAATACTTTTCTCGGGCGAAGCTATCACTTTCACATATTGTGCTGTTACAGGTGTAAATGTTAGTTTATGGTCATAGATACCATTTTTATCAGTTTCCTTCATTGCAGGATAGTTTTCGGATGCCACTTTCTTGAAGTTTGTGCCATCATCTGATACCTCCACAGAAAATTCTCTTGCATCAAATACCCAGTCTCCCTTCTCTATACATGTAGAAATGGCAACATTTGAAATCTCTGTAGGCTGTTTGAAATCAATGGTCACATCCATATCATTACCTCTAAATGCAATCCAACGTCCGGTTTTATAGTTACCATTTCCCTTCAGGCCATCGACCAAAGTAGTCACACCTTTAAACTCATATTGTTTATTCACAGGCTGATTAGCAACAATCGGCTTCATGCTTGATTTACTGAAATTGATTTTCTCTGAAACGACACGACTATTTCCTGTGGGACGAATGGCAATAGCTGAGAAATCTACATTCTCCTTGACTTTCAAGACACCGTCATAAACTGAAGAAGCGCTAGTCGGCTCAGTACCATCCAAAGTGTAATGGACAGGTGCATTGTCGATTGTAGAAAGTATAATGTCTAAAGTACCATCATCCGGATTCGGATTAAATTCAGCTTTCACATCAAATACGTGCTTTGCATAATTGTATCCTTCTGCATCATACCATTTAATCAGTCGTGGAAGACGAGATAAGAAATCTTCATAGTTCTTCTTATCAGGTGTTGACCACTGTACTTCACACAAAGCTGCCCAACGAGGCAATACCATATATTGAGCATGAGAGAAAGTAGCAATATACTCTGTCCAAAGATTAGCTTGTACACCTTTTATATATTGCTGTTCTTCCGGAGTAAGAGAGGCCGGCATGGGCTCGTAGCTGTAAACTCTTTCGATTGGCAAATAACCTCCGATACCAAAAGGTTCGTTTTCAGTATCTTTAGCTTGATAATAATCAAAATACAGATAAGTGTTCGGTGTCATGATAACATCGTGTTTCTGCTTGGCAGCTTCAATGCCACCACTTTCACCACGCCATGACATAACAGTTGCATTAGGAGCAAGTCCGCCTTCCAGAATCTCATCCCAACCGATAATCTGACGTCCGTGATCATTCAGGAATTTTTCGATATGATTGATAACGAAGCTCTGTAAACGTTCCTCTTTACTATGGTTCTTATCCGATTTCAATCCCAATGCTTTGATACGTGCCTGACATTTCGGACATTTTTCCCATCTAACTTTCGGACATTCGTCACCACCAACATGGATATATTCCGACGGGAAGATATCTATCAATTCACTATATACATCTTCTATAAATTTCAAGACTTGATCATTTCCAGCACAAAGCACATCATCGGCTACTCCCCATTGTCTCCATACTTCATACGGGCCACCGGTACATCCTAATTCTGGATAAGCAGTAAGTGCAGCCAGCATATGTCCCGGAAGGTCAATTTCCGGAATAACGGTAATATAACGTTCAGCAGCATAGTCAACGATTTCCTTTGCCTGTTCCTGCGTATAGAATCCACCATAAGGCGTATTATCATATTCGCCTGAGTTACGTCCGATTACAGTTCCTGATCTTTGAGAACCGATCTCTGTCAACTTCGGATATTTTTTGATTTCCAGACGCCATCCTTGGTCATCAGTGATATGCCAGTGCAGACGATTCATATTGTGCAAGGTCAGCATGTCAATATAAGTCTTCACTTCATCTATTGTGAAGAAATGACGGCTGACATCGAAATGTGCACCACGATAACCGAAACGGGGGGCATCTTTAATTTCTACAGCAGGCAGTGCTACGTCAGCTCCCTGTGCAATAGGCAATGACTTACGCAACGTTTGAATACCATAAAAAACTCCAGCTTCTGTAGGGGCAGTAATCGTAACACCTTGGTCGGTGACTTTCAACTGATAAGCTTCAGGGTTTTCTACTTCCGATCCCAATGCCAGCACTATTGCATTTTTTCCTTCTGTTCCGGCTTCAATCGAGAAATCTCTGCCGGTTGCAGTCTTCAGGTATTCAGCAAGGAATTTCGCATTACGTTGCATCTTCTCATTTCCTTCCGGATAGAGGATTTTCACACCGCTTTTCAGAATAAAGGGGTTTACTTGCGTTGTGACAATTTCTTGTGGTAACGGAATAATCTGATAATTGGCTTCTTCTTGTACTGAACCGCAAGAACTCATTAGCCCTGCCAGTGCCAGACATCCGGTTAGTTTTAGGAGTTGTTTCATAAAATAAAAAATTAGGTGTTAGTAGTTAATAAATTAGTTTTATTTATAGGTTTCACGAATGTGCTTGATATTTACAGAGAGCTCCTCCCCTTTTTTTATCTGAGGAGAAGTAATAATCACTTTTTTACGTTCTCCAGGCAGAAGGTCAAAGAAGTTGTCACTGTAACGGGCTCCTTGCAATGGAATCTCAATGAAAAGGTCTTTTGCCAATGTTGACGAGAAAAGAGTCAATTCACATTTACCATCTGTCTGTTTCATTTTATATGATACTGATGCCGGAGGAAGCTGCAAATCTTTCGTTTTTTTAAAGAAATGGACGGCCTCTGCAACCGGATGCCCTGATTTATCTTTAAGTATCAATTGTAAAAAGCAGCGTTGACACTCTTCGGGAGTCAGCCAACCATCAATATTGACGCGATAAACACATTGGGAAGTATTAGCCGGAGCTTTCAATGAATGTATCTGCACCTTCTTGCCTAATGTTTTTCCATCAAAATCTACCACTTTCATTTCCAATGCCATTTGCACCATCGTATCCAGCCAATCTGAAATCAGATAGACACATAAACTGTCATTCTGCTGTATAGGATTAATCAAGATGGGAGCAAAAGCACGTTTCGCCTGATAATGCAACGCCTTCCAGTTACCATAATAATCAATACTTGACCAGGATACCACAGGCCAGCTGTCGTTCAACTGCCAATACAATGTCCCCATACAATAAGGACGATTGCGTCTGTGAGCTTCCAGTCCATGTCGCATCCCCTGCCCTTGCAAGACTAATCCGACATAGACAAAATCTTCAAAACTTTCAGGAATGATATAATCGCGTTCCATATAAGTACGAATCAATGAATTTCCAATACTACTCTTCTGATGGGCATTCATCACTTTCGATTCAATCTGATAATCTTCGGGGGCAGCAAAAGTTGCAATAGTTTTCATTTCCGGGAATGACTGGAAACCAAATTCACTCATAAAACGCGGCAAATCGGTATCCAAAGACTCAAAGGGTTTCTTACCATACCAAACTCCCCAGTTATGACTATCTCCTGTCCCCCACGATTCCGGACGTCCCCAATTGGCAAGGTAAGGAGAACTATGCACATAGAAACGATCTGCATCAAATTCTTTGACCATTGAAGGCAGTAATTCATGAAAGAGTTTATCATAGCCATGCAATAATCCCTGATAAACTTCCGGAGTAAACTTCTTCTCAAAGCCCCAATATTTCAATGCTTCCAATATTTCATTATTGCCACACCACATAGCTAAAGAGGCGTGATTCCGAAGACGACGAATGTTATAAACAGCCTCTGCCTCTACCCGCTTCAAGAAAGCAGGATCCGAAGGATAAGGAGTACACGCAAACATAAAGTCCTGCCAGACGAGTATACCATTCTCATCAGCAAGGTCATAGAAAAGATTATTCTCATATGTCCCGCCACCCCATACACGAACCATATTCATGTTGGCTTCCTTCATATCACGGAACAAGGTCTGATATCGTTCAGCAGTAACATTAGGCAGCAATGCATCCTGAGGAATATAATTGGCTCCTTTGGCAAACATCGGTATGCCATTGACCTCAAAATAAAAAGACTCCCCATTCTTATCTTTTTCATTCACAACACGAATCGTTCGCAAACCGATCCGGTGAGATTGCTCTGCAACAATCCGTTCTCCACAAGCTATCTGAACAGAGAAGTCATACAAAGTCGGAGTTCCCCAACCATTAGGCATCCATCGTACAGGATTCGTCACCTCGGAAGGAAGAGTTATATGATTTATTCCGGGCTGCAATTTCACCTGCTGTTTGACTTCTACAACAGCAGTGCCATCCAAAGAAACACAAACTCTTACTTCAGCCGGAACTTCCTGAGAAAGGATCTGGTTTACAATGAGTTCATTAGATAAGCGTGCCGTTTCATCCGTCAGCGATACTTGTCTGACATGATAATCGGATATGGTAGCCACATCGTAAAAACGAAGTGTGACCGGACGCCAAACTCCACTTGTTACCATTCGGATTCCCCAATCCCAACCGTAACTATACGGAGCTTTACGAGTAAACACACTAAGATGTTTCTCATGATGATCATTATCCGCAGGATAATTAAAACCATTAGAGGCGTATTGTGGCAATGTTTGCCGGATAGGTGAATGGAAATAAATATATAAGTGATTCTCGCCCTTTCGCAATACAGATTTCACAGGAACCGTATAACCGACAAACATGTTATCTGCCTTAAGCAATAATGAACCATTCAGATATACGTCTGCATAAGTATCAAGACCCTCAAATATAAGCTGGATTCCGTCACGATTCAATTGTTCTTCGGAAACTATAAAAGAGGTTCTGTATTCCCAGTCCTCATTCTCCACCCATTGAATTTTCTCTTCATTCATTCCATAAAAGGGATTCGGCAGTAATTCATGATTGATCAGATCCTGATGGACCGTACCGGGAACCGTAGCTGACATCCACTTTTCTGTTCCTGATTGAGAAAATTCCCAACCGGTATCCAGTAGCATGACTTCCGAAGTGTCATTTCCCTGAGCATAAACCATACTACAGCAACATAGCAATCCACATGCTATCGGGGCTATCTTTTCTGTCAAATTTAAGATCATAGTGGGGGCATTAGATATTAACGGAGTAAAGATATTACTTTTTTGTCAAATATTTCCTATTGAAGCCACAAAATATCTCATTTCACCGCAAATTCAGCACGAAACGTCGAAGCAGGAAGTCCCGTACGATTAACCAGATTAGCCCGCGTGAAAGGTTGCCAGCCATACCGTACATAACGAGGATTTCGTACTTCTTTACTGTATACCTTCACTTGTTCTCCTACTACCTCAGCCGTTGCCGGATAATAGACACCCTCAAATTCCGCAACCTCAAAGCATCGCAAAGACTTTCCATCAGAGCTTCGCATCCCTTGTCCATAATCAAAAGACAAATAAACCTTCTCACCCCGAACATCTGCACCACGGAATAAGGGACCTGAAGGAACAATGTCTTTCAGATATGTCTTATTCAAAACCCATCGTGCCAGACGTTCTCCCACTGGTTGTTTACAAGTAGGATGTACATCCAAAGAATCACCATGATCACTGGACACAGCCATTCCGATGTCAGAGATTTCATTCAGCATTCTGCGCTGACTATCACGAAACCAAGGCCAGGACGGACGATCTAAACTGGATAATTGTACATAATAAAAAGGTAAGCAGTCATCATTCCAGTTCTTTCGCCAAGCATTCACCAGTAGTTTAAATAACGCCTCATGGGCTTCCCAATTATGAGCATTCGATTCTCCCTGATACCAGATTATCCCTCGTATCGGATACTGTTCTAAAGGGCGAATACCCGACTCATATAAATAACAGGGCTCATACGGATGTCTCTGCCGGGTGTTCACTGACTTTTTTATATTCAATGCAGCCCGTCCACGCACCCATTCCTGAATAAAATCATTTTGGGTCCAATCCTTTAAAATGGCAGGGAAATGATATTCCAGACTAGTTCTATCTATCCAAGCTTCTGTGGGAGAACCACCAACAGCATTACAAATCAATCCAACCGGAACTTTCAGACTGTCTCTTAACATCTTACCAAAATAGTATGCAATTGCCGAAAAATCAGAAACGGTTTCCGGAGTGCATCCTTTCCACTCTGTATCCTTATAATATTGGAGATGATTCAATGAATCAAGTACAGTCGTTTCCCATTCGACAGCATTTGTGCGCCAACGCGCTTTCATATCATACAGACGAAGCTCCTGATCTGCGGCACGTGGAATATCAAGCCGGGCAGTCGAAGCCTGTTTCAGCATAAATTCCATATTGGACTGACCGGAGCAAAGCCAGACTTCACCCGCTAATACGTTATGATATTGAAGTACCTTCTGATTGGTTGAAATCTTCAGGGTATAAGGCTCCCCTGCCTTTAAAGGAGACAGCGTTACCGACCATTTTCCATTCGGGCCTACCTTTGTTTTCATTTGTCGGTCAGCTATACTTACAGTCACTTGATCTCCCGCATTGGCAGTTCCCTGAATCGTTAATGGAACCTCCCGTTGCAATACCATATTATCTGTATAAAGCAACGGCATTTTTAGTCCGCCATAATCTCCGGTGATGGCTGAATATACTGTCTGAGCCAAAACAAATGCTCCTTCGGGATCAGGATGTACAGCGTCCGTCAACATAAAAGGATAAGGATACAACGGCTTATGAAAATCAATCAACTGCACCCCGGCATAGCGGGCCACATTTTCAATCGCCAATTGTATTTCTCCATGCCAGTCACGTGTTCCTGACAGGAAACGAGGATGACGGTCGGCAATAGGTGTGAGTCTGGCAATCATAATCCGGGCTTCGGGATTGGCAACCCGAAAAGAGTCAATCAGTGCAATGTAATCTTTCACAAAGAAATCACGGTAATCGGGCCAGTCACGAGGATCAGTATCATTGATGCCCAGGTGAATGACCACAATATCTCCGGCAAAGTCAATAGCCCTGTGATATTCATCTTGCTGCATATAAGGCCGGTGCCCCTTATTCAACAGAGTAGCACCGGACTTACCGAAGTTTTCAACTTGATAGGACTCTCCCAGCATTTTCTGTAATTGCACCGGATACGACTGTGTAGCCCGGTCGGGCAATCCATAACCATAGGTTATACTATTACCTATGCAAGCGACTTTTATACGATGTTGCTGCGCATAGAGTACTACACTCAAAGTCAGAAACAAATAAATAATAAAAGACTTCTTCATTTTTCTTGTTAACGTAAGCTTTTACAATTTCTTCTCCGGAGAATAGATCAGTCCTTCCACAGCCTTTTCTCCGTCAAGAGTAACAAATACCGTAGTAAACATCCATTTCACCAATCGTACTTCATTCATCGAGAATTTACCGACAGGCAGTTTCAGCAATACCTTATTCCAGCCCTTATTCAAATGAACCTGTAGCGGCGGACGAGCCACACAATTTTCATTTCCTAAAGCTGTCTCCGAATTTTTCACCCGATGAGTAGCAGACCATACCGGAGGTAATATCTCCTGATTATTAATCCAAATACGGCTTTCTTTATAATCCCATTTCCCCGGTAATGGAGGCAGATCATTCTCCGAACGTCCATAGTTCTGAAATTCTGCCCATAGACCTACCTCCTGTGCTTTAGGAGAATAAACATATGTATAGGCATAAGCTGTATGATTTTCTTGCGGATCTTTATAAAAAGCCGGTACTATTTTGCCCCAGACATGTCGAAGATAAATACCAGCTCCTATGGCAGGACGTACTCCGTAGTGTTTTCCTTCATAAGCATATGAATCTTTCAACTCCTCTTCCGGTGGAAACACTTTAGTCAGATCTCCTTCATTTGGAAAAGCATCTGTAATATTCCATTTTACATTAGTCTGTTTGACGTAGGCAAATGGATATCCTTTAAACATGCGCTCTTTATACCATAACATACGACTTTCGAAGTCTTTAAAGTTGCTAAAGACTTCCGACTTCTCATCCGCAGGAAGAATTGTTCCCTGCTTATCAAAATATTCAGTTCCTCCTCCCCGCCACGCACGTTCTGCAATCGCCAACATATTCGGGTAAAAGTTATTCTCCAGAATCATATTCCATTCCTTATCTATCAAACGGTCATTCCAGATGCCCATAATAACTCCCGCAAGATCATCACTTCCCATATCCGCATTATAAATACGACTATTATACAATGCAATAATATCACCGAACGTATCAAAATGATTCAGATAATGGAAACGGGAATCAATGGCCGGAGTACCTTGCCGGGCTTTTCCCCGATAACTCCAAAGTTGCATCATGTCAATTTCACCTGCCTTATACTTCCATCCGGGATTCCAGGAAATCACTTTCTTTCCTTTGTTACGGACATAAGCCACCATTTCAGGGACAAACTGTGGATTGGTAAACTGCACCTCATCTGTACCAATATGAATATAGGGAACATCAAATGTTTCACAGATCTCATCCAACAGAAGCTTCAATATTTTCATTCCTTCCGGGCTTTGCATATCATGACGGAAAGTACGAATAAATGCCGCACTATGCCCGGGCATATCAATCTCCGGAATCAATAGCACCTGATGGGCCTTACAGAAAGCTACCAAGTCTTTGGCTTCTTCCAACGTGTAATATTTACCCGCCATACGAGTCATATTGATACTATCGTTCAGCATTGGAAAAATTTCACTTTCCAAACGCCATGCCTGATTCTCCGTTAAATGCCAGTGAAAAGTATTGATTTTAAACCGGGATAATATAGCTATCTCACGCTTCAGTTCCTCTACAGACAAGTAGCTACGTCCTACATCCTGCATGAAACCTCTAATCCGGAAAGCCGGCCAGTCAGTGATCGTACAACATTGCAAACGATTTCTTCCACCCGCTTCTTTCAATTGAAAAAGTGTCTGCATTGCCCAATATACGCCACGCTCTGCTACAGCCTCTACCGTAATAGTCTTTGGAGTAATAGTCAGACGATAGGCCTCTTCCTGATTGACAGGTATATTTTCAATTGTGTCAATCAACTTTATATTTATGGAGGATGCCGACTGATCGGCCAAAGTACCTCCCATCTCTGTCACAAACTGCTTCCATTCCTGTGAAAGTACAGGAGTAGAAAGCCGCATTTTACCCATGACAAAATATCCTTTTGCCAAAATACATTGCTGAGGCTGGGGAAGCAGATGCAACTGACCTGCTCCCAATATATATAATGTATGGAATAAAAATGCAATTCCAAAAAAGATTCGAAGACTTCTCATCGAATCAGATCTTTCAGTTTCACCGCTTGGAATGTCATATGAGCTGCACTGCTTTCATATAAGATGCCAATAGTCTCCCGATCGATCATTGTCAGACAGCTATATCCCCAGCCTTCTCCTTCATCCAGCATTAACTGATGTTCGGGAAGCCAGGTCAGTCCTCCGTCCAGACTTGCTTTAATAGTTATATGATTACGTCCTTTGGTAGTATTCGGATTCGAGAATAAAAGAATATCCTTATTAAGTACATTATCTTTTGCTCCTACATGAATCAAACTTGCCATACACACAGGCTCCTGTAGTGCCTTTCGAGAGGAAGGATGTTCTGTCCATGTCTTTCCTAAGTCTTTTGTAATTGCTACGGCACGGCTTCCTCCACGGTTATCCCGCATATTCAGCATCAGCACTCCGGGCTCTGTTTCTACCACTTGCGCTTCGGTTGTATTAGTACGTGCCAAATTGTGCATCTTCCACGTTTTTCCTCTGTCTTTACTATACATGATTCCGGCATTAGGTATACGGGTAGAATCAATAAACTGAGTAGGAAATACTAAAGTTCCGTCACTCATCGTGATTCCCCGTCCCGGTCCCTGAAGCAAGAAATACCAGGAAGGATCTTTTACCTGATCGGTTATATTAATCGGCTTCGACCAAGTCTTACCGTCATCCGTACTTTTTGCCATAACCAATTGTGCCGTTTTATACATATCCATCCCGGGATGAGAACTCCACCAGGCACGCTGATTACCCATGCCGTGTGTCCATGCCGCAACAACCCATATTGTATTCGTCCGGGTATCTACCAGAATAGAAGGGTCCCCTACTCCATTCTGCGCAGCAGGCAAGCCATCGTACTCACCAAACGAAAGAGGCAGTCTCATCTTCTCCCATGTTTTGCCGCCATCCGTGCTACGACTCAAACCGACATCTACATATTCTTGCAGATCGACACTGCTATTATAACGAACATCATATACACCAAGCAGTGTTCCTTTATTGGAAGTGACCAATCCGGGAATGCGGAAAGAAGCTGAACCATCATCACCGGCATGTCTGACACCGACAGCCATCCGGTGAATTATATCTTTCGGTGAGCGTTCTTCACAAACAGCTTCTTTACCATCTATCTTAACCGATTGAAGTTCGGAACTTATTTTCGTGAAAAGAGAAGCTTCGGGTTTCATCTGTAAACTGATCCAAAAGAAATTAACACCCGGAAATAACTTATAATGACTCTTCAATACGACTTTCGCAGAGGGTTTCTGTACTTCCGCACATTTAATAGAATAAGATGGTATCGCTGCCAATGTCCCTCCCGGACGATGACTGGATATATAATCGACCGGTGCAAACCTTTTCTTTCCTCTATCTTGTAAAGCTTCTGTACCTCCATAATAGAGTTTAACGGCCTGTACATCCGACAGATTCACACTCTTGCCAAAATCAAGAACGATCTCATCCATCATCCGGCTTTCTTTTGCATCTAAACGAAAGTAGAACAATACATTGTCCTGCCGCTCAATTAAAATAGGAATTTGTGTCTGATGAACAAAAACTGTGTCTGAGGCTTTCACATAAAGGGAGCACCCTATCAGGAGAACAAGGGTAAGTAAATAATGATTTCTTTTCATAAATGGGGGTATTAGTTAGTATAACGATGACAAAGATAAGATTTTCTCAGCATATATTTAACAGACAAAGCTACAAACTTGCAATTTTTACCAAGTTCTCGTAGGACTAGTTAACACTTTGACCACCGTTCTGGCGCTTG